>QWCB01000156.1_pt1 | contig 84970 bp, 74 predicted proteins | sample 1972511 | NCBI WGS metagenome assembly QWCB01 (sample SAMN09866719, study PRJNA288562) | Human gut metagenome isolate term5_stool, whole genome shotgun sequencing... | isolation source: gut | host: Homo sapiens | place: USA: California | reverse complement strand
GCGGGCGGTGCGCACCAGATACTCCATGGCCTGCACCGGATACTGCCCGGCGGCGGTCTCGCCGGTGAGCATCAGGCTGGATGCGCCGTCCAGTACGGCATTGTAGATGTCGCTCACCTCGGCGCGGGTGGGTACAGCCCGGGTGTGCATGCTGTCCAGCATCTGGGTCACCACCATAAAGGGCACCCCGGCTGCCCGGCAGACGGCAGAAAGCTGTTTCTGGCAGCGGGGCAGCTCCCACAGGGGCATCGCGTTGCCAAGGTCGCCCCGGGCAATGACCACCTCGTCCACCAGCGGCAAAAACTCCGGCAGCGCCTGCACGCCCGCAAGGTTTTCAATTTTGGCAAGGATCTTCAGCTGCGGCGCACCGGCCTCTGCCAGCGCCTGCCGCAGGCTGCGGATATCCTCAGCGCCGCGCACAAAGGGCAGCATGACCCCCGTAACGCCGCAATTGGCGGCGATGGCAAGGTTCTCCTTGTCCTCGGCGGTCAGGGTGGGCATCTGGATATCCGCCCCCGGTGCGGCCAGACTTTTGCGGCTTTGTAGCACCCCGCCCCGCACTACGGTGCACACGAGTGCTTCCGGCTCTGCGGTGTCCACCCGTGCCAGCAGCTTGCCGTCATCCAGCAGCAGCGTCTGCCCGGGCTGCACGCTGTGCACCAGCGCGGCAGGGCAGTGGATACCCTGCGCGCCCAGACGCACGGTCTGCCCGGCGGTAAGGGACAGCGGCTGCGGCAGACGACCAATGCGCAATTCCGGCCCCTGCAAATCAATGAGCAGCTTTTTGACCCCGGCTTTGCGCAGCAGCGCCAGCCAGTCCTTGTGCACTGCCAGTGGGCCATGAGAAAGGTTCATGCGGATGCCGGTCATGCCGGCTTCCACCATCTGCTGCAAAAGCTTTACATCGGCACAGGCAGGGCCGATGGTTCCGTAAAAATCCATAATTCCTCCTGCAATTCGCGTTTTCTTTCTATTGTAGCATAACCGTGCAGCAAAAGATAGCCCGGCGGCGCATAAAAAAACACCGGAAGCTGATGCAAAGCCTCCGGTGTCTTTTTATGATGCCTTATGGGGTTTACTGCGATACTTTGCACCGCCTGCGTTCAGTACAAAGCTTACAGCTCCCTCTATTTTTAAAGGTTGTACTTGGTTTACAGCATTTCGGGCATTTCGTCAAGGGCTCTTTCCAGCTTTTGCCGGGAAAAACTGGAATATCACAACATTATCACAACTACAGCTGGTGGTAGCACGCGCCCTCCATGGTCTTCCAGCAGGCGGTGCTTCCCTCCATGGTCATGTAGCTGTGGGCGGTGTTTTCCTTGGGAATGCTCACGGAGCCGGGGTTTAAGTAAAGGTTCCCCTGCCCGAAGTCTGTCCATGCGGGCACATGAGTGTGGCCGTGGAACAGAATGTCCCCCGGGGCAAGGGGCGGCAGATCTGCAACGAGCTGTTTACATGGGCGGATGTGTACGACACTGCCAATCACGATGAACGCCGCGCCATTTTGCAGCAGTTCATTAAGGAGATTCGCGTCCGAAAAGACTATGAGATCTCGATTACGCTGAACGCCAGCTTCAATCAAGTGGAGCAGCTCAAGGCTGTGTCAACCTACGATGGTGCGGAAATTTTTGAAGGAATTTCCGAGAAGGGGGCATAAAAGCGATGCGCTTGCCCGCAGCACCATGCAAAATCAAAGAAAGAAGCGTGAAAACGATGGATTTTCAAAAAGTACATGGATGTCCCCGCCCGGTTCGCATCCGACTTCAGGGTTCGGAGCCCGGCACGGTCTGCCAAAGTTTTTTAGGCATAAAAAACGCCGCATCGTACAAAACGATGCGGCAAAAACGAAAATCTTCCCGGTAGACATTCCTACTAGTCGGGACCCGCGCACTAAGCAACAGCCCAATGGACTTTTCTGACTGTAAGTACGACCACCAAGCCGCTGATTTTCAAGATGAAGCGATCTGGGATGTAATATGATTGGCGGACAAGTGAGCTACAGGCCCTTGAGATGTAACTCACATGGGGTTCAGATGTATCACATCTCAATTCATAATAAAATACGATGTGCCGTAAAAGCGCAACTTCTACTCTTGATGAATGGAAGATGCGCTTTTTACATTTGACAACAAGTTATAGATTGACAAGAGTACGCATACACGATAAACTTTATATAGTATCATGTAAATCAGAAGGAGGCCAAACCATGAGCGTCAAGTACACTACCCCTGCCCAGCACAAGAGCAACCTCCGTAATGTGTACGGCACCTTTGCCATTGAGGGAATGACCATCAGCAAGGACACGCGCAGCAACCTTGACCGCATTGGCAGTGGTCAGGCCAGCTATCAGCAGGTCGTGAATGAACTGCGTGCAAAGTACGCAAAGAAGGACTGATTATGTTCTCGAAGTATGATGTCTACACCACGGTGCAGTCCATGTATTGCTACCCCGATACGGATGTTTTGATCAACAAGCTGGACATCCGTGATAAAGCCGAACTCAAACAGGCCGAAGAAGAATTTACGGCAGTAAAACAGATGGCTCTGTTGCAGGAGCCAATCAAGGGACGTTTTACCAAAACTCACCTGTTTCGGATTCACCGTTTCCTTTTTGAAGATGTGTACCCCTTTGCAGGACATATTCGCAAGGAACAAATCAGCAAGGGCGACACGATGTTCTACCCGCCAGACCTGATTGACCGGGAATTGGAGCGTGTGTTCAAAAACATTCACTCCAAGAAGCTGCTTGCCGAACAGGATAAAGAAAAGCAGATTCAAAATCTGTCGCAGACAATGGCGGAACTGAATATCATTCACCCTTTCCGTGAGGGAAATGGCCGCAGCACCCGTGAACTGATTCGCTGCATGGCATTGGAATATGGCTTGCACATCAACTGGGGCAATACTGACCGTGAAACTTTGATCAACGCTGCAATCGCCGCCGTAGATGATGATATGGCATTCTGCGATGTTCTTAGACATTGTATCGAATCGCAGAATTAGCATACGATAACCGCGAAGCGCAACTTCTATTCATCAGAGTAGGAGTTGCGCTTTTTCAATACAACTGTTATTTACCCAAGAAAATCGACCAGCCTACATGGAACATTCAAAATTTCAGATGTACTTTTTTATTGGAAATGGTATACTTGATTCGAGATATACCCTGCTCTCAGTCGTTTGCTCAAAAGGCTAGGACTACAGTTGATTTTCAATTGGTACGAAATTTTTAGTGAGAGGATGAACTGAATCTTTCTGGCAAGCCCTCCACCCTCGAAAAGTTGGCGGCACTGGCAAAGTGCGATGCCCCGGAGTGCAATCCTACCGTCTGCGGAAAGCGAGGGATGCCCATGAACTTTGACCATGAAGAACTGATGCTGATGATGCTCTACAACACTGGCTCCCGGCTGGGGCTGATGCAGGAACTACGGCTCATGCAGTGCTATCTGATGCCCGATGAAACCGCCCTGCGCGAACTGTCTGAAGGTGTTATCGAAAAACTGGAGCTGATGACCGATGCGCAGTTTGCGGAGGTTGAGTTTCCTATGGACTGATTTTTGCCGCCTGCGGGCGGCGTACATAGAATTTTTCATTAAAGAAAAACAGCCGTTTCCGCTTAAATAAAGAGAAACAGCTGCCTTTTTCAAAAATTTGTTGTCACATGGAAATCCAGCCAAGAGTATTGGCCACTGAACTGATCAGAATGATTGCTGCGAAGACAGGGCAAAGATAGCGAATCATAAAGTTGAAAATCTTTTTGCGGCGGAACGGCTTACCGTCCATTGTGATTTCTTCTTCGATTTTTTCTACGCCGATGACACGGGATACCAGCACGCAGGTGGAAATGGCGGCGATGGGCATCATAACAGAGTTTGTCAGAAAATCGAAGAAGTCCAGAAACTGCATCCCGAACACCGTCACACCGGCCAGCGGGCCGTAGCCAAGCGCGGACAGACTGCCTAAGACAACCATGATAATACCAATGCAGGCGGTAGCCATCTGTCGGTTCCAGCCGAGTTCATCCTCAAAGGTGGAAACGGCACTCTCTGTCAAGGCAATGGAACTTGTAACAGCAGCAAAGAGAACCAACAGGAAGAACAGTACGCCTACAACGTGGCCGAACCCCATACTCTCAAATACTTTGGGGATGGTGATGAACATCAAAGAAGGGCCTGCCTGCAGGGCGTTCGGGTCACCGCCAGAGAAGGAAAACACAGCAGGAATAATCATCAGACCTGCCATGATTGCAATGGCAGTATCAAAAATTTCGACATTTTCCGTGGATTCCTCAATGGAAACATCCTTTTTCATATAGGAGCCGAAGGTCACCAGAATGCCCATGGCAATGGACAGAGAGTAGAACATCTGCCCCATGGCGGTGACAACAGTCATCCATGAAAAGTTTGCAACGTTGGGAATCAGGAAATACTTGACACCGGCCAATGCGCCCGGACGGGTGACCGAGTAAATAGCTATGACCACAGATAACACCACCAGAACAGGCATCATCAGTTTGGACACACGTTCCACACCATTGCGAACACCGGCAAAAATGATGGCCAGCGTGAAAACCGTAAAGATGAGAAAACACACCTCGGCAGACTGGCCGCTGGAAATAAAAGCGGAAAAATAGCCATCCTGTGCTAACTCACTGCCGTGTCCACTGACATAGGCGGAAAGATAACGGATGACCCAGCCACCGATGACCGAATAGTACGGTACAATCAGAATGGGAATGATGGCATTGATCCATCCACCAAACTTCAGCTTGCCGCTCTTGCCAAATGCTCCGAAAGCGCCGACCGGGCTCTTTTTGGTCATGCGGCCCAGCGCGGTTTCTGCCATGATCATGGTGTAACCAAAAGTAACGGCCAGCACAATGTACACCAGCAGAAAAATACCGCCGCCATATTTTGCGGCCAGATACGGGAAACGCCAGATGTTGCCAAGGCCCACGGATGCGCCGGCAGCAGAAAGAACAAAGCCGATCTTACCGGAAAAGTCGCTTCGCTTGGGTTGTTGTGAATCCATAGTAACACACTCCTATCCTTTTTTCTTATCCACAAACAGGATTAGTGTATCATAAATTTTACAGAGATACAATATTTCGTATCACAATACATTCCCCTGCGGGCAACTATAAAACGGTTGCCCGCTGTTTTTATCTGCAACGAGCTGTTTACATGGGCGGATGTGTACGACACTGCCAACCACGATGAACGCCGTGCCATCTTGCAGCAATTCATCAAGGAGATTCGCGTCCGAAAAGACTATGAGATCTCGATTACGCTGAACGCCAGCTTCAACCAAGTGGAGCAGCTCAAGTCTGTATCAATCTACGATGGTGCGGAAATTTTCGAAGGAATTTCCGAGAAGGGGGCATAAAAGCGATGCACTTGCCCGCAGAACTCTGCAAAATGCAAAGAAAGAAGCGTGAAACCGATGGATTTTCAAAAATATATTGATGACCCCGCCCGGTTCGCATCCGACTTCAGGGTTCGGAGCCCGGCACGGTCTGCCAAAGTTTTTTGGACATAAAAAACGCCGCATCGTATAAAACGATGCGGCAAAAACGAAAATCTCCCCGGTAGACATTCCTACTGGTCGGGACCCGCGCACTAAGCAACAGCGACGAGTTGCGTTAGCTGATTTTTCCGCAGCCCCTTGGCGGGGCTTTGAAAAATCCGAACGCGGCCCCAACAGCTCCTCCCTGTTTCAGCCACTGGCTGCGGTCGTCGCCGTTGCACTGGGCTGATTGCTTGCCCTGCCTACGGCAGGGCCGTGCTGTTCGAATCCCTCTAGGTCCCAAAGCCAGCGCGTGACTTATGTGTATACAAAAGAAAAGCAGCAACGTTAAAACTACGCTGCTGCTAAAAGTGGACCTAGAGGGATTCGAACCCTTGACCTCTCGGATGCGAACCGAACGCTCTCCCAACTGAGCTATAGGCCCATATTGATGAATGTATGTCGGATGACTTGATTAGTTTACCTCTTTTTTCCGAGTTTGTCAAGCATTTGGCTGGGAAGTTTCAAAAAGCAGTGCTTCTGCTTCCGTGGCATCCCCGAAAATTTTTCTTTCTTGACGCCGCCCTCGGCTGAGGCAAACGCAGACATGCAAACAGCGCCCGGAAGGTTCTGCCGCCTTCCGGGCGCTGTATCTTATCCTTATTCCACGGTCACGCTCTTGGCAAGGTTGCGGGGCTTATCGACGTCGCAGCCGCGCAGGACCGCCATATAGTAGGCAAAGAGCTGCAGCGGCACGATGAGCTGCAGCGGCATGAGCAGGTCGTCGTAATCATCCAGCCGCACCACATAATCCGCCACACCCTCCGGCACTACGGCATCCTTCGTCGTGAAGAGCAGGACCTTTGCGCCCCGGCTCTTGGTCTCCTTGGCGTTGGAGATGGTCTTTTCGTAGACCTGCTTCTGGGTCGCCAGCGCGATGACCGGCACCCCCTCGGTGATGAGGCTGATGGTGCCGTGCTTGAGCTCTCCGGCAGCGTAGGCGTCCGAGTGGACGTAGCTGATCTCCTTCAGCTTCAGGCTGCCCTCCAGCGAGAGGGAGTAATCGAACCCGCGCCCGATGAAGAAGCAGCTCTGGGTGTTGACGAACCGGCTGGCGAGGTACTTGATCTGCTCACAGTCGGCCAGACGGGGCTTGATGACCTCGCTGGCGCGGAGCAGCTCGGCGGTCAGGCGGCGGATCTCAGCTTCCGTCTGCTCCCCGCGGGCCAGCGCCAGCCGGAAGGCAAACAGGTAAAGCACGCACATCTGCACCATATAGGCCTTGGTGGAGGCCACGGCGATCTCCGGCCCCGCATAGGTGTAGAGCACATGATCCGCCGCACGGGCGATGGAGCTGCCCACCACGTTAACGATGGCCAGCACCGGCACGCCCCGGCTCTTGGCCAGCTTGAGGGCGGCCAACGTGTCGCTGGTCTCGCCGGACTGGCTGATGATGATGACCAGATCGTTGGGCCGCAGGATCGGGTTCCGGTAGCGGAACTCGCTGGCGATGTCCACCTCGGCGGGGACGCGGGCCAGCGCTTCGATGGCCGCCTTGCCCACCATGCCCGCGTGCATGGCGGTGCCGCAGGCGACCAGATGGATGGTGCCGATGCCCCGCAGCACCTCGTCCGACAATTCCGGAATGCGCAGATCCGGCAGACCGTTCTCCACGCGGGGGCTGACCGTCGCCGTGATCGCGGCGGGCTGCTCGTTGATCTCCTTGAGCATAAAGTGCGGGTAGCCGCCCTTTTCAGCCGCCTCCATGTCCCAGTCGGCGGTCAGCACTTCCCGCTCCACCGGCTCGGCGAACTCGTTGTAGAATTGGATGCTCCCAGCGGTCACCACGGCCAGATCGCCCTCTTCGAGGACGCTGTACTTCCGAGTATACTTCAGCAGAGCCGGGATATCCGACGCCACAAAGTTTTCGCCCTCGCCCCAGCCGACGATGAGGGGACTCTCCCGCTTGACGGCAAAGACGGTATCGGGGAAATCCTTGAACAGCACGGCCAGCGCGTAGCTGCCCCGCACCATGCCCAGCGCTTCGTGGAGCGCTTTCAGCGGTTCGCCCTCATAGCAGTTGTCGATGAGTTTGACGAGCACTTCCGTATCCGTCTCGCTCTCGAAGGTGTAGCCCTTCGCCACGAGCCGCTCTTTCAGGATGCCGTAATTTTCAATGATGCCGTTGTGGACGATGCTCACCCGCGGGGTAGAGTGGGGGTGGCTGTTCACGTCGCTGGGCTCGCCATGGGTGGCCCAGCGGGTGTGTCCGATGCCGCAGCGGCTTTCGGCCAGCGCCTGAAGTTCCAGCTTTTTCCGCAGCTCGGCAAGGCGGCCCTTGCTCTTGACCACCCGGATGCCGCCCTCCAGCGCCAATGCGACGCCGGCGGAGTCATACCCGCGGTATTCCAGCTTCTCCAAACCGTCCAGCAGAACATTCTGCGCGTTGCGCTTGCCCACATAACCAACAATGCCACACATACAAAATACCTCCAGACCGACAGCCCGGCGCAGAATGCGCACAGTGCGGCTGTCAGCTTTCCTAGTTCATTTTATGTTTTTGTATGGCTTTCGTTCAAGGGGATCTGTTGCGGTATCACTGCCGTTTTTTGCCCCTTTTTGCGGCTGGTATAGCCCATTCAACCGGAGAAACATCCGCCGAAATTTTCGATGATTCCTCTCCTCGTCACCCTCGCGGCTGTCACCCGCGTGGCCCGGCGCTTGGCGTCAACGAAAAGCAGCATTCCTTCTTTCAAGTAAATTCAACTCCCCCAGCCGCGGCTATGCCGCGTCAGCCCCCTCTGAGAGGGGGCCTTAAAAGCCTCCCTCTCAGAGGGAGGTGGCATTGCGCAGCAATGACGGAAGGAGTTACTTTCCCAGCATCTTATGCAGCTTCGGCTGCCAGACGAGGCGGTAGAGCTGCAATAAATTATGGATCGCGCGGTCATACAGCAAAAAAGCCACGTTGCCCATGGCCAGCGTCGCCAGCGAGACCGCCAGCGCCGTGGTGCGCAGCTCCTGCGAGATGCTGCCCGCCGGGACCAGCAGCAGCACCAGCCCGTACATGGCCAGCACGGCCCCGTTGCAGAGCAGCAGCTTGCACGCCCCCCGCAGGAGCTTGGGGCGGATGCGCTCCAGCCTCGGTTTGACCAGCGGATAGTATCCCAGCAGGAAGACGAAGACGAGGGCCACTTCCTTGTCCGGCACGAAGAGCAAACTGAGCAGACTCACCGCGCCGTAGGCCGTCAGCGCCATCTTCATCCCGCACTCCATACAGACCGTCGCGATCAGCAGACTTGCCACGGCGGGCGCGATGAACATCAGCACCGGCACCACCGCCCCCAGCAGCATCAGCGCCACGCAGAGGGCCGCTGCCATGCCGCAGTAGGCCATGGCCCAGCTCTTGCGGCCCTTCACGGCAGCTCCCAGCGCACCGGCTGGTTCCCGGCGTCCAGCGGATCGACTGCGTGGCGCAGACCGAGGATCATGATGTTGTCGATGAGCGATTTGTTCAACTTTACATCTAACATACTGTAGGCACGAACAAGGTCGTTTGCTGCGGCCAGCGCCTGACGCCGCGCATTTTCCAGCGCCTCTTCCTTTCCGTTGATGCCGTTGACCAGAAAGACGTTGTAGCGGCCCACCTTGCGGTCGTCCTCCACGCGGGCAGCCTTTTCCAGCAGATAGAACACCCGCCCGATGCAGCTGCCGATGTAGCGCATACTCTTGCGCTGGCCGGGGTCATCGGTGGCGAGGGTGGAGTAGAGCGCGCCGTAGATGTTGCTCATGGGTTCGGCGGCGACGGTGTAGTTGTTGGCATTCAGGTTCATCTGAACCACCGCCTGCTCCTGTTCCTGCCCGAACAAGCGTTCCAGCGCAGGATTTTCCTTGACCGCCTTTTCATAGGCTCCGCGCAGAAGGGCGCGGTCCACGGCGCGGCGCAGCCGGCCCCGGAGGGGCAGCTCGTCCCACCGGCGGTCCTGCAGTTTATGCCACCCCAGCATGATTTCCACCTGTGCCGCCAGCCGGATGCCCTGCGTCTGGCACATCATCTGCTTGCGGCAGAGGTTGCCGGGCAGCCGCTGGGCCTTGCAGGTGGCGGGGCGGCCCGCCAAGCTGTCCGCCAAGAGGGCGAACAGAACGCCGTTGTGCTGCTGCAGCCGGCACGAGTAAAGCCCGTAGCTCCGGTACATCTGCCAGCGCACCCCCCGCAGATACCATAAATAGGTATTGTAATCGCGGATGGTAAGCTCCGGAAGATAGGGCCTCATGCGTCCTTCCATTGCCGTCCTCCCTTTCCCGCAGCCAAAGTGCTGCACATTCTTACAGTGGTACAAGTATACCCTTTTTCGTCACTTTATTCAACTGACGAATTGTAAAAGATTCGCCTCCCGTCCGCCCCGGAAAAACAGCAGCCGCACCAAACTTTTCGGTCCGGTGCGGCTGCAAAGTATTACTTTTGCTTATTTTTTCTCAAAATGGGTGCGCTTGCCGTCGAAGCCCTGCTTGGGCATGGGCTTTGCCTTATGCTCAAACTTGGGGGCCTCGTAGTACATATACAGCTGGCAGGGGATCATACCGTTGTACATCTTGCGGCGCTTGTTGGCCCGCTTGCCGTAGTGGCTCTCGAACTCCATATCGGCGGTGATGGCATACACGCCCGCGCAGGGGTGTGCCTCCATCTGGCGGCCCAGCGTCCGGGCCAGCTTGGCGGCGCCTTCGATGGTGCTCATCCGCTCGCCGTAGGGAGGATTCGTCAGGACGATGGCTTCGGCCTTTGCCTCGAAGTCCGACACATCCGCCACCTCGAAGTGGCAGCGCTTTTCCACACCGGCCAGCTTGGCGTTGGCGTTGGCCAGCGCCACGGCGGCGGGGTCGATGTCATAGCCAAAGGCTTCGAAGCCCACATCCAGCTTGGACTCGGCCAGCGCCTTCTGGCGTTGCTGGGCCCAGACGACCGCCGGAACGAAGCTGTAGCGCTCGGCGGCGAAGCGGCGCTTCAGGCCGGGGGCGATGTTCATGGCTTTCTGGGCTGCTTCGATCAGCAATGTGCCGCTGCCGCAGAAGGGGTCTTCCACAAGGCTGTCGCGGCGGACCCGGCCAAGGTCGGCAATGGTAGCCGCCAGCGTCTCCCGGATGGGGGCCTCCATGGCATTGCGCCGGTAGCCGCGCTTGTGCAGCCCGTCGCCGGTGGTATCCAGCATGATCTCGCAGACATTTTTCCGCAGCATGAAGCGGATCTTATACTCCGCGCCGGTCTCCGGCAGAACGGAGGTGTGGTGCTTGGTCATCAGCCGCTTGACCACGGCCTTTTTGATGATGCTCTGGCACGCGGGCACGCTGGTGAGCTGGCTGTTCAGGGACGAACCGGTGACCGGGAAGGCCGCATCTGCGGGCAGGAACTCCTCCCACGGGATCGCATACACGCCGTCGAACAGTTCATCGAAGGTGGAAGCCGGGTAGGTGTTGAGCAGCAGCATCACCCGCTCCACCGTGCGCAGGTTCAGGTTCGCCGCCGCGATCATCTCCGGCCCGCCGGAAAAGGTCAGGCGGCCGTCGCTGACCCGGATATTTTCCGCGCCGATGCGGCGCAGCTCAAAGTTCGCCGTCGCCTCACAACCAAAGAAGCAGGGCGCGATCAGTTCAAATTTTGCAGACATTCTTGGGTTTCCTTTCAGCGGCCGCGGCGGGAGCGCGGTGCATAACCGCCGCCGCGGCGGTTGTTGGTCTCATGGTCGAGGTCGGCCATCTTCTCTTCGCTCTGGCTCTTGAAGCGGCTCATCATATCCTCAAAGCTCAGGTTGTCGCTCTTGGCCGGGGCCTTGGGCTGCCACACGCGGGGAGCTGCCTCACGGGCCGGGCCGCGCCCACCTTCCCGCGGGGGGCGTCCACCCCGCTGTCCGCCGAAATGGCCGCCCTCGCGGGGGCCGTTGGGGCGTGCGCCGCCGGGGCGGGGGCCGCGGTCACGGCCAGCCGGACGCGGCGGGGGCGGCAGCAGCCGCTTGATAGACAGCGCAATTTTGCCGTCCGGTGCCACATTGATGACCTGCACCTTCACGGTATCGCCGTCGTGCAGAACGGTTGCGATGTCCTGCACATATTCATTGGACACTTCGGAAATGTGGACCATGCCCACCCGGCCCTCCGGCAGCGCAACAAAAGCGCCGAAAGGCTTTACGCCGGTGACACGGCCTTCAAATACGTTCCCTACCTCAATCGCCAAAACTCCATACTCCTTGCTCTCTTTTTTGGTGGCTGCCCCGGTGTTGGCCGCAAAGCCGCCCGGAGCCGTCCGGCCCCGTTTCTCAGTTGCCGGTCACATCCACGAAGATGCGCTCGTTGGGGGCCGCATAATTGTAAGAATCACGGGCGACCCATTCGGTCACATCGTCCGCGTCGCCGCTGAGGATGCGCTGCAGCTCCTCGTTTTTGGTCTGCTGCTGTTCGATCTGCTCGTTCAGGGTCTGCAGCTCTGCGCGTTTGGAGCTGATGGCTACCTGATTGGAGATGTACGCTGCCAGCATACTGAGCAGCAGCAAGAAAAAGAACAGCCGGAACACCGTGCGCAGCACGGTATTCTTCTTGCGTTTTTTGCGGCCGGGATTCGTCATAACTCAGTGCCCCCTGAAATCAGCAGGCCCGATGCGCCTGTACTCTTACTTTGATACGTTAGAATTATACAACATCCGCTGTGGTCTTGGCAAGTTCTTTTTTGGGTTTTTTGCGGCCTGTTTTGCGCGTTTGCGCTCACGGGCGCGGTTTTTCCGTGCCGCGCGCCCAGCCGCCCACCGGGCAGCAAGCAAATGCACCGGTGCCCACAGCATCTTCCGGGCAAACTGCATCGGCCTGCGCAGCAGCTTGTGCACCGCCGCTGCGGCCAGAACCGCCGCCGCCAGCTGATACCACCGCAGCACCCCGCCCGCGCTCAAGGCCGCTACGTAGCTTTGCAGCCCCAGCAGCAGCGCCCCCACCAACAGCACATCCGGCAGGAACGCAGCCCGCCCCTTTTCGGGGAACAGGGCCCGCGCCCCGCCGAGGGCTGCCCCCAGCGCCGCACAGGCGGCCATTTCCTGCCCGACAAGGGTGATGTCCAGCGCCGGAGCCATCAGCGGAGCAGACGGCGCAGGAAGCCGCCCGGCGTGCGCTCAGCGGTATACTCCAGCGCGTCGATGCGGCCGGTGAGCCGCACTTCCCCGCTTTCGAGGTTCAGGCTGGTCACGCTCAGCTCAGCCCCGGCAAGGTGGAGCACCCCCTTGCTCGTCTCAATGGCGGCGCTGTCGGCGTCGCACCGCAGCACCCGCTTCACCCCGGTCAGGGTCAGCTTGCTGCGGCTCTCCAAGATCAGGTCATGGGGCACGGCGGGGGTCTTTTCGGTCGTTTTTGTCATGGCGCAGTTCTCCTTCTGAATCCAGCGTATGCAGATCCCGAAGCGAGTATGTGTCCCGTGACAGGCTTGCCCTCTCCATCACGCTGCACCTGCCGGCTCTCCCAAAGGCCGCGCTTTATTCGGAAATGATTTCATACATCTCCCGCGCCACGTCCTTGGTGCGGGGCTCGACGTCGGAGAGCACCTTCACCTTGATGGGCCGGTTGCCGAAGGTGACCTCGATGATGTCCCCTTCCTTGACGGCTTGGCTGGCCTTGGCGATCTTGCCGTTGATGAGGATGCGGCCCGCGTCGGCCACCTCGTTTGCCACGGTGCGGCGCTTGATCAGCCGCGAAACTTTCAGGTATTTGTCCAGTCTCATAGTCCTATCCCTCTGCCCGTTTCCGCGGAGCCCGCAAGCTCCCGCCCAAACGGGCTTTCTTCATTTTGCTCAGCCAAAACCGACCTGCCAAGGGCTCCCCTGTTAGGGGAGCTGGCACGCGGAGCGTGACTGAGAGGTTAAAAAAACCGCCGGAACCATCTGCGGCCCCGGCGGCAAAAATCGAACTTACAGGGTGTCCTTCAGAGCCTTGCCCGGCTTGAACACGATGCTGCGGGAAGCAGCGATGGTGATGGGCTCGCGGGTGCGGGGGTTGATGCCCTGACGCTCTGCGCGCTCACGGACTTCGAAGGTGCCGAAACCGGAAATGGTGATCTTCTCACCCTCTGCCATTGCCTTGCTCAGGGCGTCGAATGCGGCGTTGACAGCCAGTTCTGCGCTCTTCTTGCTCATCTCGGTGTTTGCCGCAACCTGTGCGATCAGATCAGTCTTGGTCATAATAGTAAACCTCCACAAAATTGTACTCGTCATTTTCTATCTATCGGAGCAGGCGTTTCGGCCTGATACCCGTTCGATCACGTTTGGTCTGCCAGCAGCTCGTCCCGGAACCGCTTGGAGGCAAAGGTCAGCGCCTCTTCGGCGTCCAGCCCTGCCAGCCGGATGGCGTTGACGGCAGCAAAGAGCAGCTCCCCCGCCTGTTCGGCGTTCGGGGCCGGTGCCGCGTCCCAGTCCTGCTCGGCCTGTTTCAAGGCAGCCGCTGCGTCCTCGGCGGTCGTGACGCCAAGGCCCCGGCCCGCCGCCCGCTTCTGCAGCTTCTGGGCGCGCATCAAGGCGGGCAGGGTCGCGGGCACGGTGTCCAGCTCATCGGCCAGCGTGCGGCGGCCCTTTTCCTTATTTTTGAGCGCATCCCAGCCATTTATTCCGGCGTTTTCCGCCGCCGAGGAGGTGAAGATGTTCGGGTGGCGGAAGACCAGCTTCTCGCACACCTCGCGGCAGACCTGCTCGAAATCGAACCGGCCCCGCTCCTCCTCCATGACGGTGTGGAACGCCACCTGCATCAGCACATCACCCAGCTCTTCCCGCAGCATGGCCGCGTCGTCGGCATCGATGGCTTCCAGCGCCTCGCAGGTCTCCTCCAGAAAGTTCTTCCGAATGGACTGATGCGTCTGCACCTTGTCCCACGGGCAGCCCGCTTCCGGGTCCCGCAGGATGCGGATGATCTGGATGAGGTCTTCCGCCGTATAGTGTTCGCGCTCCGGCCAATCCTGCATGGGTGGTGTTCCTTTCTGCTCCAAAAGTAGGGCTTTATTGTATCGCAGAATCCGCCTTTTTTCAAGGGGACAAGCCTATTTTCCGACCATTCGCCCGAAATGTTTCCAGATTTTTCACACTTTGGCACAAAAACGGGCGGCATCCCACGGGGACACCGCCCGGTCTGGGCTTTGATTTTCCGGTTTTGGTCACAGCTGTGCGCCGCACTTGTTGCAGAACAGCGCATCCTCCGAAACGGGAGCGCCGCACTGGGGGCAGGTCTTCTTTTCTGCCTTCTGCTCCGGCTCGATGGGGAACTCGATGGTCGTGCTCTCGGCCGCAGCGGGGGCCTCCGGCTCTGCGGCAGCTTCCGCCGCCGGGGTGTCGAGGCTGGCACGCAGGTCGGCCAAGTCCTTCTCGATGGCATCGATCATCTCGATGTACTTATCGACGAGGGGCTGGTTTTCTTCATTGCCCTTGGCGAGGCTGTAGACCAGTGCGCCCAGTTGGCGCTGCGCCTTGGCGAGCTTAGTCTGCTCGTTCACGATCTTTGCCTGCGTTTTGCCGCGCTCAGCCAGATCCATAGCTGCGTTTCTGCCTTTTTCGGCGTATTCCAGACCCATTTCCTTGAGCTTATTAAAATCCATAATAGACACCTCTCTCAGCGGAGGGTCTTCCCCTCCTGTGCTTTCCGGATGATGGCCCCATTATAGCGCACTCCACCGCTGATTGCAACGAATCTGCCGCAAGTTTTACAGTTTCGTGCGGATTTGGAAACAGTTTTTTCGCATTTGCACAAAAGGCGGACGAAGGGTCGTCAGTTTACCTCACCGCCGTAGAACTCCCGCAGCATACTGTCGGCGGGCAGCAGGTCCAGCGGCAGGGGTGCCACATGCTCGAAGCGGCGGGCCGTCTCGTCCCACAGCTCGGCGTTATGGCCCTCCAGCACGAACTGGCGGCGCACCTTCTGCAAAAGCTGGGCGATGAGGCCCATCTCGTAGGTGAAGGAAGTGTCCAGCAAAAAGTCCGCCGTGGTCTTGAAGCCCTTGATATACCGCGTCTCGCCGTCCATCACCCGGTCCCACATGGCAAGGGTCTTTTCGGGGCTGCGGCCGCGGGCGGCAGCGTCCCGCAGGGTGCGGCGGCACAGGCGGATGTCCTGCGTGTTGATGACCCGGCGGCCGTCGATGCAGTATTCCTCCCGCAGTCCGGCATAGATGCGGTACACTTCCTCGCCGGGGACGAGGCTGGTCAGCTCCGGGTTGAGGGCGTGGATGCCCTCCACGATGCAGACGCCGCCCTGCAGATCGACGGCTTCCGTCTCGTCCGAGCGCTTTTCCTGCGTGAAATCGTAGATGGGCAGGCTGGTCTTCCCCGTCTCGCTCAGCTCATGCAGACACTGCTTGATGAGGGGCAGATCCATGGTATCGGGGTTCTCGTAGTCCAGCGTGCCGTCGGGCAGCCGGGGGTAGAACTCCGCGCCCCGGAAAAAGTTGTCGAGGCTGACCACATGGGCCGGTGTCCCCTGCCGGACGAGTTCCTCGGCTAGCTTGTGCGCCGAGGTGGTCTTGCCGCTGGCCGACGGGCCGGTGAGCATGACGATCTTGGTGCCGGAAAAGCGGACCTTCTCCGCCGCGTAGCGCACCCGCTCGCGGTAACTGCGCTCGCTCATTTCGGCAAGCTGCTCCGGGCTGCGGGCAGCGATGTTGTACAGGTCAATCTCTACCAGACGTTTCGGGACCCAAATCGTGATCATAAAAATCAGCCACTCCTTTTTTCCGTTCCAGAACCTCCGCAAAGCGCTGGATGTATTCGGTCGGATACTTAAAGTTGAAGATGCGCTGCATCCGTTTTCCGCCGTCGGCCACCAGCTTGGTGCTGCCGCCCGCGCCCGCGGAAAGGATGGTCTGGACTTCCTCCATGATATAGATGTTGTAATACCCTTCGTGGCCCGGCTTGCACCAGCCCACGTTTTCGAGGTTCTGCAGGGTGTTCTTCTGGCGGTAGAGGTAGTAGGGCCGGTAGCCCGCCTCCGCCAGCAGATGACATTTTTCCAGCATAGCGGCGACGTCGGCGTAGTCGTTCTCTTTCTGGTCCTCGATGACGATGCGGGAAGCCCGCTTGAGGGTCAGGGTATGGACGGTGATGTTCTCCGGGTCCAGCGCGATGGCCTGACGGAGACTGTGCTCAAAGCCTTCCACCGTGTCGCCGGGCAAACCCGCGATGAGGTCCATGTTGATGTCGTCGTGGCCCGCCCGCCGGGCGTCGGCGTAGCAGTCCAGAATGTCCTGCGCCGAGTGCTTCCGGCCGATGTTCGCCAGTACCTCGTCCGAGAAGGTCTGGGGGTTGATGGAGATCCGGGTAGCCCCGTACTCCTTGATGACCGCCAGTTTTTCGGCGTCGGTGCAGTCGGGGCGGCCCGCTTCCACGGTGTACTCCACCACCTTGGAGAGGTCGAAATTCTCCCGCACGGTACCCATAAGCTGCCACAGTTGATCTGCCGAAAGGCTGGTGGGAGTGCCGCCGCCGATGTAGATGCTGCACAGCCGCAGCCCCGCCTTTTCGGCCTGAGCCCGGATCTCCCGCACCTCGCGGCACAGGCAGTCCACATAGGGCTGCACCAGCTCGCGGTCCCGGTCAAGGTTGCAGCTCACGAAGCTGCAATAGCTGCACCGGGAGGGGCAGAACGGGATGCCGAGGTAAAGGCTGTAGGTCTTGGGCTCGCTGCCGAGGCGCAGGATGGGCTCCTGTAGATCGGCAATGGCCTTGGCCATCCGATACTTCTGCTCCGAGCAGTCGAACCGGTCAAGGAAGAAGCGGTCGATCTCCGCTTCGCTCCAGCCCGCCGCCCGCTTGTCGTGGACGAGGCGGACCGGCCGCACGCCGGTCATCTTGCCCCACGGCGGGCGGATGCCCGTCCAAGCCCGCAGCAGGTCATAGGTCAGGCTGGCAAGGGCAAAGGCTTCGGTCTCGCCGTCCGGCCCCGGCAGCGGGGCGGATGCCGCCTTCTCTGCGCCGTGCTCGTGCACCCGCGCGAAGAGGCCGTCCGCCCTGCGTTCCGCCCAGACGCAGTCCTCGCCGTCCTCCGGCGGGGTCAGCGTAAGGGGAGCCATGGGGTAAAACAGCCGGACAAGGTGCTCGACCTCGTACCCAGATACCAGCCCTGTGATATAAATTTTCATGTTATTCCGCCTTTTTATGCGTTCCGCAGTGCATTTCGGATATAGAAATTGTTCTCCAGCTCCTCGCCGTAGGTAGAGAAATCCCCGTGGCCGGGCAGAAGCTGGGTCACCTTGGGGATGGGCAGGGCCGCGAACTTGCGCAGACTCTCGTCCATTTTGCGGCTGCTGCCGCCTTCAAGGTCGGTGCGGCCGATGCTGCCCTGAAAGACCGTATCCCCCACGAAGAGATACGTGTCGCACAGCAGCACGACGCTGCCCTCGGTGTGGCCGGGGGTGTGCCACACGGTGAAGGTCAGTTCATCCACCGTGAAGCTGCTGCCCTCCTCGTAGCCAAAATCGGCACCTTTCAGGGGGAAGAGCTGGGTGCCGCCGCAGTCGGCGGGCTCGCACCAGACCTTTGCGCCCCACTCGCGGCTGAGGACGCCCGCGCTGCCCACATGGTCGTAGTGGCCGTGGGTGCACAGGATATGGGTCAGCACCGCACCCTTCTCCCGCAGGATCTTATCGTACTCCTGCACCTCGGCGGCGGGGTCGATGATGACCGCGTGATCTGCCTCGGTGATGAGCAGGAAGCTGTTGGTATAAAACGGCGCAGCGCCGATCAGATGAAATGCCTGCATGATACGCTCCTTTTACTCCTTCTTTTTCCACTCGTCGGTGTCGATGACGATGGTACAGGGGCCCTCGTTCACCAGCGCCACCTGCATGTCGGCCCCGAACTCTCCGTGCCGGACTTCCTTCAGCCCCTGCCGACCCATCTCGGCGAGGAACATCTCGTAGGCATCCACCGCCAGCGGGGCCTTGGCCGCGTGGATGAAGCTGGGCCGGAAGCCCTTCTTGGTGTCGCCGTAAAGGGTGAACTGGCTGACCACCAGCGCCGAATACCCAAGGTCCTTGGCGCTGAGGTTCAGCTTGTCGTTTTCATCCTTGAAGATGCGCAGCCCCGCGCATTTTTCGGCCAGCTTGGGCACGATGTCCAGCGTGTCGGTATCCCGGACGCCCAGCAGGATGACGAGGCCGGGGCCGATGGCACGGGGTTCGCCCCCGTTGACCCGGACACTGGCCGACGAAACGGCCTGAATGACTGCACGCATATTAACTCCTTGTGACCTTGAGCACATCCTTGATTTTGGAAAGACGGGCCACCACCCGGTTGAGGTGCTCGGTGTTGTTGATGCCGATGGTCAGGCTGACCACGGCACAGTTGTTTTCCACCTGACGGGCGTTCATCGTGTAGATGGGCACCCGGATATCGGCCAGTGCGCTCAGCACATCCCGCAGCAGCTCATTGCGGTCCAGCGCCACGATCTCAAGGCCGGCCTTGTAGCTGTCCTTCACGCTGTCGGCCCAGTAAGCCTTGACCCAGCGGGGGGCGTTGGAGGGGTCCTTCATGCTGGCGATGGCGTTCACGCAGCTCTGCTTGTGGATGGAGACGCCGAAGCCACGGGTGATGAAGCCCACGATGGGGTCGCCGGGCAGCGGCGAGCAGCACTTGGCGAACTTGATGGGGGTGTTGTCGAAGCCCTCCACCACCACACCGTCCGTGGCGTGGACACGGCTCAGGTCCACCTTGGCCAGTTGTTCGCTCTTGTCTTCCTCGCTCTTGCGCTTCTGCCACTCCTCTTTCAGCTTGGGCAGACAGTTGGCGATGGTGATGCCGCCATAGCCGATGGCCGCATACAGCTCCTCGGCGTTGTTCTGGCGCAAACGGCGGCAGCAGCTGCTGATAAATTCATCCAGCTCGTCGTCCGGGATGAAGATCATTTCCCGGCGCAGCTCGCGGGCCAGCGCATCGCGGCCCTGCTGGATGTTCTCCTCCCGGCGCATCTTCTTGAACCAGTTGCGGATCTTGCTCTTGGCCTCGCTGGTGCGCACGATCTTGAGCCAGTCGCGGCTGGGGCCCTTGTCCGCCGAGCCGAGGATGACCTCGATGATCTCGCCGGTGGACACGATGTGGTCGATGGGGACCATCCGGTTGTTGACCTTGCAGCCCACCATCCGGTTGCCGACGGCGGAGTGGATGGCATAGGCGAAATCGATGCAGGTGGCCCCGGCGGGCAGGTTGATGACATCGCCCTTCGGGGTGAAGGCGAAGACCTCTTCGGGCAGCAGGTCGCTCTTCAGATCATGCAGCAGGTTGCCGGAATCCTCGCTGACGCGCTGGTTTTCCAGCAGCTGACTGACCCACGCCAGCCGCTCGTCCAGCTTGTCATGGCCGTCAAGGCCCTCCTTGTACTTCCAGTGAGCCGCCACGCCGTACTCGGCCTGTTCGTCCATCTTGCGGGTGCGGATCTGCACCTCAAAGGGGATGCCCTCGTGGCCGATGACGGTGGTGTGAAGGCTTTGGTAGCCGTTGGGCTTGGGGGTGGAAATATAGTCCTTGAAGCGGTTGGGAAGCGGGTGGTACATATCGTGGATCAGGCCCAAGGTGCTGTAGCACTCGGCCAGCGTATCCAGAATGATGCGGACCGCATAGATATCATAGATCTCGTCGAAGGACTTGTTCTGCATGATGGTCTTGCGGTAGATGCCGTAAATGCTCTTGACGCGGCGCTTGATGGTGGCCCCTTCGATGCCGCTTTCCTCCAAGCGGCGCTCAATGACACCCGACACCCCGGCAAGGAACTCCTCGCCCGCCCGCTCGCTCAGCATCTTGCTGATCTCGTTGTAGCCCACGGGGTCGAGGTAATGGAGGCTGCGGTCTTCCAGCTCCTCCTTCACGTTCAGGATGCCCAAGCGGTTGGCGATGGGAGCGTAGACCTCCATGGTCTCGCGGGCCTTATCCCGGCGCTTCTGCTCCGGCCAAGCGTCGCCGGTGCGCATATTGTGCAGCCGGTCGCAGAGCTTGATGATCATGACCCGGACATCCCGGCTCATGGCCAGCAGCATCTTACGCAGGTTCTCGGCCTGTAACTCCTCGATGTTGGAGAATTGGATCTTGGTCAGCTTGGTAACACCGTCCACCAGCAGGGCCACTTCCTCGCCGAAGGCGGCTTTCAGGTCGTCCAGCGTGGTGGGGGTATCCTCCACCACATCGTGCAGCAGAGCCGCCGCGATGCTCTCGGTATCCATGCCGAGGTCCAGCACCAAGCGGGCCACCGCAAGCGGATGGCAGATATAAGGCTCGCCGCTGCGGCGGCAGACGCCCTTGTGGGCCTCGTTGGCAAGGTCATATGCCTTTTCGATCATCTCCATGTTGTAGGCTTTGCCGCTGGCATGGATCGCCTCCACCAGCTTTTCCCACGTGATGATCTCCGGGCGCACCTCACTGGGCAGGGCAGCCTCCGGCGCGTCGGCGGGCAGAGCCGTGGCCGCTACCGTGGCCATCTCCGGCACTGGCTGGTGCAGATGGGTCTTTGCAGAATAGGAATCCTCCGGCTTGACCGGGTCCAGCATACTTTTTCCCTCTGGCATCTTATCGTTCCTCCAGACATTTCAAGATGGGCGCATCGGCAAGGTTCTTCTTGCCCTCGGCGGGCACCAGCTCCCAGAACTTTGCCCCGCTGCGCTCGCGGACCGCGATGAGCCCCACCTGTTCGAGGGCCGTGATCGCGACTAGAATTTTGCCGGTGTTTTCCTCTCCCAGTTTTGCGAACAGGGGCTGCAGATCCTCAGCGTGCCAGCGCCGGGCCTGTAATTCGCGATACACCGTAATGATATCGCTCCGTTCCGGGGCGATCCTTGCTTTTTGTTCTGCCGAAAGCGGGGTGCCGCGGCGCAGCGCTTGGACCAGCGCTGTCTGCTCGGCGGCAGCGTTGCCAAAACCCGCCGGGTGCAGCTCCAAGATCCGGCCCGAAAGCTGGGCCCCACGGAGCGATTCGTAGACCGAGAGGTTCACTGCCGCATCCACCACATCGCCCATGGTGTAGGGCAGCTGCTCCGGGGGCATCCCGAACCAGACCGCGTAGATGCTGGCGTTCCCCTGCCGCAGACGGAGGCGGCAGTGCTTGCCCTCGGAGACGGAGAAAATGCCGTCGATGACGGCCTTTTCCAGCACGAAGACCGGGGTCGGGTTCTCCGCCCCATAGGGGGCCAGCTGCTCCAGCCGGCGCACCGACTCCACCGTGATGCGGTCGAGGTGGATGGACAGGTCACATTCCAGCGGCGGCGTGAAGAGCACCGCGCATTCCCGCGCGGCCCACTCGTTCAGGCGGCGGCGCAGTTCGGGCAGATTTTCCTCCCGCACCGAAAGGCCCGCCGCCATGGCGTGCCCGCCGAAGCGGAGCAGGATGTCCTCACAGGAGGAGATACACTCGTGGAGGTTGAAACCCTGCACGCTGCGGCCGCTGCCCTTGCCCTCGCCGTGTTCGTCCACGGACACCACGATAACGGGGCGGCCGGTCTTTTCCACCAAGCGCGAGGCCACGATGCCGATGACGCCGGGGTGCCAGTCCCGCCCCCAGATGAGGATGACCCGGTCTTCGAGGATGGCGGGCTCAGCGTCCAGCTGCTCCTGCGCCGCCTTGACGATCTCCTGCTCGGTCTCCTGCCGGGCGACATTGATCTCGTTCAGCTTATGTGCCAGCTCCGCGGCGCGTTCCTCGTCCTCACAGAGCACCAGCTGCAATGCCGTCACAGCGTTGTCCATCCGGCCCGCCGCGTTGATGCGGGGGGCGATGGCATAGCTGACATTTTCAGCCGTGATGGGCTTGCCCTCAAGGCCGACTTCCTCCAGCAGGGCCGAGATGCCCGGCCGGTCGGTCTGCTGCAGCAATTTCAGGCCCGCCTTGACGAGGGTGCGGTTCTCGCCCGTCAAGGGCATCACATCCGCGACGGTGCCCACAGCGGCAAGGTCGCCGCAGTAATCCAGCATCTCCTCCGGTGGGCAGCCGTCCAGCGCCGCACAGAGCTTGAAGGCTACCCCGGCACCGCACAAACCCTTGAAGGGGCTGTGGTCGTCGGCGCGGCGGGGGTCCACCACGGCCACCGCCTTGGGCAGGGCGTCGTGGGGCAGATGGTGGTCCGTCACGATCAGGTCCACGCCCAGCGAAGCCGCAAACTCGGCCTCTTCCAGCGCGGAGATGCCGTTGTCCACGGTCACGATGAGCTGGCAGCCCTTGTCGTGGATGGACTGGATGGCGTTTTTCGAAAGGCCGTAGCCGTCGCCCTCCCGGCTGGGCAGCATACATTTGACGCTGGCACCCATCCCCTTGAGGTGCTGGTAGAGCAGGGCGGTGGCGGTCACGCCGTCCACATCGTAGTCGCCGTAAACAACGATGGTCTGTTCCTTGTCGATGGCTTCGAGGATGCGGGCACATGCTTTGTCCATGTCGGTCAGAAGCATGGGGTCGCTGAGTTCTTCCTCCCCCGCCAGCAGGGTCAGCGCCTCGGTGGGGTCGGTGATGCCGCGGGCGGCAAGGATGCCCGCCAGCAAGCCCACTTCCTTTTGCTGGGCGGCCAGCGTGGCGGCGTACTTCTGCTCGCTCCACGGTTCGTCGTCCATGGCGTTCATTTCCAGCTCTTCGGTGTTCTGCTCCGCGATGGCAGCAGTCAGATCCTTGAGAGCGGCGCGGTCAAATTGTTTTAAGGTCCATGCCCGGTAGGTCATTGCAGTCCCTCCCCGGTCAGGCCGTCGTTGGCCAGCATTCCCTGCAATGCCGCGATCTCGCTGGAAACATCCAGCGCCACATCGGACAGCAGGTTGTCATAGAGGTTGCTGTACGCCTGATTCAGCGTGTGCAGGATGCCCGCGATATCCCGGCGGATGCTCTCGGCGTTGTCCCCCTTCTGGCCCTGCACATCGTTGTAGGTGTGGAGCAGCTTCAGGGTGGTAGGGATATAATATTCCGCGAACCGCCGCGCTTTCGGGAGGCTTTCCGGGTGGGTCTCCAGCCAGTCGCAGATGGCCTCGGTGGTCTTCTGCATATGGGCCAGCTCCTCTGCGCCCTGTGCGTCCTGCATGAGCTGCTGCTCCTGCTCCAGCACCTTGGCAAAGCGGCGGGCCGTTTCGAGGTTGAGGGGCGTTTCCGGCGCGGCCTCCTGCTCCGGCTGCGGGGCCGGGCGGGCACGCTGGGCGGCGAGGGCCTCCTGTGCCGCGCGGTAATCCTCGGCGGTCAGGTAGAGTGTATCCGTTTTGTCGTCCAGCCATGCGTTCAGCCAGCCTTTGCGGATATATTTTTGCAGCCGCTTGTGCACTTTTTTCGGTTTCTGGTGGGTCAGGTCGGCCAGCATCGAAACAGGCAGACCCTTATGGTAGTCCACGCTGTCGGCGTAGTCGGCAAACTGACCCATCTGCCTGCCCGCCTTCATCCGGGCTGCACCACAGGCCGTCATCCAACCAAAGCCCGCCGTGGCAAGGCCCAGCACGCCGCTGACGATGCCCAGCACGTTGTAGGCGGTGTTCATAACGTAGTCCGTGCCCGTCATCAGGATGCCGCCGCCCTCAGCAGCCGACACCACAACGTCGCCCAAAGCAGCCGGCGAAAGAGTGCCCAGCCCGATGAGGCAGCCCAGCGTCCCCAGCCCAAAGATCACGGTGAACGTGATGCCTACCACCAGCAGGGCCACCCCGGCGTCGGAGCGCTTTTTGCCGTCGGCACGCAGAAGCTCCACCGGGGTCTGTTCGTTTTTCAGGCCAAAGATATGCTTTGCCGCATGGACTGCAGCCTTTCCTACGCCCCATGCCCGGTCACCGATCTCCATGCCCCGGCCCTCAAAGCCGTGGGCGAAGGCGTCCGACACGGTATCGCCGAAGGCACGCATCTGGTTTTCCAGCTCCTGCTGGATCTGCCGGCCCTCTGTTTCCCTCATTTTATCGTTTTCACGATCGTTCATCAAATTTTTTCTCACCCTTCTGCCGGACGATACCGGCCGATGATCGCACGGGCGACCCGTAGGCCGTCCACGGCGGCGCTCATGATGCCGCCCGCATAACCCGCGCCTTCTCCGCAGGGATACAATCCCGCAAGCTGGGCAGATTCAAAATTTTCTTCCCGTTTCAGCCGCACGGGGCTGCTGGTGCGGGTCTCAAGGCCGGTGAGGACCGCTTCCGGGGCGGTGTAACCGGCAATTTTCCGTTCATACGCCCGCAGACCGGCCCGCAGGGTATCGGCCAGCTCGCCGGGCAGCAAGGCCCCCAAGTCCGCCGCGACCACGCCGCGGTCGTAGGTGGGCTCCACCCGGCCGATGGTCAGTTGACCCCGGCCCTCAAGGAAGCTCTGGACATTTTCCGCCGGGGCGGCGTAGGCTCCGCCCGCCCGTCCGGCGGCGTAGGCCTTGGCTTCCAGCTCCCGCTGGAATGCGATGGCCCGGCGCGGGTCGGCCCCGAAATCCTCGGCCCCCACGCTGACCACCACCGCCGCGTTGGCGTTCCTGCCATTGCGGGCGTGATAGCTCATGCCGTTGGTCACGACCCGGCCCTTCTCGCTGGCCGACGCCACGACCTGACCGCCGGGGCACATGCAGAAAGTGTAAACGCACCGTCTGCCCACATGCTGCGAGAGCTGGTATTCGCCCCGCGGCAGGGCCGGGTGGCCCGCCGCCTCGTGGTAAAGGCTTTTTTCGATCTCACTTTGCAGGTGCTCGGCTCGGAAACCGACACTGAAGGGCTTGCACTCCAGCACAAGGCCGCTGTCCATCAGCATCCCGAAGGTGTCCCGCGCCGAGTGCCCTACCGCGAAGACCAGTGCCTCGCAGGGGAAGCTGCCCTGCGTGGTCTGGATGCCGGTCAGCTTGCCGTCCCGCCGCTCAAAGCCGGTGAGGGCCGTGTTGAAGTGCACCTCGCCCCCCAGCGATTCGATCTCTCGGCGGATGGAGGTGATGACGCCCCGCAGCAGGTCGGTGCCGACGTGGGGCTTTTGCTTCCATGCGATCTCCGCCGGGGCACCATGCTCCAAAAACACCTCGGTGACGAAGCCGCAGAGCGCGTCGCCGATGCGGGTGGTCAGCTTACCGTCCGAAAAGGTGCCCGCACCGCCTTCGCCAAACTGGATGTTGGCGTTTTCGTCCAACTCACCGCTGGCGGAGAAATGCTCCACCGCCTTCACCCGCTCGTCCAGCGCGGGGCCGCGCTCCAGCACGATGGGCCGGTAGCCCTGCCGGGCCAGCAGCAGCGCCGCGAACAGCCCCGCCGGGCCGAGGCCGCAGACAATGGGCCGGTGGGCCAAGGGCTCCGCGCCGTTCTCGACGGAAAAATCGGTCTTGCCGCGGATAGCAACGCAGGGCGAGGCCCCTGCAAATGCAGATTCCTCACCCTCGTCTTTGAGCGTTACAGCGACCGTATAAACCAGCTTCGGCTGCCCGTGGCGGGCATCCACCGACAGTTTCGACACGCCGAAGCGGCCGACTTTTGCGCGGGGGATGCGCGCCAGATGCAGCGCTTTTTCAAAGGCCTGCTCCTCCCCGGCGGAGAGGGGCAGGCGGATATCACGAACTAAGATCATATCATTTGCTTTCTTTAGTTACTCTCGATCTTGCACTGGATGACATAGCTGCCCAGCGCGAAGATCTTGCCGTTGGAGGGCACATACAGCCGGCACGCGATGTTCTGCTGGCCGATGGCCACCGAGAAATCGTCGGCGTCGATCTCAATGACGACCTGTTCCGGCGTCAGCGCTTCCAGCGCACCGGCCGGGCCGCAGAGGGTCACGTTCATCAGCCGCTCGGTCTCCACCGTCAGGGTGTAGGTAGACGGCAGGTTCACCACCTGCACGCATTCGGAGGGCAGATTCATCGTCTTCGTTTCCAGCTTGGAGGAGTCGAAGCTGACGGTGATGCTCGTAATGTTGTCCAGCAGACGGATATCGCTGGGCAGCTCGATGGGCATCTCGTACACCTTGTTCAGCGAGAAGGTAGACAGATCGATGGTGCCCACCGACAGGGTGGAAAGCTTGTCGATCCGGGAAGCCGGGCCCGCCACGTTCAGGGTCTGCTTGCTCAGCGAGTAGGTCAACACAGAGGAGTCGAAGTCCCGCGGGGCGTTGACGAAGCTGACCTCCACAGGCAGCGTCGCCATCTTGTAGACCTGCAGCGTCACCTCCACGCTCTCCTCTTCCTTCGTGGTGTACTCGAACTTCACCTCGCTGCCGCTGTTGGTGTAAAACCGCAGGGCCGTATCCAGCGTGACGGATTCGGTCAGTTCGCCGTTGTGGGTAACTTCGGCGGTGCAGGTGGTGACCTTATCGATCTCGGTGCTGGGGCCGGAGAGGGTGACCGTCTCCTTCGAAAGCTCGGTGCCGTACAGGATATACCCGTCCGCGATGGTCAGGTAGTTGGTGGTCACGGTGATGGGGACGGTCTTTTCCTCCACCACGTCGAAGACGACATCCACGCTGTTGTCCCCGCCCTCGATGGAGACGGTGACGCCGTTCAGCAGCCCGTTGACCCCCCGCACTTGCAGGTGCAGGGTCTTCGCGCCGCTGTCGCGGACGCTGGACCAATCCGGGTAGACCACGAAATCGGAGGCCGAGAGACTGCCGATGGTGTAGCCGTCGCCGGAAACTTTCAGGTTGACGTATTTTTCCGGGGCGCTGACGATGCTGAGGCCCCGCGAAGTATAGGCGGCGGAATCGTAAGTGAAATCCACCGGCACATTGGCGATGGTCTTGGTGGTGCCGGGCTGCACCACGATGGTGACGACCATCCATGCCACGATGGCACCCACGATGGCCAGCAGAAGGCGGATGCGGCGGTCATCCAACAGACTCTTGGTGTGCTGGATGGCGGGCTTTGTGCCGTTCGTGTTCAGCTCCTTGCTCATGGCTGCTCCTCCTCTTTCTGGTTGACCCAGCTCAGCAGACGCTGGACACGGCCCTTCCAGCTGTTGTCCGTCTTTTCGCTGGCGGTCTCCTTGGGGATCATCTCATCCACGAGCCGGGTGTACAGGGTCTGGCGGTCAAAGTGGCGGATGAGGACACCGTTCTTCGCCATGGAGATGATGCCCGTCTCCTCGCTGACGACGATGGCGATGGCGTCGGAGTTTTCGGCAATGCCGAGGCACGCGCGGTGGCGGGTGCCCATATCCTTGCCGAGGTCAAGGTTATTGGAAAGCGGCAGCACGCAGCCCGCCGCCTTGATGCGGCCATTCTCGATGATGGCAGCGCCGTCATGCAGGGGGGTGCCCTCGTAGAAGATGGTGCCCAGCACTTCCAGATTGACCGCGCTGTTCACCGGCGTGCCGGTGCGGACGATCTCGGAAAGGTTGGTGCTGCGCTCCAGCACGATGAGCGCGCCGGTCTTGGTCTCGGAAAAGCGTTCCGCGGCGTCACAGATGGCGATGATGGCACTGCGCCATGCGCCCTTGAAGCTGGGGTCATTGTAGCGGCCCTTGACGTTAAACAGCTTCGAGGCCCATTGGTCGGTCTGGCCCATCCGCTCCAAGGCGCGCCGGATCTCCGGCTGGAACAGGACGACCAGCGTCAGCAAGCCGACCTGCAATAGGGAGTTCAGCAGCCATGTCACCGTGCGCATGTTCAGCACGTTTGCCACCAAGTAGACCGCCAGCACCAGCAGCGCGCCCTTGGCCAGCTGCCCGGCGCGGGTGCGGTTGATGATGCCCAGCAGTTGATAGATCAGGAACGCGATGATGATGATATCCAGCAGATCCGCCAGCTTGAAGGTCTGGAAGTTTGCTATGATCGAGTTCAGAGTCATCGATGTTTTCTCCCGCTTACAGCTTTTCGATCAGGGCCACCGCGTGCGCCGCGATGCCCAGCCCCTCGCCGGTGAAGCCCAGATGCTCCTCGGTGGTGGCCTTGACGCTCACAGCATCCACAGGCAGCCCGAAGGCCTCGGCCAGCTTTTCGCGCATGGCGGGGATGTAGGCCGCCAGCTTGGGCCGCTGGCAGAGGATGGTGGAGTCGATGTTCTCGATCTTCCAGCCATTCTCGTGCAGGATCTCGGCCACGCGGCGGGCCAGCTTGAGGCTGTCGGCGCCGGAATACTCCGGGTCGGTGTCCGGGAAGTGCTTGCCGATATCCCCCAGCGCCGCCGCGCCCAGCACGGCGTCCATAACGGCGTGGGCCAGCACATCGGCGTCCGAATGGCCCAGCAGACCCTTTTCGAAGGGCACTTCCACGCCGCCGAGGATCAGCTTGCGGCCCTCCACAAGGCGGTGTACATCGTAACCATGACCAATGCGCATATTTGTTCCTTCTTTCTGTTCCGGGCGGGGCAGATCTTCCCGCGTGGTGATCTTCAGGTTGGCGTAGTCGCCCTGCGTCAGCTGCACCGGGCGGCCGGTCAGCTCAAACAGGCTGCAATCGTCGGTGACGAGGCGGGCCTTTTCTTCGTCCAGCTCGTCCAGCGCGGCGAGGTAAGCGGCCCGGTCGAAGCACTGGGGCGTCTGCACCGCATACAGGGTGCTGCGGTCGGGCGTTTCGGTGACGCTGCAGCCTTCCGGCACGGTCTTGCCGTCGCCCCGCTTTGCCGTTTTGACGGTATCCTTCACCGGCACCGCCGGGGCCGCGGCCCCGCACAGGGCGGCGGCGTTCAGCGCGGCTTCGATGACCGCCTCGCTCACAAAGGGGCGGGCCGCATCGTGGACGGCCACGATCTCGCCGCTCGCTGCCAGCACGCCGTTCTTCGCGCTCTCGGCGCGGGTCGCCCCGCCGGGCACGACCTGCACCGGCTTTTGGCACGCGGCCGCCTGCTGCTCCAGAAACTCCCGGTTTTTGCCCGCCACCAGCACGATCTCGTCCACGAGGGGGCATTCGGCAAAGGCGCGGATGCTCCGCTGTACCACCGTCTCCCCGCCCAGATCAAAGCTGAGCTTGTCAAACCCCATCCGGGTGGAGGAACCTGCGGCCACCAGAACCGCCGTCACACGTTTTTCCACTTCTGACACCTACCTGTCTTCCGTTTTTCTGCGCCCATTGCAAAGCGCAGACTGATACATTGAATATTATAACGTATTGCGCCACAAACTGCAACCACGCAGAGCAATAAAAATGGAGCTGCCGAACCACTCCCCCCGTCACAGCGCTGCTGTGCCAGCCCCCTCTGGGAGGGAGCCTCGCGCAGGCGATGTGGGAAGGAGTCATTCAACAGCTCCTCTTGATGGATTTCGTTTACTTCAGGATGGGCTCAATGGCAGCAGCCAGTGCATCCTTCTGGGCCTGTGCTTCGGCCAGATCCTTGCCCAGCGTGGTGAAGTAGGTCTTGATCTTCGGCTCGGTGCCGGAGGGGCGGACCACGACGGTGGCACCGTTCTCCAGCGTGTAGATCAGGACGTTGGCCGCGGGCAGACCGGTCTCTTCGGGCTTCTTGTAGTCGGTGACCTTGACGACCTTGTGGCCAGCCAGTTCGGTCAGCGGCTCGTCACGCAGCTTCTGCATGATGGAAGCCATCTTCTCCATGCCGGTCAGGCCGGGGAATTCGAAGCTGTCCACCTTGTTCAGGTAGCGGCCGTACTGAGCATAGATCTCTTCCAGACGCTGCTTGATGGAGGAACCGATGCTGCGGTAGTAAGCGGCCATCTCGCAGATCAGCATGGAGCCGATGACGGCGTCCTTATCGCGGACATAGGGGCCGGCCAGATAGCCGTAGCTCTCCTCGAAGCCGAAGATGAAGCGGTCCACTTCTCCGGCTGCTTCCAGATTGGCGATCTGGTCGCCGATCCACTTGAAGCCGGTCAGCACGTTGCGCATCTCCACGCCGTAGTGCTTGGCCACAGCGTCGGCCAGCGGGGTGGAAACGATGGACTTGACGGCCACGGGATCCTTCGGCATGGTACCCTTCTCGATGCGGCCCGCGCAGATGTAATCCAGCAGCAGAACGCCCATCTCGTTGCCGGAGACCAGCTCATAGCTGCCGTCCGGGCACTTCATGGCGATGCCCACACGGTCGGCGTCGGGGTCGGTGGCCAGCATCAGGTCGGCACCGGTCTCGGTGGCGAGGTCGAGGCCCAGCTTCAGGGCGGCGAAGATTTCAGGGTTCGGGTAGGAACAGGTGGTGAAGTAGCCGTTGGGGTACTCCTGCTCCGGCACGATGGTGATATCGGTGATGCCCATGTCGTTCAGCACATGGGTGACGGGCACGAGGCCGGAGCCGTTCAGCGGGCTGTAGACCAGCTTCAGGCCAGCGGTCTTGCACAGGCCGGGCCGCACCTGACGGGCCTCGATGGCGTCGTACAGGGCCTTCTTGCAGTCGTCGCCCACAAAGCGGATCAGGCCGTTCTCCACGCCCTCGGCGAAGGAGATGTACTTGGCCCCGGTCAGCACATCGGTCTTCTGGATCTCGTCGTAGACGATGGCGGCGGCGTCATCGGTCATCTGGCAGCCGTCCGGGCCGTAGGCCTTGTAGCCGTTGTACTTGGCAGGGTTGTGGGAAGCCGTGACCATGATGCCGGCGTTGCACTCGTAGTAACGGGTGGCAAAGCTCAGGGCGGGCACGGGCATCAGGGCGTCATAGATGCGGACCTTGATGCCGTTGGCGGCCAGAACACCGGCGGCGGTCTTTGCGAAGATGTCGCTCTTCAAGCGGCTGTCGTAGCTGATGGCGACGGTCTGGTTGCCGCCCTGCGTCTTGACCCAGTTTGCCAGACCCTGCGTTGCCTGACGGACAACGTAAATGTTCATCCGGTTGGTGCCGGCGCCCAGAACGCCGCGCAGACCAGCGGTGCCAAACTTCAGCGCCACCGCAAAGCGATCCTTGATCTCCTCATCATTTCCCTCGATCTTCGCCAGTTCGGGCTTCAGGTCAGCGTCCTCAAGATCCGCTGCCAGCCAGCGCTTATATTCATCCAGATACATATTGCACACCTTACCTTTATTGATTTTGCCAAAGGGTAGTTTTTCCAAACCTACTTATACTATAAACTCTTGTCCGGGCTGTGTCAATTCCATATTATGTAAGAAGTTTTGCCGCACAAATCATACAAATGCCACAAATCGGCAGCCCGGTTCCGCAATTTGGGCTGTCTGGGTCGTTTTCAATGTGGGCAGTTTGACGAACTGCTGGCCGTAGTCGCTCAGCACATCGAGCCACTGCTCCGCCCCGACGCCGTTTTCGTACAGGTATTTCATCAGCCGCATGGCCCGTGGGAAATTTTCCGAGGGGCACAGCGCCCTGTGAGCCGAGCGCACACCGCCCTCTTCCAGTGCCAATTCCAGCACGATGCCCGTTTCGGTGCGGCGGGCAGAATAGCACAGGGTATGGGCCCGCTGCAGCCCTTCCAACTCTGAGTAAGAGCGGACATACCGACAGGATTCCTTAACGATCATACTTCTTCCCTCCTATTGATTTCACACATTGACTTTATCAATACCCCAAACTATAATGAAAAGCAAGATGGAAATCTGTCGAAATGCAGATTTTTCCAGAATCTTAGCCGCTTCTTAGCCGCAAAAAATGAAAATGCCTCCAATAGGGAGTGCTGCAAGGAGATTTTATGTACTCTGTCCTGAAAAGCTACGGTCTGAACGGCCTGAACGGCTTTGCTGTTGCGGTCGAGGCGGATGTATCCGGCGGGCTGCCCGCCTTTTCGCTGGTGGGTCTGCCGGACTCCGCCGTGCGCGAAAGCGGCGACCGCGTCCGCGCCGCCGTCAAAAATCTGGGTTTCAAGTGGCCGGACCGCCACATCACGGTCAATCTGGCCCCCGCTGATGTCCGCAAGACCGGCCCGGTTTACGACCTGCCCCTGCTGCTGGCCGTGCTGGCTTCCTCCGGCCAGTTGGAGGAGCTGCCCGCCGACACCGCCTTCCTCGGCGAACTGGCGCTGGATGGGGCCCTGCGGCCAGTGTCCGGTGTGCTGCCTATGGCGCTGGCCGCGGCGGCAGACGGCATCAAAGCCCTCTACGTCCCCGCCGAAAACGCCGCCGAAGCCGCCGAGGCGGGCGGCACTGCCATGAAGGTCTACCCGGCCCGCACCGCGCGGGAGGTGGTGGACGCACTGCGCGGAGTCACGCCCATCGTTCCGACGGTTCCCCTCCCCTTCGACCCCGCCGACAGTTGGAACAGCGCCCCCGATTTCGCGGACGTCATGGGGCAGCCCCTCGCCCGCCGGGCCATGGTCATCGCGGCGGCAGGCGGCCACAATGTGCTGTTGATCGGCGCACCCGGCACCGGCAAATCCATGCTGGCCAAGCGTCTGCCCGGCATCCTGCCGCCGCTGAGCCGGGACGAGGCCGTGGAGACGACGAAGATCTATTCCATCGCCGGGCAGCTGCCCAAGGGGCGCGGGCTTATCACGAGCCGCCCCTTCCGCAGCCCCCATCACTCCGCCAGCGCCGTTTCGCTGGCGGGCGGCGGGGCCACCTTCCGCCCCGGCGAGTGCAGCCTTGCCGACTGCGGCGTTCTGTTTTTGGACGAACTGCCGGAATTTTCCCGCGAAAGTCTCGAAGTGCTGCGGCAGCCGCTGGAGGACGGCCAGATCACGGTTAGCCGCGCGGCGGGCAGCGCCACCTACCCCAGCCGGTTCCAATTGGTCGCAGCCATGAACCCCTGCAAGTGCGGCTATTACGGCCACCCGACCCATCCCTGCACCTGCTCGCCCAGCGCCGTGCGGCAGTACCGCAGCCGGGTTTCCGGCCCGCTGCTGGACCGCATCGACCTCTGCGTCGAGATGGACCCCATCGCCTTTGACGAACTCCACGCGGCTTCCCCCTCCGAGAGCAGCGCCGCACTGCGCCAGCAGGTGCTGCGCGCCCGCCAAGTTCAGGCCAAGCGCTACGCCGCCCCCGGCTACGAAGGTGTCCGCTGCAACGCCCAGCTCACCGCCGGGCAGGTGCGCCGCGTCTGCCGGATGACCCCCGGTGCCGAGCAGCTCCTCCGCGCCTCCTACGACGCGCTGGGCCTTTCCGCCCGCGCCCACGACCGCATCCTCCGGGTGGCCCGCACCGTCGCCGACCTCGCCGGAAAAGCCCTCCTCGACGAGGACGCCCTGCTGGAAGCTCTGCAATACCGCGCACAGGAAAAGGCCGAACTGACGTTCTGAACGAACCGGAGGTTTTCGTGAACCTCACCGAAGGACTCTTCTTCTGAAGGACATCATGGAATAATTTTGCAACAAAAAGGACTGCCGCTCAAAACGAACGACAGTCCTTTTTCTTATTTTAGAAGCTCCATTCCCAACTCCCGCGCAAGCTGTTCCAGTGGAATCGTATCCGTCTTGTGCGGGTCAGGGTCATTTTGGTAGTCTTTCAGAAGCTGTTCGCAGAACTCTTCATCTGTCAGCATATCAGAACCTCCGCCATGTATCGGGCAGGAACAAAACGAGCATGGGGAAAATTTCCAAGCGGCCCGCGAGCATGTCGAAGATCATGACGAGCTTGGCGGGGTTCGAGTAGCCGCTGAAGTTCATCATGGGGCCCACCTGATTCAGGCCGGGGCCGATATTGTTCAGCGTTGCGGCAATGGCGGTGAAGTTCGTCACCATATCGAAGCCGTCAAGGCTGATGAGGAAGAACGACGCCGCAAAAATGAAGATGTAGGCCGCCACATAGACATTCGTTGCACGGATGGTCTCGTGGTTGACCAGCTTGCCGTCCATCCGGATCGGGGCCACCACCTGCGGGTGGAGCGCCTGTTTCAGCTCCTTTTTCAGGCTCTTGCCCAGCAGCAGGAGGCGGCTGACCTTCATGCCGCCGCCCGTGCTGCCCGCACAGGCACCCACAAACATCAGCATCACGAGGATCTCCTTGGAAAGGGTCGGCCAGAGGTCAAAATCACAGCTGGAAAAGCCGGTGGTCGTAATGATGGAACCCACTTGGAACGCCGCATGGCGCAGCGCCTCGCCGAGGCCGTTGTACATGCTGTAGATGTTGCAGGTGATGATGCCCACCGCCACCGCGATGATGAGGAAGTAGGCCCGCACTTCCTCGCTGGCTGCGGCGCGGCGGAACCGGCGCATCAGCAGCAGGAAGTAGGCGTTGAAGTTGACGCCGAAGAGGATCATGAAAATGGTCACGACCCACTGGATGTAGGGCGAAAAGCTGGCGAAGCTGTCATTGAGGAAACCGAAGCCGCCGGTGCCCGCCGTGCCGAAAGCCGTAAGCATGGCATCGAAGACCGACATCCGGCCAAACAGCAGGAAGAGGAGCTCGATCACGGTCAGGGCAAGATAGATGCCGTACAAAATCTTGGCGGTGGACTGGACCTTGGGCACCAGCTTATCCACCTGCGGGCCGGGGCTTTCCGCCTTCATCAGGTTGACGTGGGAGCCGCCGGTCAGGGGCAGCAGGGACAGCAGAAACACCAAAACGCCCATGCCGCCGACCCAGTGGGTGAAGCTGCGCCAGAACAGAATGCCCTTGGGCAGGTCCGCCACAGCGGGCAGGATGGACGCGCCGGTGGTGGTAAAGCCGGAAACGGTCTCAAACAGCGCATCCACCGGGTTCGGGATGCAGCCGGTCAGCACAAAGGGCACGGCGCCCACCACACTGATGAGCAGCCAGCACAGCGCCGTGGTCACAAAGCCTTCCCGCATATAGAAGATCTGGCTCTTGGCCTTGACGCGGTGGAACAGCGCCCCCGCCAGCGCGCTGAGGGCCGCCGTGAACAGGAACACGCCCATCACGAACCACTCGCCGTAGCACAGGCTGGCGACGGCGGGCAGCAGCAGCAGAGCGCCCTCCGTCAGCAGGATGTAGCTCAGCAGCCGTAAAACGATCGCATAATTCATGCTGCGCCTCCGTCACTCTTCCACGATGTCCCGCAGATCGTGCAGACCATGCTCCAGCGTGACGACGATGACGCTGTCGCCCACTTGGATCTGGTCGCCGCCGCGGGGGATCTTGATCTCATTGCCGCGAGTGATGCAGCACAGCAGGGTATTCTTTTTCAGGTGCAGACGGCTCAGCGGCACGCCGGTGGCCCGGCTCTCCTCGTGGACCGTGAATTCCAGCGCTTCCACACGGTCGTCCAGAATGCGGTACAGGGTCTTGATGTTGCTGCCCGCTTCATTCTGCAAGGCACGGACATACTGCACGATGTAATCGCAGGTCATGTACTTAGGGTAGACGATGCTGCCCAGATCCAGCCCGGCCAGAATATCGTCGAACTCCAGCCGGTTGACCTTGGTGACCAGCTTGCCGTGGGAGTGCTTTTTGGCAAACAGGGTCAGCAGAACGTTTTCCTCGTCGATGTTGGTCAGAGCCACGAAGGCTTCGGTGGACTCCAACCCCTCAGAGAGCAGAAACTCGCGGTTCGAGCCATCCTCGCACAGGATCTGTGCTTCCGGCAGGGACTCGGCCAGCACATTGCAGCGCTCCGGGTCCCGCTCCACGATGCGGACGCGGACATGGTTTTCCAGCAGCTCCTGACTGAGGTAGAAGCCGATGGCACCGCCGCCTACGATCAGCGCATTGCGCACCGGGCGGACCGCCAGATGGATGTGCTGGAAGAACTCGTGGGCCTTTTCCTGCGTAGCAAGGAAGGTGACCTGATCGCCGCTGCGCAGCACAAAGTTGCCGTTGGGGATGATGACGTCCCCCGCCCGCTCGACGGCGCAGACGAGGATATCGCTCTTGAGCCGGGTGGGGATCTCGTGGATGGCCGTGCCGTCCAAATCCTGCTGGTCGGTCAGGGTGAACTTGATCAGCCGGACGCGGCCCCCCGCAAAGGTATCGATCTTGCTTGCGCCGGGGAACCGCAGCAGGTGGGAAATTTCCCGCGCCGCCGCCATCTCCGGGTTGATGATGGCCGAGATGCCGATCTGCTTTTTGATGAAGTCCAGCTCGTGACTGTAGGACGGGTTGCGCACGCGGGCGATGGCGTGGCAGTGGCCCGCCTTCTTCGCGAACATGCAGCACAGCAGGTTCAGCTCGTCGGAGCCGGTGACCGCGATGAACACGTCGGCTTCTTCGATTCCGGCTTCGGACAGGGTGGTGATGGACGAACCGTTGCCTACGATGCCCATCACGTCATACGACTCGCTCAGGTGTTCCACGCGGGCCTTGTTCGTGTCGATGACCGTCACGCTGTGGTCTTCCTCGCTGAGCTGCCGCGCCAGCGCTGTGCCGACCTTGCCGCCGCCCACCAGAATGATCCTCATAGAAAAAAATCCTTTCTTTTTCTTCCCCTGTGGGAAGTGTATTGCCAAGCGAAAATACAGTTTTAGTATAGCACAGTTCGACGGATAGTTCCACTGTTTATGCGGTTTTCTGAGGTTTTCCAACCGTTCTTGCATTTTGTGTGGAAATGTGGTATAGTCGATTCAACGATTTACTGGAAGGAGGGTGCACCTGAATGGTCGGAACTGCTGCGCGGTTTACTCGAAATCCCGCGTCGTAGATTAAGCGTTTCCGGCTCGAAGTGCGCCCATTTTTAGGGGATATCCCTCTCCGTCTGCTGTGTAGCCAGCTCCCCCGAAGGGGAAGTCATCGGCATACCGGGTAGGCCCTGCGGAACACACAGGTCTTTTTTGCGTGAACGTGCGGGCCTTGTCCTCATTGGCAGATATTTCTTCCAGCAAAGCGTGGAGCATGAATTTTGTGCTGCACAGCTTTGCTGTGCGTTTTTTCTTTTCCAAACGCAGTTTTGATACAACCTCTCCGTCAATGCTTCGCATTGCCACCTCTCCTTGTAGGAGAGGTCTTGGCAGTCCACACCGCGTGTCCGGTTTCGCCAGAGACTCTCCTACCAGGAGAGCCGTCGAGCGTGAGCGAGACTGAGAGGTTGTACGAAGGATCATCAAAAAGGCGCACTTTCTATTTTGAAATCGATTTGTTCAATAGAAAGGGTGTTCCCATGAACCATCCGCTCAACCTGAAACGACAGCTCCGTTGTATTTATCTTTCCGATTTTTTCTCCGGCCTGCGCATCACGGATGCGGTCTGGGTGGCCCTGCTGGCCGCGCGGGGCTTCTCACTGCTGGAGATCGGTCTTGCCAAAAGCATCTATTATACGGTCAGTCTGCTGGCCGAGATTCCCAGCGGGATGGCCGCTGACCTGTTCGGCCGTAAGCGCGCCCTCGTCTTGGGCGGTGTCCTGGTCGTGGCCTACAACTTATTGATAGCCTTTGCCCCGAACCTGTTTGTCATCTGCCTTGCTATGGCGTTGAACGCACTGTCCAACGCCCTGTTCTCCGGCACCAGTTCTGCACTGACCTACGACAGCTTGAAGCAAGCGGGCCGCGAACAAGATTACATTCAAGTATCGGCCAATGAGTACCAGATCACAAATGTTACCAATGCCCTCGGTTCACTGACCAGTCTTCTGCACAAATTTCTGGGCTTTTCCGGATTTTATCTTCTGAGCGCCGCTTTTGAGAGCATTTCTGCCCTTGCCATCACACGTTTAGAGGAACCCATCGTCACCGAAACGCAGGCCAGCCGGAAGCAGCATCCTCTGCGGGAGCTGCCCGCCCAATTTGCTCAGCTGATCCAGGACAGTCTGCGGGTCCTCCGCTCCTGCCCGTCAGTCGGGAGACTCATTCTGTCCAGCGCCGTCATCAGCGGCTCCAACTATCTGAGCATCATGTTCTTTCAACAGCGTCTGGTAGAACTGGGATATCCCACTTCGCTGCTGTTTCTTCCGTTACTGTTCAGCAATCTGGCTGCTATGCTGGGTACGGAATGGGGTCGTCGAATCCACCTGCACAGTTTCCGGCGGTTTTATACCCTCTGTGCCCTGCTCTGCGGCATCGGATGCCTCTGCGTGGGTGCCGCGCCTGCACTGGTGGGCATTTTGGGTTGTATGCTGGCCGAAGGCGTATTGGGTGCCTGGCTCCTGCACGAGAACCGACTGTTGAACGATGCCATCCCCAGTGACCAGCGGGCCACTCTCATCAGCATGGACAACATAGCCTACAGTCTGCTGATGATTCCCGCCAGCCCGCTCGTGGGTGCAATCGGGGACATTTTCGGGCAGGCCGGGGCCGGACTCGTTCTTCTGGGGCTTGCCGTTGCCCTCAGTGGGCTGATCGTACAAAAGCAGAACTGACACAAAAGGCAGAGCCGAAAAATCCCGGCCCTGCCTTTTGTTTAATCTCTTAATACCGTTCCACACCGTCTTTTGTGATGAGGGCGTAAACCAGCGGGGCTTCGTCGGGCTTTTCGGGGCCGTAGACGAGGCCGCTGCGGTACTCTTCGGCGGCGGCGGCGAACTTCTCCGCTGCGCCGTAGAAGGTGGCGAGACTTTCGCCCTTGTGGACGTAGTCGCCGCGCTTTTTGTGCAGGGTGATGCCGGCGGTAAAGTCCAGCGGGTCGCCCTTCTTCTGGCGGCCGGCACCCAGCAGGACGCTGGCGGAGCCGATCTTCTCGGCGTCATTGGCGACGATGTAGCCGTCCTGCTCGGCCAGCAGCTCATAGCTGGCAGCGGGCTTTTCGAAGAGGCTGTAGTCGTCCAGCACGCGGGTATCGCCGCCCTGCGCCGCGAACATCTCCTTGCACTTGGCGAAGGCGGAGCCGTCTGCGATGACGGCCTCGGCCATGGCGCGGCACGCGGCGGGGGTGCCCTTATCGGCCAGCACCAGCATATTCGTCGCCAGTTGGAGGCAGACCTCGGTCAGGTCGGCGGGGCCTTTGCCCTTGAGCACCTCCATGCTCTCCATCACCTCAAGGCTGTTGCCGATGTTGCGGCCCAGCGGGGTGTCCATATCGGTGATCATGGCGGCCACCCGGCGGCCGTGGTGGGTGCCGATGGAGACCATGAGCTTGGCCAGCTCAATGCTCTGATCCACGGTCTTCATGAAGGCACCGGTGCCGGTGGTGACATCCAGCAGGATGGCGTCCGAGCCGGAGGCCAGCTTCTTGGACATGATGGACGACGCGATGAGCGGGATGCAGCTGACGGTGGCCGTCACGTCCCGCAGGGCGTACATCTTTTTATCCGCCACGGCGATGCCCTCGCTCTGGCCGATGACCGACAGGCCGATCTTGTTCACCTGCGCGAAGAAATCCTCCTGCGAGAGGGCGGTCCGGGTGCCGGGCACGCTCTCCATCTTATCGATGGTGCCGCCGGTGTGGCCGAGGCCGCGGCCGCTCATCTTGGCGATTTTCACGCCGCACGCCGCCACCACGGGCGCGATGACGAGGGTGGTCTTGTCGCCGACGCCGCCGGTGGAGTGCTTGTCCACCTTGATGCCGGGGATGGGCGAAAGATCCACCATGACGCCGCTGTGGGCCATCACATCGGTCAGCTCGGCGGTCTCCGCGTCGGTCATGCCGCGCAGATAGACGGCCATCATCCAAGCGGCCATCTGGTAATCGGCCACTTCCCCGCTGACGAACCCGTTGACGATGGCTTCCAGCTCCTCACGGGTGTGGGTGCCGCCGTCCCGCTTTTTCGCGATCAGGTCATAAATACGCATAAAGTCACGCTCCTGTTTTCCTAGTTTCTGGTTCCAGTATATCAAATCTTGGCACAAAATCAAGGCACATTTTAGACGTTTTACACGAAAACGGGCGCAGCCGCCCGAAAGCAGCTGCGCCCGGTAAACCTTGCGTCCGAATCAGCGGGAGCCCTTGTCGTAAGGGATGCCCTCGGCCTTGGGGGCCATGCTGTTCTTGGAGGTGAAGGCCAGAATGATCATCGAAGCGATGAACGGCATCATGTTATAGATGTTGCTGGACCAATGGAACTGCGCAAGGAAGGTGGAGTCGGCGATGTTGGCCAGACTCTTGAAGACGGCGAAGAACATTGCCGCCGCGCAGATGTTGAAGGGTTTCCACTGGCCGAAGATCATAACGGCCATGGCGAGGAAGCCCGCACCGGCCACGCCGACTTCGAAGTTCCACGTCTGGACCGGAGGCACGATGTAGGCCATGCCGCCGATGGCACCCAGCGCACCGGAGATCAGCACGCCCGCATAGCGCATCTTGTAGACGTTGATGCCCACGGAGTCCGCTGCCTGCGGGTGCTCGCCGCAGGCACGCAGCCGCAGACCGAAGCGGGTCTTATACAGCACGATATAGCTGATGATGAGCAGGACGATGCCCAGCGGGACAAAGACGCTCAGCTCCAAACCGCCGATGCTGAACAGGAACGCCTTATTGGAATAGTTCAGCTTGGCGCTGCCGCTGTCGCTGAAATATTTGGCGATGACGACTGCGATGGCGGTCGCCAGCAGGTTCAGTGCCGTGCCGCCGATGGTCTGATCTGCCTTCAGGTTGATGGAGGCGAAGGCCAGCAGCAAGCTGTAAACCACACCGGCCAGCGCCGCCACAAGGATGGAGATGAGGACCACCAGCGCCGGGGACATACTGGAGGGAAGCACGGTCAGGGTAAGGACACCCGCCACGCCGCCGATGACCATGATGCCTTCCAGCGCGATATTGATGATGCCGGAGTGCTCACTGAACATACCGCCCAGTGCCACCAGCATCAGGACGATGCCATACAGCAGGGTATATTTGATCAAAAGCAGCATCTTACTTGCCCTCCTTCTTTGCGTTGGCCTTTTCCGCCGGGGCAGGCTCTGCATTTACGTTGGTCTTGTCCGCGTTCTTGAACAGCATCTTCTGGATCTTGCCGCGGAAGAGCATCGAGAATGCGCACAGATAGATGATGATACCGCTGATGAGGTCGGCGATCTCCGTGGGGTAATACTTGGTGGAAAGGAAGGTGCCGCCCACCGAGATGTGGGAGATGAAGATGGCCGAGAAGATGGTACCGATGGGGTTGGAGCTTGCCAGCAGGGCAACGGAGATGCCGTTGAAGCCCATGGCCGGGAGGCTGGTGGAGTTCAGCGGGTTCCACTGGCCCACGTTGGACAGGTAGAACAGGCCCGCGCCGAAGCCGGCCAGCGCACCGGCGATGGCCATGGAGAGGATGATGTTCTTCTTCTCGTTGATGCCGGCGTAGCGGGCTGCGCTCTTGTTCAGACCGACGGCCTTCAGCTCATAGCCGAAGGTGGTCTTGTTCAGCACGACCCAGATCAGGACGGCCACGATGGCCGCCAAGAAGATGGCAATGGTAGTGCTGTTGGTCTGGAACAGCTTGTTCAGGCCGAAGTCCGGGATGATGGACTGGGCGTAGTCTGCGCTCTTGCCCAGATTCAGGGTGCGGGTGTTGCGCACGTCGTACATGGGGCCGGTGCCGTTCTGGTAGATCAGCTCATTGACGAGGTACAGGCCGATCCAGTTGAACATGATGGAGGTGATGACCTCGTTGATGTTGAAGTAGGCCTTGAAGAAGCCGGGGATCGCGCCCCAGATGCCGCCCAGAATGGCCGCCACCAACAGGCAGACGAACCAAGGCAGCTTGAGCATGATAGCGCAGTAGAGGGCACCGTAAGCGCCCAGCGTATACTGGCCGGCCGCACCGATGTTGAACAGGCCGGTCTTGAAGGCAAAGCCCACGGAAAGGCCGGTCATGACGAGCGGCGCGGCATTGGCCAGCATCTTGCCGACGCCGTAGGGGGCGTCATAGAAGCCGCCCTTGAGGATGCGGACAAAGCCGTCGCCCCATGCGTGGGCCGGGTTTATGGCCAACAGCACAAGGAAGCCGACGGCCATGCCGATCACGATACACAGCAGTGCCGCCAGAACGCTGGTGATGGAACTCTGGAGGACTCTGTGGGAAAGTTTGTTGTTCTTCATTCCTGCTTACTCCCCTTTTCCCTGTTTGCGGGCGCCGGCCATGTAGAGGCCCAGCTCCTGCACCGTGGTGGTCTTGGGATCAAATTCGCCCACGATCTCACCCTCATACATGACAAGGATGCGGTCGGACAGGTTCATGACTTCGTCCAGCTCCAAGCTGACCAGAAGGACAGCCTTGCCCTTGTCGCGCTCCGCCACGATCTGACGGTGGATGTATTCGATCGCACCCACATCCAAACCGCGGGTGGGCTGGACAGCGACCAAGAGCGTGGGATCCTTATCGATCTCACGGGCGATGATGGCCTTCTGCTGGTTGCCGCCGGACATGCTGCGCACGATGGTGGAGCTGCCCTGACCGCTGCGCACGTCGTACTGCTGGATCAGCCGATCGGAATACTCGCGCACCTTATCGCTGCGGATGAAGCCGTTCTTCTGGAACTCCGGCTGCCAGTAGCGCTGGAGCACGATGTTGTTCTCAAGGCTGTAATCCAGCACCAGACCGTGCTTGTGGCGGTCTTCGGGGATATGGCTCATGCCGTCCTTGGAGCGCTGGCGGATGCTCTCACTGGTGATGTCCTTGCCGTCCAGCATGATCTTGCCGCCGTTGATCTTTTCGAGGCCGGTCAGGCCATAGATGAACTCGGTCTGGCCGTTGCCCTCGATACCGGCCAAGCAGACGATCTCCCCGGCGTGGACTTGGAACGAGACGTTCCTGACGGCATCCTTCTTGTGCTGGGGGCTTTGCATGGTAACGTTCTCCACGTCCAGCACCACCTTGCCCGGCTTTGCGGGCTTTTTATCAACCTGAAGCTGGACATCACGGCCGACCATCATGCGGGAGAGCTCCTCCTTGGTGGTGTCCTTGATCTCCACGGTTCCCATATACTTGCCCTTGCGCAGGACGGTGCAGCGGTCGGCCACCGCCATGATCTCGTTGAGCTTGTGGGTGATGAAGAGGATGGACTTGCCCTCCTTCTTGAACCCGCGCATGATCTCCATCAGCTCGTCGATCTCCTGCGGGGTCAGGACGGCGGTGGGCTCGTCGAAAATCAGGATCTCGTTGTCGCGGTAGAGCATCTTCAGGATCTCAACGCGCTGCTGCATACCGACCGAGATATCGCTGATGAGCGCATCCGGGTCCACACGGAGGCCGTACTTCTCGCTCAGCGCCATGACCTTCTTGCGGGCTTCGGCCTTCTGCAAAAAGCCCAGCTTATTGGGTTCCACGCCCAGAATGATGTTGTCCAGAACGCTGAAGCACTCCACCAGCTTGAAGTGCTGGTGCACCATGCCGATGCCCAGTGCGTTTGCGTCGTTGGGGTTGCGGATGGCGACCTCCTTGCCGTTTTTGAGGATCTTGCCCTCCTCCGGCTGATACAGGCCAAACAGAACGCTCATCAGCGTACTTTTGCCCGCGCCGTTTTCGCCCAACAGGGCGTGTACCTCGCCTTTGCGCAGCTGCAGGGTGATATCATCGTTTGCCTTGATACCGGGGAATTCCTTGGTAATGTGGAGCATCTCGATCACAAAATCCTCTGCCAATCTGCTCACTCTCCTTTCGTGCCGGTTCGACACCTATACTATTCTGTCTCCCATTATACCGTATTTTTTCCGTTTTGCACACTTCTTTTTGAATTTTTAAGGAATCACCATATCAAAAGTATGACTTTTGTGCAACTTCTCCAGTTTTTTCCGAAGTCATCTTTCCATCAAGGGCTGCAAAAAAGGAGGGGCACCCATGCAGGGTGCCCCTCCTTTGGGGTTTTACAGAAGCAATTACTGGATGTAGTTGACGGTGGTGAACTCGCTGACGGTGGGCTTGGTAGCGTCGTCGGAGCTGTTGTCAACAGTAATCTCACCGGAAGCGATCTTCTCCTTGATGGACTCATAGTCCTCCACGGTGAAGGTGTCGAAGTTCCAGCTGTCCTCATCGGTGGGCAGACCAATGTAGTCGCCGTCTTCCAGACCGAAGTTGCCGTTGGAACCGGAGATCCCGCTCCACTCGCCAGCCTCAATGTCGGACAGAGCAGTCTCGACAGCAGCGGACAGGCCCTTCATTGCAGAGGTGATGAACGGGTTGTAAGCGTAGGAACCATCTGCCACGCCGTTGACGCCGATGTAGTTCTGGTCAACGTCAACACCGATGACGTAGCCGTTGTTCTTCAGAGCAGCCTCGACAGCGGAGGTGTAGATGCCGCCGCCGCAAGCGAAGACGACCTGCGTGCCGTTGGAGTACCAGCCCTCCATACGGGAGGTGATGTTTGCGTCGCCGTAGAACTGGCCGCCGTAGAAGTAGTTGATCTCGATGTTCTGGCCCAGCTCCTGAGCAGCAGCATCAGCGCCCTGCACGAAGCCATAACCGTAACGGATAACTGCGGGAACAGCCATGCCGCCGAGGAAGCCCAGCTTGGTCTTGCCGTCCTTCGTGATGGCGTAACCAGCCAGATAACCTGCCTGCTCCTCCTTGAAGGTGATGCAGTAGCAGTTTGCGGGGATGCTGTCGGTGCCGATATCGCCCTGCGTCACGTCGATGGCGATGAACTTGACATCGGGATACTGCTCAGCAGCCCATGCCAGAGAAGCGCCGTACAGGTAGCCGACGCAGACGATGACCTCAGCGCCGTCGTTGACAGCCTGACGGATCATGGTCTCGCGGTCCTCATCGGAAGCGTCTGCTTCGGGGATGTAGTACTGGCAGTCATCGCCCATGTAGGCAGAGACGGCGCTCCAGCAAGCCTGATTGAAGCTCTCGTCATCGATGGTGCCGGTATCGCAGGTCAGAGCGACCTTTACGATCTTGCCAGCAGCCTCAGAGCCGGCTGCAGATGCAGCGGAAGAGGATGCAGCAGCAGAAGAAGCGGTGCTGGTGGAAGAGGAAGAACCGCCGCAAGCGGTCAGAGCAGCAGCAGCGGCAGCGGCACCAGCCACAGCCATAAAGTTACGACGAGAAATCATCATAAGTAAAATCTCCTTTTATGTGTACAAAAACTTTCGTTTTACGACCAAATGTGCACACTCGCACATTTACTGGTTCAAGTATAGCCGGGAGATGTGAGGAAAGCAAGGAAATTCCGATTACAAAATCTTTACAGATTTTTTGTAAAATTCGCGTAAAAGTAATACCTTTTAGCCAATTTCGCGTGTTTTCCCGCTTCCGGGGCCGTTATTCTTCCACGGCCTTGTTGCCCGCCACATTGGAGGGCCCGAAGCCGAAGGGCAGCAGCTCGTCCATGCTGCGCTCGATGAAGTCGTCCGGCGTCTTCGCCATGATGACGTTCAGCTCCGGCCCGCCGAACTCGAACAGTGCCTGACGGCAGACGCCGCAGGGGGAGGTGATCTGCTTGTTCACCTCGCCCCGGCGGGCACCCACGATGGCGATATCGGTAAACTTGGTCACGCCCTCGCTGACGGCCTTGAACAGCGCCGTACGCTCGGCACAGCTGGTGGGGGTGAAGGCGGCATTCTCCACGTTGCAGCCGGTGAAAATGCGGCCATCCTCGGCCCGCAGCGCCGCGCCCACCAGAAAGTCCGAATAGGGCGCATAGGCCCCCTCGCGGGCCTTCAGCGCCATTCGGATCAGCTCTTTCTTTTCGTCTAACGTCAGGTTCGTCATGGTGAAGTCTCCTTTTCTCAGAAAATTCCGGGGCCAAAACAGCGCGGTCTGCCCGCAAAGGCAAAACCGCGCTGCTCCAATTTTCAATTAGTACTCCGCACCCAGTGCAACCTTCATCATATTGGTGAAGCTGGTCTGACGCTGCTCGGCGGTGGTGATCTCCGGGGAGACGAAGCTGTCGGAGATGGTCAGCAGGCAGGCGGCGTTCTTGCCCAGAACCTGCGCATTGGCGAAGAGGGCGTAGCTCTCCATCTCCACGCAGAGGCAGCCGCGCTCGTCCCGCAGCTTTTCCCAATAGGTCGGCTTTGCGTCGGAGGGCTGGCGGTAGAAGACGTCGGAAGAGTGGATGCTGCCCTCGATGAGGGGGATGCCCTGCTTTGCGGCGGAAGCGCGGAGCTTCTCGTTCAGGCTCTCGCTGGGCAGGGTGATGTCCCCCTCGAAGCCGCTCTGGACGCGGGCATAGTTGGACTCGCTGACGGCACCGGTGGCCAGCACAACGTCAAACAGCTTGGCCTTGTCGGTGTAGCTGCCCGCAGAGCCGATGCGGATGATGTTATCCACATCGTAGAACTTGAACAGCTCGTAGGAGTAGATGCCGATGGAGGGCATCCCCATGCCGCTGCCCATCACGCTGATGGGGTGGCCCTCATAGGTGCCGGTAAAGCCCAGCATCCCGCGGACGCCTGTGACCTGACGGACATCCTTGAGGAAGGTGTCGGCAATGAATTTTGCCCGCAGCGGATCGCCGGGCATCAGAACGGTTTTTGCGAAGTCGCCTTTTTCAGCGCTGATGTGAGGGGTTGCCATAGTCTTGATCTCCTTTGTTTTAATTTTATTTCTTACCGGGGAAGAAATTCTGTGGGGCCAGATAGGAACCGCTGCGGCGGATCTCAAAGTGGCAGTGGTTGCCGCTGGAACGGCCGGTGCTGCCCACATAGCCGATGAGCTGGCCTTGGCGGACGCTCTGGCCCGCACTGACGGTCAGGGACAGGCAGTGCGCATAGACCGTGGTGTAGCCGCCGGAGTGGCTGATGATGACCGAGTAGCCGTAGCCGGTGCCCGCGCCCGCCTTATTGTAGCCCGCCTTGGTGACGGTGCCGCCGGCGGAGGCGTAGATGGGCGTGCCCGCCGGGGCGCAGATATCCACGCCCTTGTGGCCGCTGCCGTACCAGCGCGAGCAGTAGCGGTAGTTGGGCACAGGCCAGATGAACTGGCCGCTGCCGGTGATGTACTGGGTTTTGTTGGTCACCTTCTTGGTGCCGACGACGACCTTCTTGTTCACGGCCTCCTTGATGGTCTGGGTCGAGAGGACCGTCTGCTCCAGCAGGGTGCCGTTGGTATCATAAACATTCTGCAGCGTCACGAGGCGGATGCCGTTCTCGCCCTCCTGCAGGGTCTTGGTGGTGCCCTTGGTGTAATCGCTGGACTTAGTGGTCTCGGTACTGAAGGGGATCTCCTCCTGCCGGGCCTCCACCTTGGTGATCCGCACCTCCAGCGTCGCTTCCTCCTTGGTCACGATGAGGGTATCGCCTTCCTGAATGTTCGATGTCTCGGTCAGGGGTGCCCCCTTGAAGTTGGTGTTCAGGGCGCACAGTTCGCGGAAGGTCAGGTCATTTTTCTGAGCGATGGACCACAGGGTGTCGCCGGTCTGGACCGTGTAGGTCTGTTCCTGCTGGCGGACACCGGAGATCAGATCCTCGATGGAGTTGTCGTCCTCGAAGCTGTCGTTGAAGTAGATGCCGTCTTCCAGCGTGACGGTCTTGTTGAAGCTGACCGTCACGTTCTCGTCGTCCTTGTACTCCTCTTCGTAGGGGCTGAGCATATTGTTCAGGTAGGTGCGCAGCGCGTCGCCATCGGAGCAGACTGCGGTGAGCTCGCCGTCCAGATACAGGGCCGTGCCCTCGCTGATCTCGTCGCTGGCGCTCCTCAGAATGGCGTCGGCGGTCTCGCTCTCGTCCATCACCTGATGGGCGATGGAGATGGTGTAGGTCGGCTCAATGGTCCAATCGGTCTTATCGGTGCCCGCGTAATTGATACGCTGCATCACGTCGTCACGGGCGAGGTTGAAGACCGTTTCGTTGGCCACATAGCCGACGGTCTGGCCGTTGACCTGCACCGCCAGCGCATAGGGCTGGCGGATGGTGTGGTTGAAGACGGACAAGAACACCGCCAGCATACAGACCGGCAGGATGTACATGGCCATCCGGGGCAGCAATTCGCGGTTGCGCCGGATGCCGCTGGCAAAGTAGTGGGCGCTGGCCTTGAGCGCCGCGCCGAAGCCCTGCTTTTTCCGGACATCGTAGGCGTGCACCAGCAAAGAGCCGATGCCCCGGAAGAAGAGCAGAATGGGGCCGAACAGCTCCCGGAACATCTGGGCCGCGCCGGGGAAAGCGGTGACGGCCACCTCATGTAGCACATCGCAGATGCCGTGCCACAGCCACAGCCACCCGGCGGCAAGGCCGCGGCCCACACGCACCAGCGTATATTCGGCGGCAAAGCCCAGTGCGTAAAGCTCTTCGCCCACCGTCAGCACCATGGCGCTCCCCCGCAGCTTCTGCGACAGGTTGTTCATGCGGTGCTGTGTCTTGCGGCGGAAGTGGTGTCTCCGCAGCAGCCGGCTGCACTGGAGCTGGGCCCACAACGAGCGCAGCGTCCGCTTGTGCTTCACCGGCGGCGCTGACGGGGTCTCCTGCCGCGGTTCATTTGTCTTTTCGTCGATCAAAAGGGGTTGCTCCTTCCTGACAAGGATCAAAAATCAAGTCCAAAAATGACTCATTCGGTCTTATTATACACTCTGTCCGCACCGAAACAAGGTTCCTCACAGAATTTGGGCAGACCTTTCACGGACTTTTCACTTCCTTTTCATATTTGAAAAGGATTTTTATTCCAGAAGGGCCTTCATATCCGGCGGCAGCGGGCTTTCGACGGTGACGGTCTGCCACGCCTCGTCCCGGCCGGGCACCTGCACCCGGATGCCCTCCGGCGTCACGGTATGCTGCGGCACCCGGAAGGTCTGGCTTGCGCAGTGGAGCGCCTGACGCCCGATCTTCTCCCGGCTGCCGCCGTAGAGGTCATCCCCGGCCAGCGGGTGCCCGATGGAGGCGAAGTGGACCCGAATTTGATGGGTCCGGCCCGTCACCGGTACACAGGCGGCAAGGCTGAGGCCGTGATCCGCTTCCAATATGGTATACTCCGTGCGGCTGGGCTTGCCCTCCGGCGTCACGCACCGGCCGATGATGCTCTCCGCCTGTCGGCCAATGGGGGCGTCGATGACCCCTTTGCCGAGGGGAAGCTCCCCTTCTGCGATGGCGTCGTAGCGCTTTTCCACATTCCGGGCCAGCAGCGGGGCCGCGTAGGCATTCTTCGCCGCCAGCACAAGGCCGCTGGTGTCTTTGTCGATCCGGTTCACCGGGCGGAAGACCGGGCTTTCGCCCCGCGCTTCCATCAAGGCAGCATAGCCGTTGGCCAGCGTACCCAGCGGGTAGTTCAGCGTGGGGTGCACCGCGAGGTGGGGCGGCTTTTCCAGCACGATAGCGAACGCATCCTCGTAGACGACCTTCACCGGGATCTCTGGCTGGGGGGCCACGCCCGCGCCGTCTTCGGGCAGCTCGAAGGAGATGTCCTGCCCGGCGGCCACCCGGCGATTGGCAAGGATGGGTTCCCCCTCCGCAAAAAAGCCGCTGCCGTGGAATTTCACCGCGCGGGCAAGCTCGGTGGAGACGGCGCACATCCGCAGAAAATTGCGCAGCAGCGCGCCATCCGCTTCGGGCGGGACGGAAAAGATCAGCTTCATCCGTTCTTCCCTCCCCCAAAAATCGCACGCGATAGATAAACTTATTATATCAAATTTCGGCTGTACTTGCAATTCTTGTTTTTTTATGGTATCATGAGGAACGGAAAACGAGTGGAACATACGGCGGCGGGGCGGCTTTGACCGCCCTGAGGAAAGTCCGGGCCTCACAGAGCACGGTAACTGCTAACGGCAGCCGAGGGTGACCTCAGGGAAAGTGCAACAGAAAGGAAACCGCCGCAGCAATGCGGTAAGGATGAAAGGGCGAGGTAAGAGCTCACCAGCGCACCGGTGACGGTGCGGCTTTGTAAACCCTACCGGAAGCAACACCTATATGGGACGGATAGCGCTGCTCGCGTGTCCCGATGGTGGCATGAGCCTGTCAGCAATGGCAGGTCGAGACAGATCGTCGTTTAATACAGAACCCGGCTTACGGTCTATCTCGTTTTCCATTTTGTGTTCGTTCGGAGCTGCCGCAGCCTGTCTGCGGCGGCTCTTTTTGTTTGCTCCCGCTTTGTTCACGCAATTTTTACCGCTCTGTCACTTTTCGTTTGGCGCAGAGTGTGGTATACTATGTGCACCACAGCGGCCCATCTGTCCGCCGTGGCCAAACACAACAGACAGGATGTGAAATCCTCCGATGAAAGATGGATTTTTGAAAGCAGCAGCCCTCTCGCCCGCGCTGCGGGTGGCGGACTGCACCTATAACACCGCCCAGATCATCCAACAGCTGCGTGAGGCTGCCGGGCGCGGGGTCAGGCTCGCGGTCTTCCCGGAGTTCTGCCTGACCGGCTACACCTGCGGCGACCTGTTTTTGCAGCGCACCTTGCAGCAGGGCGCGCTGACCGGTCTGCAGGCGATCTTGGACGCCAGCCGGGAGCTGGACGTGGTGGCGCTGGTGGGGCTGCCGCTGCTGGTGCGGGGCAAGCTGTACAACTGCGCTGCCGTCCTCTGCCGCGGGCAGCTGCTGGGTCTTGTGCCCAAGACCTACCTGCCCAACTACGGCGAGTTCTACGAAAAGCGCCAGTTCACCCCCGGCTCCACCGAGGTGGAGACCATCACGGTCTGCGGCCAGCAGGTGCCCTTCGGCACCTCGCTGCTCTTCCGCTGCCGGGAGATGCCGAGCTTCGTGCTGGGCGTCGAGATCTGCGAGGATCTGTGGAGCGCCCTGCCGCCCTCCACCTTCCACGCCCTCGCCGGGGCCACCGTCATCGCGAACCTTTCGGCCAGCGACGAGACCGTTGGCAAGGCGGAATACCGCCGGGCATTGGTGGAGAACCAGTCCGCCCGTCTGCTCTGCGGTTACCTGTACGCTTCCGCTGGGCACGGCGAGAGCACGCAGGACATGGTCTTTGCGGGCCACGATCTCATTGCTGAAAACGGCACCCTGCTGGCCGAGGCGGCTCCCTTCGCGGGCGGCCGCGCCGAAACCGAGCTGGATTGTCAGCGGCTGGAGGCCGAGCGGGCCCGCAACACCAGCTTTGAACCCTCCGCCGACGGCTATGTGACGGTGGAGTTCAGCCTGACCCCCGCCGACGCCGTGCTGACCCGCTGGGTGGACCCCACCCCCTTCGTTCCCGGCGACCCCAAGCGCCGCGCCGAGCGCTGCGAACTGATCCTGAAGATGCAGGCCGACGGCCTTGCCAAGCGGCTGGAACATGCCCACGCCAAAACGGCGGTCATCGGCATCTCCGGCGGGCTGGACAGCTGCCTTGCTTTGCTGGTGGCCGTCCGCGCCATGAAGCAGCTGGGCCGCCCCACCACCGATGTGCTGGCCGTGACCATGCCCTGCTTCGGCACCACCAAGCGCACCCGCAGCAATGCGGAAATTTTGTGCGACGAACTGCACGTCAGCTTCACCGAGATCCACATCGCCAACACCGTCCACAGCCATTTTGCCGACATCGGGCAGGATGAAAGCGTGCTGGACGTGACGTTCGAGAACGGTCAGGCCCGCGTCCGGACACTGGAGCTGATGGACACCGCCAACCGCACCGGCGGCCTCGTGGTGGGCACCGGCGACCTTTCCGAACTGGCGCTGGGCTGGGCCACCTACAACGGCGACCACATGAGCATGTACGGCGTGAACGCGGGCGTGCCCAAAACGCTGGTGCGCCATCTCGTCCGGTACGAAGCCGACATTGCCGCCACGGCAGAGCTCAAGAACGTCCTGCTGGACATCCTCGACACCCCCGTTTCCCCCGAACTGCTCCCCGCCAAGGATGGCGAGATCGCGCAGAAGACGGAGGACCTCGTGGGCCCCTATGAGCTGCACGACTTTTACCTTTATTATGTGCTCCGCTTCGGCTTCGGCCCGGCGAAGATCTTCCGCTTGGCCAAGGCGGCCTTTGCGGGCCGTGCCGAGTACCCGGACGAAGTGCTGTACAAGTGGCTGCGCAATTTCTACTGGCGGTTCTTCGCCCAGCAGTTCAAGCGCAGCTGCCTCCCCGACGGTCCCAAGATCGGCAGCGTGACCCTCTCCCCCCGCGGCGACTGGCGGATGCCCAGCGACGCGGCGGCGGCGCTCTGGCTGGCCGAGCTGGAACAACTTTTCCCCCACGAAGGATGACCCATGAAACAACATTCCAAACTTTTCGTCAACCTGATCTTTGCCGCGGTGATTCTGGCCGCTGCGGGCGTTCTGTTCGCCCTGCGTGCCGCCCACACTACCCCCGGCAGCACCTTGGAGGCGGAGCTGATCTACGGCGACGCCAACACCGTGCAGAAGTTTTCTCTGGACAAGGATGCGACGTATGACGTGGACACCGGTACCTACACCGTCCACATCGAGGTCAAGGACGGCGCGGCCCGCTTTGTAGACTCGCCCTGCCCCGATCACATCTGCGAAGGCTACGGCTGGCTTTCGGCAGAGGATCAGTCGGCCACCTGTCTGCCCGCCCGCGCGGTGCTGACCATCGTCCCGCTGTCCTGAGGGACCAGTCGAAAGGAGTTTTTCGATGTTCGATGAAAAAGATACTTCCCGGCATGTGCACCGGGGTGCCCGGAACGACCCGGACAAAACGGTGGAGGTAGACAGCTCGGCGTTCTTTGCGCCTGAAACGGCCCAGCCGACGCCGCCTCCGCCCGCCAAGAAGCCCCCGAAAAAGAGCAGCACCCCGGCCCCGCAGCCGCCCCGCCGCTCTTCCGGAAATGACTACAAGCCCCCGAAGCGAGGTTCCATTTTGCTGATCGTACAAGCCATCCTCAGCGTGGCGGCGTTCATCCAACTCTGCCGCACCCAGATGCTGCCCACCCTCTACCTCGTCATCATTGCGGCGCTGCTGGTGCTGTTCTGGCTGCTGGTCAAGCGCTGTCAGGAATACAAGGCCCCCGGCACCGTTTCCCGTGTGTTCTCGGTCTTTCTGTGCGCCATGCTGGCCGTCGGCTGTGTCTGGGCGCAGCAGGGCCTTGCCGCGTTGGATAACGTCACCTCCGGCCTGATCTCCGGCGCAGAGGCCAACAAGATCACCAAGGAGCCTTTTGTGCTCTACCTCAGCGGCGTGGACAACCGCGGTGAACTGACCGAAAAAGCCCGCAGTGACGTGAACATCCTCGCTGTGGTCAACCCCACCACCAAGCGGGTCGCCCTCATCAACACTCCCCGCGATTACTACGTGGATCTGGCGGGCACTGACAGCAAAGATAAGCTGACCCATGCCGGCCTGTACGGTGTGGAGACCAGCATGGCCACACTGGGCAACCTGTACGGCATCCAAGTGGACCACTACATCCGCATCGACTTTTCGGGCTTCATCAGCATCATCGATGCCGTAGGCGGCGTGGACGTCTACTCCGATCAGGCCTTCACCTCGGTGGGCAGCCCCGGCTACTATGACCCCACCACCTTCGCCGAGGGCTGGAACCATCTGGACGGCAAGAGCGCGCTGGCCTTTGCGCGGGAGCGCCACGCTTTTGCTTCCGGCGACATCCAGCGCGGCATCAACCAGATGAAGGTCATCGACGCCATGGCGAACAAGCTCAAGTCCCCCACCGTTCTGATGAGTTTTTCCAAGCTCATGGACGCCGTTTCCAACTGCTTCGTGACCAGCCTTTCGCAGGAGCAGATCTCCGCGCTGGTCCGGATGCAGCTGGGTGACCTCGCCAACTGGGACATCGAGAGCTGCTCCGTGACCGGTTCCAGCGGCAAGAGCAGCCAGTGCTACTCCGCCAAGGGCCAGAGCCTCTACGTCATGAAGCCCGATGAAAGCTCCGTCAGCAAGGCCAAGGAGCTGATTGCCTCTGTTCTGGGCGGCGAGGGCACCGTCAGCGACACCCAGCAGGCCCCGGAGAAGACCGACGTCCACACCCCGACCGCCGACCCCAACGCCGCCGTTTCCGTGCCGGAGACCCCGGCTGACAGCGTGATCGTGGAGGAACCGGCGGAAAGCGTCCCGGAGGAGGAAGTGCCCGCCGAAGAGCCCCCCGCGGAAACGACCCCGGAACCCCCGGCTGACGGTGAGCAATCCGCTTCCACCGAAGCCCCGGCGGAGGAGGCCCCCGCCGAGAGCGATTCCGGCGACGGTTCCACCGAGGCACCGTCCATCTCCCTGCCTACGCAGGAGCAGGTGGAACAGGCGGCCTCCTCCCTCCATCAGGCCGCTTCCACCGTGCTGGATGCCCTGTTTGGTTCCAGCTCCGGGCAGTAAATAGCCGCAACAAAAAATTCCCGAACCGTTTGGTTCGGGAATTTTTTTCGCCTTAGATCCGTTTATTCCGCGTCGCCCAGCTCGAAGGTCTTGACGGAAGCGGTGCCGTTGCGGCCGGCCTTGTCGGCACGCAGATACTGGCGGGTGGTCTCGCCGTTGGAGGTCACGTCTGCCACATACACGGTGTTCTCCTCAGCCTCGATGGGGAACTCCTCGACCATGCCCTTCATGGGCTCAGCGCTCAGGTCCTCGTAAGCGCCATTCAGCTTCCACAGCTTCATGGTATCGCCGTTGGAGAGGGTGAACTCGCCGTAGCAGTCGGCGTCGTAGGTCTTGCCGTTCACTTCCATCTGCTCGGTGCTGACCACGCTGGCCGCAGCGGCTTCGCTGGAAGCGCTCTCGGAAGCGGCCACAGAAGAGGCAGCTTCGGAGGATGCAGCAGTGGAAGAAGCAGTGGTAGAGGAGGCGCTGCCGGAGCAGCCCGCCATGGACAGGGCCAGCACAGCAGCAGCCAGTGCAACGCCCATCGCACGATTCAGTTTCATTGTATGAACTCCTTTGTTTGTTCCAATCCTACATTTGCCCGCCCTCAAAGAGCTGATCTGCTCTTTCCTCACGGACAGGCAAGAATCAGTCTACCACAATGGAGGCCACACTTCAAGCATTTTCGTGGATTTTGTTGCCATTCTGTGACTTTTACTTCAGGATTTCCGGCAGAATGCTCTGGCCGTCGAGGGTGGAGGCATCCACGCCGAGGTAATCGCAGATGGTGTGGGCGATGGTGCCGAAGCAGAGCTTGGTGCCGAGGTCCACGCCGGGCTTGACGCCCTTGCCGCAGATCAGGTAAGGCACATACTCACGGGTGTGGTCGGTGGTCTTGGTATAGGAGGGGTCGCAGCCGTGGTCGGCAGTGATCATCAGCAGATCGCCCTCCCGCATACCGGGAACGAAGTCGGCGAGGAAGCGGTCGAACTCGGTGGCGGCGGCGGCATAGCCCGCCACATCGCGGCGGTGGCCGTAGAGCATATCGAAATCCACGAGGTTCACAAAGGCGAGGCCCTCAAAATCGCGGGTCTGCAGCGCCTTGGTGAAGGCGATGCCGTTGGTGTTGCCGGTGGTTTTGATCTTTTCCGTCACGCCCTCGCCGTCGAAGATGTCGAAGATCTTGCCCACGGCGATGACGTCCCTGCCCGCATCTTTCAGCAGGTCCAGCATGGTGGCGCGGGGCGGCTTCAGGCTCAGGTCGTGGCGGTTGGTGGTGCGGTAGAAGGTATCCGCCGTGCGGCCGAGGAAGGGCCGGGCAATGACGCGGCCCACGCCGTACTCGCCTTTCAGCATCTCGCGGGCGATCTCGCAGTAGCGGTACAGCTCGTGTACCGGCACCAGCTCCTCGTTGGCCGCCACTTGGAAAACGCTGTCGGCGCTGGTGTAGACGATGAGGGCGTTCTCCTGCATCGCCTGTTCACCGTAGTCCTTGAGCACCTGCGTGCCGGAATAGGGCTTGTTGCAGAGCACCTTGCGGCCGGTCTTTTCCTCGAACGCATGGATCAGCTCCTCCGGGAAGCCGTTGGGGAAGGTGGGCAGCGGTTTCGGGCTGACGACACCGGCGATCTCCCAATGGCCGATGGTGGTATCCTTGCCCATGCTCTGCTCCTGCAGCCGGGCAAAGGCACCCGCCGGAGCGTCGGACTTCTCCCCCGCCGTCACGCCGTCGATGTTGAACAGGCCCAGCTTTTGCAGGTTGGGGCAGTTGAAATTCGGGTGCTTCGCGATTGCGCCGAGGGTGTTGGTGCCCGCATCGCCAAAGGCGGGGGCGTCCGGCTCTGCGCCGATGCCAAAGCTGTCCAGAACGATCAGAAAGACACGTTTTTCCATAGATGGTTCTCCATTTCGTCTTTGTCGGTGTCCCACGGGAAAGTGAGACTTATTTCTGGCTCCATTATAAGCAAATCTTCCCCCGGATGCAAGGGCTTTCCCCGCGCTGCAGCACCTTACGAAATTTTAACCAAATCTTTGCAATCTTCCTCTTGCCCTATTGTATCCAACCGTTTATAATATAAAGTGGTGTGATTTTGAACCAAAGCCACCAAGGCGTCTTTCGCCGCGGCAAAAGGCCGGGGATCCCGCCCTTTGCCAAATGCAGCCGTTTGGGCTGCTGCGTTAAGATAGAGAGTAGTATTGAGAAAGTTGGAGGTACTGAAATGAGAAAAACGAAGATCATCTGCACCCTTGGCCCTTCCACCGACAAAGGCGACGTCCTGCGCGACCTGATCGCCAACGGCATGAACGTGGCCCGTTTTAACTTTTCCCACGGCTCTTACGAGGAGCACGGCGGCCGTCTGGCCAAGCTGAAGGCTCTGCGCGAGGAGCTGGGCAAGCCCGTCGCCGCCCTGCTGGACACCAAGGGCCCGGAGATCCGCCTGAAGGAGTTCAAGAACGGCGTCGAGATGCTGGAAGCCGGCCAGACCTTTACCCTGACCACCCGCGAGGTGGAGGGCACCAAGGAGATCTGCTCCATTACCTATAAGGACCTGCCGCAGGATGTCCACGAGGGCGGCACCATCATGCTGGACGACGGCCTGATCATGCTGCGCATCGAGAAGGTCACCGACACCGACATCACCTGCACCGTGCTGAACAACGGCAAGATCAAGACCAAGAAGGGCGTCAATGTCCCCGGCGTCCACCTGTCCATGCCGTACCTGAGCCAGAAGGATCGCGAGGACATCATCTTCGGCATCCAGAACGGCTTTGACTTCATCGCTGCTTCCTTCGTGCGCACCGCACAGGACGTCTACGACATCCGCAACCTGCTGAACGAGTACGACTCCAACATCCGCATCATCGCCAAGATCGAGAACCGCGAGGGCGTCAACAACATCGACAGCATCCTCGCTGCCGCCGACGCCGTCATGGTGGCCCGCGGCGATCTGGGCGTCGAGATCGACTTCACCGAGCTGCCCGGCATCCAGAAGAGCATCATCGACCGCTCCTTCTCCTTCGGCAAGCCCATCGTGACCGCCACGCAGATGCTGGACAGCATGATGGTCAACCCCCGCCCCACCCGCGCCGAGATCTCCGACGTGGCCAACGCCATCTATGACGGCACCTCTGCCATCATGCTCTCCGGCGAGACCGCTGCGGGCGCATACCCGGTCGAGGCCCTGAAGACCATGTCCGCCATCGCCGAGCGCACCGAGAACGAGCCCCACTACCGTGACGAGCGCTTCAAGGAGCCCCACGGCCAGATCAGCGTCAGCGACGCAACGGCTCACGCCGCCTGCCTGACCGCCAAGGACGTCAACGCCGCCGCCATCGTCACCGTGTCCGAGTCCGGCAACACGGCCCGCCTGCTGAGCAAGTACCGCCCCACCCAGCCCATCATCGCCTGCGTCATGGACGAGCAGGTGCAGCGTCAGCTCTCCCTGAGCTGGGGCATCACCTCCCTGCTGATGGGCCCCGCCCGCAGCACCGACGAACTGATCGAGATGTCCACCGCACTGGCCCAGAAGAACGGCTACCTCCACAACGGTGAGCTGGCCGTCGTCACCGCCGGCGTCCCCGTGGGCGTTTCCGGCACCACCAACATGATCAAGATCCACATGGTCGGCAACTGCCTGTCCACCGGTGTGGGCGTGGGCCGCGAGAGCGCCGCTCTGACCAGCGCTTCCGGCAAGGCTTGCGTCTGCCGCACGCTGGACGAGATCCGCGCCAAGTTCAAGCCCGGCATGGTTCTGGTCGTTCCCTCCACCACCAACGAGATGCTGGAGTACGTCCGCGACGCCGCCGCTCTGGTGGTCGAGGAAGCCGGCCTGAACAGCCACGCCGCCATTGCCGGCAAGGCCCTGCTCAAGCCCACCATCGTGGGTGCCGTCGGCGCTTGCAGCCACATCCGCGACGGTCTGGACATCGCGGTGGACTGCGCACACGGCAGCGTCCAGCGCCTTCAGGCGTAAGAGGTGAGCGAGATGGAACGGATCGCAAGCTTTTGCGTAGACCACACCAAGCTCGACCGCGGCATGTACCTGAGCCGTCAGGACGGTGACGTGCTGACTTGGGACATTCGGATGAAGAGACCGAACCACGGCGATTACCTCTCCACCGGTGCCGCGCACACACTGGAGCACCTGTTCGCCACCTACGCGCGGAACAGCGCCTACAAGGACGGCGTCATCTACGTCGGCCCTATGGGCTGCCGCACCGGCTTCTACCTGCTGACGCGGGGCCTGACCCCCGCCGAGGCGCTGGCGCTGACCGTGGAATCCTTCCGCTTCATGGCCGCCTTTGAGGGTGCCGTCCCCGGTGCCAGCGAGGTGGAGTGCGGCAACTACCGTGATATGGACCTCCCCGCCGCTAAGGCCGAGGCCGCCGCAATGCTGCCCGTGCTGGAAGGTTTGACTGCGGACGGGCTGCACTACTAACCCATCAAATGACAAAAATGGAGTGATTCCTGCCGGAATCACTCCATTTTTTGTTTCTCGGATCTTGTTCTTCAGATCAACCCCAGCGCCGCGAATTCCTTGGCGACACCGTCCTCGGAGACGGCGGGGCAAATGCGGTCGCAGCGTTTTTTCAGGTTATCGGAGCCATTGGCCATGCAGACGCTGATGCCCACAACGTCGGTCATCTGCAGGTCGTTGTCGCTGTCGCCGAAGCCGATGGTGTCGGCCAGCGAACAGCCGAGGAAGCCGCAGATGGCCTTGATGCCGGTGCCCTTATCGAACTTGCGGTTGATGAGCTCGCCGTTCACGATGCCGCCGCCCTCGTCGCCGAGGCGGGATTCGCAGAAGACGAACTGGCTCTCGTACTGCCGCTTGACCTCGGCAAGGCACTCCTCGTTCGGCGCAATGAAGACGATTTTATACACCGGTTCGCCGTGGTACTTCTCGATGGGGCAGATGGTCATGCCGAACTCCATCATTTTGCGCCAGCGCTCGGCCTCACTGTTGACCTTGCCCGGCGTTTTGGGGAAGAGGTTGGCGAACCGCTCGATCATCTTGATGCCGCCGTAGGTCTCGTCCCGCACTTCCAGCGTACATTCGGCCCCGGCGCGTTCCAGTGCGGCTCGCAAGCCGCTGACCTGTTCCGGCTCCATGGGGATATCCACCAAGATCTTCCCATCGCAGCCCACATAGCCGCCCGCTGAGCAGACAAAGCCATCGAAACCGTAATGGAAGAGCGGCTGGGTCATCCGCAGGTTCCGCCCGGTGCAGAGGAAGACCTTGTGGCCGTTGGCGCGGGCGCGATGGATGGCGTCCACCGCGCTTTCCGGGACGATCATTTCGCCCGGCGGCAGCAATGTGCCGTCAATATCCAGAAAAATCAGTTTTTGCTTCATTGTTTCTCCTCAGCCTTTCATCCCAAACCAGCGCAACAGCAGCCCCACGGCCAGCAGCGCCGCCAGCAAGCCCAGCACCGCGTAATTGGTGCGGGGCTTTTTTGTGCGCTTTCCACTCCCCTTGCGGCGGCTGTTCGCGTCCTTGCGGCCCGCGCCGCCGGTGTTCCGCCGTCCATTCGAAGCGCTGCGGCTCCGGCTCGTGCTGCCGGAACCAGAAGCTTTGCGCTGCCCCTCGCTGCGGGGTCTCGCGCTGCGCGGGGCAGCCTTCCGTTCTTCCGGTGCCGCGCTTGCAAGGGGCTTTTTCGCGCCGCAGCGGTCCAGAAAGTCTTCGGCCATCCGGTAATACTGCTCCAGCTCCGTGGTGCGCAGAGCTGTGCCCGCGTAGCCCTCTTCCAGCGCCTCCACGGCCTCGTTGAAGAGGATGGCCGCCTGTGTCCCGGCGGTGCGGTCCGAGGCGTGAGCGGCCTCGTTGCGGGCCGTGCGCACGGCGTTGCACGCGCGGCGGGCCGCGCCGGGGTGCTCGGTGCTGCCCAGCAGGTCCAGCGGGCGGGCGGCGTCCTTTTCCGGATCCAGCAGCACCCGCATACAGAGGGTAGTGTCCAGCTGGGACCAGCTTGTTTTGCCCGAAAGGTCCGGCATCCGCTCGTAATATTCCGGGCTCTCCTGCTGGCGCTGGGCGATATGCTCCAGCAGCGCATTCAGGCTGTGGGCACCGGGCTTTTTCTCCCAGTGCCAGCGCAGCAGCTTGCGGCTGATCTCATCGCAGGTCGTTTTGATTTCAAAAGCCGCTTGTAAGGTTTCGTCTGGCATTCTTTTTACTCCTTTATCAAAAAAGCATCTGCACTTACATGTTGCAGATGCTCTTTAGCGGGTTTCCCTTACATCATAAACTGATAGTACACAAAGCCCCACAGTGCGATGGCGGCGCAGACGATGGCCGTCAGCGGCGGGACCCAGCGGATGAGCGTTTCGGCCACGCTGTCGCGGGCGTCGTTCGGTTCATCCTCCTCGTAGTCCTCCGGTTCGGCAGGGCGCACCGGCTCCTTCCGGGTGGAGGGAATGACGCGGGTGCCCTCGTCGTCGGCTGCGCGATCCAACACCGGCTCAAAGGAGGCGGGCTTTTCCAGCTTCGGGGTGGGCATCACACGGGTAGCCTCCGCCTCCGGCTCGGCCTTGAAGCTGCTGACCACGCGGGTCGGCTCGTCCTGCACGGGGGCAGCGGGCCGCACGGGCGCGGCGGGCGGCACCGGGTCTGCCCCGATGACACGGGTGCGCTCGTCCGCTTCGCTCTGGGCTGGGCACACCGGTTCAGCCGCCGGGGCGGGTTCCTTCTTTTCCGGCTGCAGCAGGGTGTTCAGCGCGTTCTGCAGCAGGATGCGGTCGCAGCCGCACTCGCTGCAGTAAACGGTGTCCTCCTCCTTCGGGTGGAAGGAGCCACAGGCGCAGTACCAGCCGTTCTCGAAGACCTGCGGCATATACTTCATGCCCTGCCGGTTCATCCGGGCTTCCAGCGCCTTCTGCAGTTCGGGACTCAGGCGGCGCGGGGCGGGCAGCCGGACCCGCTTGATGGCGTCCAGATGCACGACCTTTTTGCCGCTGTATACGTTTTTCAGTGACACATCCACGCTGGTGATGGCCTTCTGGGTCACGAACACCGCATCGTCCATGCCGAAGCTTTCGCCGGGCTTGACCTCGATATCGCGGTACTCGAACTGATCCTCACAGAGGATGATGCCATCCACGCCCTTGCACTTGAAGTGGATCTCCAGTGCGGTCAAGGTCACGCGGGAAATATTCTTGAAGGTCAGGCAGACCGCGTGGTCGCCGCTGACCTCGCCCTTGAGCAGCTCCACGCAGACGAACTGCACCGGGCTGCCGGGAGTGTAGTAATTCGCCCGCGTCCGGGCGACCGGATCAAAATTTTCCTCCACAACACTCGCTCCCTTCGTGGTTATTCATTGCCTTCTGGGTTCTCCGGAGCGTCCTGCTCCGGCTGAAACACTTCGCCCAGCGCCGCGTCCTCGGCCTTCTCCGCAGCTTCCGCCTGTTCTGCGGGTTCTGCCGTTTCCACCGGGGCTGCGGGCTCGGCCTTGGGCTGCTCGTCGCCGTCACGCGGGGGCAGGGTGCCGCCCGCCATCACGGTATTGAACTCCTGCTCGTTGAGCTTTTCGCGCTCCATCAGAGCCTTGGCCAGCGCATGCAGCTGGTCGATGTGCTCCGTCAGGGTGCGGCGGCAGGTCTCGTACGCCTCGTCGATGATATCCCGCATCTCGCTGTCGATCTCGGCAGCGGTGGTCTCGCTGTAGCCCTTGCCCTGACCGAAATCGCGGCCAAGGAAGGTCTCCTCCTGCGAGGTGCCGTAGACCACGGGGCCCAGCCGCTCGGAGAAGCCGTACTTGGTGATCATCTGGCGGGCGATGTTGGTGGCTTGCTGCAGGTCGTTGGAGGCGCCGGTGGAGATATCCTCCAAGATCAGCTGCTCGGCCACACGGCCGCCCAAGCTGGACACGATGTCCTCGAACATCTCACCCTTTGTCACATAGCTGCGATCTTTTTCCGGCAGATACATGGTGTAGCCGCCCGCCTGACCGCGGGGGATGATGGTGATCTCATGCACGCGGGGGTGGTGCTTGCAGTAGAAGCCCGCCACGGCGTGACCGGCCTCGTGGTAGGCCGTGAGCTTTTTCTCTTCGGGGGTCACCACACGGCTCTTCTTTTCGGGGCCGGCCATGACCTTCATAGATGCTTCCTCGATGTCCTCCATCGTGATGGCCTTGCGGCTGCGGCGGGCAGCCAGCAGGGCGGCCTCGTTCACAAGGTTTTCAAGGTCTGCACCCGCAAAACCGGCGGTGCGCTGGGCAATGACCTTCAGCGACACATCCGGGGCGAGGGGCTTGTTCTTGGTGTGGACCTTCAGGATCTCCTCGCGGCCCTTGACATCCGGCAGACCGACATAGACCTGACGGTCGAAGCGGCCGGGGCGGAGCAAGGCCTTATCGAGGATGTCGGCACGGTTGGTGGCCGCCATGACGATGACGCCGTCGTTGGCCTCAAAGCCGTCCATCTCAACGAGGAGCTGGTTCAGGGTCTGCTCCCGTTCATCGTGGCCGCCGCCGAGGCCGGCACCGCGCTGGCGGCCCACCGCGTCGATCTCATCGATGAAGATGATGCAGGGCATGGTCTTCTTGGCTTTGTCGAAGAGGTCGCGCACACGGGAGGCGCCGACGCCCACGTACATTTCCACGAAATCCGAGCCGGAGATGGAGTAGAAGGGCACGCCCGCCTCACCGGCACAGGCGCGGGCCAGCAGGGTCTTGCCGGTACCCGGAGGGCCCACCAGCAGAACGCCGTGGGGGATGCGGGCACCGAGGGAGTTGAACTTGTCCGGGCTCTTGAGGAACTCGACGACTTCCTTCAGCTCTTCCTTCTCCTCGTCCTCACCGGCCACATCGGCGAAGGTGGCGGTCTTCTTGTTCTCGTGCTCGTCCTTGACCTTGGCTTTGCCGACATTCATGATGCCGCCGCCACCGGCACCGCCCCGCATCATGGAGAAGAGCAAAAAGCCGGTGCACCCCAGCATACCGAGGTAGAACAGGATCTCCATCCAAGGGATCGATTCCTTGAGGGTGGTGTAGTCGTAGGTCATCGGGGCGTCGGGGTTGGCCGCGTCGTAGGACGCGATATACTGATCCACGTTCTCGATGAAGACGTAGGCGTAGGGCAGCTTATAACGGACGGTCACGGTGCCGTCGTCGTTCTTCACCGCGCCGACCGAGGCCGACGAGGAAGTGGAGAACATACCGCTGAGCAAGCCGCCAGTGGCCTGTGCAGTGCTGGCCGCCGAGGTATCCGGCAGGGCGAGGTCGCCCTCTTTCAGCGTCAGGGTGATGATGCTGGTATTCCGGTCAAGGGTGAAGTCCGTGACCTGATTGTGTTCGAAGTAGTGCACCACAGTGGAGTAGCTCATGGTCGAGCCGCTGGTGCTGCTGTCACTGGTGCCCAGCACCGACCAGATCATCAGCACCGCCGCAAGGGCCAGCGCGAGGATCAGGGGGTTAAAGCGAGGTCGTTTCGGTTGCAAAAGGGATCAACTCCAGTTCTGTTTCTTACTTATTTTTCGTAGACAGCGGGCTTGAGCACGCCGACATAAGGCAGATTGCGGTATTTTTCGTCGTAGTCCAGACCATAGCCCACCACGAACTCGTCCGGCACTTGGAAGCCCTCGTAATCGGGCTGGATGTCGGCCTTGCGGCGGCTGGGCTTGTCGAGGATGGCGCAGATCTTGACGGAGTTCGGGTTGCGCATCTTGAGCATCGGCACCAGATTGGACAGGGTGATGCCGGTATCGAGGATGTCCTCCACGATCAGCACATCTTTGCCGGTGAGGTCGCCGTCGAGGTCCTTGATGATCTTGACGAGGCCGCTGGAGGTGGTGTTGCTGCCGCCGTAGCTGGACACCACCATGAAGTCGATGCTGCACGGAATGCTCACGGCACGCATCAGGTCGGCCATAAAGACCACCGAACCCTTCAGGATGGAAACGAGGACGAGGTTCCTGCCCTCATAGTCTTTGCTGATCTGGGCACCCAGCTCGGCCACCTTGGCCTTCAGCTGTTCCTCGCTGACCAGAACCTTCTCGATATCATCGTGCATGCTCATTATTCTTCCTCCATTTTTTGCGCTTCCATCTGCAAGACAACTTCGCTGTCCACCGTGGGAGCCAGCCCGTCGGCGAACCCTGCACCGCAGACCCACACGACCTCGCTCCCCGCCGCAAGCAGCGGCAGACGATCCCGTTCTTCGGGCGGGATGCCCGTTTCATTCATCCATTTGCGCAGCTCCTTGCGCACGCCCCGCCCCGCCGGGCAGAAGGTATCCCCCGGCCTGCGGTGCCGCAATACGAGCGCAGAATATAACATTGTTATTTTAGCATAATCCGCCTGATTTTTTAAGTCTTTTTTATGAACACCCTGTGTTTTTTCTGGAAAACCGCCCGGAATCCGCCGGGTTTCCAGCATCCAGCCGCCCGGAAGCCGGAGTTCCAGCGCTTTTTCAGGCGAAAACGGAAGGGGCAGCGCGGTCACACCGGCCTCCGGCAGAGGGTCTTTTTCCACGGCTTCCTCCACCCAGAGCACGCCGCCGCCCGCCCAGAAGCGGACCGCTTCGGTCAGTTGGACGGCCCCGCTCCCCCGCTCTACAAGGGTGCAGAGCAGCCGGACATACTTTTCCTCGGCGTCCCGCACCGGGCTCACCAAGCGGTGCAGCGCCGCTTCCAAGAGCAGCGGGTCCGCCTCTTGGAGGGGTTCCAGCGCCCAGACCGGTTCTTCTTTTTGCATTGCGTACACGGCCCCCGCCGGGAGCCGTTGGGGCAGCAGGACCTCGGCGTCCTCCAGCAGCTCGTCCGCCTTTTGGGCGAAGTAGGCGTCCGCACGGGCGGCCTTTTCGCAGAAGCGGGCAAGATTTTCCTCGGCGGCGGCGTTGGTGCTCCGCAGCGCCGGGAGCGCCCCATGGCGCAGCCGGTTCCGGGCGTAGGCGTCGGTCTCGTTGGTCTCGTCCTCCACCCAGCGCTGGCCGCAGCCGGTGCAGAAGCGTTCCGTCTCCCCGCGGGTCAGGCACAGCAGCGGGTGGCAAAAACCCTCCCGCTTTGGCCGAATGCCCGCCGCGCCGTGGAGCCCGGTGCCCCGCGCCAGCCGGAACAGCAGCGTTTCCGCTTGGTCAGTAGCAGTATGGGCGGCAGCAACGGTGGTTATCCCTTCGGCGTGCAGGGCGTCAAAGCAGGCGCAGCGCAGTTTCCGGGCCCAGTCCTCCCCAGCGCGGGGCGGCACGGCAAAGCCCACGTCCGCCGGGTGAAACACCCGCAGCGGCACGCCCAGCCGCCCGCACTCCCCCCGGACGAAGGCTTCGTCCCGGTCGGCGGATGCGCCCCGCAGCCCGTGGTTCACATGGCACGCCGTCAACTGATAACCGAACTCCGGCTGCAATTCCAGCAAAATGCGCAGCAGCGCCATGCTGTCGGCCCCGCCGGAGACGGCGGCGCAGAGCTTCTGCCCCGGATCAAATAGCTCGTTTTCCTGCGCAAAGGTGCGCACTTTTTTCAAAATTTGTTTCATCAGCGTTTGAAATCCACATCCATGAAGCGGGTATGGGCGCCATCCCAGCCCAGCGGCACCGTGCTGGTCTCGCCGTGGCGGTTCTTCGCCACGATGCACTCGGCGGTGTCAGCGTCCACCTCGCCGCCGTCGGGGTTCTGGCTGGCGTAGTAGGAATCGCGGTAGAGGAACAGGACGCAGTCGGCGTCCTGCTCGATGGAGCCGGAGTCACGCAGGTCGGACAACTGGGGCCGGTGGGAGGAGTTGTTGCCCTGCTTTTCCACGGCACGGGAGAGCTGGGAAAGGGCGATGATGGGCACATTCATTTCCTTGGCCATGATCTTGAGGTTTCGGGTAATGGAGCTGATCTCCTGCACGCGGTTCTCGCTGCGCTGGCCGGTGGTCATCAACTGCAAGTAGTCGATGACGATGAGGCCCACATTCGGGCGGGTGGGGTCCTGATTGACCCGGCGGATCTTCGCCTTCATCTCGGTGATGGTGATACCGGAAGTGTCGTCCATATAGATGGGCGCATCGTGGAGCTTCTCGGTGGCGAGGGCCAGATACTCCCAGTCCTCCGCGCGGAGGGCACCGGTGCGGAACGCTTGGCTGTCGATGCCCGCCTCAGCGGACAGAATGCGGTTGGTCAACTGCTCCTTGGTCATTTCGAGGCTGAAGATTGCCACAGGCACCTTCTGCTGCATGGCCACGCGGGTGGCGATGTTCAGTGCAAAGCTCGTTTTGCCCATGCCGGGGCGGGCGGCCAGAATGATGAGGTCGCCGCGGCCAAGGCCGGTGAGGACGGTGTCCAGCAGCCGGAACCCGGTGGGGATGCCCTTGTACTTGTCGGCGTCGGGGCCGCTGATCTTCTGCAAGTTGGTCAGCGTTTCCACCATGCTGGAAGAAAGGGGCGTCAGAGCGCTGGAATCCCGGCCGGAGCGGATCTCATAAATGCGCTGCTCGGCGTTTTCCAGCAAAAGGTCGGCGTCCGGCTCGTCCCCCGCGTCCTGCAAAATATCCTTTGCTACCCCCATGAGCTGCCGCACCAGATATTTTTCGTTCACGATCTGGGCGTAGGCCTTGACGTTGGAGATGCTGGGCACCGTCTCGGCAAGGCCGGTCAGGTAGACCTTGGCCTCGTCCGCGCTGGGGAAGACGCCGTCGGAGATGACGGCGTCCAGCAGGGTGACGAAGTCGATGGTCTGGTCGCTGGTGAACAGGCGCAGCATTTCGGAGTAGATCTGCGCGTTCTGGCGGGTGTAGAACATCTCCGGGCGGATGATCTCCACCAGATCGGTCAGGACGTCGGGCTTGAGCAGCACCGCGCCCAGAACGCTCTGCTCCGCCTGCATGTTATAGGGCAGGTTGATGCCCACACTTTCGAGATTCAGTTCGTTGTAATGTCGTTCGTTCGGCATGATATCGTTTTCCTCTTAAAACCCAAAAAGCGCCCCCTGCCTTGAGGGGGCGCTGACAGGCAGCCAGAATCAGGCCTGTTCGACTTCCACCATGATCTTGAAGGAAGCCACGACGCCGACATGCAGACGCACCTTGGCGTTGAACACGCCCGCGTCCTTGATGTCCTTGGTCTCCAGCTCGATCTTCTTCTTGTCGATGGGAGCACCGGCCAGCTGAGCCAGCGCCTCGGCGACTTCCTTGCCGGTGACCTTGCCGTGCAGACGGCCGGATGCGCCGCCCTTGGCCTTGATGGTCACGGTCTTACCGTTGATCTTTGCGGCCAGCGCCTGTGCAGCAGCCACATTCTCGGCCTCATGGAAATCCGCAGCAGCCTCCTTGCCGCGTGCGATATTCACCGCGCTGGCGTCGGCCACAGCGGCCAGCTTGCGCGGGAACAGAAAGTTGCGGGCGTAGCCGTCGGAGACCTCGTGGATCTCGTCCTTCTTGCCAATGCCCTTGACGTCCTGCTTCAGAATCACTTTCATGATAGTATCCCTCACTTCTCACCGGAGATCCGGTGCAGTTTATGGTTTTAGTATACAGCAATTAAGCGCTTGCGTCAACTTACGCCAGTTCCTTTTCCGCCACGGACAGAGCCACCTCGATGACCTTATCCATGTCGTAGTACTTGTACTCGCCCAGACGGCCGCCGAAGATGACCCCCGGTTCGGCGTCGGCCAGCTTCTTGTACTCGGCGTAGAGGGCACCGTTCTTCTCGTCATTGACGGGATAATACGGCTCGTCGCCCTTCTTCCACTCGGCGCTGTACTCCCGGCTGATGACCGTCTTGGGCTGGGTGCCGAACTCGAAGTGCTTGTGCTCGATGATGCGGGTGTAGGGGGTCTCGGCGTCGGTGTAGTTCACGACGGCGTTGCCCTGATAGTTGTCGGTGTCGAGGACTTCCGTCTCGAACCGGACGCTGCGGTACTGCAAAGCCCCCAGTTTGTAGCCGAAATAGGCGTCCACCGGGCCGGTGTAAACGACCTTGTCGGCCAGTTTGTCCAGCTGCTCCTTCTCGGCCAGATAGTCCACATTCAGGCGGACTTCCACGCCGTCCAGCATCTTTTCCACCATGCCAGTGTAGCCGCCGTTGGGGATGCCCTGATAGAGGGCGTTGAAGTAGTTGTTGTCGTAGGTAAAGCGGACGGGCAGACGCTTGATGATGAAGGCGGGCAGCTCGGTGCAGGGGCGGCCCCACTGCTTGCCGGTGTAGCCCTTGACCAGCTTCTCGTAGATGTCGGTGCCCACAAGGCTGATGGCCTGTTCTTCGAGGTTTTTCGGCTCCGTGATGCCGGCTTCGGCTTTCTGCTGCTCGATCTTTGCCTTGGCTTCGGCCGGGGTGACCACGCCCCACATCTTGTTGAAGGTGTTCATGTTGAAGGGCATGTTGTAGATCTCGCCGTGGTAGTTGGCCACCGGGCTGTTGGTGTAGCGGTTGAACTCCGCGAACCGGTTCACATACTGCCACACCGCCTTGTTGTTGGTGTGGAAAATGTGGGCACCGTAGCGGTGGACGTTGATGCCCTCCACCGGCTCCGTGTAGATGTTACCCGCGATGTGATCTCGCTTATCGATGACGAGGCAGCGCTTGCCCGCCTTCTTGGCCTCGTGGGCAAACACTGCGCCGTACAGACCGGCACCGACGATCAGGTAATCATACTGTTTCATATCAGCGTTCCTCGCTTTTTATTTTTTGGTTTCCGTATCCGGCACACTCTTTTTCTGCGCCGCACGGTATTGGTCGATGGCGGTCTGGATGCGTGCCCGCGCCGCCTCTGGGGTGATGTGCTTGAGCTGGGCCGCCGCCATGGTCTGATGGCCGCCGCCGCCCAAGGATTCCATAATAACCTGCACATTCACAGCCCCCAGACTGCGGGCCGAGATGTTCACGCCGCCGCCCACCTGAACAGCCACGAAGCTGGCATCCACGCCCTGAATGGTCAGCAGGTCGTTGGCGGCCTGTGCCACGGCCACGCGGGCTTCGGGGGCAACTTCGCCGCTCACCGAGATGGCGCAGCTCTTGTACATCTGGGCAGCTTCCACCAGCGCGGCCTTGGTGTTGTACTCCACCATGGTCACATCGAAGAGCTGGCGGACTCGCTCGGTCTCCGCGCCGTAGCGGCGGAGGGCCGCCGCGGCTTCAAAGGTGCGCACACCGGTGTGCAGGGTGAAGTCGCGGGTGTCCAGCATGATGCCGGAGAGAAGGCCCTCGGCCTCCACCCGGTTGGGCTTGTCGTCGCGGGTGCCCACGTATTGCAGCAGCTCCGTGACCAGCTCACTGGCCGAGGAGGAGTAGGGCTCGTGGCAGACCAGCGCCGCGTCCTCGATATAGCCCACGCCCTTGCGATGGTGGTCGATGACGGCGATCTTGCCGCATTTTTCTAGGATCTCCTTGCTCTCCACAAGGCCGGTCTGGTATGTATCGACCACGATGCAGAGCGTCTTTTTCGAGATGATGGGCAGAGCGCCCTTGGGGTCGATGAAGTCATCCTCCTGCCCCGCTTTCACAAGGGCATCGATGAGGCTGCCCGCCAGCGTCGCATCCCGGCGGACCGCGATGACGGCGGGGACATCACAAATCTTGCAGATGCGCAGCACGCCCTCCGCCGAGCCGATGGCGTCGAGGTCGCTCATCCGGTGGCCCATGATGACCACATGGTCGGCCTCCTTGATGAGTTTGACCAGTTGATCAGCCACGATGCGGCTGCGGACCTTGCTCCGCTTTTCAACGCCGTGGCTGACGCCGCCGTAGAAGGTAAAGCCGTCCGGGGTCATCTCGGCGGCTTGATCGCCGCCGCGCCCCTGCGCCATATCCAGCGCCTGAACGGCCATGTCCTGCGCTTCCCGCAGGGTCTTTGCCCCGCGGCCGATGCCGATGGAGATGGAGAGGTTCACGCTGGGGTCGAGGGCGCGGATCTTATCCAGCACATCGTAGCCGCGCTTGGCATACTGCTCCAGATGGCGCTCTTCCACCACGGCGATATACCGGCCGCTGGCCACGCGGCGCAGAAAGCCGCTGCCCCGGCCGATCATCTCTTCCAGCACCCGGTTGATGCCCTCCAAAAGGCGGGCACGCTCGCTGTCCAGCATATCGCTGAAAACGTCGTCGTAGCCGTCCACGAGGAAGACCATGTAGCCGGGGCGGCTGGCCTTGTATTCAGCCTCCACCCGGCGCAGCGCGGTCTCCTCGTTGAAGACCAGCAGGGTCACGCTCTCGCTTTGGCCCGGCACGGTGGAGCTGTGGACGCTCCACACCCCGTCCGCCAAGTTGAGCTGCTGGCCGGTCTTTTCCCGGCAGAGCTGGAGGTCCAGCCCCGGCAGCAGCTTCTGCACCCGGCTGGCCAAGCGGTCCTCGCCGCCCAGCAGCCGCTGGCGGAACTCGGCGTTGTACCACAGCACCGTCTCGCCGGAGAGCACCGCCGCCGGCTGGGACAGGGATTCAAGGCTGTATTGGGTCTTGGAGTTCTCGAAGCTTCCGCCCGCCACCCAGCGTGCCAGCCAGTTGCGCAGCCGGCAGCGGAACACCCACATACCGACGCCCCACAGCACCACCAGCACAGCCAGCACCGGCCAGTAGGCCGGGCGGTAAACCAGCAGCACCAAGGTCAGCAAGGCGCAGAGGACGGCCAGCGCAGCGGTCAGCATCTCAAGGGTCCATCTCGGTTTTTGTTTCATCAAATTTTCTGCCTCCTGATCTGCCGCCGCGCTCCGGCGGCCTTTGTCAGACCTCCATCAGGATGGGGAGGATCATCGGGCTGCGCTTGGTGCGGCGGTAGATATAGCTGCTCAGCGCCTCGCGCACACGGGTCTTGACGCTGTTCCAGTCGCGGACGTGTTCGTCCACGCAGCGGTCCAGCGCGTTTTCGACGATGCTCTGGGCACCGTCCATCAGGCTCTCGTTCTCCCGCACATAGACGAAGCCGCGGCTGACGAGGTCCGGCCCTGCCAGCACCTTGCCGGTCTTGCTGTCCACGGTGGCGACGATGATGACCAGACCATCCTCGGACAGGTGCTTGCGGTCCCGCAGGACCACATTGCCCACGTCGCCGACACCGAGGCCGTCCACCATGACGGCACCGGCGGTGACCGGTTCGCCCAGCTTGATCTCATCCTTGGTCAGGATGACGTTGGAGCCGTTCTCCGCAATGAGGATGTTGCTGGTGGGGATGCCGAGGCTGGCGGCGGTCAAAGCGTGCTTCTTCAACTGCTTGTACTCGCCGTGCACCGGCAGGAAATACTTGGGTCTGGTCAGGGTGAGCATCAGCTTCTGCTCTTCCTGACAGGCGTGGCCCGAAACATGGACGTCGTACATGCTCTCGTAGATGACCTCCGCGCCCAGCAGCAGCAGACCGTTGACGATCTTGGTCACGCTCTTCTCGTTGCCGGGGATGGGGTTGGCGGAGATGATGATGAAGTCGCCGGGGCCCACGCGGACCTGACGGTGGCTGCAGGATGCCATGCGGGAGAGGGCGCTCAGCGGCTCGCCCTGACTGCCGGTGGTGATGAGGACCACCTGCTCCGGCGGGTACTGGTTCAGCTCTTCCACGCTGATGAGGGTGCCCTCCGGGATGTGCATATAGCCCAGCTCCTGCGCCATGGCCGTGTTGTTGACCATGCTGCGGCCGCTGAAGGCCACCTTGCGGCCATCTTCCACCGCCAGATCAATGATCTGCTGGACGCGGTAGATGTTGGACGCAAAGGTCGCGATGATGATCCGCTTGTTCCGGGCGCGGGCAAACAGGTTCCGCACACCGGCGGCCACCTTCTGCTCGGTGGCGGTAAAGCCGGGGCGCTCCGCGTTGGTGGAGTCGCTCAGCAGGGCCAGCACACCCTTCTGGCCGTACTCGGAAAGGGTGGTCAGGTCGGTGACGCCGCAGGCCAGCGGGGTATAATCGATCTTGAAGTCGCCGGTCTGGATGATGGTGCCGGCGGGGCTGTCGATGGCAAAGGCCACCGAATCCGGGATGGAGTGGTTCACGTGGATGGGTTCCACGGTGAAGCAGCCCAGCTTGATCTTCTGCTTCGGGGTGATCTCCACGAACTTGGTCTTGCCCGCAAGGCCGAACTCTTCCAGCTTGTTCCGGATCAGGCCGCAGGTCAAGCGGGTGCCGTAGATGGGCAGGTCGAACTTCTGCAGCAGGTAGGGGATGCTGCCGATGTGATCCTCATGGCCGTGGGTGATGAGCAGACCCTTGATCTTATCCTTATTCTGCACCACGAAGGTGAAGTCCGGGATGACCATATCCACGCCGTACATGTCGCTGTCCGGGAAGACAAGGCCGCAGTCCACGATGATCATATCGCCGCAGCACTCGTAAACGGTCATGTTCTTGCCCACTTCACCGAGGCCGCCCAGCGGGTAGATGTGGATGGGCACAGCGGCCTCCTTGGGCTGCTGAGGGCGGCGGGGACGCCGCTGATAATAAGGCCGGCGGGTGCGGGGCCGCTTTTCGCCGGTGGATTCGCTCGCGTTGTTGTTTCTGCTCTGAGCCATTGCCTGACTCTGTTCTTTTGCCTGTGCCATTCGTACCTCCAAAAAATCAATCACAAAACGCAGGCACGCCCATTTTCCGGGCGGCCTGTCCTGTTGAAGAAGCGGGCTAGCTCAGCCGCCTCCATCGAAACCATCGTATAGAATTCAGCATTCCAGCGTGTTTTTCACACTGCCGGGTCGGCGCTGCAAAGTCTTGTGCAGCCAGTCAGTCCATCTGTTCGATGCGACCGCGGCGCGGCTGTGCAGACACCTGAGCGCACCCCTCCGGCGCGCCCCTATACGCATTTTGTTACAAACAGTATAGTATTTCTCACCCTTTTTGTCAATTCCAAGGTTGGGCTGTGCCGGGCCGAATTATGCGTGCCCCTCTTGACAGAAACGGAAAAACAGTTCTAAATAGAGGTATCACACATTCAGGAGAAGCCCATGAAACAAGTTGAAGTTTATACCGACGGCGCATGCAGCGGCAACCCCGGCCCCGGCGGCTGGGGCGCGGTGCTGCGCTACCGCTTTAACGGCAAGGTCTACGAAAAGGAGCTTTCCGGCGGGGACGATTCCACCACCAACAACCGCATGGAGCTGACGGCCTTCATCGAAGCGCTGCGCCAGCTCAAGGAGCCCTGCGAAGTCCGCCTTTGCTCGGACAGCCAGTATGTCATCAACGGGCTGGAGAAGGGCTGGGCGAAAGGGTGGAAGCGCCGGGGCTGGAAAAAATCCGACGGCTCCCCTGCCCTGAACCCCGACCTATGGGAACAGGCGCTGGAGCAGGAAGCCCGCCACAAGATCACCTACGTCTGGGTCAAGGGCCACGCCGGCCACCCGGAGAATGAGCGCTGCGACCAACTGGCCGTGGCCCAAAGCCAAGCACACGGAGGGAGACAAGGACGATGAGCGACACATTTTTGCCCGGAAACGGGTTCGATACCTACGAAGAGCAGGATAAAGTCTTGGTGGGCCTCGGCAGCGGCAGAGGCTGCCGGGCAGCGGTCCGCATTTTGCAGCAGCAGGGGTTCGCCGTCGCGGGCGCAGTGGTCCGCCTTTCCGCCGAGGACGACACCGTTGCCGCCGCGAAGGAGGCCGCCAAGGCCCTCGGCATCCAGTGCATCACCCTGAACGCCTCCGAGCTGGCGAGCCAGCTGGCCGAGGAGGCTGTCTCCTCCGACCTGCGCTTCCCCGCCCTGCTGGCGGCGGCAGACCGGCTGGGCATCCAGTACATCGCCACCGGCCACCACGCGCGGGTGGAGACGGACGCAGAGGGCGTGAGCCGCATCTGCCCCGCCGCCGACCCGGCCAGCGACGAGAGCGCTGCGCTTGCCGCTCTGCCGCAGGAGACGCTGGCCCGGCTGATCTTACCGCTGGGCGAGTTTTCCCCCGAAGAACTGGACGATCTGGCAGAAGAGCTCAAGTTCTGAGTTCTGCACTTCCCTGAACGACGCAAAAGAGGCCCTGAACCGTTTGGTTCAGAGCCTCTTATTTTTTATCTCTCAGCCATTCTGGGGATGGACGATATCGCGCCAATCGAGGTCGCCGCGCTCCAAGCCGTGAATGAGCACTTCGGCGGTGGCGATGTTGGTGGCCAGCGGGATGTTGTGGACATCGCACAGGCGCAGCAGGGTCATTTCGTTGGGTTCACTGGGCTTGGCGTTGATGGGGTCGCGGAAGAACAGGCTCAAAATCCGGCAGTACGCCGTACAGAACTGTACCATCAGCTCTTTTTTGGAGTCATGCGCAATCAGTGCAATCGTCATCGGTCAACCTCTCCTTTGCTTTCCCCTGTGCCGGGCCCAATTTCCTTGCATATATCATAGTATCACAATTCCTTGTTTTTTACAACAGGTTTTTGGACAAAAACCATGGTTTTTTCGGGATATTCTCCAATTTCCCCTGAAAGATGCGAATTATCGTCCCTCACCTTTTGCATTTGCTGCATCGCGAAGGGTTCATTCGTCGGTATTTCCGGCGGCGGCAGCGGCTGCGGCCGGGTCCACCGCGGGGTCGGCGGCCGTCCCGTTGTCCGTTGCTGCGTCATCCGCAGCCGTTTCGGGCTGAGCCAGCGCATCGGAAACGGTATCATCCACGGTGAGGGTGCCGTCCTTCATGGCGTAGTAGGCATTGAAGATATCCGCCACAAGCTGACCGGTGCGGGCGCCCGCGCCGCCGTACTCCACCACGACGCCGATGGCGATCTCCGGGTCTTCCGCCGGGCCGTAGGCAATCATGGCGGCGTTGGTGTAGTGCTTATAGGTGCTGCCGACGTAATACCCCTCGCTGCGCTGGGGGCTGCCGGTCTTGCACGCGATGGTGTAGGGGTAAGCTACCAGCGCCGGGATGGTCTGGGCCACGCCCTTCATGCCTTCCCGGACGAGGTCAAAGGTCTCCCCCTTGTCCTCCACGACATCCATGACCTCCGGCTGCGTCTCTTCGAGGGTCTTGCCGGTGTTGGAGTCAAGGATGGCCTTGACGAAGTGGGTGCGGTAGCGGGTGCCCCGGTTGGCCAGCGTCGCGGCATAGGTCGCCAACTGGATGGGAGTGACGGCGGTGTTGCCCTGACCGATGGCGGCTTGGATATCCAGCGATTCGGTGTAGTTGGAGTCGTTCTTGGTGGTCAGGTGGCCCAGCGCCTCGCTGACCTCTACACCGGTGCGCTGGCCGAGACCCAGCTTGTAGGCGTAGGCATCGTAGACGTCGCTGGTCAGGCGGCGGCCCACATCGTAGAAGAAGATGTTGCAGCTCCACTTGATCGCGTTGACCACATCGATGGGGCCGTTGCCGTGGCCGTGCTGGGCGCAGCGGGGGCGGTAGTCCTTATAATAGGTGTAGACGCGGGTGCAGTTGACGGTGGAATTCCGGTTCAGCAGCCCGGTGTCCAGCCCCGCCACGGCAACGCTGGGCTTATAGGTGGAGCCGGGGGTGTACAGGCCCTGCAGCGCCCGGTTGAACAGGGGCATATTCTCGTCGGCGCTGTACTCGTTGTACTGGGCGGCATAGAGGTTCTGGTCAAAGCTGGGGTAGTTGGACGCCGCCAGCACGCCGCCGGTCTTTACGTCGATGACGACCACCGCGCCCGCGTTGGCCTGTTTGCTGTCCGAGTAGGTGTTTTTAATCCATTCCACATTCTTCGCCAGCGCCTGATCGACGGCCTTCTGGAACTCGCTGTCGATGGTGAGCTGGACCGTATGACCCGGCTCCGGCACGGTGGTGAGGGCCGTGTTCACAATGACGCCGTCCGAGTTGCGGGTGATGGTCTCCACGCCGTCCTTGCCCCGCAGCTCGTCCTCATAGGCAGATTCCAAGCCGGAAATGCCGATGATGTCGTTCATGTTGTAGCCTTTTTCCTTGAGCGGGTAGGTCACCTGACCGTTCTCGTCGGTCACCTTCCACTTTTCGGCGGTGATCTTGCCCACCCGGCCCAGCACATGCGGCAGGACGGTGCCCTGCTCGTAGCTGCGGGTGCTGGTCTCCACGATCTCCACACCCGGCAGGGAGAGGCTGTTTTCCTTGATGGTAGCCACGGTGGCCTCGCTGACGTTTTCCGCCATGACAAAGTTGTTCACGTTGGAAAACGCCTGAAGCTGCATCTCATAGTGGATGCCGCTCAGCACCCGCTGCCAGTAGAGGGAGAAATCGGCGAGGTCGTAGTCCTCCACCAGCTTTTCCATCACATCGTCGGCGGTGGCATACTGCTGCAAGCCGAGGTTGTCTTTCATGGCGGCAAGGGCCTTTTGCTCCGCAGCGTTGTCGCTGGCCGCAGTGAACTCATAGTGGCCCGCCGCATCCGGCTGGCCGATGAGGAGGCTGTCGTTCCAGCTCTCGCCGTTCTTGCCCAGCAGCCCCACGATCTTCTGGAGCATGGTGTCGAGGTCTTCGTCCCCCATCAGCAGCTTGTTGAGCACCACGTTATAGCCCGTGGTGCTGGAGGCGATCCGCTCGCCCTTGCTGTCCACGATGTCGCCGCGGGCGGCAGTGACGGTGAATTTATAATCGGTGGTGTTGGTGGCCTGCGCCGTGAAGCTGTCGCCATTGACCAGTTGTAAAAAGATCAGCCGGAACCCATACAGTCCGATGATCACGGCGGCGGCGGCAATGAGGAGCATCATCCGCCGCACAGCCGTTTTGCGTTCGTCTTGGTTCATCCGTTCTCCTTTTGGCGCAGCCGGTTCAGACTATGCCGTTGTCGATCTTAAATTCCGCATGGATGCGGCGCACACACCCGAACACCAGCGCACAGACCGGGATGGTGAGCACCGCCGTGGGCAGCACGAACCACAGATACCGCTCCACAGCCCCGCTGTAGCCGGGCATGTAGTAGAAGAACAGCCAGTCCAGCGAGAGCACCAGCAGACTTGCCCCCAGCGCCAGCAGGACAAAGTTCGCGGCGGAGGCTTTGAAATAAAGCTGCACCACCGCCGAGAGCAGAAAGCAGAGCACCAGCAGCTCAAAGGCCAGCATCCCCACAGTGCGGCCGGCGGTATAATCCCACATCAGGCCGCAGACCGCGCCGAAGATGCCCCCGGCGAACTCGTCCTCTTCCACCGCGACGGCCAGCGCCAGCGGCAGCAGCCAGAGCGGCTTTGCGTCGCCCAGTTGGAACAGGCCCGGCGTGGTCTGCAAAACCGTGCACAGCAGCATCAGCAGCGTATAGCAGACCCATTTGATGATCTGGCTGCGGCTGCGCTTGCGGCGTGATTCCATGGCAGGGCCTCCTCAGAAATTGGTAATGATGAATGCGTGGCGCACCGTGCGCGGGTCGGTGCCCGGCGTGATGACCGCGATGGACGATTTGCCGCTGACTTCCGGCACGACCTCCTTGACCACGCCCACCAGCACATCCGCCGGGAAGACCCCGCCGAGGCCGGTGGTGATGACCTGATCGCTCTTCTGGGTCAGGGTGTTGCGGTTCAGGTTGGTCAGCACACAGACGCCGTCCGCCGCGTAGTCGGCGCTGCCGGTGATGATGCCGTTATCCCGCGTGCGGGAAACGACACCGGCGGCGTTGAAGTTCGGGTGCAGGATGGTCATCACCTTGCAGCTCGTGGCTTCCACTTCCACCACCATGCCCAGCAGGTAGCCCTCGTCGCTGACGACGGTATCGTTCACTTCGATGCCGTCCACCGAGCCCTGATCCAGTGTGAAGCCGTAGAAGGGATCCAGCGGGTCGCGGCCGATGACGAAGGCCGAGGTGCAGCTCATCTCCGGGCGGCTGCTCTGGATGTTGGCCAGTGCCTTATAGGCCTCGTTTTCGGCCTTGATGCGGTCGTAATCCACCATCTGCCTGCGCAGCTCGGCGTTTTCGTCGGTGAGCTGCTGGTTTTCGGCGATGATGTTGTCGATGTTGGTGTACTTCTCCCACAGGGAGGAGACGCCGCTGCTGACCATGGCCGCCGCCTTCTGGAACGGGGCCACGGCCACGCTCAGCAGTTCCTGCGGGGCAGCGGTCAGGCGGTCGTTCGCGCCCGCGTAGGCCATGATGCCCACCAGAAACACCGCGATGCCGATGAGGATCTTAAATTTCCATGTGTCGAAAAAATCTTTCAAGGGAAGTTCCTCCGGTTGCAAAAAAGCGCGGACAGCCAGAGCCATCCGCACTCTCCGTTACATATGAGCTCCGTCGGTGTCCAGAACGTCATGCAGGACATCCACATGATCCAGCACAGCACCTGCGCCCTTGGCCACGCAGTCCAGCGGGTCCTCGGCCACATGCACGTCGATGCCGGTCTCGCTCTGGATCAGCTGATCCAGACCGCGCAGCAAAGCGCCGCCGCCGGTCAGGGTGATGCCGTGGTCGATGATGTCGGCGCTCAGCTCCGGCGGGGTGCGCTCCAGCGTTTCCTTGATGGCGCTGGTGATCTTGACGAGGCACTCCAGCAGAGCCTCGCGCACGTCCTCGGAGTGGACGACGATGTTCTTGGGCAGACCGTCCACAAGGTTGCGGCCCTTGATCTCCATGGTCATTTCGGGGTCCATGGGGTAGGCGGAGCCGATCTCGATCTTGATCTGCTCGGCGGTGCGCTCACCGATGAGCAGGTTGTACTTGCGCTTGATGAAGGCAATGATCGCCTGATCGAACATATCACCGGCCATCCGGACGCTGCGGGAGGCCACGATGCCACCCAGCGAGATGACGGCGATCTCCGCCGTGCCGCCGCCGATGTCCACGATCATGCTGCCGGTGGGCTCGCTGATGGGCAGACCCGCACCGATGGCGGCCGCCATAGGCTCCTCGATAACGGAGACCTGACGGGCACCGGCCTTCAGGGTGGCCTCACGCACGGCGCGGCGCTCCACCTCGGTCACGCCCGACGGGATGCAGATGACCACGCGGGGGCGGGAGAACATGCTGTTGCCGCATGCCTTCTTCAGGAAATTCTCCAGCAGATTGGCGGTGATGTCGAAATCGGCGATGACGCCGTCCTTCAGGGGGCGGACCGCCACGATGCTGCCGGGGGTGCGGCCGATGACGGCCTTTGCCTCGGTGCCTACGCACCGGACCTCGTCGGTCTTGGTATCCACAGCCACGACCGACGGCTCCCGCATGATGATGCCCTTGCCCTTCATGTAAACCAGAGTATTGGCGGTACCCAGATCAATGCCAACGTCCTTTGACAAAAAACTCATAATGAAGCTCTCCTTCGTATTTCCGGTCTATTCCAAAACGCATGGCGGCGCAAACCCATTCGCCGCCCATCGCAGAATAACACGACTATATTATAGCCGCAAGCAAAGGTTTTCTCAAGCGTTTTAACAAGTTTTCCCGGATTTTTTCATAATTCTCCGCGCCAAGCCGCTCAAAATTGTTGAAGCAGCCGGATGGTGCGGCTGACGGGCAGCCCCATGATGGTGTAATAGTCGCCCTCAATGGCGTCCAGCCAGAGCGCTGCGCGGCCTTGGATGGCGTAGGCACCGGCCTTGTCGTAAGGCTCCTCGGTGGCGGCGTAGCGTTCGATCTCCGCTTCCGGGATGGAGAAAAATTTCACGCGGCAGGTATCCACGAAGCTTTCGGTCCGCTCCCCGTCCGAGATGCAGACGCCGGTGTGGACCTCATGGGTCGCGCCGGACAGGGCCCGGAGCATCCGCTTGGCATCGGCGGAGCTGTGGGGCTTGCCGAAGACCTCGCCCTTCACGTCCACCACCGTGTCGCAGCCGATGACCACTGCCCCGGGGTGCTGGGCCGAAACGGCCAAGCATTTGCCCCGCGCCAGCTCTTCCACCAGCCGTGCCGGGGTGGGGGCCGTGACGGCGCTCTCGTCAAAATCGCTGACGCAGACCGCAAAATCGGAGGTGTATAAGCTCAGCAGCTCCCGCCGCCGGGGGCTGCCGGATGCTAGAATAAGATTCATCGTTACCTCCCCGTCGAGCCGAAGCCGCCCTCGCCCCTCTGGGTATCGCCCAGCTCTTCCACCTGTGCAAAGGCAGCGGTGTAGACCGGCGCGATGCAGAGCTGAGCCACCCGCTCGCCGGGCTGGATGGTATAGGCTTCCTGCCCCAGATTGACCATCGGCACCTTCAGTTCGCCGCGGTAGTCGCTGTCCACCACACCGACGCCGTTGGCCATGCAGAGGCCGTGCTTAATGGAAAGGCCGCTGCGGGCATAGACCAGCGCGACGCAGTAGGCCCCCGGCAGCTCGATGGCAAGGCCGGTGGGCACCAGCACCCGCTGCATGGGCTGGACCGTCAGCGGCGCATCCAGCACCGCACACAGGTCGGCCGCAGCGGCACCCGCCGTCGCGTAAGCGGGCACCTTTGCCCGCGCATCCAGCACTTTATAGTTTACCGTGATCGCTTCCATGTTATACCTCAATTCGTTCCTTTGAAATAAAGCCCGCGGGTGAAGTCGCCCTCAAAGGGAGCGTGCTGGCGGATGGCGTCCAGAATCGCCGCCGCTTCCTCCCGCGTTTCCAGCGTGAAATAAGCCACGCCGTAGTCCACCGTCAGAGCACCGGGCTTGTCTCCCATATAAATAGGTACGGGATTGTAGATGGTCCGCACGCCCATGCCGCACCGCACCGGGAACTTTTTGGCCTTGCGGTCGGTCAACTCGCCGGTCTTGTCGCAGTGGGCGCAGTCGTGGATGTTCTGCAGCGGGCACGCGCGGGTGACCATCAGCGGCATATGGCCGTAGATGAGGACGCCCGTGGGCACCGGCTTGCCGTTTTTCGTCGGCGCAATGGTGGAAATATCGCTGTCCTTGACTTCCGGCAGGATCAAGATCGAGTCAAGGCCGTGGTCGGCATAGAACTGGGCCGACAGGTCGTTGGTCACATTCAGGCCGAAGCCGCCGGAGAGGGGCAGCCCCCTGCACAGCCGCAGGTGGGCGATGTTGCCGGCCTCGTACCCGGCAAACCCGGCGTCCTGCGTGGCCGCGATGCGGCGGGCCGTGTCCGCTTCCAGCGCGCCGAACATGACGCGGGGCAGCTCCAAGATGGTCTTGCTCCGCCACTCGCGGGGGACCCGGTCGGCCTGTGCGATGGGCAGGATCAGGTACTCGATGCCGGAAAGGGCCCGCTCCGGCACCTGATCCCAGTGCTCGAACCGAGCGCGGAGGGTGCGGTGGGGCGGCAGGGTGCGCAGGGGCAGCGGGGGCAGGGTGACGTCGTTCACCGGCCACGGGTGCAGGACCTCGCGCTTCTGCTGGAGGCCTTCCAGCGCGGTGCGGCGCAGCTCGTTGACGGCGCTGCCCGGCACAAACCACGGCCCGCCGTCCATTTCCACGTCGATCTTCTCCACCGCGAAGGGGGTGCCGCCCGTCTTGGACAGGCTGCGCTGCAAGCTCTCGGTGGGGTCGGTGCGGGCGGGCTGAGGCTCGGCGTCGCCGTAGGCAAAGGCGCGGTTGCCCTCGTCGTCGGTGACGGTCAGCTTCTCGCCGCCCTCCTCGATCTCCAGCTTCATCTGCACCGGCACGCGGGAGCGCTCGCGGCGGTAGAGTTCCCGCAGGGCGGGCAGGGTCTTCTTGGTCAGCTCCGCGTCGGCCTCGCTGCGGACGCCGAACATGGTGCCGTCGATCTTCCCATCCAGATAGCCGGAGGTGAAGCCCGACCGGCTGAAGGCATTTTTCAACAGGTCCCGGTCGTAGGCACGGCCCTCGCGGCCCGCCAGACAGGCGCTGACCGCAGCGGCCACGTACTCCGGCGTGCGGAGGCGGCCCTCGATCTTGGCCGAGGCCACCCCGATGGCTTGGAGCTTGTCCAGCTTGTCGATGACCGAGTTATCCTTGAGGGACAGGTGGTGCAGACGGCCCGGCTTGCCCTCCGGCAGGGCGTTGGCCTCAAAGGGCAGACGGCAGGGCCCCGCACAGGAGCCGCGGTTGCCGCTCCGCCCGCCGAGGAAGGCCGACATATAGCACTGGCCGCTGACGCACATGCACAGCGCCCCGTGGACGAAGCACTCCGTCTCGATGCCGCAGTTCTTGGTGATGTGCTCCACTTCGGGCAGACTCAGCTCGCGGGCCAGCACCACGCGGGTGAAGCCCAGCTCCTTCAGCTCCAGCGCGCCCTGTAAGGTGTGGACGCTCATCTGGGTGGAGCCGTGGCGGGGCAGCCGGGGTGCGATCTGCCCGATGAGCTGGGCCACCGCAAGGTCTTGGCAGATGACGGCATCCGCGCCGCTTTCGGCCACGGCCCGCACGGCATCGGCCAGTTGGGCCAGCTCGCCGCCGTAGACGGTGGTGTTCAGCGCCACATGCACCTTGACCCCCCGCACATGGCAGAAGCGGACGGCCTCTTTCAGGCTGTCCGCCGTAAAATTTCCCGCGCCGGTGCGGGCGTTGAAGCCCGCAAAGCCCAGATACACGGCGTCCGCCCCGCTGAACACAGCGGCACGGAGCATCTCTTCACTGCCCACCGGGGCAAGGATCTCAATCTTCGGCATTCTGTTCTCCCTGTTTCTCCTGCTCGGCCTTTTCCCGGCTCTGCTCCTTGGCCTTCATCCGGGCCAACTGCTCCCGCAGGGCCGCATTTTCGCGCCGGAGCGTCTCATTTTCCGCCTTGGCCTTGTCCTCGGCCAGTTTGGCGCGGGCTGCATCCGCGATGTAATCTTGGATCTGGCCGCGCATATTCTCGGCGCTGCCGGTGCTCTTTTTGTACTCGTCCAGATAATCCATGGCGCAGAACACCGCCGCTTTGGTCACCGAAAGGTTTTCGTTGCCGTCCAGCAGCTTTGCGATATCCTCATCCAGCTTCTTGGCCAGAGAGGTGATATACGTTTCCGAATCCGTCGTTGCGATCGCGTAGGGCGCGCCCGCAATGTTCACTCGTACTTTATTAACCATCGTATCCTCACTTTGCGCACTGCGCAGTTCCGGCACGGCGGGCGTGTTTCGAATTTCCCGGTTTTTCGGAGCCATTTTCGGGATTTTCGGGCACAAACCCGTCCGCGCCCGAAAACCGGAGCGCGGCTTTTTCGTTCTCAGCGGAATTTCTCGGCGAATTGCCACGCCGCCACCGTTCTCCCCCGGCTGCGGCACAGTCCGCTTTCTTCTTATTATAATATAAAAGCAGCGCAAGAAAAAGTGCTAAATCCGAATTTTCAGCAGATTTGTCAGAAAGATGGAGCCAAAAATAGCAGTAACGGCAAAAATTGGCTCTTTTCCTTGCATTCACGCCCGGAACTGATTATAATGATATCGTTATGCAGCAGGGCTGAGGGAAAGAGGAGAGGTTCCCTGCTACGTTAAAATTCAAAAACAGCACCTAAGTGAGTGTGCGGATAGGAGTTCCTTTATGACTACGAAAGAATTTGCAAAAATTCTTCAGGACAAGCTGACCAGCGAGTACGGCGTGGATCTGAGCATTGCTTCCAACCAGCAGATCTATCGTTCCCTCGCTTTGATCTGCCGCCAGATGATGAGCGAGAACCACAAAAAGTTCCAGTCCAAGGCCATTGGCACCGGTGCCAAGCAGGTTTATTACCTGTGTATGGAGTTTCTGATGGGCCGCAGCCTGAAAGTGAGCCTGTTCAACCTCGGTCTGAACGATGCAGCCCAGCAGGCACTGGCCGCTGCGGACATCAACATTGACAGCATCTATGAGGAAGAGCCGGATGCAGGTCTGGGCAACGGCGGCTTGGGCCGTCTGGCTGCCTGCTATCTGGACGGCATGGCCACCACCGGCATCTGCGGCACCGGCTACTCCATCCTGTACGAATACGGCATCTTCAAGCAGAAGATCGTGGACGGCTGGCAGCAGGAGCGCGCTGACAACTGGCTGCCCGGCGGTCAGGTCTGGCTGAAGAGCCACCCCGATGAGGCCATCGAGGTCCGCTTTGACGGCGAGATCCACGAGAACTGGGATCACGGCTTCCACTATATCCAGCACACCAACTACAACAGCGTCATGGCTGTCCCCTCTGATATGTATGTGCAGGGCTACGACGGCAAGGGCGTCGCCAAGCTGCGCCTGTGGCAGGCAAAGGCCCCGGACTTCGATATGTCCAGCTTCTCTCTGGGCAACTACAACACCGCCATGAGCAAGAACGCCAACGCGGAGCTGATCTCCAAGGTCCTGTACCCCAACGATAACCACGTCGAGGGCAAGATCCTGCGTCTGCGCCAGCAGTACTTCCTGTCTGCCGCTTCCATCGGCGATATCGTCCAGAACCACCTGTCCACCTACGGCACGCTGGAGAATCTGGGCGACAAGGTCGCCATCCAGTTGAACGATACCCACCCGACCCTCGCCATCCCCGAAATGATGCGCATCCTGCTGGACGAGTGCGGCTTCGACTGGGACAAGAGCTTCGCTATCTGCCAGAAGGTCTTCGCCTACACCAACCACACCGTCATGGCCGAGGCTCTGGAGAAGTGGAATGTGGACATCTTCAAGATGACCCTGCCCCGCATCTATCAGATCGTGGTCGAGATGAACCGCCGCGCCCGCGAGGAGCTGGAGAAGGCCTTCCCCGGCGACGAGGGCAAGATCAACTATATGGCCCTGATCGGCGACAATCAGGTGCGCATGGCCAACATCTGCGCCTACACTGCCAACAGCATCAACGGCGTCTCCAAGCTGCACAGCGAGATCATCAAGGAGAGCGTCTTCCACGATTACTATCTGTTCAAGCCGCAGGCCTTCAAGAACGTGACCAACGGCATCGCTTACCGCCGCTGGCTGCTGGCCTCCAATCCGGAGCTGTGCAAGCTGCTGGACGAGACCATCGGCGAGGAGTATAAGCACGACGCCTCCAACCTGTCCAAGCTGAACAAGTACGCTGACGACAAGACCGTTCTGAAGCGGATCAACGAGATCAAGCTGAGCAACAAGAAGAACTTCGCCGCTTATCTGGAGAAGAGCACCGGCCAGACCATCGACCCCAACTCCATCTTCGATTGTCAGGTCAAGCGGATGCACGAGTACAAGCGCCAGCACCTGAACGCGCTGAACATCGCGGCACAGTACCTGTACCTGAAGGAGAACCCCAACGCCGACTTCATCCCCAAGACCTATATCTTCGGCGCAAAGGCTGCTCCCGGCTACTATATGGCCAAGCAG
>QWCB01000830.1_pt1 | contig 86414 bp, 70 predicted proteins | sample 1972511 | NCBI WGS metagenome assembly QWCB01 (sample SAMN09866719, study PRJNA288562) | Human gut metagenome isolate term5_stool, whole genome shotgun sequencing... | isolation source: gut | host: Homo sapiens | place: USA: California | reverse complement strand
GGCTTTCTCGGCATGACGCTATTTTTTGCCAGCGGGATGAACTGGACGGTGACATTACTGGGTTTTCTGGCGGGTAACTGCGTGGGGATAATTTCAGAATACGGCGGACAAAAATTAAGCGAAGCGACGACTAAACGCGACGGGTATTAAAAGTTATTCAAAAATGATTATCTATCTTTAACCGATACCTCTACAGTCATGGCTGGAGAAATTCATAATAGATAATGGCGGGAATGGTTTAATGAACTCAATTTTTACCGAAGAGAATCTGTTGGCATTTACTACCGCTGCACGTTTTGGCAGCTTCAGTAAAGCCGCAGAAGAGTTGGGTTTAACCACTTCCGCCATTAGCTACACCATTAAACGTATGGAGACGGGGCTGGATGTGGTGCTGTTCACTCGCAGTACCCGCAGCATTGAGTTAACGGAGTCCGGGCGTTATTTTTTCCGCAAAGCTACCGACCTGCTGAATGATTTTCACGCCATTAAACGCAGTATCGATACTATTTCGCAGGGCATAGAAGCGCGTGTGCGCATTTGTATTAATCAGCTGCTTTATACGCCCAAACACACCGCGCGCTTATTACAGGTGCTGAAAAAGCAGTTTCCTACCTGCCAGATTACCGTGACGACCGAAGTGTATAACGGCGTCTGGGATGCGATTATTAATAATCAGGCAAATATCGCCATCGGCGCGCCCGACACGCTGCTGGACGGCGGCGGCATTGATTACACGGAGATTGGCGCGATTCGCTGGGCTTTTGCCATCGCCCCGGATCACCCATTAGCCTTTGTGCCGGAGCCGATCGCCGAAAGCCAGCTGCGTCTCTACCCTAATATCATGGTGGAGGACACCGCGCATACGATTAATAAAAAAGTGGGCTGGTTGCTGCATGGGCAGGAGTCAATTCTGGTGCCAGATTTCAACACCAAATGTCAGTGCCAGATTTTAGGTGAAGGAATTGGTTTTTTGCCGGATTACATGGTCCGTGAGGCGATGGCGCAATCCTTGCTGGTTACCCGACAAATCCATAACCCGCGCCAGGATTCACGCATGTTACTCGCAACCCAGCACTCTGCCACCGGTCAGGTGACGCAGTGGATTAAAAAACAATTTGCGCCAAATGGCATATTAACGGGGATCTATCAGGATTTACTGCATCGGGAGAATTAATCGCTGCCAACCTCCCGATGCGCTGTGAATAGCGGTTTACATCAACCACCTGCTTTCATTACCCATTCAGAGATAAATTTATTACCCGGTACTGGCGGAGAGTACAAATAGCCCTGTAAAAAGTGAACGCCTTTACCGATCATTAAATCCGCCTGCTCCTGGGTTTCTACCCCTTCCGCCACGATACTCAGACCAGGCTTACGCGCCAGTTCGACAATATTGTCCACAATATGACCGGAGATTTCGTCGACACTCGCCATTTGCACAAACGACTTGTCAATTTTAATAAAATCGACCGGGAACGCCTGCAAGTAACGATAGGTCGCATAACCCGTACCAAAGTCATCCAGCGCAAAAGTAATATTGTGCTGATGAAGGCTGTCAAATATCGCTCTGGCTTCTGGCGTTACCGGAATAGGATTACGTTCCGTCAGCTCAAGAACCAGCTTGATTTTATCGTTACCTAATTTCTTAACCAGGTTCAGACACTCTTTTTCAAATCCCGCAGCCAAAAAACAGCCCGCCGAGACGTTGATACCAATATGGAAATTGTCCGGCAGCAAATGTTTTACCGGCATCAGAATATCCGCAGTCTGTTTCATCAGCTGGCGAGTCATTATGACAATAAGACCGGATGACTCCGCCAGAGGAATAAACTGATCCGGTGGGATCATTCCCGTTTGTGGATGTTCCCAGCGGACAAGCACTTCACAGCCTGTCAGTACCCCAGTCTGCGCGCAGAAAACCGGTTGGATCCACGGTTTAAACTCGTGGTTTTCCAACGCCAGACTGATGGCTTCAGGCGTGACGATATGGTGATAGTGATTATCATTAATATATTTGTGACTATTATTACCCGTGGCGGATATGATCTCCGGATTGTACTGAAAGAAAATATCCCGCCAGAAAGTAATATCGCTCTGAATCCCCAGTTTCTCAAAGAGCTGTTTCTTTTGATGTGAAATGGTCTTTGCACTGCGATTTCTGTACTGTGATATTTCTGTTACAGACATTCCCTGCATCAGCAGCTTGAGTAGCAGTCGTTCTTTCTCGGATACGCTACCAGGCAATGACAAATGAACCGTTGTACCGAACTCTTGCAGAAAAACACGAAAATCACATGAATTCATGAACACACCTTTTATCTTTTATCGCTGTTCAGTATGAGTGATTACCTGTGGATTCCTGAGCACACATAAGGGGTAACCATAAACATTAGCGATGCCATACGTATAACATCCCACATCACTATCAAGAAGATTATCTTTACCTCTGATGCTCGCTCAAAAACAGTTACGCTAAATACCTTAAAAAGGTAATCACAAGTCAAACTCAGGAGATAATCACGCAAGAATGCAATATTAAAATTCAGATACTCATTTTTGGTAATAAAGAAGTAGTTGGACTATTTCGATATTTATAATTTCCCACTACGTATTGACGCCCATTCATGAGTAAAGGCGCATTATATGAATTTAACAATCCAGATCAACTGAAAATACCTCAACCTCATAAACACATAGCGTCAACATTCAATGACATAATGAGTAAAGATGTTGGTTATGCATACACGTCATTACTCTATGCCTATCCCTTAACAACCTGCTTTTTAAGACTGAATCCATTCAGCAATAGATAGCCAACATTATAACAATGACAATAAAAACAATATTTAAAACAATCAATAAAATATCAGACACAGACAATTAAACCTTAAACAACAAACGGTTACATTGATTTTAGTTGATTTGCGCTACGCGTTCCCCATGAATAAAGCGTCATTTCAAATTAGCACCAATATTTACATTAAATAAGACTAAGCTTATTGAACATTCACAACAGTCCAAACGTAGGTTTTGGGCTTCAATAGTTCTTTTCTTTTTTATTATCTGTTGCCTGGCAATCATCAATCGATACTAAGGGCTTAACTGTACACAGATATAACGTATCAAGAGGTAAGAGAAACCGCGCCATATGCAGACATGGCGCGGTTTTATGCAATAACAATCACGCGTCCGGGAACATCACGCTATGGCCCGGCGCTTCACGATGGAGATGGATAAAGTTAAGGTGCCGCTCGTACTGGTCGAGAATATCGGTGATCACCTGCTCTTTGCTGTAGTCCATCAGGTCGTTGCCCTGGCTGCCTTCTAACAGGAAGGTTTCCAGCCGGTAGTAGGTCGATTTCCCGCTACGTGCGCGGTAGGTAAAGCCCGGCACTGAATATTGCTGCGGCCAAATCTGATAGACAAAGTTCTGCTCTTCGCCCATATGCACCAACAAATCCAGATGCCCCAACTGTTGTCCCTCTTCCGGCGGCAGGTTTTTTAGCTCCACGTACGCGCCGCGCAACCGCAGTTCCTGCGCCACTTCTTCCATTGCCGGATAACAGACCGTCTCCATCATCTGTTTAGTGTAACGCGTGCCCGGATAATTCATCAGGCGCGAGAGACGTTTTTTCCAGCTCAGGCGATCCTGAAGCCCCAGCGGTCGCGGTGCGGTATCGCGGTTGGCACTTTCACGGCGGTAATCTTCTACCTTCAGAGATTTATACAACCCCGCCATCACGAAGAAGATCACAAAGCTGAACGGCAGGCCCATAATCACCGTGGTGTTTTGCAGCGCGGATATCCCGTTGGTCATCAGCATGCCTAGCGTCAGCAGGCCAATCGCCACCGACCAGAAGACACGCAGCCAGCCGGGGGCGTCGCTGTTGATATCTTTAAGCTGCGAGGTGAAATTCCCCAGCACCAACGCACCGGAGTCCGCCGAGGTCACATAAAACAGCAGGCCAGTAATGGTGGCGACGGAGGCGCTAAAGGTAAACGCCGGATACTGCGCCAGCAGGCTGTAGAAGCCGCGCTCCGGATGGACCATCGCTTCCTCGGCAAATGCCGCGCCGCCGTGGATGATTTCATACAGCGCGCTATTGCCGAATACCGAGAGCCATAACAGCGTGAAAGTAAACGGAATAATCAACGTGCCCAGCACGAACTGGCGAATGGTACGCCCACGCGAGATACGCGCCAGGAACAAGCCGACAAACGGCGACCATGCCACCCACCATGCCCAGAAGAAGAGCGTCCAGTTATTCATCCACTCAACCGGACGGTCGAAGGCAAAACTGTTGAGCGTCATGCCCATAAAGCGATTCACATAGTCGCCAACATTCAGCACCAGTGCATTAAGCAGGAACGAGGTGTCGCCCATAAACAACACGAACAGAATCAATCCCAGCGCCAGCGCAACGTTGAGTTCCGATAACACGCGAATGCCCTTATCAACACCGGATGTCACCGAGATAGTGGCGATGATCACCGACAAGGCGATCAGTGCCGCTTTCGCCGCCATCGAATCGGGAATATCAAACAGCACGCTCAAGCCATAGTTAAGCTGTACCACACCGATACCGAGCGTAGTGGCAATACCGAAGATGGTGCCGATCACCGCAGCAATATCCACTGAGTGACCTATCGGCCCGTTAATCCGTTTACCGAAGATCGGGTACAGCGCCGAGCGGATAGTGAGCGGCAAATTATAACGATAGCTAAAGTATCCGAGCGCCATGCCCATCAGCGCATACATCGACCAGCCGGTTAAGCCGTAGTGAAACAGCGTCCAGACCATCGCCTGACGCGCGGCCTCAATCGTCTGTCCCGCGCCTTCCGGCGGCTGCATATACTGCGTTACCGGTTCGGCTACGGAGAAGAACATCAGGTCGATACCGATCCCGGCAGCAAACAGCATCGCCGCCCAACTCAGCAGACTGAATTCCGGTTTTGATTGTTCTGGCCCGAGCTTCACCGAACCAAAACGCGAACAAGCGATACAGACCACAAAGACAATATAGAGCGTTGCCGCCAGCAGATAGTACCAACCGAAGGTTTTAGAAACCCAGTCCAGCGTGCGGCCAATCCACAGGGCCGAGAAGTCGCGAAACAGGATCGTTGTCAGGGAAAACAACAAAATCAGTCCGGCGGAAGTGTAAAACACCACCGGATTGATTTTGTCCTTTTCCCTGCTGTGTGAAAGGTCTGTCATCCAGTATCCCCACTGTTATTGTTACTATTTAAAATCAAATTAGTAACAATTAAGACACATTTTATATTGAACGTCCAATCAATAACCGCTTTAATAGATAAACAACGCTGATGAATGGAGTGGCGAAAATGCCCAAATTGGGAATGCAGTCGATCCGGCGCAGACAACTGATCGACGCCACGCTGGAAGCAATAAATGAAGTGGGCATGCACGATGCAACGATCGCGCAGATCGCCCGCCGTGCAGGCGTTTCTACGGGGATCATCAGCCACTATTTCAGGGACAAAAATGGTCTGCTGGAAGCAACCATGCGCGATATCACCAGTCAGCTGCGTGACGCGGTTTTGAATCGATTACATGCACTTCCGCAGGGCAGTGCAGAGCTGCGATTACAGGCGATTGTTGGCGGAAACTTCGATGAAACCCAGGTGAGCAGTGCGGCGATGAAAGCCTGGCTGGCCTTCTGGGCCAGCAGTATGCATCAGCCGATGCTCTATCGCTTGCAGCAGGTCAGTAGCCGCCGCTTATTGTCGAATCTGGTGAGCGAATTTCGCCGCGAGTTACCGCGCCAACAGGCACAGGAAGCGGGCTACGGCCTTGCCGCGCTAATTGACGGATTATGGCTGCGCGCGGCACTGAGCGGCAAACCGCTGGATAAACCTCTCGCACACTCGCTGACCCGTCACTTTATTACTCAGCATTTACCCACCGATTAACCGAGGAGACGTGATGTCCCGAATGGCAGAACAGCAGCTTTATATACATGGTGGTTATACCTCCGCCACCAGCGGTCGCACCTTCGAGACCATTAACCCGGCCAACGGTAACGTGCTGGCGACCGTGCAGGCCGCCGGGCGTGAGGATGTCGATCGCGCCGTGAAGAGTGCCCAACAAGGGCAAAAAATCTGGGCGGCGATGACCGCTATGGAGCGCTCGCGTATTCTGCGTCGGGCCGTTGATATTCTGCGTGAACGCAATGACGAACTCGCAAAACTGGAAACCCTCGACACCGGAAAAGCATATTCGGAAACCTCAACCGTCGATATCGTTACCGGTGCGGACGTGCTGGAGTACTATGCCGGGCTGATCCCGGCGCTGGAAGGCAGCCAGATCCCGTTGCGTGAGACGTCATTTGTTTATACCCGCCGCGAACCGCTGGGTGTGGTGGCGGGGATTGGCGCATGGAACTACCCGATCCAGATTGCTTTGTGGAAATCCGCCCCCGCGCTGGCGGCGGGTAACGCGATGATCTTCAAACCGAGCGAAGTCACCCCGCTTACCGCGTTAAAGCTGGCTGAAATTTACAGCGAAGCGGGCCTGCCGGACGGTGTATTTAACGTGTTGCCGGGCGTGGGCGCGGAGACCGGGCAATATCTGACCGATCATCCGGGCATTGCCAAAGTGTCATTTACCGGCGGCGTCGCCAGCGGCAAAAAAGTGATGGCTAACTCGGCAGCCTCTTCCCTGAAAGAAGTGACCATGGAGCTGGGCGGTAAATCACCGCTGATCGTTTTCGACGATGCGGATCTCGATCTCGCCGCCGATATCGCCATGATGGCGAATTTCTTCAGCTCCGGTCAGGTGTGTACCAACGGCACTCGCGTCTTCGTTCCGACGAAATGCAAAGCCGCATTTGAACAAAAGGTTCTGGCGCGCGTTGAGCGCATTCGCGCGGGCGACGTTTTCGATCCGCAAACTAACTTCGGCCCGCTGGTCAGCTTCCCGCATCGCGATAACGTGCTGCGCTATATCGCCAAAGGCATAGAGGAAGGCGCGCGCGTACTGTGCGGCGGCGATGTACTGAAGGGGGATAGCTTCGATAACGGCGCATGGGTTGCACCGACCGTGTTCACCGATTGCAGCGACGATATGACCATTGTGCGAGAAGAGATTTTCGGGCCGGTGATGTCCATTCTGATCTACGAGTCGGAAGACGAAGTCATTCGCCGCGCTAACGATACCGACTACGGTCTGGCGGCGGGTATCGTGACGGCGGACCTGAACCTCGCGCATCGCGTCATTCATCAGCTGGAAGCGGGTATTTGCTGGATCAACACCTGGGGCGAATCCCCGGCAGAGATGCCCGTTGGCGGCTACAAACACTCCGGCATTGGTCGCGAGAACGGAGTGATGACGCTCCAGAGTTACACCCAGGTGAAGTCCATCCAGGTTGAGATGGCTAAATTCCAGTCCATATTCTAACCAGGAGGTTTATTTGCAATTTGACTACATCATTATTGGTGCCGGCTCAGCCGGCAACGTTCTCGCTACCCGTCTGACTGAAGATCCGAACACAACCGTGCTGCTGCTTGAAGCAGGCGGCCCGGACTATCGCTTTGACTTCCGCACCCAGATGCCCGCCGCGCTGGCGTTCCCGCTACAGGGCAAACGCTACAACTGGGCCTATGAGACGGAACCCGAACCGTTTATGAACAACCGCCGCATGGAGTGCGGACGCGGCAAAGGTCTGGGCGGTTCATCGCTGATCAACGGTATGTGCTACATCCGTGGCAATGCGCTGGATCTCGATAACTGGGCACAAGAACCTGGTCTGGAGAACTGGAGTTATCTCGACTGCCTGCCCTACTACCGCAAGGCCGAGACTCGCGATGTGGGCGAGAACGATTACCACGGTGGCGATGGCCCGGTGAGCGTCACCACCTCCAAACCCGGCGTCAATCCGCTGTTTGAAGCGATGATTGAAGCGGGCATGCAGGCAGGCTACCCGCGCACGGACGATCTCAACGGCTATCAGCAGGAAGGTTTTGGCCCGATGGATCGCACCGTCACGCCGCATGGCCGTCGCGCCAGCACCGCGCGTGGCTATCTCGATCAGGCCAAATCGCGCCCTAACCTGACCATTCGTACTCACGCCATGACCGATCACATCATTTTTGACGGCAAACGCGCGGTGGGCGTCGAGTGGCTGGAAGGCGACAGCACCATTCCGACCCGCGCGGCGGCGAATAAAGAAGTGCTGTTATGTGCAGGCGCGATTGCTTCACCGCAGATCCTGCAACGCTCCGGCGTCGGCAACGCTGAACTGCTGGCGGAGTTTGATATTCCGCTGGTGCGTGAGTTACCCGGCGTCGGCGAAAATCTTCAGGATCACCTGGAGATGTATCTGCAATACGAGTGCAAAGAACCGGTTTCCCTCTACCCTGCCCTGCAGTGGTGGAATCAGCCGAGAATCGGTGCGGAGTGGCTGTTTGGCGGCACCGGCGTTGGTGCCAGCAACCACTTTGAAGCAGGCGGATTTATTCGCAGTCGTGAGGAATTTGCGTGGCCGAATATTCAGTACCATTTCCTGCCAGTGGCGATTAACTATAACGGCTCGAACGCAGTGAAAGAGCACGGCTTCCAATGCCATGTCGGATCGATGCGCTCGCCAAGCCGTGGGCATGTGCGGATTAAATCCCGCGACCCGCACCAGCATCCGGGAATTCTGTTTAACTACATGTCGCACGAGCAGGACTGGCAGGAGTTCCGCGACGCAATTCGCATCACCCGCGAGATCATGCATCAACCCGCGCTGGATCAATACCGTGGCCGCGAAATCAGCCCTGGTGTCGAATGCCAGACGGATGAGCAGCTCGATGAGTTCGTGCGTAACCACGCCGAAACCGCGTTTCATCCGTGCGGTACCTGCAAAATGGGTTATGACGAGATGGCTGTGGTTGACGGCGAAGGCCGCGTACACGGGCTGGAAGGCCTGCGCGTGGTGGATGCGTCAATTATGCCGCAAATTATCACCGGCAATTTGAACGCCACGACCATTATGATTGGCGAGAAAATAGCGGATATGATTCGTGGGAAGGAAGCGTTGCCGAGGAGCACGGCGGGATATTTTGTGGCAAATGGGATGCCGGTGAGAGCGAAAAAATGAGTCGTGATGTGAACTGACTCAGGAACCGATCAGATTGAGAGTTACCGTTCTACTATGAGGACCGAATCCTTATATAAAACACTGAGGTAACTCTCATGCTTCATCGTGACAATCTCGCCAGCAAATTCTAAGCTGACTTGCTCAATCTGGCTGATGAAGGTGCTATGAATGCACAGATAAACTACAGATGAAATACCACTCAGCTTAAGAATTACGCCGCTAATGTTCCTGGCTATGGTTACCTGTTCATTCCCGCTCACGGTTAGCATATACGAAAAGGGTTCTTGTAACGAGTACAAAAATAAGTCAGACCAAAACCACATGGAGCTTTAAACACGATTCGTATAATTTATTAGTAGTGATTTATTTTTACTCTTCTTTAATTAATCATCATGCTTAAATATTTTTTAGCACAAGATTATCGCTTCGCTAACATTTTAGTTTACATTAATTTTCAATTGATAATAAAAAGTTGTTAATAAGTTTTTTGCGAAAAATAAAAAGTGTTGGAATACTCTCCATCAAATGAATGCAAAATAAACAAATTGAGATATACAAAAAGTAAAAATCATTTAAATGAATAATTTTAATTTATGAGTAGAACCCATTAACAATGATTTACTAACGACCCAAAAAGTAAAGAACACCTTGCAACAATATGTATTTATAAATTCATATCTTTGATATTAAGCTAATCTTACTTTCTATCCTCCAAATTTATGCATCAAAAAAAACAAAAGTAAAATCAATTAGATATACAACAAGACAATCTCACAGGAAATGATGTTAAATATCTCAGAACTAATAAAAAATTACTAAAACATTAGACGTAATACACATCCCACACGACCTGTCACTCATAGTTTTAATATTTATTTTTTCACATTATAGTAGATAAAAACACGCATTAAAAATGACTTGTAGAAAAGCTGCACAATAAATAGTTCATATTTAATCTGTTGCGTAGAACTACTATTCAAAAAATCTTATTAATGAGATAATGAGATTACATCGATAACGTTCTGATTGCAGGCATACTTATCTGGGTGTGCCTCTCTTTTTTTTACAACTGTACACGGTGGCGTATGACGAGAAAATATCTCACACAGGATGAAGTCTACAGGCTGATGGATGCAGCCCAGAGCATGTCCTTTCCTGAAAGAAATCGCTGTCTGATTATGATGGCTTTCATTCACGGTTTTAGGGCCAGTGAACTTCTTGATTTACGTTTATCCGATATTGATGCATCTGGAAAACAACTTAATATTCGGCGTATTAAAAATGGTTTCTCGACAACACATCCTCTTCTTCCTGATGAATATAATTTGATCAAGTTGTGGCTTAAGCAGAGGAAGTTAATTGAAAACGGAGTTGAAGGAGACTGGCTTTTTCTCTCCCGGAAACGCCGCCCTATCAGCAGACAACATTTTTTTTCTATCATTCGTGAGGCTGGAAAACGTGCAGGATTAGCTGTAAAAGCACATCCTCATATGTTACGTCATGCCTGTGGTTTTGCTCTGGCTGACAATGGTGTCGATACCCGACTACTTCAGGATTATCTGGGTCATCGAAATATTCAGCATACTGTCAGATACACAGCCAGTAATGCTGCTCGTTTTAAAGGGGTGTGGAAAAAAAAGCCTCGTTAAAACAGTACCTTCTGATTCAAAATGTCAGATTCCTACGTTTTCCTCAATTCTTCCATAAAAAAACAGCCCATTCAATTAAATAAAACACATAACATGTTGATATTTCTAGCTAAAGTAAAATAACCCCATGATTTGAAATGATTAATCGCAAAGGTCATACCAGTGATTAACTTTCGCCCATATTGTTAAATAACACAAAATTAAAAACAATAAAAACCAAACAAATTAGATTTATATTCCAAGAAAATTAAATATTCAGGCTATTAAACCAAACCTGACATTTTGAATCAAAATGTCAGGTTTTGTAGCAATGGCGTGGACGAGTCTGAATGAAGAAGCCTCTGGTTATTATCAGTGCCTGTCAGTTCACCAGGCTGGCACTGGAGTCTCTCATCCCAACGGACAGATATATCGTGCGGGTGTACAGCAACGTCACTACAGAGGTTGAATTCGTTTTAAAGACCTCCTGTGGCTACCTGTTAGCTGATATCCCTTCGCTTCCTTCGGGGGAGTTGGTTCTTCTGGCTTGTCTCGCCCGTTTGCGGAGTGATGCCGGGCAATGGCAGGTCTGCCTGACCGGTGACTCCGACTGGTTCGATAATGCTCCTGCTGCAAGTCTGTATAACGGCTTCCCACGCATCGGCACCATGCTGACAGCGAGTCGTTATCAGAATCAAATTATCCGCTGGTTACTGCGTCCTTTGCCCGGCGATATGAGCGATTTCTGGCTCCTGACTGCACGGGAGTTGAGCGTGCTTAAGATTCTGATGCAGGGCATGAGTTTCAGTGAGATTGCCCGTTATGAACAACGCAGTTCAAAGACCCTGCATGCGATTGCCACACGGGCTTTAATGAAACTTGGACTGGGAACACTGAGCGATTTCAGGCTGCTCTATACGGGATGCGGTGACAGCAGAGTGAAACGGAATATACGGCTACATGCAAAATATATCGGACAACATTCCGCTCATCGACTCACTCAGTATGTGCAGAACATGGTATCCGGAATCCTTTATCCAGAGAAAGTTGCCGTTGGTGAATCAATAAATTCTGACGCCATTTCCGGAAAAGTACTTTCCGGACAAAGAAAAAATATATCTAAAAAAAGACCAGGATTGTTATGACACAGCAGCGTTGTTACTACCACCCACTGCGGCGCATACGGACTCGCTACAGTGTAGGAGCCAAAATATTTCTACTGTTCTGGGCTGCAGGATTGGGAGGCACGCTGTACAGCCTGTACAGCGTGCTGGCGTACTGACATCTGTGAGGGAAGGATGCGTTTCGTTCTTTTCTGTCCCTCAGGAATTGTACCAGCGCAGTTCGCAGCTCTATCAACCGGTTCTGTCGGCAATGTTACCTGCATCAGAACAGAAGAGGAGTTACGCAATAAATTGCGGCACAGGCCACAGAATGTCGTGATATCGGCAGGGCGACCTGCCGAATGCGCTGAAATGTGGTTCCGATTTTATCGGGATCACTCATTCGTGGTGGTGTTGTGCGTCGCGCCCTTTTTTCTGCCACCGGATGTGAGTATTTCTGGCGTTCTCAAAAACCTGAGGTTACTGAAACCAGGAATGTCAGTAGAGCGTGTCATCAGTATTGCAAATGCCTCTGGTGGGTTTTCAGGGCTGAAACATGCAGAAATTTTGCCAGTTATGGACAGTTACTCTGTCTTTATGAAAGAGGTGAATAACCGCACAAAGACAATCGTCATGTCAGAACGCTTCCCGGAAAAGCAAAAGAAGGTGTTGTCGTTGCTTCTTGCTGGACACAGCTGGGAATACAGTGCGCAGTTTCTCAAAACGGGGATAAGACAGATATGGCTTGCCGAGCAGTCGCTAAAAAAGCGTTGGGGGATACCGGACAGCATGTCATTGCGGGAAGCCCTGCTGCTGAGCAGCAATAATTTTCACGGTGATGGAAATGCATTGGAAACAATGAATGCCATGACATTGCGTGAAAACGGAAATACCAACAGGTATTCCGTGGTGGTAAATGCAGGGACGCAGGCTTTATCTCTGCATAAATATAAATAAGTGGGAAATTGAAATTAGTTACCAGAATGGAGAATTTCTTCATGAAAAACAGTAAGGCATTTTACCGCAGCGCATTAGCGACAGCTATTGTTATGGCTCTTTCTGCACCAGCATTCGCTGCTGATAACGCGGTATCAACTGATCCGGTTACGCTGAATAAAGATAAAACGACTCTGGATCAAGATGTTGTTATTAACAATACAGCAGACAAACAGATTACAGCCGTAACAATTAATGCGGCAAATGAAGACCTGAATGTTACTTTTGCTGGTCATGATATTACTACTGAATCAACGGCAGACAAAAAATTCGTTGAAGGTGTAAAAGTTAGTGGTAACAAAAATGTTGTGATTAATGCTACAGACTCCACCATCACAGCTCAAGGTGAAGGCACCTATGTCCGGACTGCAATGGTCATTGATTCAACTGGCGATGTTGTTGTTAATGGCGGTAATTTCGTTGCAAAAAATGAAAAAGGTAGTGCGACAGGGATATCTCTGGAAGCGACCACGGGAAATAATTTAACGCTCAATGGTACAACCATAAATGCTCAAGGTAATAAGAGTTACAGCAACGGCTCTACGGCAATTTTTGCTCAAAAGGGTAATTTGTTGCTGGGTTTTGACGGTGATGCAACCGACAACATCACCCTTGCTGACTCAAATATTATTAATGGCGGGATTGAAACAATAGTTACTGCCGGGAATAAGACGGGAATTCATACAGTCAACCTGAATATTAAGGATGGCTCAGTAATTGGGGCGGCTAATAATAAACAAACAATTTATGCCTCTGCTTCGGCACAAGGCGCAGGTTCAGCAACGCAAAATTTAAATTTGTCTGTTGCTGATTCAACCATCTACTCTGATGTCCTGGCCCTTTCTGAAAGCGAGAATTCAGCCGGTACCACAACAAATGTAAATATGAACGTTGCCCGCTCTTACTGGGAAGGTAATGCTTATACGCTCAATAGCGGCGATAAAGCGGGTAGTGATCTGGATATAAATCTTTCCGATAGTTCAGTCTGGAAAGGCAAAGTTTCAGGGGCAGGAGATGCCAGTGTATCTCTGCAAAACGGGTCTGTCTGGAATGTTACGGGTTCCTCAACTGTTGATGCTCTGGCAGTAAAAGACAGTACGGTTAATATCACGAAGGCTACAGTCAATACTGGCACGTTTGCTTCTCAAAACGGCACTCTGATTGTTGATGCCTCTTCTGAAAACACTCTGGATATCAGCGGTAAAGCGAGCGGTGACTTGAGTGTTTACAGTGCGGGTTCATTGGATCTTATCAATGAACAAACGGCATTTATTTCTACCGGCAAAGACAGCACTCTAAAAGCCACAGGCACAACGGAAGGTGGTCTGTATCAATATGACCTGACACAGGGAGCTGATGGTAACTTTTATTTCGTAAAAAACACGCATAAAGCATCCAACGCCAGCTCCGTGATTCAGGCAATGGCAGCTGCTCCGGCTAACGTCGCTAATCTGCAGGCTGACACGCTCTCCGCCCGTCAGGATGCTGTCCGTCTGAGCGAAAATGACAAGGGTGGCGTATGGATTCAGTACTTTGGCGGTAAACAGAAACATACCACCGCGGGAAATGCATCCTATGACCTGGATGTAAATGGTGTAATGCTGGGTGGTGATACCCGCTTCATGACTGAAGATGGTAGCTGGCTGGCCGGTGTGGCGATGTCTTCTGCGAAAGGTGACATGACTACCATGCAGAGCAAAGGTGACACTGAAGGTTACAGCTTCCACGCTTACCTGAGCCGCCAGTATAACAACGGTATCTTCATTGATACTGCTGCACAGTTTGGTCACTACAGCAACACGGCAGATGTTCGCCTGATGAATGGTGGCGGTACCATCAAAGCTGACTTTAACACCAATGGTTTTGGTGCGATGGTTAAAGGCGGTTACACATGGAAAGACGGTAATGGCCTGTTTATTCAGCCATATGCCAAACTGTCTGCTCTGACTCTGGAAGGTGTGGATTATCAACTCAACGGCGTGGACGTTCATTCTGACAGCTATAACTCTGTGCTGGGTGAGGCCGGTACGCGCGTGGGTTATGACTTCGCTGTGGGCAACGCGACCGTTAAACCTTATCTGAATCTGGCCGCACTGAACGAATTCTCTGATGGCAACAAAGTCCGTCTGGGTGATGAGTCTGTCAATGCCAGCATTGACGGTGCAGCATTCCGCGTGGGTGCAGGTGTACAGGCTGATATCACCAAAAACATGGGAGCATATGCTAGCCTTGACTACACCAAAGGTGACGACATTGAGAACCCGCTACAGGGTGTAGTTGGTATCAATGTGACCTGGTAAGAATAAAGCAGTCGGTTCCCCTGTCGACTGTTATACCCCCCTGCAGGCAGCAGTATGCTGCCTGCAGGCTATAAATATCCAGTATTCATGATGCTGGCTTTTTGCTGATATTTACCCTGAACATTCCTGATACAGACTATTAATACAATCTTATCTGCGACAGATTTCATTTTCTGGATATATTATGAATGAACAAATCAAACAGGATATCGATCTGATTGAGATTTTATTTTATCTGAAGAAAAAGATTCGTGTTATCCTTTTTATTATAGCTATCTGTATGGCAATGGTGCTGTTGTTTCTGTATATCAATAAAGATAATATAAAAGTGACTTACAGTCTAAAAATAAACCAGACAACACCAGGCATACTTGTTAGCTGTGATAGCAATAATAACTTTGCCTGTCAGACCACAATGACTGAAGATGTTATTCAGCGAATTACTACATTTTTTCAGACCAGCCCAGATGTCAAGAACAGAGAAATAAAGCTGGAATGGTCAGGAGATAAGAGAGATTTACCAACTGCTGAAGCGGAAATATCTCGCGTGCAGGCGTCTATCATCAAATGGTATGCGTCAGAATACCATAATGGCAGGCAAGTTCTCGATGAGATACAAACGCCTTCAGCAATTAACAGTGAGCTTTATACAAAAATGATATACCTGACCAGGAACTGGTCACTATATCCGAACGGTGATGGCTGTGTCACTATAAGCTCACCAGAAATAAAAAATAAATACCCTGCTGCCATTTGCCTGGCTCTGGGATTTTTTCTAAGTATTGTGATTTCTGTAATGTTTTGCCTTGTCAAAAAAATGGTAGATGAATACCAACAAAACTCTGGGCAGTAATAAACAGCATTCTGACAGAGAGTGTCTGTATAAAACTATAGTGACAATGACCGGGAAGGGAGCCCGTCTTCAGGAATGGATTCCTGTCTTTTTCACTGTAAATATCCTGGCATTATTAATGTCAGGATATTTACAGAAGAGCAGCATAACCATGACGGAACAGGGTTAAGTCAGGTTGTCCTTAACGCTATTCACAACCTCGTATGCCGACTTCAGGTTTATGTCCAGACTTCATATCTCTCTCAGCAATCCTCAATAATCAGATACACCGCTTTCACCGGACCATGAACCCCGACGACTTTGATAAGCTCAATGTCCGCCGTTGAACTGGGACCACTGATGATGTTAATACATGACGGCATTCGTTCACCGGCCTGCGCTTTCTGATGCAATTTTTCTGCGAGTTGCGCTACACGCGGCAGGATTGTGCTTTTACGCAGGATAAAAAGAGAAGATTCCGGGAGCAGGCTCAATGAACGCCCGCGCCCGGCGGCGGAAAAAAGAACCACGCCTCCCGATTCGGTTAAACCATATTCAGCATATACGACGCCCACTTTAGCCTGCTCTGCTTGTGATATGTTCTCAATACCTTTCGCCGGATCCCAAACAACGGCATTGCATTCCTGCTGCAAACGTTCGCTAATCCCCAATTCCTCCAGCCTCGTGTCACCACTAATCACGACCGACTGATCTCCCAGCTCTTTACACAGACGTATTGCAGCTTCTGCCGCCTTCGCCTCGCTGGTCAGTTCACAGCGCGTCAACATAACATCGCTGGCAAACTGGATAAACGCGTCACAGCGCTGCTGTTGGGTAAGTTGGGTAAGCCGCTCGTTAGCATAGTTGTTAAGCGGCGCATCTTCTGCTTGCGGTTCAAGTCGCAGCGGGCGCCCCAGTGCCTGAGCAACGTTATTCAAAAATTTGCTCCGATTATCCATTCTTTTTCTCCTGCGCCTGATGTTTCTTAAACCAACTACGGAAACTCTCTCCGTCAGCTTCAGGAAGATCGCGTGCTTCCATCCAGTCGCTAATCGCACCAAATTTGAGTGGTGTTTTGCCGCCATTGATAAACCAGCTTGCCGCATGAGCACCAGCCATCATCCCGACTTTCCACAATCCTGGATGACTATTGGCATAAGCGAACATTTTTATCGCCCGTTGCTCTGCTTTTGCGGTGATCCCTTTTTCAGCCATCACCCGACGATGACGCAAAATCAGTTTTGACAGCGGAATACGCACCGGACACACGCTGTCACAAGCGGTGCATAAAGAGCAGGCGTAGGGTAAATCTTTAAAATCTTTATAGCCGCCAAGTAACGGGGAAATCACCGCACCAATTGGCCCTGGATAAATAGAGCCATATCCATGACCGCCAATATGGCGATATGCCGGACAAGTATTCATACAAGCCCCGCAACGAATACAGCGCAGCACATCCCGAAATTCAGAGGCCAGCACCTCAGAACGCCCCTTATCGACAATAACCAGATGAAACTCTTCAGGACCATCAACGTGCCCCGCTTCGCGCGGTCCTGTCAGCCAGGTGTTGTATCCCGTCAAACGTGCACCAACGGCACTGCGCGCCAGCATGGTGATCAATACATCTACCTCTGCAAACGTGGGAGCAATACGCTCCATTCCCATCACTGCAATATGCGTTTTAGGCAGCGTGGTACACATTCGCGCATTACCTTCATTGGTCACCAGGCATACCGAACCGGTCTCTGCCACCGCGAAATTACAGCCGGTAATACCTATTTCAGCACTGAGGAAATCTTCGCGGATTTTTTGCCGAATGAATAAGGTCATCGCTTCAGGCGTTTCCGGCCCCTCATAGCCCAGACGTTCGTGTAGCACTCGACGGATCTGATGGCGATCTTTATGAATTGCCGGGACCACAACATGAGAGGGCGGATCTTGATCCAGCTGGAGAATGTATTCACCCAGATCGGTTTCAATCACCTGAATCCCGGCATCCTGCAACACATGATTGACACCAATCTCTTCGGTCACCATCGATTTAGATTTCACCACCTTCCGGGCATTTTTGCGTTGGGCAACCTGTAAAATGTAGCGGGTGGCGTCTTCTTTGGTTTTTGCAAAATAGACGTGACCTCCGTTTTGCGTCACTTTTTCTGAGAGCTGGTACAGATAAGCGTCGAGATTACTCAGAACATGATCACGTATCTGGGCGGCCCGATCGCGCCACTCCTCCCAGTGCCCCAATTCATCGACCATTTTTTGCCGATTTGCCCCAATACGCTGCTGCGCGTTTGCCACCGCTTTACGCATGATCGGATCTTCAATTTGCTGACGGATGCGTGTCTTAAAATCTGTATTACTGGTTTTGATCGACATCTTTATATCCTCAGCGGCTCATCAGCACTTCAGCAATATGCATCACTTTGACTTTCTGCCCTTCCCGTTGTAATCGTCCACTGATGTTCAGCAGGCAACTCACGTCAGCACCAATTAAATACTCAGGGCGGACTTCCATCAGGTGCGCAACCTTTTCTTTCACCATCTCGCCGGATATTTCGGCCATTTTGACCGAGAACGTGCCGCCAAATCCGCAGCAGGTATCCTGTTCAGCAAAGGTCAACAGCTCCAGTCCACGCACATTTTTCAGCAGCGTAAGAGGTTCGTCCTTCACCCCCAGCTTACGGGCCAGGCTACAAGATGGGTGATACACCGCTCTCCCTTGCAAACTGGCACCTACATCGACTACCCCTAATGTATTAACAATAAAAGAGGTGAGATCCTGCATACGCGCGGCAACCTTTTCGGCACGTGATGCCCATTCAGGTTCATCCGCCAGATACGTCGGGTAACTTTTTACGGCATAGGTGCAAGAGCCAGCCGGTGAAATAATGGGATCGTCGTTATCCTCCAGTGCGGCGATCAGATTTTTCATCCCTGGAATCGCTTCTTTGGTATAACCACTATTGATCGCAGGCTGACCGCAGCATCCCTGTTTCTCCGGGAAATTTACGCGACAGCCGAGTTTTTCCAGTAGCAGCACGGAGTCTCGTGCCATTCTTGATTTCAGGGCGTCACCAATACAGGTGACAAAGAAATTGACATTCACAACTAATACTCCATTACTTCATGCCCATTTATGCCCGATGGTTCCCCCCTTCCGGGGGATCAATCATCAATAAATATGGCGTTCTTTTTTAATTGGCTAGCAACATACCACCCCTCATTTGTATGACAAATGATAATCTTTCATCTAAACTTCAAATGCAATAACTAATTTTATTTCTTTCGGCATCGCTCACATTTTATAGGGAAATCGACGATCATTTTTGGCATAAGAAATCCATTTAAAAATGGCTACACCCCTTATACCTATTCAGAGCTACTTATTCAGGGGGTGTTGAGATATACACTGATGGTGCACAAAAAAAATCACCGACAATAATCACGTATCAAGTAATAGTCGGGATTTTATTTAATTGAAGAAATTTAGTTTGCGTTTTTATTTAAAAACTGAGCTAGAGTCCATCAAAAAAATATATAAAGCCCAAAACCACCGTTGGAAATAGAAATAGTTGAAAGGCTCACAACTCCCGGAATGCGGATTATCTTTACCCTGATTTCTGGCGGTTTTATTCAGGGTGCAAGCTGTCTCACCCTTTCCCGATATTCTCCCGGAGTACAACCAAACTCGCGGACAAACGCCTTGTGAAAAGATGATTCACTGGCATAGCCTACTGACTCAGCGATCACCACAACAGGGAGCATTTCCCGGGAAAACATCTGGGCCGCTATTTGTAGACGCAACTTTGTTAATACAGCCAGCGGCGTGGTTCCGGAAACATCACGGAAAAGCTGGGCAAAACTTGCCCGGGACATGTGGGCGATGCTGGCCAGCGATTCGACGGTCCAGGCGTGTCCAGGCATTTCCATCATTTGCTGTATTACCGCACCAAGACGTGGATGCAGAAGCAAACTGAGAATGTTTTTCTCTGTATTAACCTGTGCAATCCACTCACGCACCGCGAGGGTAAAGAATGTAGCGCAGATCTGGCTACACAGAGCATCCACTCCCGGCATTGCCGATCTGGATTCCTGTTGTAAAAACGGGATCACCTCCCTCAGCCAGTTATATTCCACGCTATGGTTCACTGGTGCTACAAACAGCGTTTCCGGCAAAGACGTTAAAAAATAACGCGCCGAATGTTGCAGTCGAAGAGTGCCACAGACAATACAGGTCGATTCATTATCGACATGACTCAGGCGATGAGCTGAATTTTGTGGTAGCAGGACCACATTTCCCGGGCGTAATGTAAAAATCTCTCCCGTCGGCATTTCCAGCTTCGCCGCTCCTTGCGTTAACGCATGCCAACGAATAACCGACAATTCCCCGGCACCATGTGGAAGTTGCCAGCCACTTCCTAACACGCAATTCTTATCGATCGTTCCTTGTGGAGCGTTAAGCATCAACAAACGGCTAAGAGCATCCATATCAGACTCCTGAGTGGTTTTTTGATTACAAACACCAACAATCTTAGTCAATAATTAATCTAATACCATCAAATGGTTAATCATGATTTTTGTTTTGTGATTCTGATTAAGAAAAAGAAAATACCAGACGATAAGACAAAATATCAAGCGTTGTGAAGAAATGTTATTTGCTCTTTTGCGTCTATAGTCATGATGTCAAATGAACGCGTTTCGACAGGAAATCATCATGAATAAATATCAGGCAGTTATTATTGGTTTTGGCAAGGCTGGAAAAACATTAGCCGTCACGCTGGCAAAAGCAGGTTGGCGTGTGGCTCTTATCGAACAATCAAATGCAATGTATGGCGGGACCTGTATTAATATCGGCTGTATCCCAACCAAAACATTGGTTCATGACGCACAGCAGCACACAGATTTTGTCCGTGCCATACAGCGTAAAAATGAAGTGGTTAATTTTTTACGTAATAAGAATTTTCATAATCTTGCGGATATGCCCAATATCGACGTGATCGACGGCCAGGCGGAGTTTATCAATAATCATAGCCTGCGTGTTCATCGGCCTGGGGGAAATCTGGAGATTCATGGCGAGAAAATTTTTATTAATACCGGTGCACAAGCCGTGGTTCCGCCAATTCCTGGAATTACCACCACGCCTGGTGTATATGACAGCACCGGATTACTTAATCTAAAAGAATTGCCTGGGCATTTAGGTATTTTGGGCGGCGGATATATTGGCGTTGAGTTCGCCTCTATGTTCGCTAATTTTGGCAGCAAAGTAACCATTTTAGAGGCAGCTTCGCTGTTTTTGCCTCGGGAAGATCGGGATATTGCTGATAATATCGCGACGATTTTACGCGATCAGGGCGTCGATATAATCCTCAATGCCCATGTGGAGCGAATCAGTCACCATGAAAATCAAGTGCAAGTGCATAGCGAGCACGCCCAACTGGCGGTGGATGCACTGTTAATAGCTTCCGGTCGTCAACCGGCTACCGCTTCGTTACATCCAGAAAATGCAGGTATCGCAGTAAACGAGCGCGGGGCAATTGTCGTTGACAAGCAATTACATACCACCGCAAACAATATTTGGGCGATGGGAGATGTTACCGGCGGGCTGCAATTTACTTACATTTCACTGGATGATTACCGCATTGTGCGTGATGAATTGCTGGGAGAAGGCAGACGTAGTACTGATGATCGGAAAAATGTGCCTTATTCCGTATTCATGACACCGCCACTGTCCAGGGTTGGTATGACAGAAGAACGGGCCAGAGAGAGTGGTGCTGATATTCAGGTGGTGACATTGCCTGTAGCTGCAATTCCGCGTGCCAGAGTGATGAATGATACTCGTGGGGTATTAAAAGCGATTGTTGATAATAAAACCCAACGTATATTAGGGGCATCACTGCTGTGTGTTGACTCCCACGAGATGATCAATATAGTGAAAATGGTGATGGATGCCGGGCTGCCTTATAGCATATTACGCGATCAGATATTTACTCATCCGTCGATGAGCGAATCACTCAATGATCTATTTTCATTAGTCAAATAAACTCAAAATCAGACGCCAGAACAAATATTCTGGCGTCTCAGAGAAAAGAATCTTATTAATTCCCTGTTACTTTATAACTTCTTAATCACTTCATTGATGGTATTTTATATGTTTAAAAAATCTGTTTTATTTGCAACACTATTATCTGGCGTTATGGCATTTTCCACCAATGCAGATGATAAAATAATTCTGAAACATATCAGCGTCTCATCAGTATCAGCATCACCGACAGTTCTTGAGAATGCCATTGCTGATATGGCCAGAAAATATAATGCTTCATCCTGGAAAGTTACATCGATGCGAATTGATAATAATTCAACCGCAACAGCAGTATTGTATAAATAAGGATGTTTACAATGGAAAGATACCTGCACCTGTTAAGTCGGGGAGATAAAATTGGCCTGACATTGATTCGTCTGAGCATTGCGATTGTTTTTATGTGGATTGGGTTATTAAAGTTTGTCCCTTACGAGGCAGACAGCATTACACCATTCGTCGCAAACAGTCCACTAATGTCGTTCTTTTATGAACACCCGGAAGACTATAAACAGTATCTGACTCACGAAGGCGAATACAAACCAGAAGCAAGAGCATGGCAAACGGCTAATAATACCTATGGTTTTTCCAACGGTCTTGGCGTCGTGGAGGTGATTATTGCTCTGCTGGTTTTGGCTAATCCTGTCAATCGCTGGTTAGGTTTATTGGGTGGGCTGATGGCATTTACCACGCCGCTGGTAACACTCTCATTTTTAATCACCACTCCGGAGGCATGGGTACCCGCATTGGGTGACGCTCATCATGGTTTCCCTTATTTATCCGGTGCTGGTCGTCTGGTATTGAAAGATACTCTGATGCTGGCAGGTGCTGTCATGATAATGGCAGATTCGGCACGGGATATTCTTAAACAACGCAGTAATGAATCCAGTTCAACGTTAAAAACTGAATATTGATAATCCGAACACTGTCTGTTGTTCACTTTTTCAGGCGTCAGGCCCCCTTTCTGTTGATGAAGCCTGACGCCATATTACCGGAGATATGACAGAGTGAAGATCAATATCACTCCCCTGTTAAAAAATTTTTGTCGTCTCAGGTAAAATAAGTGATTAATATCAATCATGTATTTTTACAGCAAGACAACCACGAACAAACTCAGGATTAAAATGTTTTACCGATTCCCCAACATAACCCAAATCTAGCGAACTAATTTGCGCCATTTCTTTCTCTGTCAGTGAGAAATCCCAGATAGCAAAATTTTCTTCGATACGCTGTTGATGTGTTGATTTCGGAATAACGACCACTCCCCGTTGAATATTCCAACGCAGAATGAGCTGAGAAATCGATTTTTGATGGGCATCTGCAATACTCTGAAGCAGATTATTTTCAAAGGGTTTATGTCGTCCACCACCTAACGGAGCCCATGCTTCAGGCTGCACGTTATAATACTTCATGGTTGCCAGCGCCTCTGGTTGGGCAAAATAGGGATGCAACTCGACCTGGTTGACCATCGGTTTAACTCTTACCGTTTCACAAAAGTTCGCCAGAACATGAGGGTAGAAATTGGAAACCCCAATCGCTTTTAATTTGCCCTCTTCATAGGCATCTTCGAGTGCACGCCACGCACTAAAATAATCGCGCATGGCCTGGTGCAATAAATAGAGATCGAAGTATTCTAGCCCCGATTTTTTTAATGATGCTTCAATACCTGCTGCTGCAATATCCTGATTCAACATATCCTGCACCCACAATTTAGACGTTATAAATAACTCTTCTCGGGTACATAAACCTTCAGATATGGCTTCACGAACGGCTTCACCGACGGCATCTTCATTACCGTATACCGCTGCAGTGTCGATGAGTCGATAACCCGTGCGGATAGCATTCAACACTGACTGTTTGCACACGTCTTTATCGGTAACCTGAAAAACACCAAATCCCATCATCGGCATTTTCAGATTGTTACTTAATACGGAAAATTCCACTGTCAGTCCCTCCATTAGGTATGAACAATGAGTCTACGTTAAAACGTAACCTCAAATTAGTATGTGGATTTTGATATCACTTATGCAAAAAATTCATTAATAATGTAGGACTGAAACCTCTCTATTTTTGGGGCAATGAAGCAGACGCTATCAGTGCTTTTGCCTTGGGACTTGCTGTTTTTGATACACTTAGGGCCCAGGACATAACGAAAATGTGCGATATGACAAAGAATTAACGGAGTATGTGATGATCAGGCAGAAGATTCTACAGCAGCTCCTGGAGTGGATTGAGTGCAATCTTGAGCACCCTATTTCAATCGAAGATATCGCACAGAAATCTGGCTACAGCAGACGCAACATCCAGCTTCTGTTCCGAAATTTCATGCATGTGCCTTTGGGAGAATACATTCGCAAACGAAGGCTTTGTCGTGCCGCCATTCTTGTCCGGCTCTCCGCGAAATCTATGCTTGATATTGCACTCTCTTTGCATTTTGATTCACAGCAGTCATTCAGCCGCGAATTTAAAAAGTTATTCGGCTGCTCTCCCCGTGAATACCGCCACCGTGATTATTGGGATCTCGCAAATATCTTCCCTTCTTTTTTAATACGTCAACAGCAAAAGACGGAGTGTAGATTAGTCAACTTTCCTGAGACACCTATTTTTGGCAATTCATTTAAATATGATATTGAAGTGTCGAATAAATTACCGGATGAAGAAGTCAAACTGCGACGTCATCATTTAGTCAGATGTATGAAGAATTTTAAGACGGATATCTATTTCGTCTCCACGTTCGAACCATCAACAAAATCGGTCGATTTGCTCACAGTTGAAACTTTTGCCGGTACGGTATGCAAACAAACCGATTCAGAGATGCCGAAAGAGTGGACAATTAACCGAGGACTGTATGCCTCTTTCCGCTATGAAGGTGAGTGGGAGCACTACCCTGAATGGGCGCGAAACCTCTATCTGATGGAATTACCTGCCAGGGGGTTAGCCAGAGTGAACGGCAGTGATATTGAGCGATTTTATTACAATGAAAACTTCGTCGAAATTGATAGCAATAACATTGTTTGCGAAATTTTTATCCCCGTTCGCCCGGTTTAGCCTGTAACTCCATCACATAAGATTTACCCTACCCTGCCACCGTCTAATCGGTACCAGGGTAGGTATTCAGTAAATAATGGCGCTGCGCATGTCAACGCCATTATTATTTATTACATCGTCGTTTTTATTTCTCCTCAGCGCCTTCAGTATCTGCAGGAACGGCGTTAATTGTCACAGTCACTGGTTTCATTTCATACCCTCCATATGTCAAAGAGTTGAATGTGAATGTGTATGTACCTGGCTTGTTGGTACTAAATGTACGCGTGATTTTCCCGCTCGCGAAATGGTCATTTTTCGACGGCAGGAACTGATAATCCGCCTCTGTCACCCCTTCCGGAGCCTCAATGTCGACCCACATGGTTCCTCCTACGGGGTTGACACCCGACATCAGAGTAACCGTCAGTGTTGCAGTAGTCTTCCCGTCCGCCACCAGAGAATCTACACGCTCTGGAGATGCAGCGAGCACCGCGTTTTTATCATCCGCGACGAATTTAGATTCGGCAGTTTTCGTCGATTCCTGACCGTCGGCCTGTTCCACTTTCGCCGTGAGTGTATATGTCGCTGCGACAGTGGTCGTGGCGGTGAAAATAGCCTGCCCTTGCTCATTCGTTGTCGCCGTCCCATTGGGAGTCAGAACTAAATTTTCCGGGCTGGCAGTCAGCGTCACTTCGCTATCTTTCAGCAGGTTGTTATTGGCATCAGTCACCGTAACTTTATACGTCTGTTTGGTTTTGCCGTCCGCCACTGCACGGTTGCCAATCACCTCAATACTGGAGATGGTCGCCGTAGTCTTATCAGCCACAAACGTTACAGACTGCGCATTCGAAGGCTGGTCATTTCCTGCTGACGCCGTGATCTCATAGGTTCCGGCAGTCACGGAAACCACTTTCAGTTCCGCTTTACCCTCCTTGTCGGCGTTCACCATGATATTACCGTCTGCAAGCGGTTTGACGCCCCGAGGCAGATTAAAGACGACCACAGCGCCAGGAAGAAGGTTGCCGTATTGATCCTTAACCGTTGCCGTCAGCGTAAAGGCATCTTTGCCGTTTGCCACTTTTTGAGCAGCGGCAACCGTTGACATAAGCTCAATGTCCACTTTCCCTGCCGCATTGGTTGTTACTGTATTCCCCGTCTTGCTGGTCACACCCTGCGGTAAAGTCAGCGTAACTTCTTGCCCCTGCAACGGGTTACCATAGCTGTCCACGACGGTCAGGGTTATCTGGTTAGCAGACTGTCCATTAGCCAGTTGGTTATTAACCTTCACTGTCATATCACGAATCTCAGCCTTAGATGCGTCACCTGCAACATTCAGCACCAGTGGCTGAGCAACGGCATTTTGGCCGTTCACTCGCGGCATCACAGACAACTGACCCGCGGCAGATCCCAGCGTTAAGGTCGACACGTAGACCCCATTACCTTTCTCTGTCCAGTTTCCTGCTGAAGGACGCTCACTCCCCGTGCTGGCGGCACCACTAAACACTGGTGCATCTGGCTTCAGCCCGGTGACCGGATTCCCGTACGCATCCTTCACGGTGAAGGTGAGTTCCGTCGTCGTTTTAACCGTTGGAGTTTTATTGTCCGCAACAAGCGTAGAGTTCGCTGATGACATCTCTCCGGCAATAACAGTCAGCTGCGCGGCTTCGGTGGCTGCAGGCTGGCCGTTGAAGAGCGGCATGACACGAAGCTCGCCCGTCTTTCCGCCTGTAGTTAACGTAGCAACATAGGAACCGTCACCTTTTTCGGTCCAACTGGAAACGGTCGCCCCTTCAGAGGCGGTCCCCGTCAAACTTGCCGACAACGAAAGACCACTGATAGCGTTGCCATGCGCATCTTTCGCCACCAGCGTTACGGTTGTGCTTTCACCGGCTTTTACGTGATCTTCTGCGACAGAGACTTTCGACTGGTTTGAAGATAATGCATCAGCCACCACGGTTACTTTTGCCGCATTTGCTGCCGCGTCCTGCCCATTGAGCTTCGGCATAACGTCTAATTCACCCGCCGTAGTGCCGAGAGAAATCTGCGCAGTCTAGGTCCCGTCGCCATTATCCGTCCAGCCTGATGCCGTAGAACCAGCAGCAGCTGCGCCCGATAATGACGGTGCATCCGGATTGAGGCTGGTCACAGGGTTGTCATAGGCATCTTTTGCCGTCCAGATTGCCGTAACTGTACCGCCAACCACCGGTTTATCAGGATTCAGTGTGATGGACGAATGTGCTGCATCAAGCGGCCCGGCAACAAACTTCAGCGTTTGTTGTAACGTGCCCAGCTGATACTGCTCGCTGAAGGCACGCACAACAACGTTCCCGGCACGGGTCGAAGAAACCGTGGCGCTGTAACCCCCTGGTTTTATTTCCGAAATGGCACCAACGGTTACACCATTAGCGTCTTGCGGAACAAGTCGCAGGCGGCTGGCTTCTCCCGTCACCGGATTACCCTCGGAGTCCACCGCTGTCAGTGTCAGCGTGTAGGCTTGCTGACCATCAGCAACCACATCACCTGACGGCTCGTTAGCGCTCAGGGTGGAGTTTGCCACATCCATCATCGTGGCCCGCAGTTCTGCAGTGACAGTTTTGCTCATGTCATCAACGCTAACAGTAATCGTTGCCTCACCTGACTGCGTTCCGGTAGTAAAGACAGACTGATACACCCCTGCTTCAGTTTCGGTGAACTCACCCAGTGTTGGCTTTGCCTGTGATTTAGTGGCCTTCAGGGTACGAGTCACAATATTTCCAGCCGGTTTGAAGGTTAGTTCAGTCTTGATCTGATCTTTCATGCCCGTGACTGGCTGGCCCTCGGCGTCGCGCAGAGACAGCACCAGCGGCTTTTGCTCATTACCGTTAGCAAGCATTTGAATACGGCTCTGACCGTCAAGCGTTAACGCCGTACGATCGGCGCTCATACCAGCTCCGCTAATAACCACTTCTGTCTGCACACGTTTCGAGGCATTGCCTTTGTTATCGTAGGCAATCGCTGAAATCGCATAATAATTGTCTTTGCCTGCCTGATAAGCCGGGAGCGTCACTTGCCACTGATTGCCCTGCCCCGTAATTTTTCCGCCTGCGGCCAGCAAAGACGGCGCTTCCCATTGCACATTTTTCAGACCGTGAGTTGCTTTGCTGACCACAAGCCCCAGGGAAACCGTCTGGCCGCCCTTGCCTTCAATACGCTCAGGCAGAGCAATACGGATCACTTCAGATTTGCGATACTCAAGAACGATATTGTTATTACGCTCAACCAGGTCATAGCGGCTGCCTGCCAGCATTCGACGCTCGCGAATGCTGTCTGTATCGAGTTGTTTTTCCAGAGGTTCGCCAATCCGATAATTAACTTCCAGGCCAAAGCGAGTGTCATTCTCACCACTCTTGCCCTGCTTATGCCCGGCACTCAGGGTCAGAAGAGGCACTGGCGTGTAATTCACTTCAGCGGTAATCGCATGTGGATCTTTCTGGCGTTTATCTTTACCAAACAGCCCGACTTCATCGCCATAATACTGTTCATACATCAGGCTTGCGCCAAGCTGCGGCCAGGCAGGTAAATAGCCCTCAGCACGAATATCCCAGCCATTCGCCGGGCGTTCCTGATAATCCTCAACATCCGGCGATTTTTTCCAGCCAGAAGCCCGGATATAACCATTGGCGCTCAGTTTCAAATAATCACGCCAGTATTCCGCACCAACACCAATGCGGGTATGACTACGGGATAAATCATGATCGATAAAAGTATTCACCCCCGCCATCCAGTCATTTTCTGAAAAATGACGCCAGCCAAAACCAATATTTGACTGAGTACGATCGTCGGTACGATGTATTGCCCCCTGAGTGAACAACATATTTGTCGATGTATCATAAATCGGATAAAGCATTTCCAGCGAAGAGTCCTTCAGCGAGAAATTTTTATCGACATTCAGTTTGACGCGCGCAGTACCGTATTTCCCGAGCCACTCCTGAATTTCCTGGTTAGCGTTAGCGGTGGCCATTCCGGTAATAAAGTTACGTGTCGCATCGCTATCTGGCTGACTGCTTAAAAATGTCCCGGCATTAGCGGCAAGCGACGCGACATTTTTCTCCACGTTATTATCAGCAGTTACCGTAGTATTTTCCATGCTCAACCGTGGCTGAACCGCATGCTGCGCACGTGCTGCCATTACTGGCGTAAAGGTGACAGCGAGTGGAAAAAGAACCTGAACAGAGATATTTGCCCACGCCACGCAGCGGGCCAGAACTGAATAACGAAATCGTGGCTGTTTATTGTCTGTTTTATAACGTGACATTGAGATAATTTCCTGATGAACGAATTAACGAACATAGGCAGACACAAATAATGGCGTCTGCTTGTCAGAAAAACCGGGGATTTCCCGGTTTCCTTTTCCACAGAAAAGGAAATACCTTTATGTAAGAAAGTACACCGCCACCTAATATATCCAGTGTCTGTAGCCACTCATCAGGTGGTTGGGCGCGGGATTATATTTTTATTTATGGGTAAAAATTTAGCTTTTTGTGCAAGTCATTAAATAGATACTTAAGTTATATTTCTTACTCTGCGGGCAGTGAATAATTCATTATTCAGAGTGAATAATAATGACCCGTCTTTAATTAACTGCTATTGGGAGTACGTCGAAGTAAGTATATACGCTGGGATAAACCAATATATTTTTTATGGACATTCATTTTTATTCATCGGACTGTAAATTCCGGGGATATCGAACTTGCACGACTAATCTCAACCCTCAAACAGATTTATGAATTTTGTTCATAACCCCTGACAAATCCTGCCGTCTAATCGAGCTCTTCCCTTTACGTTATGCTTCTCATGAACGATAACGGAAGGATAACACCATGCAAAAAGTAAAACTGAACAACGGTATTGAAATGCCCCTGTTGGGCTTTGGTGTATTTCAGATGACCGATGCCGCCGAATGCGAAAGAGCGGTCATTGACGCTATTAACAGCGGTTATCGACTGATTGACACCGCCGCCTCTTATCAAAATGAAATCCAGGTCGGGAACGCACTGAAACAAAGCGGTATCGCCCGTAACGAACTCTTTGTCACCACGAAACTCTGGTTGCAGGATACCAGTTACGAAGGGGCCAAAGCCCAGTTCGAACGCTCTCTGAATCGACTGCAACTTGATTACGTTGACCTGTACTTGATTCACCAGCCATATGGCGATGTCCACGGGGCCTGGCGTGCCATGGAAGAGCTGCAACAGGCCGGTAAAATTCGCGCTATTGGCGTCAGTAACTTCCATCCTGACCGACTGGCAGACCTTATCGCTTTTAATAACGTCGTTCCGGCGGTAAACCAGGTTGAAGTTAACCCTTTCAATCAGCAGCTACAGGCCGTTCCCTGGATGCAAAGTCGTGGCATTCAGCCAGAAGCCTGGGCACCGTTTGCGGAAGGGAAAAATGGTCTGTTCCAGCATCCTGTTCTCACGGCAATTGGCGAGAAGTATGGCAAAAGCGTGGGCCAGGTAGTTCTGCGCTGGATCTACCAACGAGGCATTGTTTCACTGGCAAAATCAGTGCGAAAAGAACGCATGGAAGAGAACATCAACATTCTCGATTTTGAACTCAGCCCTGAAGATATGCTGCAAATTACCGCCCTGGATACCGCAACCAGCGCGTTCTTCTCTCACCGCGATCCCGCAATGGTGGAATGGCTGACTGGCCGCAAACTTGATGTTTAAGCCGCGATAAAAGAGGTATTCATTCAATGCAAAAACGTTATCTGGGTAAATCCGGACTCGAAGTCTCCGCCCTTGGGCTCGGTTGCATGGGCTTAAGCCACGGCTACGGCCCGGCGACCGATACCCGTCAGGCTATCGAACTTATTCGTGCTGCGGTTGAACGTGGCGTCACCTTCTTCGATACCGCCGAAGTGTATGGTCCGTATCTGAATGAAGAAGTGGTCGGCGAAGCCTTAAAACCGTTTCGTGACCGCGTGGTAATTGCCACTAAATTCGGTTTTACCTTCGGCAATGATAATAAGCAGCAGATTTTAAACAGCCGTCCGGAACATATCCGTGAAGCCGTTGAAGGATCATTACGTCGTCTGAAAACAGATGTTATTGACCTGCTGTATCAACACCGTGTTGATCCAGATGTTCCTATTGAAGATGTTGCAGGAACGGTGAAAGACCTCATCGCAGAAGGTAAGGTCAAACATTTCGGCCTGTCTGAAGCAGGAGCACAAACCATTCGTCGTGCACATGCGGTACAACCTGTCACCGCCCTGCAAAGCGAATATTCCATGTGGTGGCGTGAGCCTGAACAGGAAATTCTGCCGTTGCTGGAGGAACTGGGAATTGGTTTTGTCCCCTTCAGCCCACTAGGTAAAGGTTTCCTGACAGGGGCGATTAAGCCGGGAACCACTTTCGGCAAAGATGATTACCGCAGCACCGTACCGCGTTTCGCAGCACAAGCCATTGAAGCCAATGAAAAACTGGTCACCTTGTTAGGTGAACTGGCTGCGGAGAAAGGGGTAACGTCTGCACAAATCGCACTGGCATGGCTATTAGCACAAAAGCCGTGGATTGTTCCCATCCCTGGCACCACTAAACTGCACCGGCTGGAAGAAAACCTGGCCGCTGCTGACATTGTTCTTTCGCAGAAAGATACGCAGCAGATAAGCGAGGCGCTGGAAACAATTAAAATCGTCGGTGAACGTTACTCGCCTGAACATCAGGCACGCGTAGGCCGCTAATACCCAAACGGGTCCAGGATAAAGGACCCGTTATTCGGTGTAGCGAAGCGCATCGATCAACAGCGCAAAAGCTGGCGGATGCTGCTTGCGGCTGGGGTAGTAAAGATAATACCCAGGAAAAGTTGGACACCACTCCTGTAACACCTGAATAAGCTTGCCTGACTCTATATACTCCTGAACCATGTCTTCAGGGACACAAGCGATCCCAAACCCTGATAACGCGGCATCAATTCTTTCTGGCAATGGACTACACGTCAGTTGCCCATCAACCTTAACGCGAAGCGGTTTCCCTTCTCGCTCTAACTCCCAGTGGTAAAGCCCACCGGCAGTTGGCAAACGCATGTTGATGCAGCGATGATTTTGTAGCTCATGAGGCGTTTCAGGCGCAGGGTTTGCAGCAAAATACGCCGGAGCTCCCACCACAGCCATTCGCATATCTGGTCCAATCCTGACTGCAACCATATCTTTATCAACATTTTCACCCAGTCGTATCCCGGCATCAAAACGGCCTTCAACAATATCGACAAAACCGTTATCCACCACCAGTTCGACATTGATTTCGGGATACTCTCTGAGAAAAGGTTTTAGCTTCGGCCAGAGCAGACTTCGCGCGGCATGTTCCCCGGCAGATAACCGAATATTCCCGGAGGGCGTGCCGTTCAATTGAATAAGTGATTCCAGTTCCTGTTCAAGCTCGTCAATACGCGGTTCAAGGCAGGCAATGATTCTCTCCCCCGCTTCTGTGGGAGCCACACTGCGGGTAGTCCGTGTCAGGAGGCGGATATTGAGCCTTTCCTCCAGAGCCTTCATTGCATGGCTAAGTGCAGACTGAGAGACGCCGAGTTTGCCCGCTGCTTTGGTAAAACTTCGCTCTCTTGCCACCACAAGAAAGATTTGCAGTTCGTTGAAGTTTTCTTTGAGCATTGGCGATTTCCTTGTAGAAGCATCCTCTTTACAGACACTCATGAAGGGGGGCATAGATGCTATTATTTTAACCACATTATTAGTAACAATGATAATCTGGCTGTATCGAAAATAATTCTAAACTTTCAGGAGATTTATTATGAATAAACGTATCCTCACGATTGCGCCATTCTTCTTACCGATATTCTGACACACATCATTAACTTTCTATTTTTACTCTTTTCTCCACCATAAAATCAATAAAAGCACGAACTTTAGAGGGCATTCTCACCCGTGATGAAACATATATATAAAATCCAGGAAATGAAACGGCCCAATCCTCAAGAATCGGCTGTAACTTGCCCGCATTGATATGTTCAGCGATTGCAAAATCCAGATGTTGAATGATACCCGTTCCATTCAGCGCCATTCGTATCATGCTTTCGTCATCATTAGAAATATACTTACCTGACACCTCTATTTCGAACTCTTCATTACCCCCCACAACATTCGAAAACTCCCATGCTGAGAGTGCACCGCTACTTTTATGCCGCAACCGAAGACAATTATGGTTACTCAATTCCTGAGGAGTTTCAGGAATACCGTGTTCTTTTAAATAATCTGGCGATGCCACAGTAACCAGTTTAATAAGCGGAGAAACAGGAACGGCAGTCATATGCTCATCCAGTCCTTGCTCAAGACGTATGCCCACATCACAGCCGTCCGCAATAATGTTAGATAAACCGTCATCCATAATGAGTTCTATCTTTGTTTTAGGGTAACGAGTAAGAAACTCGCCAATATGAGGCTCAACAAGCATCCTTGCTGCAACACGGGAGGAATTTATTCTCAACAGTCCTGTAGGTTCAAGTTGGGTATCACCGACATCTTTCAACGCATCATCAATTTGCCCCAAAGCCGACACCAGCACTTCATACAGATGCTGTCCTTCCTCAGTAAGCGACATATTGCGGGTCGTACGGTATATCAGCTTGGTGTTAAGACGTTCCTCAAGAGATTTTAAATTCTGGGACAATGCGGCCCGCGTAATACCCATTTCAGAGGCTGCTCTGGAAAAACTGCCGGCACGAACAATCAGCGCAAACCAGGCAAGAGAAGGCAAAATTGAAGGCTCTATTTTCATCATTGTAAACCTTAACTTAACACTGTGATAGATATTAGACCATTGATGATAACCAATACAAGTCATACTATTACGCCGTTCGCGATATGAACACGAATGCCAGTTGCGGATAATAGAAATGATATTTAAATCTGTTTAGGCAAATCCCTGGAGCTTGAAATGAAAACTGTTTCGATAAAACACACTTACTGGGATATAGCTGCTGATATCTATTTCCCTGACGATTTTAATAGTGAAAAAAAGTATCCTGCCATTATCAGTGCCCATCCAATTGGAAGCTGCAAAGAACAGACATCGGGTAGTGTGTATGGTGCCGCCCTGGCAAAAGCTGGCTTTATCGTCATTGCTTTTGATGCCAGTTTTCAGGGAAGCAGCGGTGGAGAACCGCGTTATCTGGAAGATCCAACAATGCGAGTAAAAGACTTCAGCATTGTCGTTGATTACCTTACCACCTTACCTTACGTTGATGCCGGGCGTATTGGTGTACTGGGTATTTGTGGTGGAGGTGGATATGCCATTAATGCCGCAATGACAGAACGTCGGATTAAAGCCATTGGTACTGTCACGGGTGCAAACTACGGGCGTCTTATGCGTGAGGGATTTACAGCGTTTAATCCTATCGGAGCACTCGAAGCAATGGCGCAACAAAGAACAGACGAAGCTAACGGCGCAAAACTTCGCGTAGATGATTTGCTCCCTTCTTCTCCGGAAGCAGCTCTTGAAGCGGGATTAACAGAAATAGACCTTTTTGAAGCAACAGAATATTATCGTTCGCCACGAGGCTGTGCGCCTAATGGGGTAAATCGTTCGCTATTTTCACATCAGACTGTTGCCGTGGGCTGGGATGCTTTTCATCTTGCAGAAGTCCTGTTAACTCAACCACTAATGGTTGTAGTGGGCGATAGAGTGGGCGCTTTTGGTGCCTATCGTGACGGCTGCGAAATTATTGGTCGTGCAGCCTCAAAACATAAAGAACTGGTCGTGGTTGAAGGTTATTCACATTACGACCTGTATGATAAGCCAGAATCTGTGAAACAGGCGCTCGATAAATTAATTCCTTTTTACAAAACACATTTGTAATAACTTTGCAGGGAGATTCATTATCTCCCTGACATTTATCCTTTATTGACTACACGACAATAATAAAATTACTCAAAAAGAATTCCATTAAAGGAAAAAAGCATCAAAAAGTAGCAACTCAACTTATTAAGATTATACGCATTAAAATCAGATAAACATTTGAGGTATTGTTATGACAAATAAACACCCATCATTGTTTTCTCCTTTTATGCTGACAGAAAAAATAAAGCTACGTAATCGTATCGTTATGGCTCCTATGACAACCTGGTCAGCTAATCCTGATGGAACCATCTCTGAGCAAGAACTCGAATTTTATAAACGTCGCTCACAAAATGTTGGTTTAGTAATAACAGGATGTACCTATGTCACGCCAAGCGGCATTGGGTTTACTCATGAATTTGCCGCGTATGACGACCGTTTCATTAACAGCCTTGAAAAGTTAGCAGCTGCAGCCAAAAGTGGCGGTGCTCCGGCTATTTTGCAGATTTTCCACGCCGGTAATAAAGCCATCCCGGAGCTTGTGCCAAATAACGATGTTATTAGTGCCAGCGCATCAAGCGTAAAATCTGGTGACTTTATGAAGAGAGTGGTACAAAGCAGGGAAATGACTGAAAACGAAATTCAGGAAACCATTAGAGCATTCGGAGATGTCACAAAAAGGGCGATTAAAGCAGGTTTTGATGGCGTTGAACTTCATGGTGCGCACGGATTCCTTCTGCAGAATTTCTTCTCCCCTCTATTTAACCAGCGTAATGACCGATGGGGAGGAGATCTTGAAGGACGTATGCGCTTCCCGCTGGCCGTATTACAGGAAGTAAAAAATGTAGTCTATGAATATGCGACAAAGCCCTTTGCTATCGGTTACAGAATATCTCCTGAAGAATCTGTAACAGGGGGGCTGCGGATAGAGGATACTTATAAACTCCTTGATCGACTCATTTCATCCGGTATTTCGTATATACATACCTCGCTGGTCAGTATTAACGATAGCTACCCTGTTGAGTCGCCAAATGGCCCCCGAACTATTGAATTGATTTTAAATCATATTGCAGGCAGAGTGCCGGTAATCGCCGCAGGTAAAATACGCACACCGTCTCAGGCTCAAGAAGCAATTTCCGCTGGCCTGCCACTTGTTGCGATCGGTAAAGGGCTGGTGATAAATCCAGAATGGGTGACTTTAGCTGAATCAGGTAGAAGTCATGAAATTCAAACAGCCCTTAATCCACAACGCGTTCCTGAATTAACCATTCCGGATAAACTATGGGATCAAATTCAGGCATCGAAAGGAACTGGCTGGTTTCCGTTAATGGATTAAATATCGATTACTCTCCCGAGAGTAAAACTATCAAATCAATGAGTAACCGATACAGCCTCGCAAATTCTTTCAGATAATTAACCCGTCACTGCGGCACGTTCTCTCGTAAGGCGTGCCTGCAGTGTAATCCAGTATGTATCCGGCATAGTTGACGGTTTAATAGACTCAATTCCTCTCCCTGGTTACCTACAACGATATCTTGTATAACACCCCAGGAGATACGACGTTACGATGAGATGCGATATGCTCCTCAGCGCCAATCAACGCCAGGACTGGGCCAGTCTTGAGATCAGACTCATTCCCGTAACTGATTTCAGGCGACATATATCAATGACGTTGGGGCAATAAAAGATAGCCGATGTAATACATCTATTCAAATTTGTGATACATGTCAAAAAATTGGTTGACCAAACTCGTTATTTATATAAGGGCACTTACGAAGTGCACTCTTTTTTAAAGCGAGGAAGTACCAATGAAAGAGAATAAAGTACAGCAAATCAGTCATAAACTGATTAATATCGTTGTTTTTGTCGCAATTGTAGAATACGCCTATTTATTTCTCCATTTCTATTAATAACGGCAATAAACTGTTCACTTCAGTGATATTTAAAATATGCATCCTCTCCCTTTTTTGTAAGTAATTATTATATCCGTGGGAGAGGAATACACATTGTCAGGTAATCAATCATGCTGCAATAAATCATCGGCCAGTAAAGTGGAGATAGCCTCCATTCTCGAAAAATCCATACTCTCAGCGAAACCATCATCAATCACTCATCCAGGCGTTTATGGGAGCGTCGCCAATGGCTGCTAACAATGCCAGACTTCCCCGTTGCGGAAATTCCACATCCCACAAATAGTCACAGTGATTGGGTGTTGAAATGATCCGGATGAGCATGTATCTTTACGGTTATGTTATAACATAACAGGTAAAAATGATGAAACCCAATATCCATCCTGAGTATCGTACTGTGGTGTTCCACGACACCAGCGTTGATGAGTACTTTAAAATCGGCTCGACTATCAAAACAGACCGTGAGATTGAGCTGGATGGCGTAACGTATCCGTACGTAACAATTGATGTCTCTTCGAAATCGCACCCGTTCTATACAGGGAAGCTGAGAACAGTGGCATCAGAAGGAAATGTTGCACGGTTCACCCAACGTTTTGGTCGTTTTGTTAGCACGAAAAAGGGGGCATGATGAAAGTCCTTAACTCTCTGCGTACCGCAAAAGAACGCCATCCAGACTGTCAGATTGTGAAGCGAAAAGGACGGCTGTATGTGATTTGTAAATCTAATCCACGTTTTAAGGCCGTTCAGGGTCGTAAGAAAAAACGTTGATTTAAAATTCGACGAATTAACGATATTTGTCTGATTAATAATCAGACCGGATTAATGTTGGTGTATTTATTACACCAGCATTAATTTTCCTGGGGATGTATCTTCCTGTTCATTTAAGGTCAACTGCCTGACGTTTCTCTCCGAATATTCCATTATATTAATGTTGACTTGTTGACCAGCTGCGCCCTGTATGCTGGCATCAACTCTATTTTAGACTGAACACGCCACTCAGTTTCCTCCCTTTGCGACGCAGCCTGCATTTACACTCAAACTGTTAAGATGATAAATGTGGTAAATCTGTTGGTACTGACATAAAAACGTTTACGCCACAGGAACGGCCAGATCCATCGGTAACCCCATCGCCGACGTTCGAGTGCCAGTTAGAGTAACGCGTACAGATGACTGAATGCAGTGCCCTGGCAAAGAGGCCATCGTTCCTGTGACAACTGGCAGTCTTCGTTTAACTTCACTTAATTTGGCTCTTGGGGGGCTTACCGGACAGATGACGTACTTACACCTGTTTAATTTTTCATCACTTATTGGGATGAACACCCATAACCATTTTGTGCGGCATGTTAATCCATTAAAACACCTTACTGATTGGCAAATCATCTTTAATTATGACTTATGATAGTTTTATATTCTATTTCTTATCATTTAAACTTGTTTTTTTACTAGTCCATTACACAACACATTAAGACTATTCCTAACACCTCAGGGCAAAGTTCCTGGCTAATATAAAATGCAAGTAAGAATTGAACGTTATATTGCCAATAACCTTATGAAACTGAATGTCTTTTTCTTCTTATCAAAAAAGCAATATTTTCATTTTTTGTAAATATTGACTTAACCATGGAATTCATTTTCTGTTCACATATTGACACTCATCAGGAAAAAAACATAAATTTAAACCTAATCGAAATAATTAAAACTTAATCTCGTTTAACCTATATTGATATGTGCTACGTATCTTATTTACTTCCGATTTACTAAAGAAACTGAATGTACCTGTAAAAATTACAGGTTTGGAAAGTAGTGACATGGCAAAATGATTACAGCAGGGACTATGAGGTTAAAAACCATATGGAATGTCAAAACCGTTCTGATAAATACATCTGGTCTCCCCATGACGCCTACTTCTATAAAGGACTATCTGAACTGATTGTGGATATCGACAGATTAATTTATCTATCGCTGGAGAAAATCAGAAAAGATTTCGTGTTTATCAATCTCAATACGGATTCTTTAACTGAGTTTATAAACCGTGATAATGAGTGGTTATCCGCGGTAAAGGGGAAACAGGTCGTATTGATTGCGGCCAGAAAGTCAGAAGCCTTAGCAAATTATTGGTATTACAACAGCAATATTAGGGGCGTGGTATACGCTGGACTGAGTCGTGATATTAGAAAAGAACTGGCCTATGTGATTAATGGCAGGTTCCTGAGAAAAGATATTAAGAAAGATAAAATCACTGACCGGGAAATGGAAATTATCCGCATGACGGCTCAGGGAATGCTGCCTAAATCGATTGCCAGAATTGAAAATTGTAGTGTGAAGACAGTGTATACCCATCGGCGGAATGCAGAGGCCAAGCTGTACTCAAAATTATATAAGTTGGTTCAGTAAACTCCAGGCAAGTTAGTTTTAAAAAATGACTCACCGGGACTTCATGTCCTCAATTCAACTCGGGAAGAAAAGCAATGAAAAAAAAGGTTCTGGCAATAGCTCTGGTAACGGTGTTTACCGGTACAGGTGTAGCGCAGGCTGCTGACGTAACAGCTCAGGCTGTAGCGACCTGGTCAGCAACAGCCAAAAAAGACACCACCAGTAAGCTGGTTGTGACGCCACTCGGTAGCCTGGCGTTCCAGTATGCCGAAGGCATTAAAGGTTTTAACTCACAAAAAGGTCTATTTGACGTGGCTATCGAGGGTGACTCAACGGCTACCGCCTTTAAACTGACCTCACGCCTTATCACCAACACCTTAACCCAGTTGGATACCTCAGGTTCCACACTGAATGTGGGCGTGGATTATAACGGCGCGGCAGTCGAAAAAACTGGCGATACCGTGATGATCGATACCGCCAACGGCGTACTGGGCGGCAACCTTAGCCCACTGGCTAACGGTTACAATGCCAGCAATCGTACCACCGCACAGGATGGTTTCACTTTCTCCATCATCAGCGGCACCACCAATGGTACCACCGCAGTAACCGATTACAGCACTCTACCGGAAGGCATCTGGAGCGGCGACGTTAGCGTACAGTTCGACGCTACCTGGACCAGTTAATCTCTCTGATGTACCAGCAGGGGTACCCCCCTGCTTTATTCCTGGACGGAATTGTTATGAAAAAGCACCTTCTGCCTCTCGCTCTGCTGTTTTCCGGAATATCACCGGCCCAGGCACTGGATGTCGGCGATATATCATCGTTTATGAACAGTGACAGCAGCACGCTGAGCAAAACGATCCAAAACAGTACCGACAGTGGCCGCCTCATCAATATCCGTCTCGAACGGCTCTCTTCACCGCTTGACGACGGGCAGGTTATCGCAATGGACAAGCCGGATGAGTTGCTACTCACTCCCGCCAGCTTGCTGCTACCCGCCCAAGCCAGCGAAGTGATCCGCTTCTTCTATAAGGGACCAGCAGATGAAAAAGAGCGCTACTACCGCATTGTCTGGTTTGATCAGGCCCTCAGTGATGCGCAGCGCGATAATGCCAACCGTAGCGCTGTGGCCACTGCTTCCGCCCGCATCGGCACCATTCTGGTCGTCGCACCCCGCCAGGCGAACTACCACTTTCAGTACGCCAACGGCTCCCTGACAAATACAGGAAATGCGACGTTGCGGATCCTCGCCTACGGCCCCTGCCTGAAAGCCGCCAATGGTAAGGAGTGTAAAGAGAATTACTACCTGATGCCGGGCAAGTCGCGTCGTTTTACCCGCGTGGACACGGCGGATAACAAAGGACGGGTTGCACTTTGGCAGGGTGATAAGTTCATTCCCGTGAAATAGATAGCTGTGCAGATGGATAACGACAATGCCTTTACGACGGTTCTCCCCAGGACTGAAAGCCCAGTTTGCCTTCGGCATGGTCTTTTTGTTCGTTCAGCCCGATGCCAGCGCTGCTGACATAAGTGCGCAGCAAATAGGTGGGGTGATTATTCCGCAGGCCTTCAGTCAGGCGCTCCAGGACGGCATGAGCGTCCCGCTTTATATTCATCTCGCCGGTAGCCAGGGTCGCCAGGACGATCAGCGAATCGGCAGCGCTTTTATCTGGTTGGATGATGGACAGTTACGCATCCGAAAAATACAGCTGGAAGAGAGTGAAGATAACGCCAGTGTCAGCGAACAAACTCGACAGCAGCTGACGACTCTGGCCAACGCCCCGTTCAATGAGGCCCTTACCATCCCCCTGACTGACAACGCGCAGTTGGATCTCAGCTTGCGCCAACTGCTGCTGCAGCTGGTGGTCAAGCGCGAAGCGCTGGGCACCGTACTACGCTCACGTAGCGAAGACATCGGGCAGTCCAGTGTTAACACCCTCAGCAGTAATCTGAGCTATAACTTCGGCGTCTATAACAACCAGTTGCGTAACGGCGGGAGCAACACCTCCAGCTATCTGTCGCTGAATAACGTTACTGCGCTGCGCGAACATCACGTGGTGCTCGACGGCTCACTGTACGGGATTGGTAGCGGTCAACAGGACAGTGAATTATATAAAGCGATGTATGAACGCGATTTTGCTGGTCACCGATTTGCCGGTGGAATGCTCGACACCTGGAACTTGCAGTCCTTAGGGCCGATGACCGCCATTTCAGCAGGGAAGATTTACGGCCTTTCCTGGGGAAACCAGGCCAGCTCCACCATCTTCGACAGCAGCCAGTCGGCCACGCCAGTGATCGCCTTTTTACCGGCGGCGGGCGAAGTACATCTCACCCGTGATGGGCGGCTACTAAGCGTTCAGAACTTCACCATGGGCAATCATGAAGTGGATACCCGGGGTCTACCGTACGGTATTTACGATGTGGAAGTTGAGGTAATCGTTAACGGTCGCGTGATCAGCAAACGCACCCAGCGGGTCAATAAGCTGTTTAGCCGGGGGCGTGGTGTCGGTGCACCGCTGGCGTGGCAGATATGGGGCGGTAGCTTTCATATGGATCGCTGGTCGGAAAACGGGAAAAAGACGCGACCAGCCAAAGAGAGTTGGCTGGCAGGTGCCTCGACCTCCGGCTCACTGAGTACGTTTAGCTGGGCGGCAACGGGATATGGATACGATAATCAGGCGGTGGGTGAAACCCGTCTGACGCTGCCGCTTGGGGGGGCGATCAACGTTAACCTGCAAAACATGCTGGCCAGTGACAGCTCATGGAGCAACATCGCCAGCATCAGCGCCACTCTACCTGGAGGCTTCAGTTCGCTGTGGGTTAACCAGGAAAAAACCCGCATTGGCAATCAATTGCGACGTAGCGATGCCGACAACCGTGCAATCGGCGGCACACTCAACCTGAACTCACTGTGGTCGAAGCTGGGTACGTTCAGCATCAGCTACAATGATGACCGCCGCTACAACAGCCATTATTACACGGCAGATTACTATCAAAGTGTCTACAGCGGTACTTTTGGTTCGCTTGGCCTGCGGGCCGGTATTCAGCGCTATAACAACGGCGACAGCAGCGCCAATACAGGGAAATATATCGCTCTCGATCTCTCGCTACCACTGGGCAACTGGTTTAGCGCAGGGATGACCCATCAAAACGGCTACACCATGGCAAACCTGTCAGCACGCAAACAGTTTGATGAAGGAACCATTCGCACTGTTGGTGCCAATCTGTCACGAGCCATCTCCGGCGATACCGGTGATGACAAAACCCTCAGCGGTGGGGCGTATGCACAGTTCGACGCTCGTTACGCCAGCGGAACGCTGAACGTCAATAGCGCGGCGGACGGCTACATCAATACCAATTTGACCGCCAACGGCAGCGTCGGCTGGCAGGGTAAAAACATCGCTGCCAGCGGGCGGACCGATGGCAACGCTGGGGTGATATTCGACACTGGCCTGGAGAACGATGGTCAGATCAGCGCCAAAATCAACGGGCGGATTTTCCCGCTTAACGGCAAGCGTAACTATCTCCCGCTCTCTCCCTATGGAAGATATGAGGTGGAGTTACAGAACAGCAAAAATTCACTCGACAGTTACGATATCGTCAGCGGTCGCAAAAGTCATCTGACTCTCTATCCAGGCAATGTCGCTGTCATTGAGCCAGAGGTGAAGCAGATGGTTACCGTCTCCGGTCGTATCCGTGCGGAAGACGGCACACTGCTGGCTAACGCACGGATTAACAACCATATCGGCCGAACCCGAACCGATGAAAACGGCGAGTTTGTCATGGACGTGGATAAGAAATACCCCACTATCGATTTTCGCTACAGTGGCAATAAAACCTGCGAAGTGGCACTGGAACTCAACCAGGCGCGCGGTGCCGTCTGGGTCGGTGATGTGGTCTGCAGCGGCCTCTCATCGTGGGCGGCGGTGACGCGGACAGGAGAAGAGAATGAGAGTTAACCTACTGATAGCGATGATAATCTTTGCGCTAATCTGGCCTGCAACCGCGCTCAGAGCGGCAGTGAGCAAAACAACCTGGGCGGATGCTCCGGCACGCGAGTTTGTGTTTGTCGAAAACAACTCAGACGACAACTTTTTCGTCACTCCTGGCGGGGCGCTGGATCCGCGCCTGACCGGTGCCAACCGCTGGACCGGTTTAAAATACAATGGTTCAGGAACCATCTATCAGCAAAGCCTCGGCTACATTGATAACGGTTACAACACCGGCCTTTATACCAACTGGAAGTTTGATATGTGGCTGGAAAATTCACCAGTTTCATCTCCTTTAACTGGCTTGCGCTGCATCAACTGGTACGCAGGGTGTAATATGACCACCAGTCTTATCCTGCCGCAAACCACCGACGCCAGTGGATTTTATGGCGCGACGGTGACCAGCGGCGGCGCGAAATGGATGCACGGCATGTTGTCAGACGCGTTTTACCAGTATCTGCAACAAATGCCCGTCGGCAGCAGCTTTACAATGACCATCAATGCCTGCCAGACCTCTGTGAACTATGACGCCAGCAGCGGCGCACGCTGTAAGGATCAGGCCTCCGGCAACTGGTATGTTCGCAACGTCACCCATACGAAAGCAGCAAATCTGCGGTTGATAAATACCCACTCGCTGGCGGAAGTATTTATCAACAGCGACGGAGTACCGACTCTGGGCGAAGGGAACGCCGACTGCCGGACGCAAACCATCGGCAGTCGTTCAGGATTAAGTTGTAAGATGGTTAACTATACCCTGCAAACAAACGGACTCAGCAACACCTCAATCCATATATTCCCGGCGATCGCCAACTCGTCGTTAGCCTCGGCCGTCGGGGCGTACGATATGCAGTTCAGTCTGAATGGCAGTTCATGGAAACCGGTGAGCAATACTGCCTATTACTACACCTTCAACGAGATGAAGAGCGCAGACTCGATCTATGTTTTCTTCTCGAGCAACTTCTTTAAACAGATGGTGAACCTCGGGATCAGCGATATCAACACCAAAGATCTATTCAACTTTCGCTTTCAGAACACCACATCACCGGAGTCTGGCTGGTATGAATTTTCCACCTCCAACACGCTGATTATCAAACCCCGTGATTTCAGCATCAGTATTATCTCCGATGAATATACTCAGACACCGTCGCGGGAGGGATATGTTGGCAGCGGCGAGTCGGCACTCGATTTCGGGTATATCGTAACCACCAGCGGTAAAACAGCTGCCGACGAAGTGCTGATCAAGGTGACCGGACCCGCGCAGGTGATTGGCGGGCGCTCCTATTGTGTCTTCAGCTCCGATGACGGTAAGGCGAAAGTACCGTTCCCGGCGACGCTTTCCTTTATTACCCGCAACGGAGCTACAAAAACCTACGATGCCGGGTGCGATGATAGCTGGCGGGATATGACCGATGCGCTGTGGTTGACCACACCGTGGACTGATATCTCTGGCGAAGTGGGGCAGATGGATAAGACCACAGTCAAATTTTCGATTCCAATGGATAACGCCATTTCTCTGCGTACGGTAGATGATAACGGCTGGTTTGGCGAAGTCAGCGCTTCAGGAGAGATTCATGTTCAGGCGACGTGGCGTAACATTAACTAAGGCCCTGCTGACAGTGGTCTGTATGCTGGCGGCACCTTTGACACAGGCGATTTCGGTCGGCAATCTGACTTTTTCACTGCCGTCCGAGACTGACTTTGTCAGCAAACGTGTCGTGAATAACAACAAAAGCGCGCGGATATACCGTATTGCCATCAGTGCTATTGATAGCCCGGGCAGCAGTGAATTGCGCACCCGACCGGTGGATGGTGAACTACTTTTCGCCCCCCGCCAGCTGGCGTTGCAGGCTGGTGAGAGCGAGTATTTTAAATTTTACTATCATGGTCCACGGGATAACCGCGAGCGCTACTACCGGGTCTCATTTCGCGAGGTCCCCACTCGTAACCTGACAAAACGCAGCCCAACCGGCGGTGAGGTCAGCACGGAGCCGGTGGTGGTGATGGATACCATTCTGGTAGTACGACCACGTCAGGTTCAGTTTAAATGGTCCTTCGATCAGGTGACCGGAACGGTAAGTAACACCGGCAACACGTGGTTTAAGCTACTGATTAAACCAGGATGTGATTCGACCGAAGAGGAAGGCGATGCCTGGTATCTACGTCCGGGAGACGTGGTTCATCAGCCTGAGTTACGTCAGCCGGGGAATCATTATCTGGTCTATAACGACAAATTCATTAAGATTAGCGATTCCTGTCCGGCTAAGCCCCCTTCGGCGGACTAAGACTTATCCATCAGACGAGGGAAGAATTCCATCTCAGAGACTCAAAAATCGTTTAAATGATGTGGAAGCGATCGTCAATGTCACCTGTAACGATGAGCTTTCTCATATGCACACCACAGTGTTCAGGAGACACGGAAAGGTACCAGGCGGCCTGCTAACGAGTGGTTTCTTCACTAATTAGGACGTAAAATCGGTAACGGCTGGAAATCATTCAATACTCACACTATCGAAAGTACACCAGCCAACCGCGATACGTCCCTGCATACGACGTACCGCAGTTCTCTTTACGATTTATAGCTGTACTGGTGAATTATGAGCAATCTGAATCCATGCATGACGTGTGGTGCCTGTTGTGCATTTTTCCGCGTCTCTTTTTACTGGGCCGAAGCCGACGATGCTGGCGGTACCATTCCCGCCAGGCTTACTGAACAAATATCCCCTTTTCACCGATGCATGAGCGGTACCAATCAGAAAAACCCCCGATGTATTGCCCTTGCAGGAACACCGGGCAAAAATGCCTGTTGCACGATATATAAAAATCGATCGTCCACATGCAGAGAATTCGCCATGTCTGGTGAGAACGGAGAAGTCAATGAGGCTTGCAATCGTGCAAGAGCTAAATACGGGCTAACACCGTTATAAATATACAATAATTAATTGCATTGCCCCGCCAGCTGTAATAGCGGGGCTTCGTTTTTCAGGGACAACAAAACCTGAAACTTCTTCCATTTTCCAGCAACAATGCCTCTTCTTCTGTAGCGTTCTCCGGATCTACATCATCCTGAAGTAGCGCGATATGATCACTGACTGTCCGCATCAGAATATGAAAAGCAACGTTTTTAACCTATAAAAATGGCGCTATATTTGCGCCATTTTTATCATTCAAAGCATTATCTATTTGAGCCTAAAGGGATCTCAGGATCTGGCTCATGGGTAATTCTGTTTCGTAAATCTCTGCGAATAATTTCAATAGACCAGAACCAGACTAAATGTCCAAAAATTTCAGAGACATTCTCATACCACGGAAGATCAAAGAGAGGTGGCGTAAGTCCCATGAGAGGGAATGAAATCATATGAACAAAAAGTTGCGCTAAAGCACCTGCCAGTAAGCCCTGCCAAAGTTTAATTTTCGGAAATACTTCGGCGACCACACAGTAACCAACGGCAAAAACTATCGAAAAGATTATGTGCGTTACACCAACCCAGTTAAAGACATGCCCGGCGAAGGTATAAACAGCCGAATTTGGATCTGTCAGTCCCAACCAATCCCGAAGAAAAATGTACGGAGGATTGAGAAAGTTACGGGAGCAATCAATTTGGCCTGCAGCCCTGATTAATGATTCCGGACCACACGCTGCATTAAACATATCAACCGGACTACGTGGTGGCAATGGAACTTCTGCCCCCCACTTAACAAATGCGGAAACAACGCCAGCAATCAGCCCAATGAATGCAGCAAGACCATAACGTCTGCGGTTTGGTGGAGTTTGTTCAAATATATTCATATCTACCCTGCTTGTACCATTATGTTATACACCTCTTTAGGAGTATTCATAAAACAAGGCAAATGTAAAGAACTGTATTGTTTTGTATAACCACATGGTTACCTAATCGCCAATTAATATAAGCTCCATTATTTCTCCATATTTTTATGTTAGAAGTGACAAAGAGAAATGTAATGTTTCTCTCAGAGAATATAAATCATTCCTTTTGCCCACCTTAATGGTGGGCTTTTTTATGCAAAACCTGAACGTCCTGTGGTATTCCTCTGGCATAATGATTTTCGCGATTAACCAACAACCAGACCAGCAAAGACGCCACCACAAGCACAGTAACATCCATCAGGCTTGCCACACCCCATGCGTGCGGCTCAAAGCCGCCATGGCATATTAATCCGCTTGCCATTTTCGAACAGCTGATTGGTTTGGTCCGGTGTTTCCCTGCTTGCACTTAAAAATGAGCGGATAGGAAACTCTCGAAATGGTTCGTCGATATGCTCACCTCGCACCTAATCACCTTACCGAACACGCACGGTAAATAGATTCGATCCTGAACCCATCGGTCCCAAATCTGTCCCAATCAAAAAATAAGGAAGGTATTAATGATGTGTAACTTATTGATTTAAGTGGTGCCGATAATAGGAGTCGAACCTACGACCTTCGCATTACGAAACCAAAAAGCATCTATTTTTCCGCATATCTACACGTCTCTATAAATCTCATAAAAATATTAAAAATCATATAATTAAACAAAAAACCCATCTTATATTGTTCCATCGAATTTCGCTCTATACAATGCTAAACAAGTACGCCAGCAAGTACGCGAGATGAGGCCAAAAATGGCAATATTGATAACCCAGGACAGGCAAGTCGCAAACCTGACTCCCCCTGAAGGAAAAAGTCGGATAACCGTCAGCGTCAAATCAAAAGTAGGTTCCGGCCTGTCTGTCGAATCCCGTTCCGGGAGTCAAACGAAGAGCTGGATTTACCGCCCTTACCTCAACGGAAAACAGATTAAAATAACGTTAGGCTCCTACCCTGCAATGACATTGTCTCAGGCGCGTGAAGCACATGCAGACGCGCTGGCGCTGGTTAAACAAGGTATTGATCCGCGTTATGCGCGAAAAACGGAAAAACAGCAAAATGAACAAATGCCGATTTTTTCACAATTATGAAAAAACTGTCTGGCATTCCGTGAAACCAATAAACCCATTGGGGCGCGTACTCTGGCTGATTATGAGGGAACATATCGCCGCCATCTGGAGAAAGGTTTAGGTTCAGTACGCGTCTGCGACCTGTCCAGAGCCTACATTTATGAACATCTCATACGGATCAGAAAGACCAGCGCCGAAGGTGTCCGCAAGGGACTTATTCTTCTCAATATGACGCTTGACCATGCCGCTTTGCAGGGATTGATCGATCACAACCCTGCTCGCTTGCTTAAACCCGCAATGTTTGGTGCCTCAATGGGAAAACCGCGTGAGCGTTGGTTGCCACAAGACGAGTTGCAAATGTTATGGAAGGCACTGGATGAAGCGGGGTTCGGCGGCGGATCTGTCGCAACCGGAGGGCGAGGCATCGCGTCCAGCGTTATTCTTTCACAAGCGATTGCTAACGCATTACGCCTCATCATCCTGACGGGGGTGCGACGTTCCGAAGCGGTGAATATGCGTTGGGAGCAGATTAATGGCAACCGCTGGACAATACCTGAAACCAAAAACGGTAAAAGTCATATCGTGACGCTACATCCTCTGGCGCTTTCTCTATTGAAGACTCAGCGCATTATTTCAGAAGGCGGCTGGGTATTCGAGTCGCTCAGTAAGCCAAGTTTTCCTGTCACCGGTGACGCAATAACTCGTGCTCTTGAACGCCTGAAAACAAAATATATGGCAGAAGTCGCTCCTTTCTCACCACATGATTTACGCCGCAGCATTGCTACAGGCTGCGCTGAATATCTGGACGCACCAGAACGGCTTATAGAACTTCTGTTAAATCATGTGCCCAAAGACAGGTTAATCAGAACCTACCAGGTCGGGCAGCAAGCGGAAAAATTACGGAATCTGTTTCTGAAATGGGGGGATTTTATTGAGCATGAGATCATTGAGTCTGATAATGGTACTCCAGATAATGTTATTCAGATCAGCTTTGGAAAGAGATAGTTTCGTATTTTCATGAGTAGAGATCGTCTGATAACTCAGCGATCTCTTACTCGATGGTGCTATGTATTGAATTAAATGAATATGTTTGAGTTATTGCCACGAAGTTATTCATATAACCAAAGCATCATGGCCCAATTCAGAGTCCCTGAACAGCGCTAAGAATATTACTCCAGCACCCTCTCTAGCTTATTCACCGCCGCCACATACTTCGCCGGATTTTTATCTTTAAGCATCGCCAGATTGCGTTGCTTCCAGCGAATAGCCGGAAGATGCTGAATTTCAGGATAGCGATACCGCGACCAGTCAGGGCTGTTTTGCTTAAAACTGAGCAAGAACTCGCGATCCAGATCCGTAAAATGTGACTTCAACGCCTGCGGCAGCAAAGTCGTTACTGACAGAAGCGATTCCAGCGACGTTTCCTGCTGAGTCATCCCCGAAAATTCCTGAGCGTATAACGTGGCAATCCGATCTGTATCCCAGTTTGAAGCCAGCAACTCGGCAATGGGACGGGGATGGCCTGCCAGATAACAAAGAAAACCGTCAAAAATTTCGCGCGTCAGGCCCGGTCTCCCCAGCATATTCAACACATCAAACAGATCGCGCGGATGCTGACGATCAAGCGCAGCACATATTTTACCGCCATAAAGATCCGCCAGCGAGACGACACTCATGGTGGTGAAGCCATACTCCATTTCCACACGTTCGCACACAGGCATTTCTGCCGGAGGCAACAACAGCCCGCGCCAGACCGGGCTAACCTCGATCTTAATCTTTGCATCAGCGGTATTCACAATGATGCGCTTTTCATCCGCTTTATTTTCCTGCCGAATCGCGGTGATCCCCGGTCTGCCGTTCAGCGATGCAGTAATTCTCTTCAAAGCGTCGTTGATCGCCGCCAGATCGGTATCGCGATCCGCAAAGCTCTTATACGCCAGATCGATATCCACCGATAGACGGGGGAAATCCTGCACAAATAAATTGATTGCTGTGCCGCCTTTCAACGCGAAACAGGATTCCTTCGCCACATGCGGCAGAGCGGCCATCAACAGTTTAACCTGCCTGGCATAGCTATCACGCAGATCCATCTTCGACTCCTTCCGGTTTAAATGTGCGGGGAACAGTAATTTGATAATCCGGCTCCAGCCAGCCACCAGGTATGATTTGCCGCTTTCCCGTACCTGTTTCTATACCGCTTTGATCAAGATACTGAAAATAAGGGTGTCCATTACGCCGGGCAAGGTAAAGCATCACCCGGTTGGTTTTAATCGAATGACTGGCGCGAAGCAGTGCCTGCAATTTGCGTGGGCTGAGAAGATTCCCCCCCTGAAACAGAGCATCGGCATGTTCGAACGAGATCAACGAAGGAACGCCGCAGGCGATCTCATACGCGGCCAGTTCCGGTGCACTGCCTGCTAACTGCCGGTCGCCAATTTTCAGTTCCGTAGTAAATGACGAGACATCAACGGTAAGGCCCGATGTATACAGCGTGATAAATGTTGCTGATTGTTCGAAGGCAGCAAACCATCCCGGCAGTTTGACGTAAGCCGGAAGCGCGAGCCAGACCTGCGGCTTACCCGGTTCGGTATAGTGCGCATGGCCCTGAAGCGCAAGGCTGGTTAGCCCCGCCACCCGAACAGGCTTTTCCCACTGTGTTTGAAGGCAGTAAACCGCGTCTACCCAATCCGGCTCACGGCCCGTCCGGCAGTACACACCGTGAGCGATGCGCCTGAGCCAGCCATTCTGAACATAGAGATAAGAAAGCTTACGATCTACGCCATTGCGGGTAAGCCATGACTGGAGCAGCACCTGACCGGGTAGCGTGTTTTGCATCAACCAGTTTAGATAGTTTGGCAAATGTCGCTCCTGAATAGACATTAGTAGAAATATTTAAACCAGTGTAGGTTCAGGGATACGCCACAGCAAGAAATAGTTTAATGATTCCTCATTTCGTCCACTTAAAATCGACATTGAGCAAAAAATACAAACTTACCTACATTCAGGCAAAGTGCGACAAATAGACTCGGTCGGTTTAAAGAGAACGTGTAACATAGATGCAAATCGAACAGACATTGTTGCCAGCCGTTCCAAGGTTGTGGGGCGCTGCATGGCCTGAGACGTGATAAATACAGGGAACACAATGAAATTCACTGAAGATACCCGAGTAAAAATCCCCGTCATCCTCCACCTGATACGGCTGGGCTACCACTACCTGTCCCTTAAAGAACAACGCTGGGACAAAGAAACCAATATCTTCCCTGACCTCTTCACCGCTGCGATTGGCAGAATAAATCCCGGACTTGCGCCAGACGACATCGGACGCCTGTTAAAAGACCTCACGCTGCTTCTCGACAACGATGATCTGGGCCGCGCCTTCTTCGAAAAACTCAGTGACCGTTCCGGTATCAAACTGATCGACTTTGATAACTTCAACAACAACAGTTTCCATGTCGTCACCGAACTGACCTGCGAAAACGGTGATGAAGAATTCCGCCCGGACATCACGCTGCTGATCAACGGCATGCCGCTAATCTTTATCGAAGTGAAAAAACCCAACAATCGGGAAGGCATCGTCGCAGAACGCAACCGCATCAACGAACGCTTTAAAAACCCCAAATTCAAACGCTTCGCCAACATCACCCAGTTCATGATCTTCTCCAATAACATGGAGTATGACGACAGCGACCCGGAGCCGATTCAAGGGGCATTCTACGCCAGCAGCTCTTACAGCAACCCGGTATTCAACTACTTCCGCGAAGAAGAACTCTTCAACCTGACCAACTTACTGAAACCGCTGTCAGAAGAAACCGAAATCGCCGTCCTGAAAGACAACAACCTGGAAGTGATCCGCACCAACCCAGAATTTCAGACCAACAAAGATCACAACCGCCCGACAAACCGCCTCTGCACCGCGCTGTTGAGCTGGGATCGGCTGGCATTTATCCTGCGCTATGCGCTGGTGTATGTAGCCGAACCGGGCGGCATCCAAAAACACATCATGCGCTACCCGCAGCTCTTCGCCACCAAAGCGATTGAGCGCAAACTGAACGCTGGCGTGAAAAAAGGCATTATCTGGCACACCCAGGGCAGTGGGAAAACCGCATTGGCATACTACAACGTGCGCTTCCTGACAGATTACTTCCAGAATCAGCAGGTGATCCCGAAATTCTACTTTATTGTCGATCGTCTTGATCTGCTCCAGCAGGCGCAGCGTGAATTCACCGCCCGTGGCTTAATCGTTCACCTTATCGACTCCCGCGAAGCCTTCACCCGCGATATCAAAGCGACGCAGGCGCTGCACAACCACCACGGCAAAGCGGAAATCACCGTCGTCAACATCCAGAAATTCCGCGATGACCCGGATGTCGTCACCACCAAAGACTACGACATCAACATCCAACGCGTGTACTTCCTCGATGAAGTCCACCGCAGCTACAACCCCAAAGGGAGCTTCCTGGCGAATTTAAGCCAGTCGGACACCAACGCCATCAAAATTGGCCTGACCGGTACGCCTCTGCTGGGCACAGACTACAACTCCCGCGACCTCTTCGGCGACTACATCCACAAATACTACTACAACGCCTCCATCGCCGACGGCTACACGCTGCGCCTGATCCGCGAAGAGATCGCCACCAACTACCGAATGATCCTGCAACAGGCGCTAAAAGAGGTGGAAGTCAGAATGGGCGATGTGGATCGCAAATACATCTACGCCCATCCCAGCTTTGTTAAACCGATGCTGAACTACATCGTCACCGACTTTGCCAAAAGCCGGGGCGCGCTGAATGATGACACCATCGGCGGCATGGTGATTTGCGACAGCTCTGAACAGGCCAAGCAGATGTTTGAGATATTCAACACTGACTACGCCGAATCGCCCACCGCCGCCGATGAAGTCTCCGAAGAAATGCCGGTATTACAGGCCGCAGAACCTGCCGCCGTTTACCACCTCCACGCCAAAGAAACGCGGAAAATCAAACGCGCCGCCCTGATCTTGCACGACATCGGCAGCAAGCAGGAGCGCAAAGAATGGGTGGAGCAATTCAAAGCGGGCAAGATTGACCTGCTGTTCGTTTACAACATGTTGCTCACCGGCTTCGACGCCAAACGGCTGAAAAAACTCTACCTCGGGCGGGTGATCAGAAAGCACAACCTGCTCCAGGCGCTGACCCGCGTCAACCGTACGTACAACCACTTCCGCTACGGCTACGTGGTGGACTTCGCCGACATCCGCCAGGAATTTGACGCTACCAACAAAGCCTACTTCGAAGAGCTACAGGCTGAACTTGGCGACGAAATGGAGCACTACTCCCGCCTGTTCAAATCGGCGGAAGAGATCCGCGAAGAAATCGAACACATCAAAGACGTTCTGTTTAGCTTCGATACCGAAAACGCGGAAATCTTCACTGACCAGATAAACCAGATCCAGGACCGGGAAACCGCGCTGGCGCTAAAAAACGCGCTGGCCGACGCCCGCAGCCTGTACAACCTCATCCGCCTCCAGGGCAACACTGAGTTTCTCCAGGCGCTGGATTTCAACAAACTCAACATCCTTTATCGCGAAGCCAGCCGCCGCCTCGACTTACTCAACCTAAAAGCGGATCTGGAACAGGGCGTTGACCTCTCCGGCCTGCTGAACCGGGCGCTGGAAGAGGTGATCTTTGAATTCCATAAAGTGGGCGAAGAAGAGCTGGTACTGGCCGACGAGCTGAAAGAGACGCTGCGCCGCACCCGCGAAGCGCTGGCCGCCAACTTCGACCAGCAGGACCCGCAGTTCGTCAGCCTGAAAGACGAACTGGAGCGTCTGTTTAAGAAAAAGAAACTCAGCGAAGTCACCCAGCAAGAAATGGTTGCGAATATCGGCACACTCAATAAAATTCATGGCCGCATCAAAGAGCTAAACCGCCAAAACAACCTGCTGCGCCAGAAATACCGGGGCGACGTGAAATACGCGCGTACCCACAAACGCCTGCGCGAGCGCGGCGGCCTGAGCGAGCCGGAGCGTAAAATCTTCGAAGCACTGCTTAGCGTTAAGCTGGATGCAGATGAAAAAGTGCTGAACAACAGCCAGATACTGAACAATGAAAGCTATTTTGAGCGGCATATGGAGTCATGCGTCATCACGCACTTTGAGGATGAGCACCATATCACTCTGACCTCCAGTGCGGTAAGCGACATCAACCGCCTGATTGTGGCGGAATACCTGAACGAATTTAATACCGGAGCACGAACGTGGTAGAACTGGAATTTAGAGACAAAACCAAAGCCCTGATCGACAGCCTGAAAAGCATCTGTGCGAACTACGGCCTGGGCAACGACGGTAACGAATTCAAAATTATCACTCAGGCATTCCTGTACAAATTCCTGAACGACAAATTCGCTTTTGAGGCCAAACAGAAAGATAAAAGTATCGCCAGCGCCGAAAGCTGGGAAGATGCGCTCAGCGCAATGAGCGAAGATCAACTGAAAAAGCTGCAACAGCGGATGGCCCCGGATACCGCCCGCCTGAAGCCGCACCATTTTATTCGTTACTTGTATAACCGACAAAACGCAGCGGACTTTGCCAGAACTTTTGACGACACCCTGATGGACATCGCCGCCACCAACAACGACGTCTTCGCGGTCAAAACCGACGGCGGCGCGAAAGTGGTGCTGTTTGAGCGCCTCAGCCAGTACATCGCCGACGAATCAAAGCGCGATGATTTCTGCCGCGCCATCATCAACAAGCTGGCCGATTTCAGCTTCGAACGCATCTTCACGCAGAAATTCGACTTCTACGCCACCATCTTTGAATACCTGATCAAAGACTACAACAGCAACTCCGGCGGCAAATACGCGGAATACTACACGCCCCACGCCGTGGCGCGCATCATGGCGGAAATCCTGGTGCCGAAAGCGCAGCAGGGCGTGGTGCGCAACGTAAGCTGTTACGACCCGTCCGCCGGTTCCGGCACGCTGCTGATGAACGTGGCGCACGCCATTGGGGAAGATCGTTGCAGCATCTTTGCCCAGGATATCTCGCAGAAATCCTCCAGCCTGCTGCGTCTGAACCTAATCCTCAACAACCTGGTGCATTCGATCCCTAACGTTATCCAGGGCAACACTATTCTGCATCCGTTCCACAAGGACGGCGGCGCGCTGAAACGCTTTGACTACATCGTCTCCAACCCGCCGTTTAAGATGGATTTCAGCGACTTTCGTGACGCGCTGGACAGCAAGGAAAACCAGCAACGTTTCTTTGCCGGGATACCGAAAATCAAAGCCAAAGCCAGGGACAAAATGGAGATTTACCAGTTGTTCCTGCAACACATCATTTTCTCGCTGAAACCGGGTGGCAAGGCGGCGGTCGTCGTGCCGACCGGGTTTATCACCGCGCAATCGGGCATTGATAAAGGCATTCGCGAACATCTGGTGCAAAACAAGATGCTGGCGGGCGTGGTTTCCATGCCGTCGAATATCTTCGCCACCACCGGTACCAACGTGTCGATCCTGTTTATTGACGCCAGCAACAAAGAGAAAGTGGTGCTGATCGACGCCTCGAATTTAGGTGAAAAGGTCAAAGACGGCAAAAACCAGAAAACGGTGCTGACGGAGTGCGAAGAAAAACGGATCTGCGAAGCGTTTAACAACAAGTGGAGCGAAGAGGATTTCTCGGTGGTGGTCAGCTATGACGACATCGCCGCGAAAAATTACTCGTTCAGCGCCGGACAGTATTTTGATGTGAAAATCGAATACACCGACATGACGCCGGAACAGTTTGCCGCGAAGATGAAAGGATTTACGGAGAATCTGAATAATCTCTTTGAACAGTCGCGCGAGTTAGAAGTGCAAATAAAAATGCAGATGGCAGATATCAAATATGAAATTTAATTATCTGAAAATTAAAGATGTATGTGATTTTGTCGGAGGAAGTCAACCTCCAAAATCTCAATTTATTTATGTATCTAAACCTGGATATGTCAGGTTGATCCAGACGCGTGATTACAAAACGGATGCATTTCCCACGTATATACCAATATCGTCGACGAAGAAATTTTGTGATGAATTCGATATTATGATTGGTAGGTATGGTCCCCCAATTTTTCAAATATGTCGCGGATTGAAAGGAGCATATAACGTTGCCTTGCTGAAGGTTATACCTAAAGAAGGTGTAAGTCGTGATTTTTTATACTATTTTTTGAAGCAAGACTCTGTTTTCCAATATGTTGATAAATTATCTGCCAGAACCGGAGGACAAACTGGAGTTGATCTAGTTTCTTTAAAAGAATATCCAGTCAGGATACCTGAAGAAATTGAATGTCAAGAAAAATTGGTGACTATTCTTAGTGTTATTGATAAAAAAATCGCCCTCAACAACCGCATCAACACGGAACTGGAAGCGATGGCGAAAACACTGTATGACTACTGGTTTGTACAGTTTGATTTCCCTGATGCCAACGGAAAACCGTATAAAACCTCCGGCGGGAAGATGGAGTATAACGCCACGCTGAAACGGGAAATTCCGGCAGGTTGGAATGACTCCATTCTTGGTAAGTTTATTGAGTTAGATCGTGGCGTTACTTATAGCAAAGAGGATGTTCGAACTCAGGATGATAAAGATACGATAGGCATTCTTCGCGCTACAAATGTGACGGGAAATAATGTTGATATTGATGATTTAGTCTTCATTCCTTCTAGTAGAGTAAACGTTAATCAAATGCTAAATAAATTTGACATATTGATCGTGATGTCAAGTGGTAGTAAGGAGCATGTAGGGAAGAATGGCGTGTATTATTTCGAAAAAAAACATGCATTTGGCGCATTTTGTTCAAAAATTACACCCGTCAGAAAATACAGATATTTTATAAATACATTCCTGCAATCGAAATGGTTTAAGTCTTATATAAACAATCAGTGCTTGGGAACTAATATTAATAACCTGACCAATACGCATATCACTAATTGTGAAATCATATGCCCCACTCCTGATGTTGTGGCGTTATTCGAGAATAAAATGATGCCAATTTATAATAAACTGGCATCAAACACTCAAGAGAATAGTCATTTAATCCAACTCCGCGACTGGCTCCTCCCTCTACTTATGAACGGACAGGTCACGGTCAAATAATCCCCGGCGTGGTTTTGCGAGGCGCATTCCAGATCCGCATTGCGCCGCACTCACCGCAGCAAAACCGCTTGCCGTTCATAACCGATCGCAGTATCTTTCTCCCGCGCCTGCAAAATCAGGCGTCGGGATTAGCCTCCTGAAAACCGTTACAGGCGACACTTGACGCACCAGCGTCTTTTTTGTGTCGTGCGTTCGGCTACACCTCAATGGCGGGCCGGGCGGGGGCGTCGCAAGACGCGCCGGTTTCCTGTAACGCCGGTAAGGCTAACCCCGTCCGGTTCCGCCCCCATGAGATTAGCCTCTCTAGTGGCGGACATAATAAACCGTTACAGGAGACGCCCTATGGCTACAATCCTCATCTCTGACTGCGATTTACTCGATCTATTGTCCGCTCCCTTCAATGCCACCACGGATTTCACCGTCCTGGCCGACTACTGCGCCCGCTTCGCCGAAACCCTGATAGAAACCGACGATCCGGCGCTGCGGCTGGCGCTCTGCGGACGGCTTCACGCGGCTCTTGCGCTATTGCAACCCACGCTGCACGACCCCATCCCGCCGCATCTGATTGAAAGCCTGACCGTTGATACCCTTCCCGCCACACCAGAGCACTTTATTTCCGAACCAGATTCCTTGTGCGAATACTGCCTCGCGCTGCTCCAGCTACTGCTGGAACGTCCAGCAGAGCCAAAAACGGAACAAACCCTGACCGGGCTTCTGTGTGAGCTGGTCTGGAATTTCACGGAAGGACTCAAATCCCCGCGCTGGCTGCGTACCGCCGACGGCGTAAAATTTATCAGTGAGGTGGCCGCATGATGCAACAGGACTGACATTCCGCCGACATTATTGCGGTGCTGAAAAAGCGGGGAACGCCTCTGGCGGCACAGAGAAAAACTCATTGCGGAAGCGCTGTAAATATCGCCAGAAATCATCTGGTCCTCAAGGTACTTTGATAGCAAAGGCAAGCTGGCTGGTTCAGTCCGGAGTCTCTCTTCTTGCACTTAAAGAGATGGGAGGATGGGAAACTCTTGAAATGGTTCGTCGTTAGGCTCACCTTTCAGCCAGGCATTTCACCGGGCACGCGAGCAAAATCGATGCGATTATAAGTCGCAATGGCACAAATACGGCACAAGAGGAGAACGTGGTGTATTTAAATATGGGGTAACTACTTGATTTTAATGGTGCCGAAATGGTGCCGATAATAGGAGTCGAACCTACGACCTTCGCATTACGAATGCGCTGCTCTACCAACTGAGCTATATCGGCCCTGAAAGGACATGTTCACGAACGTGAATCACGGTGGACAAGGTTAAAACTAACCGGGCGATGCGTCAATGGCCTTGTGAATCAAATGGCTACTTTTGCATCACCCGGTTTTATTTACGCACGAATGGTGTAATCACCAATGCCGATCCACTTATAAGTGGTCAGAGCTTCCAGCCCCATTGGGCCGCGCGCGTGGAGTTTTTGTGTGCTTACCGCAACTTCCGCCCCCAGACCAAACTGGCCGCCGTCGGTAAAACGCGTAGAGGCGTTAACGTAAACAGCGGAGGAATCCACTTCGTTAACAAAACGCTGGGCGTTGCGCATATCGCGGGTCAGGATCGCATCGGAGTGTTGCGTGCCGTGTTCACGAATATGGGCAATGGCGTCATCCAGATCGCTAACGATTTTGACGTTCAAATCTAATGACAGAAACTCATCGCCATACTCTTCGGCTTTAACAGCCACCACCTTCGCGGGGCCTGCCTGCAACTGCGCCAGCGCGGCTGCATCAGCGTGTAACGTCACGCCGCTTTCCGCCATTTGTTTGCTTAATGCGGGCAGGAAGCTATCAGCGATGTTTTTATTCACCAGCAACGTTTCTACCGTATTACACGTGCTCGGACGCTGAGTTTTCGCGTTGACAATTACTTTCAGGGCTTCAGCGATCTCTGCACTTTCATCAACGTAAATATGGCATACGCCTATACCACCAGTGATCACCGGGATTGTCGACTGCTCGCGGCACAGTTTATGCAAACCAGCCCCACCGCGCGGGATCAGCATGTCGATGTATTTATCCATACGCAGCATTTCACTGACCAGCGCACGGTCAGGATTATCAATTGCCTGCACGGCACCCGCCGGTAAGCCGCAGGATTTCAGGGCGTCCTGAATCACCGCTACCGTTGCAGCGTTAGTGCGACAGGTTTCTTTGCCGCCGCGCAGGATCACCGAGTTACCGGTTTTCAGGCACAGGGAAGCAACATCAACCGTCACGTTCGGGCGCGCTTCATAAATCACGCCAATCACCCCCAGCGGTACGCGACGACGCTCAAGACGCAGGCCGCTGTCCAGTACGCCGCCATCGATTACCTGCCCTACCGGATCGGCGAGATTGCACACCTGGCGCACATCGTCGGCAATGTCTTTCAGCCGTGCGGGCGTCAGTGCCAGACGGTCAAGCATCGCTTCGCTAAGGCCATTGGCACGCGCGTCTGCAACATCCTGCGCGTTAGCGTTGAGGATACTTTCGCTTTGTGCTTCCAGTTCATCGGCGATTTTTTCCAGCACACGATTTTTTTCGCGGCTGGAGAGTTGCGCTAATTTATACGAGGCTTGCTTCGCGGCAATGCCCATTTGTTCCAGCATCGGCCAGCTCCTTAACGGGTAATCATGTCATCACGGTGAACGGCAACCGGGCCGTATTCATATCCCAGTATTGCATCAATTTCTTGCGAGTGGTGTCCGGCAATACGGCGTAATGCATCGCTGTTGTAACGACTGACGCCGTGGGCGATATCGCGACCTTCGAGGTTGCAAATACGGATGACTTCACCACGCGAGAAATTGCCAGTCACGCTTTTAATGCCTTTCGGCAACAGGGAGCTGCCGCGTTCCAGAATGGCGGCAGTTGCCCCTTCATCTACCGTGATTTCACCCGCAGGCGGCGCACCGAAAATCCAGCGTTTACGGTTTTCAAGCGGAGTCGCCTGGGCATGGAACAGCGTACCGACGGAAATGCCTTCCATCACATCACCAATAACGCCCGGCTTGCTGCCCGCGGCAATAATGGTGTCGATACCCGCACGGCAAGCCACGTCCGCGGCCTGCAATTTGGTGCTCATGCCGCCAGTTCCGAGGCCTGAAACGCTATCACCGGCAATCGCGCGCAGTGCGTCATCAATGCCGTACACATCTTTAATCAGTTCTGCCTGCGGATTGCTGCGCGGGTCAGCGGTATACAAACCTTTTTGATCGGTCAGCAGCAACAGTTTATCGGCACCCGCCAGAATCGCCGCCAGCGCAGAAAGGTTATCGTTATCACCGACCTTAATCTCTGCAGTAGCGACAGCATCGTTCTCATTAATTACCGGAACGATATTGTTATCGAGCAACGCACGCAGGGTATCACGGGCGTTCAGGAAGCGTTCACGATCTTCCATATCAGCACGGGTCAGCAACATCTGCCCGACATGAATGCCGTAAATTGAAAACAGCTGTTCCCACAGTTGAATCAGTCGACTCTGCCCTACCGCCGCCAGCAGCTGTTTTGAAGCGATAGTCGCTGGCAATTCCGGGTACCCCAGGTGCTCACGTCCGGCGGCAATCGCACCCGACGTCACAATAACAATCCGATGCCCGGCGGCATGTAACTGCGCGCACTGGCGAACAAGTTCAACGATATGGGCACGGTTCAGGCGGCGCGATCCGCCTGTTAGCACACTGGTGCCGAGTTTTACCACCAGCGTCTGGCTGTCACTCATGATTCTCTGCCATTCAATTTTAGGAAAAAATGATATCAAACGAACGTTTTAGCAGGACTGTCGTCGGTTGCCAACCATCTGCGAGCAAAGCATGGCGTTTTGTTGCGCGGGATCAGCAAGCGTAGCGGCAGTTGTTTACGCTTTTATTACAGATTTAATAAATTACCACATTTTAAGAATATTATTAATCTGTAATATATCTTTAACAATCTCAGGTTAAAAACTTTCCTGTTTTCAACGGGACTCTCCCGCTGAATATTCGCGCGTTAATTAAAATCAGGAATGAAAATGAAAAAGAGCACTCTGGCATTAGTGGTGATGGGCATTGTGGCATCTGTATCCGTACAGGCCGCAGAAATATATAACAAAGACGGTAATAAACTGGATGTCTATGGCAAAGTTAAAGCCATGCATTATATGAGTGATAATGACAGTAAAGATGGCGACCAGAGTTATATCCGTTTTGGTTTTAAAGGCGAAACACAAATTAACGATCAACTGACTGGTTATGGTCGTTGGGAAGCTGAGTTTGCCGGTAATAAAGCGGAGAGTGATACTGCACAGCAAAAAACGCGTCTCGCTTTTGCCGGGTTGAAATATAAAGATTTGGGTTCTTTCGATTATGGTCGTAACCTGGGCGCGTTGTATGACGTGGAAGCCTGGACCGATATGTTCCCGGAATTTGGTGGCGACTCCTCGGCGCAGACCGACAACTTTATGACCAAACGCGCCAGCGGTCTGGCGACGTATCGGAACACCGACTTCTTCGGCGTTATCGATGGCCTGAACTTAACCCTGCAATATCAAGGGAAAAACGAAAACCGCGACGTTAAAAAGCAAAACGGCGATGGCTTCGGCACGTCATTGACATATGACTTTGGTGGCAGCGATTTCGCCATCAGTGGAGCCTATACCAACTCTGATCGTACCAACGAGCAGAACCTGCAAAGCCGTGGCACAGGCAAGCGTGCAGAAGCATGGGCAACAGGTCTGAAATACGATGCCAATAATATTTATCTGGCAACTTTCTATTCTGAAACACGTAAAATGACGCCAATCTCTGGCGGCTTTGCCAATAAGACGCAGAACTTTGAAGCGGTCGCTCAATACCAGTTTGACTTTGGTCTGCGTCCATCGCTGGGTTATGTCTTATCGAAAGGGAAAGATATTGAGGGCATCGGTGATGAAGATCTGGTCAATTATGTCGATGTTGGTGCTACGTATTATTTCAACAAAAATATGTCAGCGTTTGTTGATTATAAAATCAACCAACTGGATAGCGATAACAAATTGAATATTAATAATGATGATATTGTCGCGGTTGGCATGACCTATCAGTTTTAATGGATATTGCCGGATGTGATGCATCCGGCACATTTCATTCACGCCGTTAACTTCACCGGTTCATCACGAAAATCATCTGCCGGTTCCAGCTTCAGATTCAGCGTCGCCAGCAGCTCACGCAGCTTCTCGTGAAATTCACGCAGGGTGTGCTCCAGTCGTTCAACCACTTCGGCATCTTTTATCTGAACACTCGTCCAGTCGCCTGCTTTATCGAACAGACCAAACTGGTAACTGTAGGTAAAACGGGATTCCTGCGCTTCCAGTTCCATCCACCAGCCCCAGAACTCACGCACTTCCGGTGCCGGTTTCACGTTGACGCATACAGCCAGACAATCGAAAAAGAATCGATTATCTTCGCACTTACCTTCACGAATATACGGGCCTAGTGCGGTAAATTTTTTGATCAATCTGCTCTTCGGGTGTCCACTCGGTAACGTCATTGCAATCTCCTGTTGTGATGCAACTGTTTTACCAAATTGGTAAAATTTAGCAAATTTTTAACACAACCGTTTTTCGATCCAGTCTGTGATTTCCTGAAGGCCTTTGTCAAAATTCCTATACACCGGGTTAAATGGGATCTCTAATAATTTACCGTCAGCAGATGACGACGTGATTAAGCGTGAGTCCTCTTCCGGGCTGAACGGATCGTTCTTCCAGTAGCCTGATAACATTGGCGTTGGGCAGCGACGTCCCAGCAATCCTTGCACTTTTAATGAATAGCGATTCAACTCCACTCGCAACGCTTCATCGGAAGCATCATGCATCCCTAAACGACTGGCCAGAACGTCAAGATACATTTCCGGCACCTGTTGCTGGCACTTAAAATCACTCAACAGGGTATGAACTACCGGACCAAGACAGGCAACCACTTTCAGACGCGGCGATTCAAGGTATGCCAGACGCACGGCAACGTTAGCGCCGAAACGGAAACCAAAGGCCGCGACGCGAGTGTGATCCACCCACGGTACGTTAGGCAGCGCCTTTAAAACGTGCTGATGCAACAGGCTGGAGTCCTGGGTGAGCTTCCATTTTGAAGAAAAGCCCACCGACGGCATATCAATAGTCAGCATAGCAATGCCGCGCGGCGCAAAATAACGTTCATACAGGCTGTAATAGTCCGTCTGCATCGCATCCAGACCACCACACATTAATACTGTCGGGAACGGGCCATCGCCTTTCGGCATATGCAAAAAGCCGGTGATGGGCGCACCGCCGGGTACGGTAAACTCCATCTGTCGCATCGTGCCCGGCAGACGCTGAGCGGCCTCTTCATAGGCGCGGTTTGACAAAGCCTGCGCTTGCTCGGCCAGGTCATCTCCTTTCAGATGAGGATAGGCAGCAATGTTGTACAACGTAGCCGCATGCAGCCAGTGTCGACCGCTGAGTTGCGGATCTTCTTCCGCACAGGCTTTTTGTTGCCACACCATCGCCTGGGTAGCCCACTCATAAATCCAGTTGCCGCCGCGGTAGCCAATCACCGTATCGTATAAATCATCGTCGGTACGTTCGGCATCGCTCATCACAATACGCGCCTGGACATCGAGGATTTCACGGGGGTCAATGCCGCGCCAGATCCACATCAGACGGTTAATCATGCGATACCAGTGAGGGATGGTTTTACCATCAAGGGCCGACTGCACAGGCGGTTGTGCGCCGTGACTAAAGCGGCGGACTAGCGTCGAGGTTTCAGGATGTTTAAAGCGGGGTTTGAACAGGGTTTCGCTCAGGTTTGCCTGTGTCATGGATGCAGCCTCCAGAATACTTACTGGAAACTATTGTAACCCGCCTGAAGTTAAAAAGAACAACGCCCGGCAGTGCCAGGCGTTGAAAAGATTAGCGACCGGAGATTGGCGGGACGAATACGACGCCCATATCCCACGGCTGTTCGATCCAGGTATTTTGCGGGATATCAACAACATAATCATCAACCAGCGGACGACCAGCCGGTTTTGCGAAGATGGTGACAAAGTGCGCTTTTGGATACATTTCACGAATCGCAACCGCAGTACCACCGGTATCTACCAGGTCATCAATAACGATGAAGCCTTCGCCATCGCCTTCTGCGCGTTTCAGCACTTTAAGCTCGCGCTGGTTGTCGTGATCGTAGCTGGAAATACAAACGGTATCGACATGACGAATACCCAGTTCACGCGCCAGTAACGCACCCGGTACCAGACCGCCACGGCTTACGGCAATAATGCCTTTCCATTGTTCAGAAGGCATCAGTCGGCTTGCGAGTTTACGTGCATGGATCTGCAACATGTCCCAGGTGACGATGTATTTTTCGCTCATGTGAAGTGTCCCAGCCTGTTTATCTACGGCTTAAAAAGTGTTCGAGGGGAAAATAGGTTGCGCGAGATTATAGAGATCTGACGCACTAAAAACCAGTATTTCACATGAGTCCGCGTCTTTTTACGCACAGCCTCTCCCTGACGCGGGATAAAGTGGTATTCTCAAACATATCTCGCAAGCCTGTCTTGTGTTGACAACATTTTCTGCTAACCCTGTGACCTGCAATACTGTTTTGCGGGTGATCGACAAGGAGACTTAACGTGTCTGAACTGTCTCAATTATCTCCACAGCCGCTGTGGGATATTTTTGCCAAAATCTGTTCTATTCCTCACCCGTCCTATCATGAAGAGCAACTCGCTGAATACATTGTTGGTTGGGCAAAAGAGAAAGGTTTCCATGTCGAACGCGATCAGGTAGGTAATATCCTGATTCGTAAACCTGCTACCGCAGGTATGGAAAATCGTAAACCGGTCGTCTTGCAGGCCCACCTCGATATGGTGCCGCAAAAAAATAACGACACCGTGCATGACTTCACTAAAGATCCTATCCAGCCTTATATTGATGGCGAATGGGTTAAAGCACGCGGCACCACGCTGGGTGCAGATAACGGCATTGGTATGGCCTCTGCACTGGCGGTTCTGGCTGACGAAAACGTGGTTCACGGCCCGCTGGAAGTGCTGCTGACCATGACCGAAGAAGCCGGTATGGACGGTGCTTTTGGCTTACAGAGCAACTGGTTGCAGGCTGATATTCTGATTAACACCGACTCCGAAGAAGAAGGTGAAATCTACATGGGTTGTGCGGGAGGTATCGACTTCACCTCCAACCTGCATTTAGATCGTGAAGCGGTTCCAGCTGGTTTTGAAACCTTCAAGTTAACCTTAAAAGGTCTGAAAGGCGGTCACTCCGGCGGTGAAATCCACGTTGGCCTGGGTAATGCCAACAAACTGCTGGTGCGCTTCCTGGCGGGTCATGCAGAAGAACTGGACCTGCGCCTTATTGATTTCAACGGCGGCACACTGCGTAACGCCATCCCGCGTGAAGCCTTTGCGACCATTGCTGTCGCAGCTGATAAAGTCGACGCCCTGAAATCTCTGGTGGATACCTATCAGGAGATCCTGAAAAACGAACTGGCAGAAAAAGAGAAGAATCTGGCATTGCTGCTGGACTCTGTTGCGAACGATAAAGCTGCCCTGATTGCGAAATCTCGCGATACCTTTATTCGTCTGCTGAACGCCACCCCGAACGGTGTGATCCGCAACTCCGACGTGGCAAAAGGTGTGGTCGAAACCTCCCTGAACGTCGGTGTGGTGACCATGACCGACAATAACGTAGAAATTCACTGCCTGATCCGTTCTCTGATCGACAGCGGTAAAGACTACGTAGTGAGCATGCTGGATTCGCTGGGTAAACTGGCAGGTGCGAAAACCGAAGCAAAAGGCGCATATCCTGGCTGGCAGCCGGACGCTAACTCTCCGGTAATGCATCTGGTACGTGAAACCTATCAGCGTCTGTTCAACAAAACGCCGAACATCCAGATTATCCACGCGGGCCTCGAATGTGGCCTGTTCAAAAAACCGTATCCGGAAATGGACATGGTGTCTATCGGGCCAACCATCACCGGTCCACACTCCCCGGATGAGCAAGTTCATATCGAAAGCGTTGGCCATTACTGGACACTGCTGACTGAACTGCTGAAAGAAATTCCGGCGAAGTAATTATTTGATTTGCTGCCGGATGGCGTTTAATCGCCTTCCGGCAGTTTCATCCTTCATTACCCTTCGATAAAAGCCATCCCTGTAAACGTTCGTCGCGGGTTGCCACGTTCAATCTGGTGATGGAACATTCGCCGCTGCGATTTCAGCGCCGCGCTATTTTCCTGTTGCTGTTGTTCCAGCTTCCAGGCAATCAATAATCGCGCCAGCCGTTTGTTAGCATGCTGACTGCGCTCTGACTGAACCTTCACGCTAATACCGGATGCCAGATGCGTGGCGCGTACCGCCGAGTCGGTTTTATTGACATGTTGACCGCCCGGCCCCGACGAACGCAGCGTCTCATAACGGATTGCATCCGATTGTTCCTGCTCATCAGCGGTAAAACGCCCAATGCCCAGAAACCAGTTTTTGCGCCCATGATGAGGCCGATACGGACTCGGACAAATCCACTGAATAGTGCCGCACCAGCTTTCGCTTAGAGCCCATGCGTTATCGCCATCCAGAGAAATCAGCGCCGAACGCAGTGTGTCAGAGTAGCGACCCGTTTCTGTTTCCAGCACCGTTACCGCGACGTCCTGTCGGGTAGCTTCTTTAATCAGCCTGTCCAGTGCTTTTCTCACTGCGAGACAACATTCTTCCGGCCCCTGAGCAGAGGAGAGTTGTAGCAAGATCATCCTTTTTTCCCTCCACTGTTTTTGAGCGTCAGCACCGGGCGCAGTCGCGCGACAGGAATAATTAACCCAGCCAGCACCAGACATTGCACCACGCTTTCAGCCGATTTATAGGCTTGTGGCGCTTCTTCAAAGATGAGTTGTTTATCGCGACAAATTACCCGACTGCCAAGTTCAGTCCGCGAGAGTTGCGTCGCCGTGTATTTCGCTGCCAGACGCCCTTTACACTCGGTGCGCCCCCATTTACGCCCCGCCCCATGCGCCAGCGAGTGGAGCGTTTTTTCGTTCGCAACAGGTTTAACCAGCCAGGAGTAATCGCCGCGTGAACCGGGAATAATCACCAGACCGTTGTCATCCGGCGTGGCGCCTTTACGATGCAACCAGCCCTGTTGATCGCCGATTTGGCACGCGCTAACAAAGTTATGCGCCACATCCAGAACCGGACTTCCGGTGGCCTTAACTTGTTGCATTATGCGCAAAGCGATCAGCTGGCGATTAATACGCGCAAACGCCAGCGCATCGTCATGTTCCGCAATATACCGTAGCGCGTCGTCACTGCCTTCAGGCAAACCATGATGCGAAAACGAGGCAATATGCCGCTGTAAAATAGACTGCCCCAATCCCCTCGAGCCGCTATGAACCAGCAGTTGCAGATGCTGCGCATCCAGACCAGCCAGTGCAAACAGTTCCGCGTCGATAATTTGATCAATCTGTTGCAGTTCTGCGAAGTGGTTACCGCCACCGATGGAGCCAAGCGAGTTGCGCCACGGATGCTGTGCAAATGCTGACGGCAGGTTTTCCTCCAGCCAGCTTTCTTCAGCAACGTCATCCAGATCTGATAATCGCTTTTCAAACTTATCGGCGTTGTATTTGCGAGCGAGAATATCTGTTTGCCATAGCGCCATGCCGCAGCCGATATCATTGCCGACCAGTGCCGGGTAAAAACGACCAACAGAGAAGAACGCTGCGCCAATCGGGTAGCCGCGTCCGGGATGTAAATCTGGCATCCCCACAACGCGCTGCATGTTGGGTAAATTTGCCGTGGTGTGTAATTGTTGGATCGCTAAACTCTCGATCCACAGGTCATCAGATGCGATGGTAAATACCGCATCGGATAAGGGACGAATATATTTGCCCATGTACCATTCCATTTATGAATAAAAATCAGGAAATGGCAGACGAATCCAGGGCAAGAAAAAAGAATTAATCCTGGAAAGGTCTGCAAAGAGTCATTGATAAAGGATTTGTCATGATTTACCTCCTTGCAGTTTGTGGAATAAGAAAACGCGCACATACTAGACGGGCGTTATTTTCATTGCAAGCTGGATTTAATGTTGCGGTTTATATCGCATATAAAAATTAGTAAACCACGTTCCCCGGCATTCAACGCGCTGCTGCTTAACTGTCTGAAAACCATAACGTTCAAAAAAGGGTTTTGCGGTTATGCTGGCGTCCACCGTAAGTTCGGATTCAGACTTAATCAATGGTTTTAACAAAGCGCTGGCAACTCCGCGTCGGGTGTATTCCGGTTCAACAAATAACATATCGATATAATGTCCAATGCGGGTAATAAAACCAACCGGTTGTGCATTAATAACTGCAACCCGCACTTGTGATTTCGCGAGTTTCTCCTTCCAGCGAGATTCGTCAATCTGCGCCCAGGCGGCAATTTGCTGTGGAGAATAGTGCTGACTCGCCGTCATCGTAACAGCTCGAAGGAAAATAGCGCATAGTTGCTGAAAATCACCAGGCTGATAGTTTCTTATTTGTATGTTATTCATAATCCCAGCACCAGTTGTCTTTCCATTTGCGGGTCCAGCAACGTCACATGCAGCCCCACCAGTCGCACACCGCGCCCGCCGCGGCGTTCATCCCAGGTTTTACGCGCGGTGGCGATTAGATCAGATTTATTCAGCCGCGGCCAGACGTGTTCCTGGGTGGTTTGCTGAAAATCGTCGAACTTTAATTTCACCCCCTGGCGGGCAATCAGCAAATCAGGTTTTACCTTTGCCAAACGACGCTCCAGTTCAGGGTAAAGCCGCTCGATGATCGCTTCACATTCAGACCAGTGATGAATATCTTCCGCCATCGTACGTTCTACACCGACGGATTTTCGCAACCTTTCGCTGTTAACGTCGCGCTCGTCAATGCCCTGACTACGCTCCCACAAAATGCGGCCAAATTTGCCAAAACGTTTGAGCAGAGTCACCAGATCACACTTTTGCACATCACCGCAGGTTCGTAGCCCCATCGCTTCCAGTTTAGCCGCTGAGACTTTGCCGACGCCGGGAATTTTTGCCAGCGGTAAGGTTTGCAGAAATGCCGGAACCTCAGCCGGAGTAATCAGCCCGCAGACGCCGTCAGTTGCAGCTCGTTGAAGATCGTCTGGCGGATTTCCTGGGCGATGAGGGTCGCAGAACCGTGGCAATGGACGCTATCGGTGACATCGAGATAGGCTTCATCCAGTGATAACGGTTCAATGCGCGAGGTATAGCGCGAGAAAATTTCGCGGATATGATTTGAGGCTTCTTTGTAGGCGTCAAAGCGCCCTGGAAGCAAGGTGAGATGCGGGCATAATTTGAGCGCCATCCCTGTCGGCATAGCGCTACGTACGCCAAATTTACGCGCGGGATAATTGGCGGTGCTGATTACCCCCCGTCGTTCGCGGCTGCCGCCAATAGCAATAGGGATATCGCGCAGGGCGGGATTGTCGCGCATCTCCACCGCTGCGAAAAAGCAGTCCATATCCACATGAATGATTTTACGCATTGCTCACCTCTCAACACTGGTAAAGTATACAGTGATTTCAGGGTTTGAGAAATGCGTAAAGATTCAGCATTTAACGCGCTCGCTGCGAAAGCACCTGCTGCTTATCCAGCTTTTGCACCAGCGGCTGCACCACTTTATCCCCATGCTGACCAAAGTATTGATACAGCGTATCGGACGCACTTTTGGTCAGCACCATAATCTCAATGCGCCGGTTGCCCGCGCTTTGCGGATTTTTGGCATCCAGCAGCATCTGGTCCGCCATTGCGCTTACCTGCATCACTTTATTTTCCGGCATTCCGGCCTCTTCCAGCACCCGACGAGCCGAAAGCGCGCGATCGCCCGAAAGGTTCCAGTTGTTGTAGATATTGTTTTTGTAGGCCATCGCATCGGTATGCCCGGTAATAATAATTTTGTTATCGAGCGAGTCGAACACTGGCGCAAGCTCCACCAGCAAAGTTTTAAAGAACGGCATAATCTTCGCGCTGCCGCGTTCAAACATATTGCGGTTCTGGTCGTCTTTAATCAGCACGCGTAATCCCTGGGGAACAATCTCCATCTCCAGATTCGCTTCCATATGCGCATCACGGGCGATGGTATTGATACTGGTCGCCAGCTCGCCAAGCTCGGTGGCGGATTTCTTCTTCAACAGCGCCGTTTTCTCGTTGACGTCGCGCGCTTTTTTCTCCGTCTCTTCCGGCACCGCCACGGTGGCAGGTTTTGGCAGATGAGACGGGCTGATTTTATTTAACGGCGACAACCCACCACCGTTAAAAATCGACTGCCCGTGCAGCGCGGCGATAATGCTTTCACGCTCGGATTTACTGACGCTGTTGACAATCAACTTTATCGTCGTCACCAAGGGGGCCGAGCGTATTTCCGAGGTTTCTGCCCGCTTTACCCTGGACGCGATGCCCGGCAAACAGATGGCGATTGACGCCGATCTTAACGCCGGGTTGATCAACCAGACGCAGGCGCAAACCCGGCGTAAAGATGTCGCCAGCGAGGCCGATTTCTACGGCGCAATGGACGGGGCATCAAAATTTGTGCGCGGGGACGCCATCGCCGGGATGATGATTCTGGCAATCAACCTGATCGGCGGCGTCTGTATCGGCATCTTCAAATACAACCTGAGCGCCGACGCCGCCTTCCAGCAATATGTGCTGATGACTATCGGCGATGGGCTGGTGGCGCAAATCCCTTCCCTGCTGCTCTCCACCGCGGCGGCGATTATCGTCACCCGCGTCAGCGATAACGGTGATATCGCCCATGACGTGCGTAATCAGTTGCTGGCAGGCCCGTCGGTTCTCTACACCGCCACTGGAATTATGTTCGTGCTGGCGGTGGTGCCGGGAATGCCGCATTTCCCGTTCCTGATGTTCAGCGCCCTGCTTGGTTTTACCGGCTGGCGGATGAGCAAGCGCCCGCAAGCGGCGGAGGCGGAAGAGAAAAGCCTCGAAACGCTAACCCGTACGATGACAGAAACCAGCGAGCAACAGGTCAGTTGGGAAACTATTCCGCTGATCGAACCTATCAGTTTAAGCCTCGGCTACAAACTGGTGGCGCTGGTGGATAAAGCGCAGGGTAACCCGCTCACCCAGCGGATTCGCGGCGTGCGGCAGGTGATTTCTGACGGCAACGGCGTGCTGCTGCCGGAGATCCGTATTCGGGAAAACTTCCGCCTCAAGCCCAGCCAGTACGCTATTTTCATCAACGGCATTAAGGCTGATGAAGCGGATATTCCGGCGGATAAACTGATGGCCCTGCCCTCCAGCGAAACCTACGGCGAGATTGACGGCGTACTGGGGAATGACCCGGCGTACGGGATGCCGGTCACCTGGATCCAGTCCGCGCAGAAAGCGAAGGCGCTGAATATGGGGTATCAGGTGATCGACAGCGCCAGCGTGATTGCCACCCATGTGAATAAGATTGTGCGCAGCTATATTCCTGACCTCTTTAACTATGACGATATTACGCAGTTGCATAACCGCCTGTCGTCGATGGCACCGCGACTGGCGGAAGATTTGAGCGCGGCACTCAATTACAGCCAGTTGCTGAAAGTGTACCGGGCGCTGCTGACCGAAGGCGTTTCCCTGCGCGATATTGTCACCATCGCCACCGTGCTGGTCGCCAGTAGTGCGGTGACTAAAGATCATATCCTGTTGGCAGCCGATGTGCGCCTGGCGCTGCGGCGCAGTATCACCCATCCGTTCGTTCGCAAGCAGGAGCTGACGGTGTATACGCTGAATAATGAGCTGGAAAATCTACTGACCAACGTAGTGAATCAAGCGCAACAGGCCGGCAAAGTGATGCTCGACAGCGTGCCGGTAGACCCGAATATGCTCAACCAGTTCCAGAGTACGATGCCGCAGGTGAAGGAGCAGATGAAAGCGGCGGGGAAAGACCCTGTGCTGCTGGTGCCACCGCAGTTGCGCCCTTTGCTGGCGCGCTATGCGAGATTGTTTGCGCCGGGGCTGCATGTGCTGTCGTATAACGAAGTGCCGGACGAGCTGGAGTTGAAGATTATGGGGGCGTTGATGTAAGAATCCGGCATCGGTGCACAATTGCCGGATGCGGCGTGAACGCCTTATCCGGCCTACCGTTAAGGCATAGATTTGTAGGCATGATAAGACGCGCTAGCGTCGCATCAGGCATCTGCGCACAACCGCCGGATGCGGCGTGAACGCCTTATCCGGCCTACCGTTAAGGCACAGATTTGTAGGCCGGATAAGCGTAAGCGCATCCGGCACCGGCGCACAATTATAAAATAATACGCTCCCCGGCACTAAAATCCGTTACGTCCCCCGCCCAATCGATGGGATATAAACCTTTCGCGACATCGCGATGGAACGTTGAGAATGGCCAATCACTCACCTGCTTTACCCAGCCATGTTTCACTGGATTTATGTAAATATAATCAACATGATGACGATAATCTTTGGTATTGCGAATGGCATGCTCCCAAAAACGCGGTTGCCACATATTTTGCAATCCACAAGCATGGGTGAACTGTTTTTTAATCTCCCGCCAGCGAGAGGAAAAATCATCATCGCTTTCGGGTAATGTCCAGATACAGTGCATATGTTCCGGCAAAACGACCCAGGCGTTAATTTCAAAAGGTCTGGCCTGCTTAACTTTAATAATGGCGTTACGGAGTGTCTGGTACTGGGTGGTCAAAAGTTGGCTTCGACGATTCCGTAAATTTACCGTGAAAAACCATGTTCCCCCCTTGATGTAATAACGACGATATTCAGACATGGCGACTCCTTTTTCTCAACGATAAGAAGAAAAGGAAAAGTCGACAATGAAGTTGTGTTATATCGGGAAAGCAGCTCGCAAAAAATTCGCAGACTCGTAGGCATGATAAGACGCGGCAGCGTCGCATCAGGCATCGGTGCACTATTGCCGGATGCGGCGTGAACGCCTTATCCGTCCTACAAAATCGTTTCCTCCGTCAAAATCCTGCGCGCGCCCAAAAAGTGGTCCTGCCAGAAAGGTTCGGCTAACCGGCTTACCCGTATGGTTTCCCCCGTGCGTGGCGATTCGATAAATTGCCCGTCTCCCAGATACACGCCCATATGATCGGCAATCTCACGGCTGTGAATATGGAAAAACAGCAAATCTCCCCGGCGCAGGTCGTTATTCGCCACAATCGTTGCCCGATGGTAGTGATACATCTCATTGGCCGTACGCGGGAGCTTCGCCTCGAGGATCTTGTTGTAGGCATAAAAAACCAACCCGCTACAGTCGAAGCCTTGATCGGGCCGCGTGCCGCCCCAGACGTAAGGCTTACCAAGCTGCTGCTCCAGGCGGTGAATCGCCACTTCGGTGATGTTGTGTAGATGGTCGCTGCTTAAGAAATGGTTGTTCTCCGCCAGCGCCTGCCAGCGTCTGTCACTCGCCTTGAGCGGCGCAGGAAACCATTCTGGATGCTGTTTTATCTGTTCGCGGTTGTGCTGGCGCAGCGCCCTTCTGCTTTCGGCGTTGCCTTCCACAATGTAGCTGGCCTGCTTTTTCAGATGGGTTTGGTACTGTTTTAATAAACGCGCACGGTTTTGCATCCGCTGGCGGGCGGCGTAGCTGAAAGAGATATGTGATGTGGTGGCGCTGGCAAATGAAGAAAACGGCAAGCAAAGCAACAATAATCCCGACAACACAAAAGAGGGAATCGACGGCAAAGGCATTCTCAATAATGGCTGGTCATGCATTGATGTTGCAGTGTATCCCGGCCCGTACCTGAACAAACTTAATAAACCATTATTATAAAATTAATAAATATATTTCAGTTAATTATGTAAAAACATCCGTTTATTAAATTACTCATGGATTGTCGCTGTTGCTCATTTGAGCTACAACTCAAGCTGAATAAATATACAGCACAGGAGATACCCCAATGGCTGCTAACGCGTTTGTTCGCGCCCGAATCGATGAAGATCTGAAGAATCAGGCGGCGGACGTACTGGCCGGGATGGGGCTGACCATCTCTGACCTGGTTCGCATAACCCTCACAAAAATCGCGCGTGAAAAGGCATTGCCGTTTGATTTACGCGAGCCTAATCAATTAACCATTCAATCAATTAAAAACAGCGAAGCTGGCGTTGATGTTCATAAGGCCAAAGACGCCGATAATTTATTTGATAAATTAGGAATTTAAATATGATTCAAAGGGATATTGAATACTCGGGACAATTTCCAAAGGATGTAAAACGTGCACAAAAGCGTCATAAGGATATGAATATACTCTAAATAATTCGAGTTGCAGGAAGGCGACAAGCGAGTGAATCCCCAGGAGCTTACTAAAGTAAGTGACTGGGGTGAACGAACGCAGTCGCAGCACATGCAACTTGAAGTATGACGAGTATAAATTGAAATATCTTATGACGCGTCTTATCAATAATACTTTACCGCTTCCAGCTGTTTATAAAGACCACCCGCTGCAAGGTTCATGGAAAGGTTATCGCGATGCTCATGTCGAGCCGGACTGGATCCTGATTTACAAACTTACCGATAAACTTTTACGATTTGAGAGAACTGGAACTCACGCGGCGCTCTTTGGGTAAAGCCCGCTGCCGATGAAATTTGTAAACCCTGCGCCGACAGGCTTGCGTAAAACTCTTTTGGTGATAATGTGAGCCTTCCCAATCCAGACTATTCCGATTTGGGATCCATTTTGCCGTCCTGGCGTGTGTAACCGTTTTATCAAGGAATAAGCAGTATGCGTAAAATCGCATTAATTCTTGCGATGTTGTTGATCCCGTGCGTTTCGTTTGCCGGTTTGCTGGGCAGCAGTAGCTCGACCACGCCAGTGAGCAAAGAGTATAAGCAGCAGTTGATGGGATCCCCTGTCTACATCCAGATCTTCAAGGAAGAACATACGCTCGATCTCTACGTCAAAATGGGCGAGCAATATCAACTGCTCGACAGCTATAAAATCTGTAAATATTCCGGCGGCTTAGGGCCAAAACAGCGTCAGGGCGATTTCAAAAGCCCGGAAGGGTTTTATAGCGTCCAGCGTAATCAGTTAAAACCAGACAGCCGTTACTACAAAGCGATTAATATTGGATTCCCAAATGCCTATGACCGTGCGCATGGTTATGAAGGGAAATACCTGATGATCCACGGCGATTGTGTTTCCATCGGCTGCTACGCAATGACCAATCAGGGTATTGATGAGATCTTCCAGTTCGTTACTGGTGCGCTGGTGTTTGGTCAGCCGAGCGTGCAAGTGAGTATTTATCCGTTCCGCATGACCGACGCCAATATGAAGCGCCATAAATATTCCAACTTTAAGGACTTCTGGGAGCAGCTGAAGCCAGGTTACGACTACTTTGAGCAAACCCGTAAGCCACCGACCGTTTCTGTGGTCAATGGTCGTTACGTGGTCAGCAAGCCGTTAAGCCACGAAGTTGTGCAGCCACAACTGGCATCAAACTACACGCTCCCCGAGGCAAAATAAGCGCCATTCGCCTGGCATAATCTTTTGCCAGGTTTCATTGCCCGTCAGCGGCTGTGTCGCAATCACCGTGACCACATCATTCGGTGTGGTCTGCGAGCTGAAGTCGATTTCCACATCCTGATCCAGCAACGTTGCCACGCCAAACGGCGCGCGGCGGGTGATCCAGTGTAAATTAGTCGAGCAATACGCCATCACATAGCGCCCGTCCGAAAGCAGCATATTGAAAACGCCCTTCTGCCGCAGTTCATCCGCCAGTGAGGCGATATATTTAAACACTGCCGTCATGTTGCCCGGTGTGCGCGGGTAACGCTGCGTTAATTTATGCAGGAGCCAGCAAAAGGCTTTTTCGCTGTCGGTTTCACCGACCGGGCGGAAGTTGCCGGTTTCCAGTGATTTGTAGCCCGTCAGTTGTCCGTTATGGGCATAAGTCCAGTTACGCCCCCATAACTCGCGGGTAAATGGGTGAGTATTTTCCAGCGCCACCTCGCCCCGATTAGCCTGGCGAATATGAGCCACCACCGAACAGGATTTTATCGGGTAGTCCTGGACAAGTTTGGCGATGGGGGAATTAAAGCTGGGTTGCGGATCTTTAAATGTGCGACAGCCTTTACCTTCGTAAAAGGTAATGCCCCAGCCATCTTTATGTGGCCCGGTTCCACCACCACGCTGTACAAGTCCGGTGAAACTAAAGCAGATATCGGTAGGGACGTTGGCACTCATCCCGAGCAATTCGCACATGGGTAACCTCCACAACAGCGGGAGCGCATGGCCCCCGGCGAAGATTGATTTAAGAATTTTCAGGCCGGATGCGGCGTGAACGCATTATTCGGCCTACGGTTCGGGTGCAGATTGTAGGCATGATAAGACGCGTCAGCGTCGCATCAGGCATCAGAGCACAAATGCCGGATGCGGCGTAAACGCCTTATCCGGCCTACGCCAGACTTACTTAACCATCTCTTTTTCAATTAACTGGATCAGGATATGGATCACTTTAATGTGGATCTCCTGAATGCGGTCGGCATAACCAAAGTGCGGTACGCGAATTTCGATATCCGCCGTGCCAGCCATTTTGCCGCCGTCTTTACCGGTCAGGGTGATCACTTTCATCCCCTTCTCACGCGCCGCTGCGATCGCTTTGATCACGTTTGCAGAGTTACCGGAGGTGGAGATCCCCAGCAGTACATCGCCTTCGCGACCTACCGCTTCAACGTAACGGGAGAAAATATCATTGAAACCAAAATCGTTACCGACGCAGGAAATATGACTAACGTCAGAAATGGCAATCGCCGGGTAGCCCGGACGGTTTTCACGGTAGCGACCGGTCAACTCTTCGGCAAAGTGCATGGCGTCGCAATGGGAGCCGCCGTTGCCACAGGAAAGCACTTTGCCACCGGCTTTAAAGCTGTCTGCTAACAGGACCGCCGCGCGCTGAATGGCGTGAATATTGGCGTCATCTTTTAAAAAGTTAGCCAGCGTTTCCGCCGCTTCGTTCAGTTCGTTACGAATAAGATCCTGGTACATGAGGATATCCTTCAGCATAAATGTAATAGACAAAATGCAGTGTACCGGATACCGCCAAAAGCGAGAAGTACGGGCAGGTGCTATGACCAGGACTTTTTGACCTGAAGTGCGGATAAAAACAGCAACAATGTGAGCTTTGTTGTAATTATATTGTAAACGCATTGCTAAATGTTTTCACATCCACTACAACCATATCATCACAAGTGGTCAGACCTCCTACAAGTAAGGGGCTTTTCGTTATGATGATTTTGAGTATTCTCGCTACGGTTGTCCTGCTCGGCGCGTTGTTCTATCACCGCGTGAGCTTATTTATCAGCAGTCTGATTTTGCTCGCCTGGACAGCCGCCCTCGGCGTCGCTGGTCTGTGGTCGGTGTGGGTACTGGTGCCTCTGGCCATTATCCTCGTGCCGTTTAACTTTGCGCCTATGCGTAGGTCGATGATTTCCGCGCCGGTATTTCGCGGTTTCCGTAAGGTGATGCCGCCGATGTCGCGCACGGAGAAAGAAGCGATTGATGCGGGCACCACCTGGTGGGAAGGCGATTTGTTCCAGGGCAAGCCGGACTGGAAAAAGCTGCATAACTATCCGCAGCCGCGCCTGACCGCTGAAGAGCAAGCGTTTCTCGACGGTCCGGTAGAAGAAGCCTGCCGGATGGCGAATGATTTCCAGATTACTCATGAGCTGGCGGACCTGCCGCCAGAGTTGTGGGCGTACCTTAAAGAGCATCGTTTCTTCGCGATGATCATCAAAAAAGAGTACGGCGGGCTGGAGTTCTCGGCTTATGCCCAATCTCGTGTGCTGCAAAAACTCTCCGGCGTGAGCGGGATCCTGGCAATTACCGTCGGCGTGCCGAACTCATTAGGCCCGGGCGAGCTGCTGCAACATTACGGCACTGACGAGCAGAAAAATCACTATCTGCCGCGTCTGGCGCGTGGTCAGGAGATCCCTTGCTTTGCACTGACCAGCCCGGAAGCGGGTTCCGATGCGGGCGCGATTCCGGATACCGGGATTGTCTGCATGGGCGAATGGCAGGGCCAGCAGGTGCTGGGGATGCGTCTGACCTGGAACAAACGCTACATTACGCTGGCACCGATTGCGACCGTGCTTGGTCTGGCGTTTAAACTCTCCGACCCGGAGAAATTACTCGGCGGTGCAGAAGATTTAGGTATTACCTGTGCGCTGATCCCGACCACCACGCCGGGCGTGGAAATTGGTCGTCGCCACTTCCCGCTGAACGTACCGTTCCAGAACGGACCGACGCGCGGTAAAGATGTGTTCGTGCCGATCGATTACATCATCGGCGGGCCGAAAATGGCCGGGCAAGGCTGGCGGATGCTGGTGGAGTGCCTCTCGGTAGGCCGCGGCATCACCCTGCCTTCCAACTCAACCGGCGGCGTGAAATCGGTAGCGCTGGCAACCGGCGCGTATGCACACATTCGTCGGCAGTTCAAAATCTCTATCGGTAAGATGGAAGGGATTGAAGAGCCGCTGGCGCGTATTGCCGGGAACGCTTATGTAATGGATGCTGCGGCATCGCTGATTACCTACGGCATTATGCTCGGTGAAAAACCCGCCGTGCTGTCGGCTATCGTTAAGTATCACTGTACCCACCGCGGGCAGCAGTCGATTATTGATGCGATGGATATCACCGGGGGCAAAGGCATTATGCTCGGGCAAAGCAACTTCCTGGCCCGTGCTTACCAGGGCGCACCGATTGCCATCACCGTTGAAGGGGCTAACATTCTGACCCGCAGCATGATGATCTTCGGACAAGGAGCGATTCGTTGCCATCCGTACGTGCTGGAAGAGATGGAAGCGGCGAAGAACAATGACGTAAATGCGTTCGATAAACTGCTGTTCAAACATATCGGTCACGTCGGTAGCAACAAAGTTCGCAGCTTCTGGCTGGGCCTGACGCGCGGTTTAACCAGCAGCACACCAACCGGCGATGCCACTAAACGCTACTATCAGCACCTGAACCGCCTGAGCGCCAACCTCGCCCTGCTTTCTGATGTCTCGATGGCGGTGCTGGGCGGCAGCCTGAAACGTCGCGAGCGTATCTCGGCCCGCCTGGGTGATATTTTAAGCCAGCTTTACCTCGCCTCTGCCGTTCTGAAGCGTTATGACGACGAAGGCCGTAATGAAGCCGATCTGCCGCTGGTGCACTGGGGCGTACAGGATGCGCTGTATCAGGCAGAACAGGCGATGGACGATTTACTGCAAAACTTCCCGAACCGTGTGGTTGCCGGGCTGCTGAATGTGGTGATCTTCCCGACCGGACGTCATTATCTGGCACCTTCTGACAAGCTGGATCATAAAGTGGCGAAGATTTTACAAGTGCCGAACGCCACCCGTTCCCGCATTGGTCGCGGTCAGTACCTGACGCCGAGCGAGCATAACCCGGTTGGTTTACTGGAAGAGGCGCTAGTGGATGTGATTGCCGCCGACCCGATTCATCAGCGGATCTGTAAAGAGCTGGGTAAAAACCTGCCGTTTACCCGTCTGGATGAACTGGCGCACAACGCGCTGGCGAAGGTGCTGATTGATAAAGATGAAGCCGCTATTCTGGTGAAAGCTGAAGAAAGCCGTTTACGCAGTATTAACGTTGATGACTTTGATCCGGAAGAGCTGGCGACGAAGCCGGTAAAGTTGCCGGAGAAAGTGCGGAAAGTTGAAGCCGCGTAATTGAATAACGGAGCCGAAAGGCTCCGTTTCTTTATCCGCTAATTATTTAAAATTAAAGCCATCCGGATGGTTTTCCAGGCTGCCGGTCAACGCCGCGAACAGCACCATTTTGCCATCAATCGAAAGCGCATCGTTCACATTCAACCAGGTGAGTTTCTCTTGCGACGTTTTCTCATCAATAGTCGAGAACAGCCCCGTCATCTGATTAGATTTCTCGGACCACATCACAGCGATACGTTGCGAGCCACAGTCATGCGGTTTGCACGCGCTCATCACCTGATACGTCTCATCTCCCAATGTCACGGTTTGTGCGGGAGTATAAGTACCGCCTTTCATCACCCAGGCAGGCAGCTTATGCCCTTGCACCATCTGATTAAACGCCGCTTTGGTGGTTTCGCCCTTTGCAAGACTGCTAATGGTTAAATCATCCTGCGCCATTGCACTGGTGGCGATGACCAGAGCGGCGACTGTCGTTATTGCCTTAAACATCATTCCTCCCGGGCTTATCCTGCCCATGTGATTAACTCCCTAAAGCCTAGCGATAACACGATAATTTGCAAATCAGATATTTCCAATATCAGCATTTGTTATCAATTTATTCTGCGCTAAGGCAACTGCCTGATAAGGTGTTAGAGTTATAAAACCCTTCGCATAAAGGAGTTGTACACCGTGCCTGGTTTGAAGATTACGCTTTTGCAGCAACCACTGGTGTGGATGGATGGCCCTGCCAACCTGCGCCATTTTGATCGTCAACTGGAAGGTATTACCGGGCGCGATGTGATCGTTCTACCGGAGATGTTTACCAGCGGCTTTGCCATGGAAGCGGCAGCTTCGTCGCTAGCACAAGATGACGTAGTGAGCTGGATGACAGCCAAAGCGCAGCAGTGCAATGCGCTGATTGCAGGCAGTGTTGCATTACAAACGGAGTCTGGTTCGGTTAACCGCTTTTTGCTGGTTGAGCCGGGCGGCACGGTACATTTTTATGATAAGCGTCATCTGTTCCGCATGGCAGATGAGCATCTACATTATAAAGCGGGCAATGCGCGAGTGATTGTGGAATGGCGCGGCTGGCGTATTTTGCCGCTGGTGTGCTACGACTTACGTTTTCCGGTGTGGTCGCGCAATCTCAACGATTATGACCTCGCCCTGTACGTCGCCAACTGGCCTGCTCCGCGCTCTCTGCACTGGCAGGCATTGCTGACAGCCCGCGCGATTGAGAATCAAGCGTATGTTGCGGGATGCAATCGCGTCGGCAGCGATGGCAACGGCTGCCATTATCGCGGTGACAGCCGAGTTTCCGGCATGGCAGGATGCGGATGAGTTTAGGTTGTGGTGAGTGGGGGTTGTGTTTAGGGCCGGGGAGAGTCGGGGAAGACTACGAAAGCCCGCTCCCCGCAAGGACTGACGCCAGGTAGTTTCTGTCCATAGCTGCTTTTCGTATCTTACGTCTTAACCCTGCCTTGAATACCTTATCATTCGTCAAAATATTAATAGCGATGTGCCGTATCCCTGAAAATAATTCTGCTGCGTTTCCTCTTCTTATTTTGCAGTCGTCTTCATTCATTACCACATCCAGACGCCAGTGCAGTTTATTCTCCACGTGCCAGTGATTTCGGAACGCTGTGGCGAACTTCTCTGCGGTTAAATCAGCAGAACTGATATAATATCTGACCGTCATTTTTGGCTCCTTCTTTTGTTCTGCTATTATTGAACGAAATGAGACTGCTATGCATAATTACTTCAGCCCTTTCCATTCAAATATGAAATCAATAAGTTCATCAGGGACATCGCAAACAATATGAAGACGGATTTCTTCTCTGCCGTGACTCTTTTCACTCATTGCGTAACGGTCATACTCTGGATTATTTAATTCTTTCAGTGGAAATTTTTCCTCAAAGGCTTTATTAATCCGACCCTGATTTCCTTTTACAGCGAATAAATACCCCCCCCTGTTTTGTATCTTCTCTGCAATATCTTTCTGGCAACCCATTGCATCAGTTGTGATGATTTTTCCTTTAATGTCCAACATGTTAAGAAGCTCAGGGATAGCTGTAATCTCATTAGATTTCTCATCCGTCTTGATCTGTCCGATGACCAGACTGTGCATTGTTGAGAACGCACTAATGACATGAATCGCTCCCCTGCGGCGACTCTTGTCATAAGAATGCCGGAGCGTTTTTCCATCAATTGCAATAACGTCTTTATCATCTGAAGAATGGCAGTCACGCATCCAGTTAATAAAGCACTCGTGAAATTTTGCAGGCTGATACAGGATACAACTCTGGCGATGGTATCGTGAACAGGAATACCATTTTCAAAATCACCATATTGCTTCAAAAAATCGAGATGTGTTTACCAAAAATCCTCTATATCTTCCCAATTTTCTGCACCAGAAATAACGGCACAAATAGTCAACAGTAGAATATCTGACAATTTATGTTCCACTTTCCAGGCTTGTCTGTAATCGGGGATAATAGAAATATGTTCCATCAATTTTTTAAGTTCCATTTTGTTCTCCTTATTTATGTAAGGAGTATTTGATTATGTATAAGTAATAAAAAACAGCTTCAGGTAATGAGGGATATCTCAATTTTTAAACATAAAATGCGAATTATTTAGTACAAAAAGTGTACTTCTGATGATCTTTCCCTGGATACAGATCTCCATACTCCCAGCCGTGGCAAGACTGTTAGCGGTTTCTCTGGAGGATTTGCTTGGCGAAGAACCGGAGAAGATCGCCCGTAAGCGTGGCCCTGCGCCAAAATGGCAGCAGCTTATTGAAGAGATCGACAGCCTGCCGAAGGCAAAGCAGAAGATGATTTCGGAGATGTTAAGTGCGCTGATTGTTCAGGCGCGTAACTGACTGATAAATAACGCGGTGATTAAGGGCGGCAACCCTTAACCACCGCTCACCACAAGCAACTAACAGAGGTAGTTAATCATGGCTGAACACGATATTACGCCAGAAGTCACCATTTCCAAAACACAGCGCCGCTATAAAGTCGGCTATGTCAGAGCCCGCCACCAGGACCGCGCAACCGGTATAGCCCGGTATTATTCACAACACCCCAGCCTGCACCTCAAGGGCGACTGGCTGAAAGAAGCCGGATTTGATACCGGACGGGGTGTCACGGTGAAGATTTCGGAGGGGTGCCTGACCATCATCGCTGACAGTGACGAGGTACAGGAACTGCGGGAAGAACTTTATCAGGTTAAACAGGCGGTTAAGGGGATGCGGAACGGGATGTTTAGTGTGCTGAACGAGAGTTAAAAAATAAAAAAGCCGGGAAGATTTAATTTTCTTCCCGGCTTTCATTAGACTTCTTCTATTTCATATTTTATAGACAATTCATGAAAGGCAGTAAATATCAGTGAAAATAATTTATCTCTATCACTTCCATTTAAATTATTTACAATAAAAAAACCATCCTCATGATCTTCTATTGAAAAATCAATCCAGTTTGAATAACTAGATGGAATCCAAAGTGAACCATCAGTATTAATCCGAGAGGATGGTTGATTTTCTTTTATTCTCTCGACAATAAAAGAAAGTAAATTATCTACTTTATCATCGACATGTATAATATATTCAACACTCATTAATTTCTTGCCTCATGCGCCGCACCCATGGGCCCGCCCTCGTTTTGTAGGATAATCATTTGGATTCCTGATCCCTATATGTGTTTCATTCGGATTAGTACTCGGAATGCCTCTGTCATTCAGAGGTACCTCACCGGGATCATATTTATGCACATGTGCGTTAGCCCCAGACTTGGGTAATGGATCACCGTTTTTCATCGTCATACTTTGATTTCCATAGGGATCGACACGAACTTTAGAGCCATCAGCGTGACTCCATGTCTGATTCCCGGTACTTGTTTGTTTATCTAAATTGAATCCATTATCAGTAAGAATAGAACCTATTGCCCCTGGGGATCTTCCTTTTAATTGAGGCAAATCAGAGGCGGCACTTAATCCAAGCGGATCTATCCATGATAGCGGATTCGGCGCATAAGCATAGAGATTCAATCCACCAAGCAGCCCTATCGGGTCCTGACTGATAAACCTCCCGCACTCCGGCGCATAATACCTGAACAGATTGTAATGCAGCCCTGTTTCTTCGTCAAAGTACTGCCCCGGTAGCCGCAGCGGCTGCTCAAAGTACGCCCTGCTGTTGCTGATGTCGCCCCGGTTTTCGCCAAATCCCGCCTGATAGCCCGCCCACACCAGCGTCCCGTCCGGCGCGGTCACCTCCTGCACCGTGCCCGTCAGGTCCGTGTGGTAATACCAGATTTTCCGGCTTTCTCCGCGCCCCGTGATGACCGCCACCGGCGTGTACGGCTGCTCCGCGTCGAACAGGTATGTCCGCTTTCCCTGCCACGTTGTCTCCTGCAACAGCCGGAACCCTTCCCACACAAACGTTGTCCGGCTTCGTTCTCCCCGGTCGGTATCGAGATTGCTGGTCGCCTTGCTGATGCGCCTGCCCAGTGCATCATACTGATACCGCGTCTCGCTGTTGCTGCTGATGACCCGCGTTAACTGGCCCTGCGCGTTCCACTCCAGTTGCTGGTCCCTGCGCGCTGTCAGTTCGCCCCATTCGTTATAGCGGTAGCGGTAACGCCCGTAGCCCGGCAGGCGGTTATCCATCACCGCTCCCTGATACTCGTCCGTCAGGAGGTTGCCCGCTTTGTCGTAATAATAATGGTCATGGTCGTACATCTGACCCGTGCGGCTGGTCAGCCAGCCGCTCCGGTCATAGCTGAACACCAGGCAACCGCGCAGTTTGTCATTGATGCCGTCGACTTCGCCGTCTGCGTTCCAGAGGTAATCCCGCGCCGTCACGCTGTCGCTGTGCGACGGGTGTGTGGCTGTCTGCTGTGGGTTCTGACTGCCGCCTGGCAGGCTGCGCTGCCAGCTTAACCGGTTATCGGCGTTGTAGCCGCTGAAGGTCGTCAGTTTCCCCTGCGTGCGCATCACCTGACGGTGCAGGCTGTCACGCTCATATTCACTCACCGTGATACCGTCCAGCGCTGTCTGGAGCAGATGCCCGCTGCCGTAGTAAAGATGGCTGAGGTGCTGACCGTCCGGTAAGGTGATATCGGTGGGATTGCCCAGCGCATCGCGCCGGTACTTTATGCTGCCATGCACGCTGTGCTCTGCCGTCAGCCACCCGCTGCTGTCATACGCAAAATGCACCCTGTCCGCCTGCATGTGGTGCAGCCGTTCCCCTTCTTCCGTGGGAGTGAGCGTCACTTCCGTTATCTGGTCAAGACGGTTGTAGCTGAAGGTCCGTGTACTGTGCTGCGTGTCACTGCGCAACAGGCGACCCAGCGCGTCACGCTCCTGTCGCTCATTACGCATCCCGCCTTCTGTACCCTGTGTCTGGATGATGACCGGGAACCCGCCCGCATTCAGCGCAAACATCCGTATCAGGCCATCCGGGTGCTTCTCCCCCGTCAGCCGTCCGTCCGCATCGTGGCTGAACTGGTACTGTGCCCCGTTGCCGTTGCTCAGGCTGGCGACCATCCCCTCCGCCGTGTACTGCCAGCGCGTCTCCCGTTTCTCTTCATCCGTGTGAACTGCCGGCAGGCCGCGCGGCGTATACCGCCAGCTCTGCACGCTGCCCGTGATGCGGCGGTGGCTGCTCAGTAACCCCAGCGCGTTCCAGGTGTAACGGTCCTGCTGTTTACCGGGATGATTTACCGTCTCAGGCAGACCCAGACGGTTATAGCGGATGCGTACCGCTTTCCCCTCCGCGTCCGTCACCGTCGTCAGGTTGCCGTCTTCATCGTAGTCATAGTCCGTGGTGCGCCCCGAACAGTCGGTGTACCGCGTCAGTTGCCCGCGCGCATCGTGCACCAGCGCCACCCCGCCACCCCGCGCATCCGTGCGGCTGACAGCCAGCCCCTGTTCATCATACCCGTACCGCGTGACGCGCCCTTCCGGGTCTGTCTCCCGTATCACCTGACCGTGTTCGTTGTAATCCGCCTTCCATACGTGGTCGTCATCCAGCGCCCGGCGCGTGATTTCAGCAAAACTGCCGTTCCACTGCGTCTGTGTCACCCGGCCCGCCGGGTCCGTCTCTTTCACCACCCGGCTCAGGGTGTCGTATTCCAGCATTACCCTGCGTTCGCCGGGGAGTTCCACCGCTACCGGAAAATGGTTTTCGTTGTAGGTAAAGCGGTACATCCCGCCACCCGGTGTCCGGTGCGCGGTGACATACGTCTCTTCATCAAACCACCACTGCCACCGCTGCCCGGGCCTGCCGGTGACCACCGTATGCCCGCCCACAAAATCATAGTGGAACCGATAATGCTCGCCGTCGCTGGTCGTGTGCTCCACCACGCGGGGGAAACCGTCAATCTCCTGCCAGCGGTAGGTACAGGTGAAGCCTGTCGCGTTGCGGTGTGAACTGAACCCCAAAACCTGGACAGTTTCAGTTAACCGGCTTTTTGATACTCAGTCCGGTATTCTACCGGGCTGAGTCCCCCAAGACTGAGTTTTATT
>QWCB01000106.1_pt1 | contig 87509 bp, 65 predicted proteins | sample 1972511 | NCBI WGS metagenome assembly QWCB01 (sample SAMN09866719, study PRJNA288562) | Human gut metagenome isolate term5_stool, whole genome shotgun sequencing... | isolation source: gut | host: Homo sapiens | place: USA: California | reverse complement strand
AAATGTGACCTTGAAGAGAGGAACAGGTAGAGGAAGCAATATAAAGTATAATCCATATGCCTTTACAGAACAGGGAATATATATGCTCATGACTGTATTAAGGGGAGAACTTGCTGTTAAACAGAGCAAGGCTTTAATACGAATGTTTAAGCAGATGAAAGACTTCATCGTTGAAAATCAAGATTTTATCAGTTCCAAAGAATTAGTAAAGGTTGCTATTCAAACCAATCAAAATACAAATGATATTGCAAAAATAAAATCTCAAATGGCTACTAAAGAAGATTTGAAAAAGGTTATGGATAATTTTATAGACCCGGAAACATATAAACATTTCCTTTTGATGAATGGAGATAAGATCGAAGCTGATGTTGCCTATACAAAAATATATAAGTCGGCAAAGAAAAGCATTTATGTTATAGATAACTATATAGGGCTTAAAACACTTGAACTTTTAAGAGCTGCAAGAGATAAAACTCAAATTATAGTCTTTAGTGATAATGTTAAAAACAAGGATATGCTTACAAAAAATATCTTAGATGATTTTAGAAAAGACTATCCCAATATAGAGCTGAAGCTAAAGCTAGCAGGCCAAAAATATCACGATAGATATATTGCAATAGACTATGGAACAGAAAATGAAGCATTTTATCTTTGTGGAGCCTCATCAAAGGATGCAGGAAATAAGGTATCAAGCATTACCAAGATAGAAGAATCGTCTAAAGATATGTACCATGATATGTTTTGTAAGATGTTGAACAATAAAGACTTAAAAATTTAATATATAATTATGAAAAAAATCATAGCAAACGCAAGGGAATGCATACTACGGACGAAATTCATCACCTCGTACGGGTGATAATATGAATGCTGCGTATTTTTTGCCTAAAGTTAATATCAGAGGAAATGATAGATTTCTCAAAACATTGTCAGTGGAAAATATAATAAATTTACATAAGATATTGAAAAATTAGAATTATTCTAGTATACTGTTTAAGTCGTCTTGAGTTACTAAAACGCAAATTGAAGTGGAGTTATTGAAAATGCTGTATTTTGCATAAAGCATAATCCCATTCAGCCTTTGTGTCTACTTAATTCGAAGACTACGCGGTTATGGCGGAATTGGCAGACGCGCACGGTTCAGGTCCGTGTGAGGAAACTCATGGGGGTTCAAATCCCTTTAACCGCACCATATAAGGAGCTATGACGAATGATGTAAGTTCGGTATAGTTCTTTTTTTTTACGGATTACAGGTCATTTGTTTAAATCTAAATTTCTACCATAAATTACGAGATGCGGATGCAGGTCATTTTACAAAAATGGGGATACCACCGCAATTCACATGGGGTCTGGTTTATATACTGTGATTTTGGAATAATTTGAGAATAATATTGTATCACAATTTAATTGCACCTATAATTTCTGGTAGTTATAATATATGCAGACACTTTAAGGGACTTCGTGATTTTTAAATGTCTGAAGGAGGGACTCATGAGAACATATAGAGATAAAGAAGAACTGAAAGCAGAAATAGAAAAAAGTTATAAAAAATATATTTCGGAATTTGATAGTATTCCAGAAGCACTAAAAGATAAGAATGTAGCTGAAGTTGATAGAACCCCAGCTGAAAATCTTGCGTATCAAGTTGGCTGGACAACGTTACTTCTCAAGTGGGAAAAAGATGAAAGGAATGGCATGCTCGTCAAAACGCCATCAGATAAATTCAAATGGAATCAACTTGGTGAATTATACAAATGGTTTACAGACACCTATGGTAAGCTATCTCTTGAGGAATTAAAAGATAGGTTAGAAGAAAATATAAATTCTATATATAAAATGATTGATTCGATGAGTGCTGACGAGTTGTTCAACCCACATATGAGAAAATGGGCGGATGAAGCAACGAAAACAGCCACTTGGGAAGTTTATAAGTTTATTCACGTGAATACTGTAGCACCATTTGGGACCTTTCGTACGAAAATTCGCAAATGGAAGAAGCTCGCTCTATAATCTGGAGATTGTGATATTATTTTACTAATTTATGATATTATTCCTTTCCTATAGAAATAGATAAACATTGATACATAAAAAATGTATCAACCTTTACCCTTATATCAGGATTTAGGTTGATACAAAATATTATTTACAGACCCTCCAATTATGATATAATAACTATGAGTAGACTTTTTAAATACTAGTAGAATCTGTATGCTATTTTAAAGGAAAGTAATAAATTGAAGAAAATGTTTTTTAGAATTTTTTTAGGTGTCATCATTTTACTAGCTTTGGTTTTTATTCTTAGAATATACAATGACCATAAGTATAAAGATACCAATGCTTTGAAATCTCCTGAATATTATAATGATGTTACTAATATAAGTTTATATCCTACAGATATTGATGGAGTTGATGTAACTTATGTAGATGATGGTATGATGCAAGGCTTTAGATTTGTACCTAAGGAAAAATCACATAAGGGTCTTGTAATTTGTTTTGGAGGTTCTGAGGGAAGTCCAAATTTTGAAACTGCTAAAAGATTGGCTGAAGAGGGATATGAAACCTTTGCACTATTTATGTTCGGCATGAAAAACCAAGAACAAACTTTGAGAAAAATCCCTTTAGAACAATTTGAAGATGTTATAAGTTATATAAATAAAAATATAAAAGACAATAAACCAATAAGTGTTTTGGGAGCGTCAAAAGGTGCAGAATATGCCCTTAATTTAGCTAGCAAATATCCTGAAATAGATAATCTGATTTTAATAGCACCTTCATCTTATAATTTTGCTGGTCTAGATTTTAAAGATTATCGTTCCTCATGGACATATTACGGGAAGGAACTTCCATATATAGATATAAAAAAATCATCATTTAACTCATTTTTAAAAAATATTATTGTTCCGAATATTATTAAAAGTCCTATTAGTTATAAAGAAACTTATAATAGTGCAATAGAAAAAGACTCATCAAGCCAAGAAAAACTAATACCAGTCAAAGATGTTAAGGCAAATATATTGATGATTGTAGGCGAGGATGATTTGATGTGGGATAGCCTTGCTATGGCAAATAAAATAAAAGAACAAAACCCTAAGGCAAAGATTTATTCATATAAAGGAGCAGGGCATATATTTGCTAGCAATGGTGTTTTAAATTTAGAAAAAATTAGAATTGCAACAGGTGGAACAGCTGAAAGCAATGATAAAGCAGAGAGTGAATCAAGAAAAACTATTGATGCTTTCTTAAAAGAAAACCATAAATAAAAAATACTCGGATATTTAAGGACGGTAGAAAATTAAAATCTATCGTCTTTTTTGTATATGTAAAACCACCCGTTTTACGGGTGGCACCGATTTTAATTAAATTCAATTTTCTGAAATAAGAAAAGAATTTACGCTACCTTATTTCAATAAAACTTGTTTTTTTGAAATAAAAGCAGTATAATCTCATTAGTATTTCAAAAAGGAGAATTTTAAAATGAAGAAAGAAAGAGCAGGGACATTAAAAAAACAACTGTCAGGTGATATGGCATACTTTGCATTTTGTCCCTCACCTTTACCGCCGGATCCTACAATAGAAATAGACTCTGATATAACGGAGCTACTAATAAGAGCACATAGAGTCTTAGCTGTTCTTGATGATAAGGCTATTAACATTCCAGATATAGATTTATTTATCTCAATGTATGTTGAAAAAGAAGCACTTCTATCTTCGCAAATTGAAGGCACTCAGGCGACGTTGGAGGATATTTTTAATCCAAACATAGCTGAAAATTTAAATGCAGATGTTGAGGATGTAGTGAAATATGTCAAAGCAACAAAATATGCAATAAAAAGATTAGAAACACTACCGTTATGTAATAGACTGCTTCTCGAGACTCACAGAGAATTGCTTTCTGGAGTAAGAGGGAAGGAAAAAAATCCAGGAGAGTTTAGAAATAGTCAAAACTGGATAGGAGGGTCAGGCTCTACAATTAAAACAGCAAAGTATATTCCACCAGATGTTTTGTCTATGACGGAATTGTTATCTAATCTTGAAAAATACATGAACAAAGAGGATAGCATGGATCATTTGATTAGAATTTCTCTTATTCATTACCAGTTTGAGTCTATACACCCGTTTCTTGATGGGAATGGCCGTATCGGAAGAATTTTAATAGTTCTATATCTACTTGAAAAGAAAGTGATAAAAACACCATCGCTATATTTGTCTTTCTATTTAAAACAAAATAGAATTGAATATTATGACAGAATGTCTGCCATAAGAGAGACAGGGGATTATGAACAGTGGGTGAAATTCTTTCTTAAAGGTATTTATGTTAGTGGGAAATCAGCTATAGAAACTGCAAATGAATTAATTGACTTAAGGAATAAGAATCTCAAAAAAATAGAGAATGAAAACTATAATAAAAGAACCCATGCAACTATGATGAATATATTCCATTATCTTGAAGCTCACCCTATAATTGACATCGGAAAAACAGCAAAAGAATTAAGTATGGCGTATAATACTGTTTCATCTGCCGTAGCAAGATTTGAGAAAATTGAAATTCTTAATTTAGTAACCAAACAGGAGAGAAACAAAGTTTATTGTTATGATGAATACATAAACTTGCTGCGTTCAGGTACAGAACTCTAAATTTATGACTATATTCTAAACCAAAACTATCGGCAAACTTAGATATTACAATCGGTGCCATCCGTAAAACGGGTGGTTCGAACTGGGGCTATAAGCCCCATAAAACAAAAGGCGACAGACTCTTTATGAATCGTCGCCTTTGAGTATTTTGTTGTAGTGGTATTTCGCGTGAAATTAGTCTTTGACAAATGCTGCCTTAGCCATCTGAATTATGATGGTTGGAATGAGAGATAGCCCGACTACATAAAATACATCAATTGTCCTGAGAGGATCAATTGTGAATGGATTTCGCAATACAGGGATGAATAGGACAGCCCCGAGAAGGCAGGCACCTGCAAACCACGCACCCACAACAGCCATGTTTGTGAATAGACCAAGTGCAAAAATTGATTCCTTTCCTCTGCTGTTAAATCCATGCCAAAGCCTTGCAAGGCAAAGCGTTGCAAATGCCATAGTCATGGCTCCGTAATGGCCTTCATTACCGAGACCTATGTAAAAAGCTCCGAGAGTGGCACTACCGATAAGGGCACCTTGAAGAATAATTTGGATAAAATTAGCCCTTGTGATTACATTTTCTTTTCGTGAGCGAGGAGCTTCGTTAATCAGCCCTTTGTTCATAGGCTCCATGTTGATAGCAAGAGCAGGCAGTGAATCTGTCAAGAGATTTATGAACAAAAGATGGACGGCAGTAAAAGGGGTTGGAAGTGCGAGCAATGCAGTTGCCAATACAACGAAAATTCCAGCCATGTTGCCTGAGAGCAGGAACAAAATAGAGTTTTTTATATTGGCATAGATGTTTCTGCCGTTGAGGACAGATTTTACAATTGTTGCGAAATTGTCATCTGTTAAAATCATGCTTGCAGCATCCTTTGAAACGTCAGTTCCAGTTATACCCATAGCGACACCGACATCGGCGCTTTTAAGAGCAGGAGCGTCATTCACGCCATCACCAGTCATTGCTACAATATGACCGAGCGATTGCCAAGCCTTAACAATTCTAATTTTATTGCTAGGTGATACCCTCGCGTATAGCGAAATTTTCTCAAGCTTACCCATGAGTTCATCTTGGCTCATTTCATCTAGTTCAGGTCCTGTAACAGCAATATCTCCGTCTTCCATAATTCCGATTCTTTTTGCAATTGCGGAGGCAGTAATTTTGTGGTCGCCAGTTATCATTATCGGTTTGATACCTGCACGCCTACATTCTGCAACGGCTTCAAATGATTCCTCTCGTGGTGGATCCATCTCAGCCATGAGCCCCAGAAACTCAAGGTCATTCTCATATGAAAGATCTAGCACTGCTTCGGTGCTCTTGACAAGCCCCTCAATCCTCTTCTTAGCAAACGCAAGCACACGCAGACCCTGCGATGACCATTTTTGATTGAGGACCTCAATCGCCTTTCTTTCATCCTCAGAGAGATTGATGGTCCTGCTGAGCAGGACGTCAAGAGCACCCTTGGTGAACAGAACAGCTTCTCCGTCTATATCGTGATATGTTGACATCAGCTTACGGTTAGAATCGAAGGGAATCTCTGCAAAACGCGGATATTTTGTTCGGATTTCGTCATAATTTCCGCCTTCCTTGATGTAGTATTCCACAAGTGCGGTTTCTGTTGGATCGCCTAAGAAGCCTTCATCAGTTACAGTGGTATCGTTGCAAAGAACTGACGCTAGCTTGAACATATTTTCAGGCGCAGAGGGTAAGATATAAGTATCCTCAACAGTCATTTTGTTTTGAGTTAATGTCCCAGTTTTGTCAGAGCATATAATGGAGACCGAGCCTAAACCTTCGACGGCTGATAATTCCTTGATAATTGCATTTTCCTCAGCCATGCGCTTGGTGCCTATGGCAAGAGAAATGGTAATGATGGATGATAAAGCCTCAGGAATTGCAGCTACCGCAAGAGCAACAGCAAAGAGCAGTGAATCCAAAATAGGCATATTCCTGTAAATGTTCAGTGCGAAAACTAGAATACATAGAATAATTATACCTATGGAAAGCTTTTTTGAAAAATTATCCATGGTTACCTGAAGAGGCGTCTTTTTTTCCTCAGCATTGCTAATCATGTCGGCAATTAGACCAAGTTGAGCCTTTGCTCCAACGGCAGTGCAGACTACTGTTGCTCTACCATACGTTATCAGAGAGCCTGAAAAAACCATGTTGAGCTGGTCGCCGAGTGCAATCTTTTCGTCGGGATTATCACTATTTGCATTTAGGGTACCTGACTGTTTTTCGACACTTTCTGATTCGCCAGTAAGTGCACTCTCATTTACTTTTAATGAATAGTTTTCTATTATACGTCCATCTCCAGGAACAATATCACCTGCTTCGAGAGTGAAAATGTCGCCAACAACAAGATCCTCTGCGGGGACTTCTATTTTGTGCCCATTTCTTATGACCTTAGCATTTGGGGAGGACATGCTTTTAAGACTTTTTAGAGATTGCTCAGCCTTTATATATTGAACGGTACCAAGTACAGCGTTTAATATTAGAACAGAGATAATTACGGCAGTACTTTCGTAGCTTCCTGTTATCATAGAAATGATTGCAGCAATTATAAGTATGATAACGAGAAGATCCTTGAATTGATCGATGAATATTTCGAATACGGATTTCTTTTTCTTTTCTTCAATTTTATTGGACCCGTATTTTTTGCGGTTAATGCTAACTTGACTTTCTGAAAGACCATTTAGCTCTGTAGAAAGTTCTGTCATAACTTGTCTTGCGTCTTTGTTGTAATACATAACTTCTCCTTGGTGTAAATATGCTATTCATTTTCCATAAATTATAACATAAATGAGGCGTGTATAGTATGAGAATATTAAAGAAAACAGCAAGAATAACTGATATAAAGTGGATATGCCCAAGAAGTCGTAGCCGTTGGATATATAGCGGCTACGTTTAGCATACCATAGTTGAGAATAATATACAGTTAGTATGTCTAACACGCCTTAGCCGTGGCTGATATTTTGTATTCTTGATAAAATAAAAAACGATGGGAGACACTCCATCGTTTATATGCTCATTGCATGTGTATTTAACTTATACACAGGTGGGGACGGGTGAGACTTATTTTGCAGCTTTTGCTGCGTTGAATCTTTTTGTAAGTCTTGAAACCTTTCTTGAAGCAGCTTTCTTGTTAAGAGTTCCCTTTGAAGCAGCCTGCATCAATTTCTTTTCGCAAACTCCAAGTTTTTCAGATGCCTGCTCTAGATCATTTGACTCCATTGCAAGCTCAAACGCCTTGATAGCTTCTTTCACATGGCTCTTAACACGCTTATTTCTAGCGGTTTTCTTGTCGATTACTCTGATTCTTTTCTTTGCGGATTTAATATTTGCCATTAATTTTCACCCCACTTTTCTTAAATTTAACAATTTGCTTAAATTCGCACTTGCCATTATATAACAAAATAACAGAGTTTGCAACGATTTTATCTTTTTTTCTACTTCTGCCATCCAGTATTGTCAAACATATGTGACAAAGCCATCTGGAGATGTCGCAATACTTTCCAATAAATGCAACATAAGTCATTACAACTCAAGCTATAATGTTCGACGCTTCTGCTTAGAGCGGAAAAACACAATGCTCACAAAGGCTAGAGTGATAAACTCTGAAACAGGTAGTGCAAACCACAGATAAACGATATTTCCAAACTGAGCTAAAATTGCGATTGCAGGTACCAGCAACAGAAGTCCGCGGCTCACGGTAATCAAAAGGGATTTGATTGCAGCCTCTTGAGCATTCATTGAAGCAGCAATTACTATGTTGAGCCCCGCAAAGAAATAACCGACGAAATAGCACCTTATCCCCAAAGCACCCATTGCATTGAGCTCGGGGTCACTTGTTTTGTTGAATATATCCGAAAACGGTGTCGCAAAGATATATAGTATAATATACAAAACAATAGCCATAGAAAAGGCTGTTATAATACCAAGGCGGATGACCTGCGTCTTGGAATGATTATCGCCTCTACCATGGTACTTGCTTATGAGTGGCTGCATACCTTGACCTATTCCATTAAAGAGCGCATTTACTACAAATGCTATATTAGCAACTATTGAATATGCAGAAACACCGAGATTACCTGCGATTGACCAAGAGGCAATGTTGAATGAAACTATTGAAAGTCCTGACGACATTTCAATGATAAAGCTTGAAAGTCCCAGTACAACAATATTTTTAAATACCCAGAAAATCCTATTATTACGATGCCTGTAATCGCGATGATTATTACCATTAACGTGAATAAATTTAAAAGGATTAAGTAAAACAAACGAATTCATATGTTTTAGGAAATAAATTGAAAGTACGAGAAGTCCTATAATAGGGGATATTCCCGTCGCTAGAGCCGCACCTTTCATTCCCATTTTGCAAGGATAAATAAAAATCCAGTCCATTATACAGTTTGATAAATTGCTTGCAAGAAGCGATGCTGTAGCGAATTTCGGCGCATTGTCATTTCTAATGAATGCGACAATTATATTGTTGAGCATAAAAGGCACAGAAAATGTTGAAACGACCCGTATATAGGTAGAAGCATAAGGCACAGTTACCTCGTCACCACCGAAAACAAAGGCCAAATTCTTCGAAAAAATACGTCCTAAAATTAAAAAAACAAAGCCAAGAACAGCCGCGATAGAAACAGCGAAGGTAAATATTTTGTTGCCAAGCTCATGGTCACCTCTGGCTTTAATAACAGCAAAAAACGTCGATCCTCCAACGGAAATTAGCATTCCGATTCCGAGGATGATGCTGTAAATTGGTAAAGCTATGTTGAGCCCTGCAAGAGCCATTGTGCCGATGCCATTTGCAACAAAATATGTGTCAGCCAGAATGTATGCCGAAAAACCGATCATAGCGAGAATACTTTGGCTGACATATAATGCAAAAGCTTTTCGAATCTTAGACTTGTCAATATTTAAATTTACGGATTTTTCTATTGTATTCATGGCTATCATTTTATACTAATCGCAATTAAAATGCTAGTGTTGTACCAATAGATATGATATTATTAAAGCAGTAAAAACAAAAATGAGGAGCTGTTTAATGGACCAGAAATATATAAGGAACTTTAGCATAATAGCACATATTGACCATGGAAAGAGTACACTCGCAGATAGAATTATCGAAAATACCGGTTTGGTCGCAACAAGGGATATGAAGGAGCAATTTCTCGACAATATGGATATTGAGAGAGAACGTGGAATAACCATTAAACTGCAAACGAGTAGGCTCGTATTTAAGTCAAAGGATGGCAATGAATATATATTTAACCTGATTGACACTCCAGGACATGTTGACTTCAACTACGAAGTGTCGAGAAGCCTCGCTGCCTGCGAGGGAGCGGTTCTTGTAGTGGATGCGACACAGGGAGTAGAAGCACAGACTATGGCAAATGTTTATTTGGCACTGGATGAAGACCTTGAGATTTTACCGTGTCTTAACAAAATTGACCTTGCGAGTGCGAGAGTTGATGAGGTTAAGGAAGAAATCGAGGATATGATAGGCATTGATACCGAAGATGCACCCCTTGTTTCAGCAAAAGAGGGGATTGGAATTGAGAACCTTCTCGAGGCGATAGTTGAGTGCATCCCTCAGCCGAACGGAGATCCCGACGCACCCCTTAAGGCATTGATATTCGATTCGGTTTATGACAACTATAGAGGTGTCGTTATTTATACACGAATATTCGATGGTGAGGTTAGACCTGGCGATAAAATTCTTCTTATGAATAGCAAGAAAAAATATGAGGTTACAGAAGTTGGTGTGATGGCACCATCGCATAATGCTACAAAACAGTTGTCTGCGGGGGATGTTGGATATATAGTTGCCTCAATTAAGCAGGTTAAGGATGCTAGAGTAGGTGATACGATTACACTTGCGAGCAATCCTACCACATCGGTATTGCCGGGATATAAGAAAGTGCAATCTATGGTTTACTGTGGAATTTACCCTGCCGAAGGTGAAAAGTATGAGGGTGTAAAGGACGCACTGGAAAAGCTACAGGTAAATGATGCTGCTTTTTTGTTCGAGCCTGAGACTTCAACCGCACTTGGATTTGGATTTAGATGTGGATTTCTAGGACTTCTTCACATGGAAATTATAGTTGAAAGACTTGAGAGAGAATTTGACCTTGCGGTAATAACCACAGCTCCAAGCGTTGTATACAAGATTGTAAAAAACGACGGTAGTATCGAAATGATTCAAAATCCTACGAATCTTCCTCCTCTGACTGAGATAGACCACATTGAGGAGCCAATGGTTAAGACTAATATCATTATTCCCAAGGAATATGTAGGTTCAATAATGGAGATGTGTCAGGAAAGACGTGGCACCATGCTCCATATGGAATATATTGCAGGTGACAGGGTGGATTTACACTATGATATGCCGCTAAATGAAGTAATATATGACTTTTTCGATGCACTTAAATCCAAAACAAGAGGATATGGTTCTCTTGATTATGAGTTTGACAGATATGAGAAAAGTCAGTTAGTTAAGCTCGATGTTTTGCTCAACAAGAACCTTGTAGATGCGTTTTCAATGATTGTTCACGAATCAAGAGCCTATGCTAGGGGCAAGTTCGTGTGCGAAAAACTCAAGGAAGTTATACCAATGCATCAATTCGAAGTTCCTATTCAAGCGGCTATAGGTCAGAAAATAATTGCTAGAACAACGGTAAGAGCATACAGAAAAGATGTAATTGCAAAATGCTATGGTGGAGATATATCAAGGAAGAAGAAATTGCTCGAAAAACAGAAGGCCGGCAAGAAAAGAATGAGGCAATTTGGTAAGGTAGAGGTTCCCCAGGAAGCCTTTACAGCCGTTCTAAAATACGATGAAGGCAAATAAAAATGACAGATAAGGCTACACCTTTACGTAGACGACCCCTAGGAATATATATACACGTACCATTTTGCATGAGGAAATGTGGGTATTGTGGGTTTTATTCTATTCCATTAAGAGAGGAAGCTTTAGAAGAATATACAAAAGCAATCGAAAGTCAAATATTGAACCAATCTTTTGTTCCAAGAGAAGTTGGTGATTTTGACGTTAATAGATATTTTGTTGACAGCATTTTCTTAGGTGGAGGCACACCATCTTTGTTATCCTCAGAGTCGATGCAGCGGATACTCGGTGCGGTTGATTCAGTTTTTTGTATTGATAAAGAAGCAGAGATTACAGTAGAGTCTAATCCAGGAAGTCTTAGTCTTGAAAAACTGATGGCATATAAATCGGCAGGTATTAACAGAATAAGTATAGGAATCCAAAGCTTTGACGATAGCGAGCTTCTACAGATAGGAAGAATTCACGATGTCGATACTGCGCTAAAAACAGTTGAAGCTTCTAGAAAAGCTGGTTTTGACAATCTAAATTTTGACTTGATTTTTTCGCTTCCTAATCAGACTTTAAAAAGATGGGATAAAAATTTGAAAGCGGCTATAAATCTCTCTCCTGAGCATCTTTCAATATATGGACTACAGCTAGAAGAGGGTACTGAATTTTTTGAGTGTTTTAAAAATGGAGAGTTTGACGAAACGAGCGATGAACTGGACAGACAGATGTACCACCAAACATGTGATATGTTGAAAGATAGCGGATTTGCGCATTACGAAATATCAAATTGGTCAAAGCCCGGATATGAGTGCAGGCATAATCTAAAGTACTGGCAGTTTATTGACTATCTGGGTATAGGTCCGTCGGCGGCCTCTTTTCTTAATGGATTTAGATTTGAGGTTGTTTCATCTTTGACAGATTTCATGTTAGCTCACAAAATTAATAGAGATTTATACAGACCAGATGAGATTTATACGAACATATTTTCGGAAGTGCATCAAAACACCTTGAAGGATTCCGCAGGAGAATTTGCGTTTACAGCACTGAGAACCGTGGATGGTATTTCTTTTGATAAATTCAAATCAGAGTTTGGAGTAGATTTCATGAAATTTTATGAGAGTGAAAAATCTGAGCTTGAGGATTATATAGAATTAGGATATTTGAATATCGACGAAAACGGCATTAGGCTTACAAGAAGTGGGATAGATATATCAAACAGTATAATGTCTTTGTTTGTATAAATTTTTTATGAAAATTCACAGAGGAATTTGATAGGAGGCATTGATAAAATGGAAAAGTATATACTAGCACTTGATCAAGGCACTACGAGCTGTCGAGCAATCATTTACAATAAAAAAGGGGAGCCTATTATTACGGCTCAAAAAGAATTTCAACAGTTTTTTCCAAAATCGGGCTGGGTAGAGCAGGACGCTATGGAGATTTGGACAACGCAGATGAATGTCGCACAGGAAGCCTTGCTCAAACTGAACGGAGATTATGAAAATATAGAAGCCATAGGCATTACAAATCAGAGAGAAACCACCATAGTTTGGAACAAAAACACTGGCAAACCCATATATAACGCTATAGTTTGGCAATGCAGGAGAACCTCGGACTATTGCGACACTCTCAAAGCTAGTGGGCTTGAATCAAAGATTAAGAGCAAAACTGGTCTAATAATTGATAGCTATTTCAGTGCGACTAAATTAAGATGGATTTTAGAGAACGTAGAAGGTGCTCGCGAAGAAGCTGAAAAAGGGAATTTATTGTTTGGTACCGTTGAAACCTGGCTTATCTGGAAGATGACAAATGGAAAAGTACATGTAACGGATTATTCAAACGCTTCGAGGACTATGATGTTCAATATTAAAGACTTGAAATGGGACGATGAAATTCTTGAAATTTTAGATATTCCGTCGAATATGTTGCCTGAACCTGTTCCTTCTTCACAAATCTATGGCGAAACTATGACTACAATTTTTGGAGGACCGATTAAAATAGCTGGTGCAGCGGGCGATCAACAGTGTGCACTATTTGGACAAACTTGCTTTGAGGAAGGAGAAACCAAATCCACATATGGAACTGGTAATTTCCTTCTAATGAATACTGGCGACAAACCTGTGTTTATGGATAACGGTTTATTGACAACCATTGCATGGGGGATAGGAGATGAGCTAAAATACGCGATTGAAGGTTCAGTCTTTGTATGTGGTGCTGCTGTGCAATGGCTTCGAGATCAGCTTCGGATTGTTGAAAGTGCTGCATCCACGGAATTAGCTTCGAAAACCATTACTGATAACGAAGGTGTATATTTTGTACCTGCGTTCGTCGGCATGGGTGCGCCATATTGGGACGCAGATGCTAGAGGCACATTAGTTGGACTCACCAGGGGCACAAGTCGTGAACATATTATCAGAGCCACACTTGAATCAATGGCATATCAGTGCAAGGACCTTTACGATGTGATGAAAGACAACGCCAACAAAACAGACTCTTCGGATGAAACTATCGAGGGTCTAAAGGTTGACGGTGGAGCGTGTGCGAATAATTTTCTAATGCAATTTCAGGCAGATATTTTAAATCAAAAGATTATCAGACCTAGAGTTATTGAAACTACATCTCTTGGAGCAGCGTACCTTGCTGGGCTTGCAGTTGGATACTGGCATGACAAAGAGGATATAAAGAAAAATTGGCAGGTTGATAAGGTGTTTAAGCCAAATATGAATAGTGGTGAGAGGAATCAGCTGCTAAGAGGATGGACTAAAGCTGTTAAAACTGTTCAATTCTGGAGCAACTTGGAGGACGAATAATAGAGTAAAAGTTTTGAGAAGAATGGGTCGATTTCTGTAAGGAAAGTTAGACGATTGATGTCACCAAAGCTAGATTATGTATGACATAAAAACTAGATGATTTACGTCACAAAAATAAATAAACGGGTTGACATTAAATCAAAATAATAAGATAATAGTTAGGTATTTTAAAAAAGGAGATTCTTATGAGAAAATCAAATCTTTATTACCTAACTATTTCTGCTATGTTTACAGCCCTCATTGCTGTAGGGGCTTTCATCAAGGTTCCTATGCCACTTTTGCCTTTCACCATGCAAACATTTTTTACTATGCTTGCATGTTTTCTTTTGCCAAAAAAATACAGTTCACTATCAGCGGTGCTTTATCTGATTTTGGGTCTTATAGGTGTTCCGATATTTACTTCAGGTGGTGGTCTTGGATATGTACTCACACCTGGATTTGGCTATCTAATTGGGTTTGTCGTTGCAAACTATGTAGCAGGAGGATTATTCAACAGCTATTGCTCAAAGAAAATGCCGTTGAAGATGGTTGATTTTTTTAGGTTCGGCATTGTGAACATATCTATCGTGTATATATGTGGCTTATTTTATTGGTATTTGCTTGCAAATATTTTTATGTCAAACTCGATAGGGTTATGGCCACTAATAATGAATGGCTTCTTACTAACCTTACCTGGCGACATAGTTAAATTGGCAGTTGCTGTTCCCGTTGCATTGAAGCTAAGAAAATATTTATAGAACTACCATATATTTAAGAGTTCTCACCATTTGGCTTACATAGCTCATTTCATTATCGTACCAAGCAACAATCCTAACTTCATAAATATGCGTTCCACATTTTTGAGCAAGTGTTTCTGTTGCATCAAATAAGGAACCGTATGACATACCGATAACGTCAGATGAAACGATTTCTTCCTCATTATATCCGAAAGATTCGTTAGCAGCAGACTTCATTGCTTCGTTGATGCCCTCTACACTTACTGTATCAGTTTCATCCTTTAGTGTTGCGTCAAGTATTGTCAGCGAGCCTGATGGAACGGGTACGCGTTGTGCTGAACCTATTAGTTTACCGTCAAGCTCTGGAATAACAAGCCCAATGGCTGATGCGGCTCCTGAGCTTGTTGGCACGATATTTATAGCGCCTGCACGTGCTCTCCTCAAATCTCCCTTTCGATGAGGTCCGTCAAGCAACATCTGGTCTCCGGTGTATGCGTGGATTGTCGTCATAAAGCCTGTGCGAAGCTCTCTGTACTCGTTAAGTGCCTTTGCCATAGGAGCGAGGCAATTTGTCGTGCAGCTTGCAGCGGATACAATTTTATCATCAGAAGTAAGCATGTTATGGTTTACATTGAAGACAATCGTGGGTAAATCGTCGCCGGCAGGAGCTGAGATTAGAACCTTCTTTGCACCTGCATCAATGTGTGCCTGCGATTTCGCTTTACTTGTGTAAAAGCCTGTGCATTCAAGGACAATATCCACTTCCAATTTCTCCCACGGCAGCTTGCTTGCATCTGACTCTGAGTATACGGGAATTTCATTCCCGTCAACAATAATTGATGAATCTTTATTTTCTATTCTATGACCGCCGAAGGCTCCCTGAACACTATCGTATTTCAGGAGATGTGCTAACATTTTCGGATTTGTTAAATCGTTGATAGCTACAATTTCAAGTTCACCCTCTTCAAATATTTTTCTAAATGCCAATCTGCCTATTCTACCGAATCCGTTTATTGCAATTTTTTTTCTTTTCATACTTGTCACTCCATTCCAGATATGTTAAAATAACTCAATTTCGTATACCATTGTTTTGGTATATCGCTAATATACCCGACTTTTATTCGATTTTAACATAGAGGAGATAATTTACAAAATGAAAAATAATTACTTATCAGAGAAAGGACGGCAGATGTTATTTAAAAAATTTGAAAACAAGAGAAAGATTTTTGCCATTTGCTTGATTGTGAGCATGATATTTGGTCAGGCGAGCATGAGTTATGCATTCGATTCATCAGATACGGATCTTAATGCACAAAATAATGCAGATGAAGCTCAGAAGCAAATCGAAGAATCCGAGCTGAAAAACGCAGCACCAGCTGAGGATACTAAAAACGATAGCAGTATAAATAAAGATGTTGATTTAGGAGACTTGGAAGGCGCTACAAAAAATCATGATTTAGAAGCAAAGGCTTTAAAGAAAGCTCCTTATATGGCTACAGAAAATCAGACTGAATTAAAAGACGCTAAGGAGCCACTTCCGGATGAGATTAAAAAAATAGAATTTATGGATAGTGAATTATTGGATACTCTTGGTATTAGAGTGGGTACGGAGTATGTGATAAAAGCTATAAATCTTGCCAAAGCGGATGGAAAGGCTTGGAAAGATTTAACAAACGAAGAAAAAGAAGCTTACTACAATAAAGCTAAAGCTATTATCTTAAAAGAAACAATCGAAAATAATATTTACCTGAGTAAATTTAATGAGATAAAAAATGATGTTATACCATACCTCGACGAATTACATGTAAGTCCGAAATCAGAGGATTTTGTACGAAAGAACAAGCATCATTTCGTAATGGGACTTGCCTATTTGGAAAAGTTATATAATGTTCCGGTTGATAATACAGGTAAAACTCTTAAAGAAAAATTATATGATAATTTGACAGAACACGACAGGTTGCAGGCGGTAATCAACTTAGGAAAACAAAGTAGCACTGCTTTAGATTACAGGCAGATTTCTACTTTATATAATAATGTTATTTCGGTAAATTTCAAAAAAGACTCTGACTTTAAGACCTTTTTGATAAATTCTGTGGGTGAGGGCAATAAAGATGCTTGGTTTGAAAACAATATCAAACCCTTAAAATACATAGACAAAGATATGAAAAAGGGTTTGTTTGACAGATTTGCTGATTACCCAAGAACATTGAATCATATCTTGCCACTTTTGAATCTACCAAAAGAATCGATATATCTTATCGTAAATGATGCCAGTATAACATATGGATTATACGATACTTATGTATATAAGAATAATGCTGCAGATGAGGAAGCTCTTGTTAAGAAACTCAACGAAGTCGGCGAAGCTCAGAAAAATCATATTAAAATATGGGAAAGCCTATCTAACAACTTAATTCCAAACAGAAATACTGTTGTAAAAGATGCGCTCAGAACAAAAAAAGCCGAAGACGAAAAGGTATATGAAGTGGATAGCAGATACACTTCAAAAAATACATGGGCAGGACAATATGAAACAATTGGACTAAGAGAGTTTTTTACACCTCTTAATATGTACAGTCCGTTTATCAATGCAGGGGCAGTAGCTGAAAATCCAAGCGATATTAGAATGCTCATAAATAGAGCGTTGGATTTCAGAGGTTTGTCTGCATATTCGCACGAGCTCATTCATTTGTATAATAAGGAATACCTTCAGGGCTATGAGCGTAGGCTTGATACACAACCGGAGCTTTACCCTAGGGGACTTCTCGAATCCTTTGAAAATGACGCTCCTATATTCGGTCTTAATTTAATATACGAAAACAGAAATTGGATGAACTCAAGCTATAAGCAGTTCACGGAAACCCCAAATATAGAAGATAATATTAAAAACTATATGCACAATCAGCTTGACCTTATTTACTCGCTTGAAATAATCGAGGCAAACGAGCTTATCAAGAGAGATGACAAGGCTGATTATCTGAAAAAACTAACACAAGCAAATGGACCTAAAACTCAGGCGATTGATACATTCTCAAGTGTATCAAATTTAGAATTGAAATCCGTAAATGACTTTGTCGATAATGATTTGGTTGTAAAAAGATATGATTATTCAAAGAGGACGCCAGATCAAAGTCATGCAGAAAACAATGATTATCACACAATCCCTCTATTTTCATCTTTCTACGCAGGATCTGAAAATCCGAACGGTAGCGTAGGCGATGTTGCGCTGAGAAGATTATCTTTTGAACTCTTAGGAGAATTCGGATATACAAACGGGCTCGTGCCTTACATGTCTAATAAGTATATAAAAGACGGAGTTTTGACTGATAGCGATATATTACCGAAAATATTTAATGGTAAATATACATCGATGAAAGCATTCAAAAAAGAGATGTATAACCAAAGAATTAAAAAATTGGATAAAATCAAAGATGTCAACTTTGAATATGGTGGCAAAACTTATAAAAAAGCAGATATCGAAGGATTGATGAAAGAAGCAATCGAAAAAGACAAGAATTTGAATGGACAAAATCCTACAAATTATACATTCAGCTCAAATGTTGAGAAGCTAAAAAAATCCATATATAGTGCCTACAAGAAGGAAACACGAGATTTCAGAGATAATATTTACAATGGAGAAAATCCTAAGGCAAACAAGAGCGAACTCGAAAAAGCATTAAAGTCCGCCGAGGAAGCGAAGAAAGGCATAAAGACCAGCATTGACGGAAAAGAGATCGAGCCAACGGATAAGTGGGCTACAGCTGAGGCAATGAAAGCGCTCGATGAAGCGATTGCCGAGGCAAAGAAAGTCAACGAAGATGAAAATGCTAAGCAGACGGATGTTGATGCTCAAAAGGAAAACCTCGACAAGGCGATTGAAAAGTTCCAAAAGAGCGTAAAGGCAGGCTTGAAAGTAGACGAATCATCTGAAACGAATCCAAATCCAGATGTTAAAAACCCTAGCGAAACAAATCCTGATAAAGCGCAGAATGACAAAAACAAAGATAGTGCCAATTCAGTAAAGAATAAACCTTTAAAGCCTAACAACGGTATTAAAACTGGCGACACAGCGAATGCTATGGGTTACATCGGACTAGGTATCGTTGCATTGGGTGCGGTATACATCATAGCGAGAAAAAAACGAAGCTTATAAGCATATTATATATATGATGATGCAATCAGTTTCATATTAGTTAAAATATTACATGAAGCACATAAGCAAAACCCCTTTAGCAATTTATTTGTTGAGGGGGTTTAATATTTTGTTTAGGGTGAGTTAATACTTTGTACACGAAAGCTACGACTAGTTAATCATCACTAAGATGCAATGTCATTTCATACATAATCACCATTCCATACACATCTAACTTTCACTCACACTGTCACTTCGCCTGTAACCACAAAAAACATACACAGGCAATTCCGAAGTTAGTGTAAAATAATTGTGTAAGGTTTTTGAAAAAATATGACATATGGCACTGGCAATAAAGTGATTTAGTTGATATAATACACTTGTATAATTAGATGAAAAGAGTTGACATGTAATGAAAAATATGTACACAATTTTTAGACAGACAGACAGACAGACCTATAAATCTGTCCTTTTGTGATGTAGATTCTTATAGTTGGCAAGAATATTCACCTGATGGATAGGTATGTACTTTTGCCAATTTTTTTATAATCTTTTTCAAATACAAAGGAGGATAATAGCAATGAAAAAAATAATTAAAAAATCTATGGGCTTAATAATGGTTCTACTAATGATGTTTGGCATATTTGCCGGAACAACAAGTGTATTTGCTGCGAGTAATAATGTGCCAAGTCATTATGAACAAGGAAGTAACTTAATTACTGGCACGATTGATTTATCCAAAACTGTTAAAGCAGAGGGTAAAGAAGTTACAAAAGAAGGCAAACTTTATTATGAAGGAACAGTTTCTGGAAGCGTTGAAGCGAGTGATTTGTTTGAAGGTGCATATGATAAATATATTGCAGATATTAAAGGACATTCAACAGGTGGTAAACAGTGGGATCATTTAGTAATGTTTAGTCAAGGACAAAAATTTCCTAATGCCAAATACACAGTGTATTTTCCAAGTAATTTTAAAGTAAATATAGACGATATTACTTTTTCAGAAAATACTGTCACAATCAGTAAAATAGAGAAAGCATATAATAAAGATAATAATTCTGTAACATTCACATTTGATTTGGGTAACTGGAATGACTATGAAGGATTCTTCAAATTATATGAAAAAGAAAAAGGCACTACAGGTCATGAGATAAAAGTTAACATACCATATTCCGTAGAAATTAATGATCCTTCGGTAAGTAATTTAGGAAATATATCTTCTGACGGAAAGTGTGAACTTTATAAAAAAGTTTTGTTTTGGGAACATAAAATTGTCGACATTACTGCTACCAAAACAAGTTTAAATATTATTCGTTAGAGGTGACAAAATATGAAGAAAATTTTTAGTACGGTCTTAGTTGCTGTTCTACTTACAATTTCATCATTTGGGACAGTATTTGCAGAAAATAATTTTGATGGAATGCCTGATTCAATAAAAAATCTTGTAAAGGATAATTATTGGGCAGAAGTTCAATATAAAAGCAATAATCCAATTCCAAAATATTTAATGACGCCGGATAAAAGTTCGCTTAATGGCATAGCGTTCTCAACAAATGATGATAAATCACTTTATCCGAATACAGGAATTAGAACTGACAGAACAGGACTGCTTGATGTTGCTGGAGATGATTATCTTGGCAATTTTTTAATCCCAGCATATAAAATGATGGCAGATAATCCAGCATTGATGCAAACACCAGAAGTATTGCAACAATTTAATATGGATTTATATAATGCATTTAAAATGGATGTAAAAACAAATATGCCTATAGATAATGACTTATATGTTTACGGAGATATTTCAGTAGCGGGCAACACGCAACATGATGATATTGCAAAATTATCTAAAAAAGAAGGGATAAATCTTAAGTTTAGCTTAGATACTTCAAGAATGAAAAAAGCATTAAATGCTACATTGCTTTGGACTCATAGCGCTAATAACGGTGGAACCCCTCAGCAATCATGGGATACACATATGAATTCCGCGTGGAAGAAAGATTTTGCTGATTCTGATTCAGAACTTGTGTTTGTATTAGATTTACCGAATGGAGTTGCTGTTGATTCAAATACTAAATATTCTATTTCTGGAATTAGTGGTTTTAATATTACTCCTGAAGTTGAAGGGCAACGTTTAGTAGTTCATGTTCGTAAAGATAATAGTAAATCAGAAAAATCGCTTTTAAAAACATTTGAGTTAATTAGCAAATTAAATAATATTTCACTTGAAATTACAAATCTAAAGATTAACGATAATGTAGAAGTAGATAAAGAACTGAAAATTACAGGATATTCATATGGGGCATTTGATTTGGCTTATGGTACTAATGAAGAAGTGATAAAAAATAGGGATATGAGTAAAAAGGGTGCAGATGATTATATTTATAGAACATACTATATGATGGCTGCAAAACAAAATGAAGATGGTCGTGATAGTACATGACCAGCTGATAAACCAAATCTAATATCATATACCTTTAAAGTAAATAAGCCAGCAAACAATACCGTTACATTCATAAATAAGGATGAGGAATACGCCAAGGTAAAAGTAGAAAATGGCAAGACTATTGATAATGATGGTTTAACTGATGAATCAATGCCAGAAAATCCAACTAAGAGTGGATATACTTTCAAAGAGTGGAATACTCAAAAAGACGGTAAAGGAACTGCATTTACAGGTACTACCGCAGTAAATCAAGATATAACGGTCTATGCGATTTACAGTAAGAATAACAAGCCACAGATACAAAATAATAAGACATCGCCAAAGACAGGCGACAGCTCTAATCTAGCGTTATATGGTACATTGATGGGATTATCAGGACTACTGCTTATTGCTGTAGGAATTAGAAAGAGAATAAAAGAGAGTTAATATTAACTTCAACTAAAATATATCGGCCTTTGTGATTAGCTGTTACTGATTTCAAAGGTCGGTTTTTCATAGTGGGTGCATTTGAAATTTCTATCATGTAATTGTAAGTAGGGTGCATATTTTAACGATAGCATTTTAGAAAAGTTGACTATGAGGAAGAGTAATCGAACATTGAAAGTATATGGAATGAGCAACAATAATAGATATCATGATAAGGAAAATGAACATATTGACTTTATACATTTATAATGATAACATATTCATGGAATTATTCAGTAGGTACATAAAGTTTAAAAGAGAAGGAAGTAAAAGCTTCCACGGTCCCGCCGCTGTGAAGATGGAGGACGTTTAACACTGCCACTGAAAGACATTGTAGATAGCATCGCGATATAGAATGATATTGTGAAATAGCAATATCGCAGGTTGCTAATTCATATAATAAGTCTTTTGGGAAGGCTAAACGCCCTATAATATCGAAGTCAGAAGAACTGCCACTGAATTGATGCGGAATGTTACGAGAGATGACAGGCATTGGTTTGTGTTTTAAATTAAGTGCCCTGTTGGGCATTTTTTTATGGGGCATATAAGCTCCGACTCATGCACTAGCGTATGGGACAAATAAAACCATCCGTTTTACGGGTGGCTTTGCTTAAACACGCATGCCATAGCTTACATGCAATTTATATGCAATTTATATGCAATCGTAAGCTTGCACGGCTATAGCCTTGACGTCCCGACATTTCCAAGTATCATAATTCCTTATTGTTTTAAGTGTTTTTTTATTTACAAAAGGAGGTCATCATGACTAAAAGAGAGAAAACTCTCCTTTCTTTGAGCACGGCTTTTGCACTCATTTTCGGAATTGTGCCCGTATCACACGGCATGCACATCATGGAAGGGTATTTGCCACTTACGCACTGCTTAATTTGGGGAGCTGTTTCGATTCCATTCGTTGTAGCAGGTATTATCAAAATTAAAAAACTAACTGAAGAGAATAGAAGGACGATGGTTCTGGTTGCTATGGCTGGAGCGTTTGTGTTCGTGCTTTCATCTCTCAAGATACCATCCGTTACTGGAAGCTGTTCACACATGACAGGAACTGGGCTTGGTGCTGTTTTGTTCGGTCCAGCAGCAACGAGTGTACTTGGAATTATTGTTCTACTTTTTCAGGCAATTCTCCTTGCACACGGTGGACTTACAACTTTAGGCTCCAATACATTTTCAATGGCTATCGGAGGTCCGATACTCACCTGGATTTTGTGGAAGGGGCTTAAGGGAACAAATATAAACAAACCTTTTGCTGTATTTCTTGCAACAGCCCTTGGTGATTTGTTTACTTATTGCATCACAAGTTTCCAACTTGCATTTGCATATCCGTCAGAAACGGGCGGAGTTATGGCGTCAGTTGCTAAGTTCTTAGGAATCTTTGCTGCAACTCAGGTGCCACTTGCAATTATCGAAGGTATACTGTCCGCACTTGTTTACATGGCTCTTATCAATTATGCTAAACCTGAAATGAGAGCTATCGGTCTTGCACCGCAGAAATAGGAGGTGTAAAATGAATAAGAAAGGTAGTTCAAAACTAGCTGTTTTGTTGATAATAATCTGTGTGCTACTTGCCATTGTCCCTCTATTTGCATTAAAGGACGCTGAATTTGGTGGCTCTGACGATGCTGGTAGCGGAGCAATCAGCGATATTGTCAAAGAACAAAAGGGAATTACGGATGAGGACTATGAGTATGAGCCTTGGGCTGAGCCTATCCTTGAGAAAATGCTCGGCGGAGAGCTTCCAGGGGAAGTTGAATCACTAATTTTCTGCGTTCAAACAGGTATTGGTGTAGGTGTAGTAGCATTTATTCTCGGTAAGCTTACACAGCGTGCTAAGGACAGGAAAAAATACGGTATTCCTGAGGATGCCGACGAAGACTAAGACTAAGTCTAATATTATTAAATCTGAGTGTATTTACTGTATAATACAAGAGTTATACACTAGAGATATATTTATGTCGGCTGGATATTCGGCCGACATATTTTTAAGGGATTAAAATGCTTATTATAGATAAATTGTGCTATTACTCAAAACTTAGATATGTGAACCCGAGCGAAAAGGTACTCTATTGTATTTTGACGCTCATCCTTCTAATTGCGAGCAGATCTGTTTTTCTCGCCATAGGTATTTTGCTTCTGAATTATTATTTGAATGTCGTTAAGGGCGGATTAAATGGCAAAAGATATAGAATATTACTAACGTGGCCACTTTCATTTCTAATCTTTGGGACCATCGCACTTTTTGTCAATATATCAAGGACGACATTGGATTTTTACGCTATTCCAATAGGGAACTATTATCTAACTGGAAGCAAAATCGGAATGTGGAAAGGCTTTCAGCTCATAATGACAGCACTGGCATCAGTATCAAGCCTATATTTTCTATCGCTAAACACAACGATGCCGGATATAATTTCCGTACTTAAACGCTGGCATCTTCCGAAAATTTTCGTCGAACTTATGATGTTAATTTATCGATTTATTTTTATTTTGTTGAATGTTGCAGTAAACATTACAACCTCCCAAAAGTCAAGGCTCGGATATCGCAATTACAGTACATCAATCAAGTCATTTGGGGCTATGCTGTCAGCACTTTTCATAAATTCTCTCAAGCGGTCAGGAAGCTTATTCGACGCCATGGAAGCGCGTGGTTATGATGGGGAGCTTAAGATGATTGAGGAGCATTATGAACAAAATAGTCAAACGATGATACTTATCGGCTGTCTCGGGGCGTTCATGCTTGCGGTGACGATATGGATAAAAGCTTGTAATATAGTCTACATTTAGCATCTATTAGAGGTAGTAATATGCAGGAAGAAAGAATGAATGATAATTTAAGTGAAAAAGAAAAACCGAATTGTAGCCAAAAGTCTAGCGAGACCACAAAACAGGATATAATTGTTAGAGCCGAAAATCTCTATTTCTCATATGATGATGAGCAGACATATTCACTTGATGGATTTTCGCTCGAAATAAAAAGAGGACGAAAGATAGCATTTTTAGGTGCAAATGGAGCAGGAAAGTCGACATTTTTCTTAACCCTAAATGGTATTCATAAAATTTTAAAAGGTAGACTTGAGGTTGACGGCAAAGAAGTTTCTTATGATAAAAAGTCACTTCTGGAGCTTAGGTCAAAGGTCGGAATTGTATTTCAGGACCCCGATAACCAGCTATTTTCTGCAAGTGTAAAGCAGGAAATCTCATTTGGTGCAATGAATATGGGTATGAGTGCAGAGGAAGCAGAAGAGGCAGTCAACAAAGTAGTTGACAGGCTTTTGATAGGACCATTCGTGCACAAAGCTACGCATGCTCTGTCAGGAGGACAGAAGAAGCAGGTATCCATTGCGGATGTTTTGGTTATGATGCCAAAGATTGTAATCTTAGATGAACCAGCATCATCCCTTGACCCTAAGCACACATATATAGTAAACAACATAATAGAAATGATGGTAAATGAAGGGATTACAGTGCTTGTGTCTACTCATGATGTAAATTATGCTTATGGTTGGGCAGATGAGGTCGTTGTAATTGATGCTGGAAAGGTTCTGATGCATGATGAACCACGGACTGTATTTCACGACACAGATGTGCTGAAAAAAGCTAACCTTGAGAAGCCTATGATATTAGATTTCTACGACAGATTGGTTGAAAAAGGTGTAATTTCAAGGGTTGAAAACACACCTAGGACCATAGATGAACTAGACAATTTGATAAAAAAATAGTGCCGGTAAAATCGAAGCGAAATGCCAGGGTTTACCGGTATTTTGTTGCAAATAACAAAAAAGTATTTAAAATTGTGATTTTAGATGTGAAGTAATAACTATTTGTGGTATAATCCCAATATGACTTTAGAAGAAATTATAGAATGTATTAAGAGTTTGAAATTCTTAAATAATGGTGATCAAATAATTCTCGCTTTGTCAGGAGGACCTGATTCAGCGTGTCTTTTTTATGCTCTCAATCAGATGAAGTCTGAGTTTGATTTATCAATAAACTGCGTCCACGTTAACCATGGGCTTCGTGGGAAGGCAAGCGATGCTGACGAATATTTTGTGCGTTCGATTTGCAAAAAATATAATTGTAATCTAAGGGTTGTTTCTGCTGATATTAAGAAGCTTGCAAGTGAGCGTAAACTTTCAACGGAGGAAGCAGGTCGCATAGTCAGATATCAATCGTTTTATGAGGAAGCCGAGAAAGTTTTTAAAGAAACTGGATCATCACCTAAAATTCTGATTGCTCACAATATGGATGACCAAGCGGAAACGATTTTGTTTAGGATAATAAGGGGGACTGGCGTCACGGGGATTAAAGCAATGCAAAAGGTTGAGATGACGGATGCTGGATTTGAAATTATAAGACCTCTTTTGGATGTTTCTAAACGCGACATACTTAAAGCGTTGGATACTGGAAATTTCAGTTACTGCAAAGACAATACAAATGAGCTACCCATATACGCGAGAAATAAGATTAGGCTTGATATAATTCCTGCAATGGAGAGCATTAATCCAGCTTTGAAAGAGGCCGTTATAAGACTTGGGTATATCGCAAGAGAGCAGGAGGACTTCCTTGATAGAAAGGCGTATGAATGCATAGAAGCATTGAAATCCGAGTACAAAATAATATGGACGCAATATATGTCGATTATTTCTGCAGATGTGCTGAGAACCTATCATGTTGCAATACAAAAGCGAGTATTCTCTATTATACTTAAGCAGATGGGAATATTGGATAATATTAGTTATAAGCATATGGAATCCTTAGTTGAGCTTCTAGAATCTGAGAATCCATTAACGGAAATCGATCTGCCTTATGGTTTTAAAGCATGCAGAATATATGGGGATGTTGGCATTCTCGCAGATGAGTTTTTTTTAATGGAGAACTCGTTTGACATGAAAATTTCAACGGTATATAATCTGCCAGAGAATATGCGTGAGAGAGGGCATATTAAATGTAAAGATACTGAGAAGACCGCTCAAGGTGCATATCGAAGCACGTGTCAAAGCACATATCGAAGCACATTTAACAGCACATATCATCAATTCGAAAATAGTGATATGCACTTTGATGTATTCATTGCAAAGTCAGTATTTGAGAAAAAATATGGCAAATCGAAGAAACCTGTTTTGCGCTATCGAAATCCAGGGGATTATATGGTTTTAAAAGATGGCAAAAAAAAGAAAATTAAGAATATTTTAGTGGATGATAAGATACCCAGAATTCTTAGAGCTCGAGTACCGCTCCTTGCTGTCGGTTCAGAAATCATTTGGATGGGAGATTTGACAGGGCGTTCTAATGGACGTTTGTCAGTAGAATTTCAAATAGATAGCAATATAGATTGTAATAAGGTTGAAAATAATAATGGTGAAAACGGCGCTGAGGGCTGGTTTCATATTGAGATTTTAAGGGAAATGTGATATCATATTAGGGCTGTTTGCAGCAAGTTAGGAGGACTATAATTTGAAGAAATTCGGCAAGAATTTAGTTGTATATCTGATAATATGTGCTATAATCCTTGGGATGGCATCTTATTTTAAAGGTAGTAATTATACTGAAAAGCAAGTTCCTTTTTCGACGATGATTAAATATTTAGAAAAGGGAGAGGTTGTTAAGATTGATATTTCTGAGCGTAAAATTCGTGCTCAAATAATGACTGCTAAAGAGCGAAAACAGGCTGAAGAAGCAGATAAGAAAAGAAAGCAAGAGCGAGCAGAAATAAAAAAATCCAGCAATAGCAATGATCCTGACAAACAAAAGGAAGCTATTGAAAAGTCATTAAATTCGATACTTGGAGATAATAGCAGCGAGCAAAAGAAAAAATATGTGGTTGCCTATGCACCATATTTAAATGAAATAGCTTGGCTTGAAGAAAACTATGTTTTCCCTAAACTTAAGGATGGGACAATAAAGGAATTTACGACCAAACCACCTTCAATGATGGAGGGCTTTGTTAATTTCTTGCCCACATTGGTAATGATTGGGATTGCCGTATTTTTATTTATTATGATGTCTAAGGGCGGACAGGGTAAAGCCTTCAGTTTTGGTAAAAGCAAGGCAAAGATGTATAAGGGAGATGGAAAGAAAATCACCTTTGAAGATGTTGCGGGGCTTCACGAAGAAAAAGAGGAGCTTAGAGAGATTGTTGATTTTCTAAAGGATCCGTTTAAATATCAGCATCTCGGTGCACGCATACCAAAGGGAGTGTTGCTTGTTGGCCCTCCCGGAACTGGAAAAACCTATGTTTCAAGGGCAACTGCAGGTGAAGCTGGCGTCCCTTTCTTTACGATAAGTGGTTCTGACTTTGTCGAGATGTTTGTAGGAGTCGGTGCTTCAAGGGTTAGAGATTTATTCGATCAAGCTAAGAAGAATGCTCCTTGTATCGTGTTCATAGATGAGATAGATGCTGTTGGTCGAAAAAGAGGTGCTGGTCTTGGCGGAGGCAATGACGAGAGAGAGCAAACACTTAACCAACTCCTTGTTGAGATGGATGGATTTGGAGAAAATTCGGGCGTCATAATAATGGCTGCGACTAACAGACCTGACGTGTTGGATCCCGCTATATTAAGACCAGGTAGATTTGACAGACAGATTGTTATTGGAATCCCAGATGTAAAGGGAAGAGAAGAGATAATTAAGGTTCATTCGAAAAACAAACCAATGGATGAGAAGGTTTCTCCTAGTATTCTTGCAAGGAGAACACCAGGATTTACGCCTGCAGACATTGAAAACCTATTAAATGAAGCAGCCTTGCTTGCGGCTAGAAGAAATGGCACGAGAATAAGGATGAACGACATAGAAGAAGCCACGACAAAGGTGATAGCAGGACCCGCAAAGAAAAGCAGGGTTATTTCCGAGGCTGAAAGAAAGTTGACTGCATACCATGAAGCGGGTCACGCAATCGTTATGAGGTCTATTCCAGATTCAGATCCTGTTCACCAGGTAACGATTGTGCCTAGGGGAATGGCTGGTGGATTTACTATGTCACTGCCTAAGGATGAGAGATTCTTTAAGACCAGAAAAGGTATGTTTAATGATATTCTCCATCTTCTCGGAGGTCGAGTTGCCGAACACCTTACGCTGGATGACATAAGTACGGGTGCATCAAACGATATTCAGCGTGCAACGGATATTGCAAGAGATATGGTAACCAAATATGGATTTAGTGAAAAACTTGGTCCTGTCAATTACAGTGGTTCAGATGAAGTTTTCCTAGGGAAAGATTTCTCAACAAGACAAAACCATTCAGAAACCACTGCTTCTGAGATTGATGAAGAAGTTAGAAGAATTATTGAAAAAGCATTTGAAGAAACAAAGAGAATTCTTGAAGCGAATATGGACAAGCTAGTTAGAGTAGCTGAAGCACTTCTTAAAGTCGAAACCATTGACGGCAAGCAATTCGAAGCTCTTTTCAACAATGAAATAGATGCTGAAACCTTATCAGAGCAGATTGCGGAAGAAGAAAGAATAATTAAAGAGGAAAATGCAAAGGACGCTGCTGAAAGAGATAAAATGATAGCGGAAGCAAGGTCAAAAGCTAATGGATTATCCGCAGATGATAAGTCAAAGGTAGTAGCAGTAGCAGGTATGATTCCGGGTAATCCTCATTTTGGCACCAAAAATAAGATGGTCGTAATCCGCGAAAATATCGATAATGACAATGAGAAAAACAAAGACAGGGATGATGCCGAGAAAAATAAAGTCCCAGACGATTCCGAGAAAAATAGGGACACAGATGATTCCGATCACATTAGGGATGACAAAATAAATGTTCGTACAACTGATTCAAAGAGAACCAAACTAGACGACCATCAAAGCCCAGATGATAATAGAGATATAGAAGACGTAGGAGAAGAAGATTCTCATGATACTGAGGAGGAATAAACATGAAGGTAACAATCGATGATTGCCTTGAAATAGACTCACTCAGCAAATCTCAAGTGCTTTCTGGAGCATCACAAGGATATAGAAGGGTTACAAGTGTCTCGGTGATGGATGGAAACACGTTGGAAAGCATTCTTGCAGAAAATGGCAAGCCCAATCAACTAGTTTTAACATCTTTCCAAGGAAATGATGGCAAGCCTATGCAAGAGGAACTCCAAATCAAAGTTGTAAAATCACTCGCTTCGGCAAAAATTGCAGGCATTGCTGTTTTCTGGAGAAATGGAGATCTGTTTTTAAAGGACAAAACAGTTGAGATAGCTAGAGAACTTGACTTGCCTTTGCTTTGCATTAAGGACAACAACGGTGAAGATATAAGATATTCGGATGTCATAGAAGGCGTTATGGATAAAATTTTGTATGGAGATAATTTTAAAAATGATTTAATTACTAAAACCATCTTCCATCTACTGAATTTTGAAAAATACTCGAATTTTCAGACTGCTCTCAAAGAAGCAGCGATTAGCAATGACTTTCAGGTTATTTTGTTGAGTAAGGATTTTAATCCAATATTAACAGTAGAAACTCGTCACCAGACAACGATTGAGGAAGCCATTAGACTAGGGAAAGAACGTGATGTAGAGAAATCTGGCATTTACACCTTTATTAATGTAAATGGAGTTCTAACATATTGGGGTCCAATTCTAATTGATGGGCAGAAGCATTTTATTTTTATCGTAGACAATGACGATAATTATTCTGCGGGTGAAATCACTAAACTTGCCGAGATCATCGAAATTGCAATGGGTATGTGGAAGTTTACACCAGAGCGGGATGCTAAAGCAGACTTTATTAAAGCTCTAATGCGAGGAAATTTGAGCCTTGCATCTTCGCTTAGAAATGAACTTGAGATTATTGATGAAAATATGCTTAGCGTATTTCAATGTAAAGGTATAGATTTGACTCATGCAAATAAGCTCATCTATGAAATGGAATCCAAGCATAATTTTGAAATATTAAGGCTAGCATCAGAGGGTGAGATATATGGAATAATCCTAAAAGGTGAGAGTCAGGATGCAGATGATGAAAATGCATCTTGCAGGTCACTATGCCTTAACTTTTTCTCAAAACTAAAAGAAGGGTCAAAGTCTGTCAGAATTTTTCATTCGACCGGAATAAATGGAATTGAAGGTGCCGCATCAGGATATCGACTGATCAATGAAAACTGGATGTTTGTTGAATACGTATTCCCGTATAAGAGGGTTTTTACGGTATATGATATGACGCTGGTTAGTAATTGCACCAATATCAGAATGCAGAATAGTAGCCTTAAAGAAACTTTTATGAACTTGCTAGATCCGTTCAATAGAGAACTTGGTAGTAACAAAGCCAAACAACTTCTTGATACACTTGAAACTTTTGTGCTTGATGCAGGTCTAAATAGTTCAAAGACTGCAAAGTTTATGGGAATTCACACTAATACTGTGCAATATAGGTTAAAGAGAATAAATGATGTATTAGGTGCTGAGATTACAGGAAATAGAGTTATACCCGCGTTGACAATAGCACTTGCACTAAAAAGACTTGAAATTGCAGAAGGATAAACATAGCGGAAGGAAAGACATAGATGTTATTAGCTTTTGATATTGGTAACACCAACATTGTGCTTGGAGTGTTCAAAGACAAAGAGCTTATTACGAGCTGGAGAATTAAAACGGATGCCCAAAAGAGTACAGATGAATATGGCATGATCGTGAGCCAATTGTTTGAATATGAAGGACTAAGGATGCAGGATATTGACGATATAATAATATCTACGGTTGTTCCTTCGGTACTTTTCACTATTCAGCATCTCTCTCAAAGATATTTTGGAATTAACTCGATTGTGGTTGCATCTGGAGTAAAGACAGGACTTAAGATAAAGTATGACAATCCGAAACAAGTAGGTGCTGATAGGATTGTAAATGCAGTTGCTGCATATGAAAAATTTGGAGGACCTCTAATCATTATTGATTTTGGGACAGCAACAACCTTTTGCGCAATTTCTAGGCACGCGGAGTATCTTGGCGGTACGATTGCTCCCGGAGTAAAAATCTCTGCTGATTCACTGTTTGAAAAAACTTCTAAACTACCTAAGGTTGAACTTGAAAATCCAGACCATGCTATTTGCAGGAATACTATTCAAAGTATGCAGGCAGGACTTTTGTACAGCCATATGGGGATGGTAGAGTATGTTGTAGATAAGATGAAAAAAGAGCTTGCCGAGTATGATCCAGAGGCTCCAGAAGCAAAAGTTATTGCAACTGGCGGCCTTGCGAGCATGATAGAGGCTGGTGTAGATTGTATTGACACTATTGAGAGAATGTTGACACTTGAGGGATTACATTTAATATATGACAAAAATAAAAACCAATATAAAAATCGAAAATTTACCCCAGATAGGTAGTTTTAAGCCTAAAAATCCTTTTTTTATGGCACCCCTTGCTGGCGTAACCGATGCACCAACTCGACTTATATATTCTGAGATGGGTGCAGGAATTGTTTATTCTGAGATGGTTTCAGCTAAGGGCATTCACTATGGCGACAAAAAAAGTGCCGAGCTTTTGGATATTTTGTATCTTGATGATAATGAACATTCGAATTTAAGCGGTGTTGCGTATCAGATTTTTGGGAGCGATCCTGAAATAATGGCAGAAGTCGCTGAAACCCTAGACGCAAAAGAGAATGATTTAATAGATGTAAATATGGGATGTCCTGTTCCTAAGGTGTTTAAAAATGGGGATGGATCAGCCCTATTAAAAAATCCTGTGCTCTGCGAAAAAATTATTTCATCGATGAAATCTAAAACTGAAAAGCCAGTGACCGCGAAGATAAGGATTGGTATAGATAACTCAAATATAAACTGTATTGAAGTTGCGAAAGCTCTCGAAGAGGGTGGAGCTGATGCAATTTGTGTGCACGGCAGGACTAGAGAGGCATATTACTCGGGCAGCGTTGATTATAGAAGAATTGCAGAGGTTAAAGAAGCAGTTAGTATTCCTGTCATAGGTAATGGGGATATTTTTGACATTGACAGCTGTGAGAGGATGTTTGCGGAAACGGGTGTTGATTTTGTCATGATTGCGAGGGGAGCCCTTGGGAATCCATGGATTTTTAGAGAACTTAATGCTTGGTGGCATGGTGATAATGTCCCAGCACGTCCGACCAGACAAGAACTCAAAGAGATGATGATTTTTCATACAGAACTTCTTTTAGAGTACAAAGGTGAAAAAAGAGCCGCAAACGAAATGAAAAAGCACCTTTCGTGGTACACAAAGGGTTTGGTAGGCAGCAATGAATTTCGCAGGAAGATAAACAATATCAATTCTATCAAAGAAATCATGGAGGCAATTTCAAATTTTTGATATTTTCATGTATTGTTTAATTTGGGTGCTAAATAAACAAAGGAATTTAAAGTTTGAAAATTTTTGAAATATTTTTGATTAGTATCTTAGTTTTTCCTTGACAATATAGGGTGAAATGTTGTATAATCTTCATTGTCGCTGAAAAGTGATAACTATTCCGAGGTAGCTCAATGGTGGAGCAACCGGCTGTTAACCGGTAGGCTGTGGGTTCGAGCCCCACCCTCGGAGCCATTTTTTAGAAGCCGGAGTGGCGGAATTGGCAGACGCCCAGGACTTAAAATCCTGTGATCTTAATTGATCGTACCGGTTCGACCCCGGTCTCCGGCACCATTATTGCGTGTAACGAGACTTGATTGAACCGAACAGTTACAATTTGTTAATACTATGATGTCGCAGGGTAGAGCAGTTGGTAGCTCGTCGGGCTCATAACCCGGAGGTCGGAGGTTCAAATCCTCTCCCTGCAACCACTAAATAAAGCCTTGAAAATGCTGTAATTTACAGACTTTCAAGGTTTTTTTGTTTATTTTTTTACTGAATTGTGATATACTGTAACAAAATGAATTATATTGTTATTTTAAAAATATTGAGGTGAGCCATGACTTTAGGAAGAGATAAAGTTTCATTTTTACAGCTGCCCACACCATTGGAGAGGTTAGACAATTTATCCGAGGAATTAGGTGTCAATTTCTATTTGAAACGTGATGATATGACATCTATTGGTGGCGGAGGAAATAAGCTTAGGAAACTTGAATATTTTGTTGCTGAGGCTAAGAAGCAAAACGCAACTATTTTGCTTACTGTTGGCGGGGCGCAAACAAATCACGGAAGATTGACAGCGGCAGTTGCTGCGAAATACGGCTTTAAATCGGCGATAGTAACTACTGATGTATACCCGGGAGAAATATCTGCGAATCTGTTACTAGACGGGTTTTTAGGATGCAGCGTGTATTTTAAGCCATCGCTTAGATTATCTGAAGCAACTGAAATTGTGGGTAAAGAGCTTGAAGCTTCGGGTGAAAAAGTGTATTTCATTCCTATGGGGGGCTCAGATTCTCTAGGTGCACTTGGATATTATGACTGCGGAATTGAGCTTGCTGAACAATTTCGAACTATTGGATTAAAGAGACCTCACGTATTTGTTACAGCAGGCAGCTTGGGGACATATTTGGGTCTAGAATTTGCACGACAAAATAGGAGACTTTCGTTCGATCTTACGGGTATTTCAGTTTTGCCTCGAAAGGTGACGGCTGCTGAATATGGGGAAAAATTATTTGGAGATATTTACAAGACTTATTTGGGGACTTTAGGTTTTAATATAGACGTCCCACCAAAGGCAGCTCAACTGGATATTAATGAAAATTATTTTTTTGGAGCATATAATAATGAAGTGCATGAAGTAAGAGAAGCAATTTATCTAATGGCACGCAAGGAGGGGATTTTTCTTGACCCTTGCTATACGGGCAAAACCTTTTGTGGAATTCTTGACATGATTAGAACTGGTGAAATAGAGAAAGCTTCGGATGTGGTTATGATTCATACCGGTGGCTTCCCGGGGAATTATGCGGCACATCACCGAGTTGAAATGGAAAATGAGTTGAGTGAATTTATGAAAATAGACAGGTCTTTTTAATTAACATTTTTATTAATTGTATATGCACAGCCTTACGTTTTATGTAGGGTTGTGATTTTTTTGGGCTTATAGCTTCGTGTTGTGCGATAGTGCAGGAGATGGGGCTTATATGGCAAATAATAAAGCCACCCGCATAGCGGGTGGCACCGATTTTTTTATTTTACTTTAAGTTACTGTTTATAATTTATGATTGGATGCTATTTCCTAGTGCTTTTGACAAAGCCTTGCTAATAATTGTCCCAAGCACACAACAAACTGCAGCTTCTGTCAGACCCTGAACGCCTACAAGTACGACTACGAATGACAAAGGATTGCTGACTTTGAGTGTTTGTGCAAGATTTTGAATATACTCGGTATTGTAAAAAACTAAAACTATAAATCCCATGAAGAATAGCGTGTTCAAAACAGGAGCACTCAAGGCTCCAATAGCATATGAAAGGGTGTTGCCTTTTAGTGATTTGTTCAGTGCTCTAAAGATTAAGCCTACACATATTCCCATAAGTATTCGCATCACAACGCATAGGATGAAGGTTTTAATTGGTGCGAATTGAAAAAAAGTGCCTGTCATAACAGATACACCTGATATTGCATCTTTAAAGCTAACAAGACCGAATACTCCTCCGAGTATACCTCCTGCCATTGGTCCCATTAGTATGGCTCCAATTGCAATAGGCAATGTCAGAAATGACATATACAGAGGACCTACAGGTACGCTTCCAAGCCCAACAAGCTTCATTACGATTTCTATTGCAATCAGAAGTGCAAGCTGAGCCAAATACTTAGAGTTTGATAGTTTTTTGTTCATTTTTTCCTCCTTCTGCCGTTCCTATAAAGGATACAGCGATGAGCTTCGAGAATCACTCGAAAATAATATAGTTGATATTTGAAATCAATAATCCATGCATATACTCTATCGTGCTATTAGCTTCAATGGGTATGTGGAAATATTGTACATAGGGATTATAACAAGGAATATGTAATTAAACAATAGATTTTCAAAATAATTCGATTTTTTTAAATAATTTGATTTTTCCAACATTTCCTTTCTGGTTGTAGATAGGCAGGATATTGGTTTTTGATTTTTCGCTTCCTAAAAAATAATAAATCAATCAATACTATCATTTAGAATTAGTCTTATACATTTGAATAGGTAAGGTTTATATTCGCTGAATGTTATAGGATCACCATTTAATATGACGTTATAACATGTGGAGTTTATTAGTTCCACAATAGTAAAAATTGCCATATCAAAGTTTTTGATATAAACGCCGTCTTTTTCGAGCATTGACATAGCAAAGGTTTTAAAATCAGTCAATTCTTCGTTCTCATCCGATTGAAACGCGGGTGTGGAGTAAAGCCCCCAACTTAAATTTTTAGAAATATATTTTAGAAGAGCTATATCTTTTGATAGCTTTGTAATTATATAATCTGTAATAAAAATAAATTTATCACTTACTGAAAGCTTTTCGGATGTATTATTACAAAAATCGTTTAGATTTTTCATAGCTTCTTGAAAAATCTCATTAGTTTTTATTCTAATTAAAGCATTTCTAATATCATACTTGTCTTGAAAATATAAATAGAAAGTCCCTTTACCTACCTTTGCCTTTCTTGCAATCTGAGTAATAGTTGTATTTTCTACACCTACAGTCGTGAAAAGCTCGTATGCCGAGGATAGCAAATCGTTTTTCTTCTTTTCTTTATTCAAATCAATTTTATTCATCTTTATTTTTTTCATTTTAATTTATATCCATTTTATTAACGCATCCAAAAGATAAGATTGGAGAGCATTTTTTGTGTGCATAAAAATATTTTGTTGAACAGACAGCTTTTGTGTCCGAAAACTGTTTTGTTGAACATACAACATCATTATAGCAGAATAAATGACTAATGGTCAATAAATAAAAATATAAAAATAATATATTGAAATATTGAAATATAGGTGTTTAAAATTTTTTGCAAAATTATTTAGAAAAAAGTTGACGAATGGTCATTTTAGTGTTATATTATTCATTGCGATTTCTGACTAATAGTCAATTTTAAATAGGAGGTCTGTCTATGAAAATTGGTCACAAAATTGTTAAACATAGGCATATCGTATTGATTGTAGCACTGATTCTACTGATTCCAGCATTTATGGGATATAAGTCTACGAAGATAAACTACGATATGTTAACTTATCTTCCAGAAGATATGGATACCGTGAAGGGTCAAAACATGTTGATGGATGATTTCAATAAGGGTGGATTTTCAATTATAGTCGTTGAGAACATGAAAAGTGGTCAAGTGACTAAATTGAGGAATGATATAAAAGAGGTTGACCATGTTACTCAGATTGTTAATCTGCAAGATGTTATAAACCCGGATATGCCAAAGGAAATGCTTCCCGAAAACATTTCGAAAAATTTGAAAAATGAGGATGCGACTTTGCTCGGTGTTTTCTTTGATACGTCGACATCAGATGAAAAAACACTAAAGGCTGTTGAAGAAATTAGAAAAATTTCAAATGATGATACACATGTTACAGGCCTTTCGGCGATGGTGATAGATTTAAAGAACCTATGTGAAGAGGAAGAACCAAAGTATGTTGCGGTTGCGGTTGTTTTGTCGCTTGTTGCGATGATGCTTCTGCTGGATTCATACATTGCTCCAATAATTTTTCTCGCGAGCATAGGGATTGCGATACTTTATAATTTTGGAAGTAATATTTTTCTTGGAGAAATATCGTATATTACCAAGGCGATTGCAGCTGTTTTGCAGCTTGGAGTAACAATGGACTACTCAATTTTCCTATGGCATAGTTACACGGAAAGGCGAGACTCAGGTCTTGACGATGAGGAGGCAATGGCAAGGGCTATTGACGATACTCTGATATCCGTAACAGGAAGCTCAATTACAACTGTTGCGGGATTTTTGGCACTGTGCTTCATGACATATACTATGGGAAAAGATTTAGGAATAGTTATGGCCAAGGGCGTAATTTTGGGCGTAATTGCAAGTATAACAATTTTACCTGTTATGCTGCTACAATTCAGAAAAGTACTGAAAAAGACAATGCACAAGGCATTGATTCCAGACACTCACAAATTATCGCACGGTTTGACCAGCAGATATGTTATATACATTCTAATATTTGCGGTTCTGCTAGTGCCTGCAATATATGGATATAATCAACAGAATGTTGTTTATGACTTTACAAAGATGATGTCAGGTAGCCAAAATGATCTACCTGCAGAAAAAACGAGATTCTTGAACGCTAACGAAAAGCTTCATGACGATTTCAACATTTCTACGACATATATGGTGATTGCAGATGAGAAGATGCCAATAAGAGACAACAAAGCAATGGTTGATGAAATTGAAGAACTGGACGGTATCGTAAATGTGATAGGACTGGAAAATTTTGTAGGAACTGCGATTCCAAAAGAGATTTTACCAGAACAATTTACAGACTCTATGGCGGCAAAGGGGCATCAGATGATTGTAATCAACTCAAAATATAAGGTCTCAACAGATAAATGTAACAATCAAATTGACAGTGTGAAAAAGATTGCGAAAAAGTACGACTCAAAATCAACAGTTATAGGTGAAGGGCCTGCAACAAAAGATTTGATTAGACTTACCGATAAAGATTTTCAGGTAGTTACTTGGATTTCAATAGCTATGGTTTTCTTAATAATTCTAATTGTGCTTAAATCAGCTTCGTTGCCGTTCATCTTAGTTTCAGTAATCGAATTTGCAATTATAGTAAACCTAGGAATACCTGGCTACACTCAGCTTGAATTACCATTCATTGTTCCTATCTGTATAAGCACAATTCAATTAGGGTCGACGGTAGACTATGCGATTTTGATGTCAACAAGATATAAAACTGAGAGACTCAAAGGACTTGAAAAACGAACTGCTATTATTGAAGCAGCTGCAGCTTCGATACCTTCAATTATTGTAAGTGCACTTGGATTCTTCACCGCAACAATTGGGGTTGCAATATATTCTAATGTGGGAATCATAAGTGTTATGTGTAGCTTGATGGCAAGGGGTGCAATAATAAGTATGCTTACTGTTATTCTCGTTTTACCTTCATTGTTGATGCTACTAGATGGTGTGATTTGTAGGACAACCAAGGGTATGTCAGGGCTTGTTAAACATAACGTTGTTACTGAGCAATAATAAAGATAAGAATTCATGGAAGGAGAGGAAATAAAATGAATATGAAAAATAAAAGCATCAAAATTATAAGTTTGATTGCATGTGCTGCTCTTGTGACGTCTGGCGGAGCAATGTGTTTCAACCACAGCAATTCAGCTTATGCCAACTCAAAAACTGAAAAAGACATTAAAAAAGCAGAAGAAGAAATCGACAAGGCCTATCCATCACTGCTTAAATCTAATGGGGATAGTAAAGATAAAATTGAAACCACATACGCAATTATGGATAGTGACGGAAAACTTAGAAAAACTATAGTATCCGAGCAGCTTGCAAATAATAACAAAGAAAAAACCTTAAATGATATTTCGAATTTGAAAAATATTGAAAACACTTCTGGAAATGAGAAATTCACTCAAGATGGGAATAATCTTAAATGGAATGCAGGTGGCAACAAAATACAATACAAAGGCAATGCTACATCAGAGCTTCCAGTAGATGTAAAAGTCACATACTATCTTGAGGGACAGCGAAAAACCGCCAAGGAAATTGCTGGCAAATCCGGAAATATAACGATACGCTTTGATTATGACGTAAAAAAAGAAGAAGTAGCAAATGGCAAAACATATAAACACCCTTATACTATGGCGAGTGGCTTGATTCTGGATAACGCCCACTTCAGCGATGTAAAAGTATCAGGCGGAAAGGCTGTTGATAACGGAAATCAGACTATCGCATTTGGCGTTGCATTCCCTTCGATGAACGAAAATCTTGGGATAGATCGATCAAAAATGAATATCCCTTCTTTTGTTGAAATTTCAGCATATACTGATAAATTCGAGATTACAGGAACATACACGATAGCACTTTCTGGCTTATTTAATGACATAAATACAACGGAAGCCAATGGTGCAAATGGAAAAGTTCAGGAATTGAAGAGTGGATTGAACCTGCTTTCGGATTCATCGAACAAACTGCTTAAGGGAGCCGATGATTTGGTAGCTGGAGCAACAGAGTTTGACAATGGTATGGCAGCATTGGTTTTGGGTGTTAATAAACTGCAAGACGGGAGTGGACAGCTTACTGCTGGAATGGATGAGCTTAGCAAAGGCCTTATTGCTATAAGTGCCAACAGTTCTCAAATTAATGACGGAGTAGCAAAGCTTGAATTGTCAATTTTTGATAATGCAACAAAACAGATGAGAAGCAAAACTGGCGACGAAAGCATTACTTTAACTCCAGCAACATATGTGCAGGTTATCCAAGGAATCTCTGATAATGCTATTGCGACAGCTGAAAAAAAGTTGAGAGCAAGTCTTGCAAAGCAGGGCGTTACAGATGCCAATCTACAAAATCAGATATTGTCTGTAGCATACAATAGCTTAATGGCAAATGGGAAGTCAGAGGCATCTATGGATGAAATCGCTGCTGCAATACAAAATGCCGGAGTAATTGCAAAGAAAGCTGATTTTGTACAAAAATCTATAGAGAAGAATCAGTCAGCTGTTATTCAAATTCTAAAGAATAAGGGTTATAATGATGAGCAAATTACAACAGAGGTTGTCGCAGTTTATTCGACCGCACTTGAACTCGTAGGTGGAAATCCAAATGCCATTGATTCTAAGATACAGGAAACTGCAAAAGAGTATGTAAAAGCTACCATAGTTTTTCAGAATGGTGCAATAAACGCTTCTGACAACTCAAGTAAGCTAGCAGCCATAGCGATAGGTAAGGAAACGCCAAAACAATTAGTTGAATTAAAAACTAACCTTGACCAGGTAGAATCGCTTGTTTCAGGCATTAGGCAGTATACAAGTGGTGTGGATTCTGCTGCGATGGCAAGCCAGAAAATCATTTCAGGCATGGGAGATCTAAATAAAGGAATACTTGATTTAAAAGACGGCTCCATGAAGCTTTCTTCAGCATCAAAAAAACTGAAAACTGGCATAAACTCACTCGATTCAGGACTGCATAGATTCAATAACGAAGGAATTGAAAAATTTGTTAATGGGCTACAAGGTAACGATATAACAAATATTGTTAATAATCTCGAGGGTGTCAAGGCTGCGTCATCAAAAGAAGTATTTGTTGGCGGAAAGCTAGATGAGATGTCTGGTGAGAGTAAAATAATATTCAAAACTGGTGAAATTAAGTAGCATCGAAAACAATACAATATAGACAAAAATAAATAGTTCACATATGAAAAAATTATTGTGTAATGTAAAACATAAGCATGAAATTTTGTTGATGATATAAATTTCATAGCAAATTAAAAGAGAGTAACCTTTGTGTATCAATTTGCATATAAGTAAGCTCTCTTTTTTGTACCATAAAATTGTAAGTAAAAAAGTATCGACGATATAATTGGAAACTTGCACTTTTTTTATATAAAGAATGCAAATGCAAGCATGTGCAAGCGAAAAGGGATAATAAATGAGAATTCGTATTTATCAAGATATAATAAAAAAAATCGTTGACATTATATGGGAATATATGTAAAATAAATTTACAAATTATGGAAATTGAAGTCGGGCGCTGTCATATGATTATTGATAAAGAAACGATAGTAAAGAACGGTTGCAGTTAAATGATTTGCTTTCACGGAGGTAGAGGAATTAATACCAAGTATATAGGAGATTTAGGAGAAGCTTTTGCAGCGGAATTTTTAGAGAAATCAGGTTATTGTATCGTTGCGCGTAACTATAGGATCAAATCAGGGGAAGAAATAGATATCATAGCTGTTAAAGATGGGATATGGCGGTTAATTGAGGTGAAAACCCGTACTAATTTAAACTTTGGATATCCTTCTGAGAGCGTAGATAAAAATAAAATGAGAAGGATGAGGAATTGTTTTATTAAATTTTTAAACGAGAGAGGCTTAGAAGCTGAAGAATATGAGATTGAAATTTTTGAGGTGCTGGTTAACCACATGACGAATTAATTATAGATAATATGTAAGTTAAATCGAAATATCTTATGAATCCATTTTAAGTTAAGTGATTTCAAACAAAAGAGATGCTTGTTAACAGAGGAAGAGAATTGAGATGATTAACAAAATAAAGACAGCAACTATAATTGGAATAAGAGGTAATTATGTAGAAGTTGAGGTTGTTATTTCAAATGGCATACCTTCTTTTACTATCGTTGGCCTTGTGGATGCAACTGTTAAAGAAGCTAAAGAAAGAGTTAGAGGAGCGATAATTAACTCAGGCTTTAAATATCCTAATAGAAGAATTACTATTAATCTTTCACCTGCTGATATTAGGAAAAATGGTACACATTTTGATTTGCCATTGGCGATTTCTCTTTTGCGTTCAAGTAGGCAAATAGGCGGATATCAAAATTTTATTGATGAGTATGCCTTCATAGGAGAGCTTTCTTTGAGCGGGGAGATTAAGCCTGTAACAGGTATATTACCTATGGTTATGAGTCTGTATGAAGAAGGCATTAAAAAAGTTTTTGTGCCTTGGGGCAATAGAATGGAAGCTTCACTTGTTAAAGAAACTCAGGTTTTTGTAGCCAAGAATCTAAATGAAATAGTCAATCATCTTGAACAAAAACAGAAAATAGAACCGATTAAAAATGAATATCATTTTGATAGAAGTGATGAGTTTGAGTTAGATTATTCTCAGGTTAAGGGACAGGAAGCAGCCAAAAGAGCCATCAGCATAGCGGCAGCTGGATCACATGGTCTGTTAATGGTAGGGAGCCCATCCTCAGGAAAGACTATGTTATCAAAACGTATAACATCAATCTTGCCTCCAATGGAATATCAAGATATTATTGAGTCTACAAATATTTATTCTATTATGGGAAAGCTCAGTGAAAGCGAGCCTTATATAGCTAAAAGACCATTTAGGAATCCTCATTATTCAATATCTAGGGCAGGACTTATAGGTGGGGGTAGTCATCCAAAACCAGGTGAGGTGTCGCTTGCAAATAAAGGCGTTTTATTTATAGATGAACTCGCAGAACTTAAGAGGGATGCAATTGAAGCATTGCGTGTTCCGCTTGAGGAGAAAAAAGTGAACATTGTTAGAAATAGTAACACTGTGACATTTCCTGCTGATTTTTTATTCATTGCAGGTAGCAACCTATGTCCATGTGGTTATTATTCAGATCCATATCACCCTTGCACCTGCACACCTAGAGAAGTTTCAAATTATATGAAGAAAATTTCAGGACCAATTATGGAGAGAATAGATTTACACATTAAATTGAATACATTAAATTACGAGGAATTTAAATATAGTAAGGGCAAGAGTTCAGCAGAAATGAGGAAGGAAATTGTTAAGGCACGTGAAATACAGAAAGAAAGATATAGATATTATGATGTAAATGTAAATGCTGATCTTGATGAAAAACTCATTGATAAATTTTGTAAAGTGGATAGTAGAGGAGAGCGTATTTTGAAATTAGCTTTTGAAAAAAACATAATAACACCTAGGACTTACAGAAAAACACTAAAGATTTCAAGAACCATTGCAGATATGGAAGGAAGCATTGAAATTAAAGAAAAACATGTAGCGGAAGCTTTACAATATAGGAGTAATTTAGGTGAATATAATTGAAATAAATCAATATGATGAAGAATTTCCAGAGGCACTTAGAATTATTCAGGATCCACCAAAAAAACTCTATTGTATAGGAAATATTCAACTTCTCAAAAGTAAAAAAATATCGGTTGTGGGATCAAGAAAGTGCACTGCCTATGGCAAGTCAATCGCAGAAAGATTATCAATAAAACTCAGCAATTCAGGGGTTACGGTTGTAAGCGGACTTGCAAAGGGCATAGATAGTTGTGTGCATTATGGTGCACTGAAGGAAGCAGGCAGTACAATTGCTGTATTGGCTACTGGCATAGATAGCTGTTATCCGATATCTAATCAAGGACTATATAATCAAATATCAAAAGATGGACTAATTATCTCAGAGAATCCTCCAGGGTATATTTGTCATAGATATGATTTTCCAAGACGCAATAGGATAATTAGCGGGCTTTCGGATGCGGTTATAGTCGTTGAAGCACCTTTAAGGAGCGGTGCTTTGATTACAGCAGAATATGCTATGGAACAGGGTAAAGATTTGTTTGCAATTCCAGGTAATATTACAAGCTTCTTTAGTATAGGCTGCAATCAACTAATAAGAGAGGGAGCGAAACCAGTTGCTGTTCTTGATGATATTCTAATAGATTTAAATATTGCCATCAAGAATTATGATATAAATCTTGATTTAGGAGATGATGAGTTTGCAGTGTATGATATAATTAGGAAACAAGGCGAATTATCAACAGAAGATTTGATGAAATTTACAGATTTTGAAATTCCTAAATTGGCAGGGATACTGACTGTTTTAGAAATGAAAGGTGCAATAACCAACTCTATGGGCAAATTTTTTGTTGAATTTTCTAAAAAATAGTGCATAATCTATATATAATGGTTAATGTACATATATAGGGGGATTTAATGGCCGCAACTAAAAAAACAGCAAAAAAGAAAAAACTGGTTATTGTTGAGTCGCCATCTAAGGCAAAGACTATAGGTAAATATCTGGGATCAACCTACAAAGTAGTCGCTTCGGTAGGACATGTCAGAGATTTACCCAAGAGCAAGCTAGGTGTAAACATTGAGGAGGACTTCGAACCTCAATATATTAACATCAGAGGAAAAGGCGATATAATTAAAGAACTGAAGAAAGAGAGCAGAAATGCTTCTCATATTTTTCTTGCAACTGACCCTGATCGCGAAGGAGAAGCTATATCTTGGCATCTTGCATATATTTTGGGAATCCCACCTGAAGAGGTCAAGAGGATTGAATTTAATGAAATAACAAAGGATAAAATCAAAGACGCTATATCTAAACCTAGGGGAATAGATCAGGGACTTGTAGATGCGCAACAGGCGAGGAGAGTACTAGATAGGCTTGTAGGTTATCAGATATCTCCATTATTATGGAAAAAGGTCCAGAAAGGTTTGAGTGCTGGCAGGGTACAATCGGTTGCTCTTAAAATATTGTGTGATAGAGAAGAAGAAATCAATAATTTCATACCACAGGAATACTGGACTGTAAACGCAGTGTTCACAAAAGACAAAGATTTTACTGCAAAACTCATCAAAAAAAACGGTAAGAAGCTTACAATCGCAAATAAGGAGGAAAATGATAAAATCTTAAAAGATTTAAGTAATTCTGAATTCATTGTTGCGAAACTTGATAAGAAGAAAAGGTCGCAAAAACCTTATGCTCCATTTACTACAAGTAGTTTGCAGCAAGACGCATCTGCTAAATTGGGATTTAATCCAAGAAAGACAATGATGATTGCTCAGCAGTTATATGAGGGTATTAACGTGAAGGGGCATGGAACTATGGGGCTCGTAACATATATAAGGACTGACTCTGTTAGGGTTTCATCAGAGGCTCGTGCAAATGCCAAAACACTTATTATCAATACTATGGGTAAAGAGTATTATAATTCTAACGTTTACTCAAATAAGAAGAAAGACATTCAAGACGCTCATGAGGCTATAAGGCCAACGGATATTAGACTCCTTCCATCAGATGTTGAATCATCACTATCGTCAGATCAGTTTAAATTATATAATCTGATTTGGAGAAGATTTATTGCCAGTCAAATGGCAGCTTCAGTTTCTGATTCTATGGGTGCAGATATTAAATCAGGAGATTATTTATTCCGTGGGACAGGTTCAAGAATTGTATTCGATGGATTTAGGAAAATTTATCAAACTGGTGATGAAAAGAAGGATATGCTCCTGCCTGAACTTCAGGAAGAAGAAAAATTAATTCCAAAATCGATCGAAGGTGAGCAAAACTACACACAACCACCTAATAGATTCACAGAAGCTGGTTTAATTAAGGAACTGGAAGATAAGGATATAGGTAGACCAAGTACCTATGCTCCGATTGTAGCAACTCTAACAGATCGAAAGTATGTTAGAAGGTCAAAGAAAACATTGATTCCTACTGAACTTGGAATTACAGTTACAGATTTATTAAAAGAATATTTCAAGGATATTCTTGATGTAGATTTCACTGCAAACATGGAGGATCAGCTTGATGATGTTGAAATAGGATCTGTAAAATGGAAGGATGTTATTAAGAATTTCTATAAGGGCTTTGAGAAGGAACTTGAAGTAGCCAATAAGGAGATTGAAAAAATAGAACAAAAGGTTATATTGACGGATGAGATTTGTGAAAAATGCGGGAAACCAATGGCCATAAAGAACGGTAGATTTGGAGAATTCCTAGCATGTACAGGATATCCAGAATGTAAAAATACAAAGGCGATAGTTAAAAAAATAGATGTAAAATGTCCTAAATGTGGCATAGGTGACATTGTTGCAAGAAAGAGTAGAAGAGGGAAACTTTTCTATGGTTGTTCTGAGTATCCTGAGTGTGATCAGGTTTTCTGGTACAAGCCAACAAATAAAAAGTGTCCGCTTTGTGGCTCTCTTTTGTTGCACCACAAGCTTAAGAATAGCACGCTTTCGTGCTCAAACAATGAGTGCAAATATAAAGAATAAATCTATTTTATAATATAAAGGAGAATTTTGATGGAATTTAGAGGAACTACGATTTGTGCAGTAAGACGTGGTGAAGACGATATCGCAATTGGCGGTGACGGACAGGTAACGATGGGTCAGACTGCAATAATGAAGAATACTGCAAAAAAAGTTAAGAAAATATATGGGAAAACAGTGTTGACAGGCTTCGCTGGGTCGGTTGCTGATGCTTTTTCACTAACAGAGAAATTTGAGAAGAAATTGGAAGAGCACGGTGGTAATCTCAAAAGAGCTGCTGTAGACTTGGCACAGCTTTGGCGTTCTGATAAGGGAATGCGCAGCTTGGAGGCTTTAATGATTGTAGTCGACAAAGAAAATCTTCTTGTAATTTCAGGTAACGGGGAGGTTATAGCACCAGATGAGCCATTTGTGGCGATTGGGTCTGGCGGTAATTTTGCGTATTCGGCGGCTAAAGCTTTGTATCATCATACGGATATGAAGGCAGATGAAATTGTTAAGGAATCATTGAAAATTGCTGCATCGATTTGTGTTTATACAAATGACAATATAACGGTAGAAACCCTATAATTTGAGGAGGATTATATGAGCATAAAGGAAATGACGCCTAAAGAAATAGTGGCTCAACTGGATAAATATATAATAGGGCAGGACGAAGCTAAGAAATCTGTAGCTGTTGCGCTTAGGAATAGGTATAGGAGAAGCTTGTTGCCAAAGGAAATGAGGGATGAAATCTCTCCTAAAAATATTTTGATGATGGGACCTACTGGGGTGGGTAAGACTGAAATTGCAAGAAGACTTGCCAAACTTATGGATGCTCCATTTGTTAAGGTTGAGGCTACGAAATTCACTGAGGTAGGATACGTAGGCAGAGATGTTGATTCCATGGTCAGAGATCTGGTTGAAGCTTCTATTAGGCAGGTTAAACAGAAAAAACTTTCTGACAAATACAAAGTAGCGGATAATATGGTCGAGGACATACTTGTGGAAGCTATTGTTCCGTCGAAGAAATCAAGCTCTGCTTCATCAAGCAATCATGGTCCACTGGATTTTATACTGAATAGTGGCGGATTTAAGAGCCAGAAGTCGCAATACGAGGAGCAGACGGCAGAGAAAGAAAAACAAAATGAACTTTCTGACGATCAGATCGTTATGGCTAGGGAACAGGTTAGGCAGCAGCTTAGAGATGGACTCCTTGAAGAACAGTACGTTGAAATTAAAGTTGATGACGTACCAAAAGGCAATCAACTTGATATGAGCAATGAAGGCATGACGATAGCTATAGGAAATATTTTCGGAGATATGATGCCTAAGCGTCAAAAGACACGAAAGGTCAAAGTTAGTGAAGCAAGGAAAATTCTAAGAGAGCAGGAAGCACAGAAGTTAGTTGACATGGATCAGGTAACTGACGAAGCACTTGAATCGGCCGAACAAAATGGCATAATATTCATAGATGAAATTGACAAAATAGCGTCGGGGAGCAGCTTTAGGCAGGGTGCAGATGTTTCAAGAGAGGGCGTGCAAAGAGATATACTCCCAATTGTTGAGGGCAGTGTAATAAACACAAAATACGGACCTGTTAAAACGGATCATATTTTGTTCATAGGCGCTGGTGCATTCCATGTGTCTAAACCAACAGATTTGATACCTGAATTGCAAGGACGTTTCCCTATAAGAGTTGAGCTAAAGAACCTCGACAAAAAAGATTTTTTAGAAATCTTAACAGTACCGGAAAATGCTATAATTAAGCAAAATATTGCACTTCTTGAAACGGAAGATATTAAGTTGAACTTTACCGATGATGCACTTGAAGAAATTGCATCTATGGCTTTTATAGCCAATGAACAAACTGAGAATATTGGAGCAAGACGTCTTTACACCATAATGGAAGCACTGCTTGAGGATATTTCATTTAACGTACCAGATATAGATGACAAAGATATAGAGATAGATAGGGAATATGTACTTGAAAAATTCAAGGAAAATATTTCAGAATTTGATGTGGATAAATATATTTTATAGAAATGATTGAAAATTCATTTAATAAATCCTTCAATGCAATTCTCGTGGCTGTTAATCGGAATAATGACAATTTCGAAGTAGAAAATTCAATGAATGAACTTGAAAGCCTTGTTGAATCTGCTAATGGCATTGTAGTTGGAAAGATCATACAGAAACTCGATAGAATCAATACATCAACATACATAGGTAAGGGTAAGGTTGCTGAGCTTGCTGAATTTGTTGAAAATCTTGATGTTGACGCAGTTGTGTTTGACGACGAGCTCTCAGGTATTCAGATAAGGAATCTGGAGGATCAAGTCGGCACAAAGGTCATCGACAGGACCATTCTCATTATGGATATTTTTGCTGCTAGAGCTAATTCCAAGGAAGGTAGGTTGCAGGTCGAACTAGCACAGCTTCAGTATAGACTTCCTAGACTGGTAGGTTTTGGTAAATCTCTATCCAGACTTGGTGCTGGAATAGGGACAAGAGGGCCTGGAGAAAAGCAGATAGAAACTGATAGAAGGCATATTAGAAGAAGGATTGATGATTTAAAGAAAGATCTTGCAGATATTCAAAAAACAAGGACTCTTCACCGAAAGAAGCGTAAGAAATCAGGCATCCCGATAGTGGCATTAGTTGGTTATACCAATGTAGGCAAATCAGCTATCATGAATTATATGATTGAAAACTTCGGAAAAGAAGAGAAAAAGGTTGAAGAAGCTGATATGTTGTTCGCAACATTGGATGCAAAGCATAGATTGATTGAGATAGATAATAACAGGCAGTTTATTTTGGTTGATACGGTAGGCTTTGTGAGCAAGCTATCGCATAACCTGGTTGATGCGTTTAAAGGCACATTACAGGAAGCCGAATACGCTGATCTAATCGTAAAAGTCGAAGATATTTCTCACGATAGGACAGATTTTCAAAGGGAAATTCTTAATAATGTTTTGGATGACTTGAAATTATCAGATAAGAAATCCATATTTGTCTACAACAAAATAGATAAGATAGACACAGAACTCCAAAATAGTGGCATTTCTGAACAAAATAACGAAAACAAAGTCTTTGTTTCTGCAAAAACAGGATTAAACATGGACAAACTTAAAGATTCTATCGTTCAAAATATTTTTGATGATGAAAGAGAAGTAAACATTGTGCTTCCATTTGATAAAGGTGATTTAGCAAGTAGACTATGTGATAATGCAAATGTTTTGAAAATGGTTTATAAGGATGACGGGATCCATATGATTGCAAGACTTAGCAAGAGGGAACAGGATTTGGTGAAAGATTATGTTGCTTTATAAGACTATAAACGACAAAGCAACTGTTCAGCAGGTAATAAACAAATCGAAGTTTATAGCAAATATTCATCCTGTGCAGAGCCGAGAAGAGGCTGAAGATTTTTTTGATTTAATTCGCAAAGAACACAGGCTTGCAACTCACAACGTACCAGCTATGGTAATAGGTGACAAATTACAGCTGCAATGGGCAAGTGACGATGGAGAGCCGCAGGGCACGTCTGGACCACCTATCCTTCAATTGCTTGTAAGCGAAGGGATAACGAATGTTGCGGTAATGGTTACCAGGTATTTTGGCGGAATCAAGCTTGGAACAGGTGGTTTAGTAAGAGCATACACTTCATCTGCTAAGCTTGTACTTGAGGAGGCGGGAATTTGCGGAGTAGCTGTGATGGCGATACTCTATGCTGATATAAGCTATTCTGATCACTCCAAGCTTACATCCGTTTTACCAGAATGGGATGCGGAGATAATTTCAGAGAGCTTTACAGATAAAGTTCGTTTGGAAGTTAAAACTGATATTAATAATCTGGAAAATTTAAAAACGAGATTGATTAATTTTACTTCAAATGATATAGTTTTTTTTGACCACGTAATAAGGAATGAGAAGGTTCAATTATTTTAATCCAGAGGTTAAAAAATGGTAATTTACTTATAATGTAATTGAATTTTAATATTATATTTAGCTACATCAATAGTCCTATGTGCCGGCAGTGACGAGCCCCATAGCTACCGACTATCAATTATTTTTATTTAATTTGAAAGGACTGGTGTCGATGAAAGAAAAAAACTTAAATTTTGAAAGTCGTAATTTCTTAAAGGAAATTCTATTAGACTGCTTGGGTTCATTTCTCTATGCAATTGGCATTTATTATTTTGCAAAGCATGCTAATTTTGCTCCGGGAGGTATCTCTGGAGTGGCTATTATCATAAATCATTACTTTAAATATTTGCCCATTGGTACAATTTCTTTAGTTCTCAATATTCCTATTATCATTGGTTCATACCGCTATCTTGGAAAAGGCTATCTGCTAAGGACAGCTAGAACACTCGTTATAAGTGCTTTTTTCCTAGATTTTGTAGCACCTAAAATAGGAATGTATGATGGAATGCCATTGATGGCTGCGATATATGCAGGAGCTTTTGCGGGCGCTGGCTTGGCCATTATATATAATAATCAAACATGTACTGGCGGAACGGATCTTGTCATAATGTCTGCTCGTAAGGTTAAACCACACCTATCGATTGGGCAAATTACAATTTTTATTGACGGAATAATAATTTTTGCTGGCTGGCTTGTATTTAAAAACATAGATGCTGTTTTATTTGGATTTTTATTTACGGCAGTAGAGACGATGGTAATAGATCGTATTATGTTTGGATTTAATGCAGGAAAGATGGCGATGATTATCTCTGACTACAGTATAGATATAGCGAAGAGCATTTCGGATAATATTGACAGGAGTTCCACAAGATTACTAGCAAAGGGTTCATACACTGGTAATGACAAAGAGGTTTTAATATGTGCTTGTAATAGAGCACAACAAGTTAGAATTAACCGTATTGTAAGAGAAATAGATCCGGATGCGTTTGTTATCATCCTTGATTACAGTGAGGTGCGTGGTTACGGATTCCAACCATTTGATTAAGCAAAAGCACTATATTGATATATCATTTTACAATTGAAACCATGACGGTTTTTTGTTAAAATATATAGTACAAAATATGTTGGGGGCAGACTATGAAACCAAAATACAAAAGAGTGCTTTTAAAGATAAGTGGAGAAGCACTTGCAGGTGAAAGTAAATTCGGGATTGACAATTCCATGGTCAACAAAATTGCAATAGAAGTTGCAAGAGTACATGAGCTTGGAGTTGAAGTTGGAATAGTTGTAGGCGGAGGTAATTTTTGGCGTGGCAGGACAAGCACCAAGATGGATCAAGCTACAGCGGACTATATGGGGATGCTTGCAACTGTTATGAACTCACTTGCACTTCAGGAAGCATTTCTTTCGATAGGTATTAAGGCTAGAGTTCAGACTGCTATAGAAATGACGGAAATTGCTGAACCATATGCAAGACGAAGAGCGATAAGTGAACTAGAACATAAGGATATAGTCATTTTCGGTGGAGGAACTGGTAGCCCGTTTTTCTCTACAGATACAGCGGCAGCACTCAGAGCAGCTGAAATAGGGGCAGACATTATTTTGTTAGCTAAGAATATAGATGCTGTTTATTCTGCCGACCCTAAGAGTAATCCTGATGCCGTGAAGTACGACATGTTGTCTCACCGTGATTTGGTCGAAAAAGACCTTAAGGTAATGGATCAGACAGCAGCGACATTATGCAGAGATAATAAAATAGCTATACATGTATTTGCAATTTCTGAGGATGGAAACGTGCTAAAGGCTGTGCAAGGTGAACGCATAGGCACATTCATTTCTTAGATATTCGTTGAAAAATATTAAAATGTAGGAGGAAGAAAGATGAGTCATTCGCATAAGACAATGGAAGAAAGAATATCTAAAACTATAGATGTTTTAAAGTCGGATTTAAAGACAGTAAGGGCAGGAAGAGCAAATCCCGCTCTACTTGATAAGGTGATGGTTGACTACTATGGCTCACCAAATCCTTTGAAAAATTTATCTAATATTTCCGTTCCTGATCCGAGGACGATTATGATAACACCGTTTGATCCAAAATCAATTGGAGATATCGAAAAAGCTATTAATCTTGCTGACCTTGGCATAGCCCCTGTTAACGACGGAAAGGTTGTAAGACTTTCAATTCCACCTTTGACTGAGGAACGCAGGAAAGAACTTGTAAAAACAGTTAAAAAGATGGGTGAAGATTCAAAGATTGCAATTCGTAATTTGAGAAGAGAGGCAAATGATGCTTTAAAGAAGAGCGAAAAAAATGGAGAAATCTCAGAGGATGAATTTAAGTCAGAACTTGATAAGGTTCAGAAGAGTATAGATAAAGCAGTTAAGGACATAGATGATGTCGTAGCTGAAAAAGAAAAAGATATTATGGAAGTTTAAAAATATGGCTGCTTGGCAGCCATATTCGTTTAAGAGGCTAAGTTTGACAATATAACATTTAAGGAAATATTATTTATATGGAAAATTTAACTGAAGTAAATATGCCTACACACGTTGCAATCATTATGGATGGCAACGGAAGGTGGGCTAAGAAAAAAGGTCTTCCACGCTTGGCAGGACATAATGCTGGAATGAAGTCTATGATTACAGCTACAAGGGCAGCGTCAGATTGGGGAATCAAATATCTTACCGTTTACGCATTTTCAACTGAAAATTGGAAGAGAAGCAATGAAGAGGTTAGTGGAATTTTTAAGCTTCTTGTTAAGTATGTTGAGAGTGAGCTTAAAGAACTTCACAGAAACAATGTTAAGGTAAATGCAATCGGTGAATTTGAACGGATTCCAAAGCCGGCACTTGATAAGCTTCTTGAAACTATTGAAACTACCAAGAATAATACAGGTTTGACTTTGAATATTGCGATTAACTACGGTAGCAGAGCTGAGATGATTAGAGCAACTCAAAATATTTTTAAAGAAGCACTTAAGATGATATATAATCTTTTGGATTCTGAAAAAATTGCATTTAGAGATTTATCAGATGAAAAATTAAATTCTACGATCGGTAGGATGATAACTGAAGATAATTTCTCTAAATATCTATATACAGGAGAGGAGAACGGAAATATACCTGATCCTGATTTAATTATAAGAACTAGCGGAGAAGAAAGACTTTCAAATTTCTTGCTATGGCAGGCTGCATATAGTGAGTTTGCATTTACACCTGTTTTGTGGCCCGACTTTACGCGTGAGGAATTTTGGAGAATACTTGAGGAGTATGCTCGTAGGGATAGACGATTTGGAGGAAGATAGGTTTGAAAACTAGAGTTATTTCGGGATTGATAATGGTTCCATTGCTGATATTAGTTTATTTGGGAGGCTATTTTATTTTGGCTGCGTCTATTTTGGTTGGCATGCTTGGCGTTAAGGAATTTTACAATGGGTTTGAAAATGTGGGCATCAAACCTTGTCACTTTATCGGCAGAATTGCAGCTATCTCACTTGCAGCAATTGGCTGCGTTGCACCAGAAAGAGCTGGTTTTATTATGTTGTGGCTGGCTTTCTTTGTTATAATTTCGCTCATATACATGTTTAAGATTGAAGAACGAGAAATGGCTGACTCTATGGCTACGATTACAGGCATTATGTACGTAGTGTTTTTTGCATATCATGTATTTTTAGTCGATATTACAATGCACAATATAGTTTGGATTATTTTCATCACTGCATTTGGTTCGGATATTTTCGCGTATTTTACCGGATACTTTTTCGGGAAACACAAGCTAGCACCCGTGCTCAGCCCTAAGAAGACAATTGAGGGGGCAGTTGGCGGAGTAGTAGGGAGTGCACTTTGCTCAACGATTTTTGGATTATTGGTTATGCCCGATATGTTGATTCATTGTATAATTCTGGGGATAATATGCAGCCCGATATCTATGGCAGGCGATTTGACAGCATCTGCATTCAAGCGGAAGATGGGTATCAAAGATTATGGAAATCTAATCCCTGGACACGGTGGCATAATGGATAGATTTGATAGTGTGCTTTTCGTTGCACCTGCTGTTTTCTGCTATGTCCACTTTTATGAGCATTTTATTAATGTAATGTAGCAATATAAAAAGTATGATTTTACAATACTAAGGACGTAGGTGGTTATAAGTGAAAAAAATTTCAATTCTCGGGTCAACAGGTTCCATAGGACGTCAAGCTCTTGACATTATCAATAGTGATGAAATAGATGTTGTTGCACTTGCGTGCGGCAGAAATATTGAACTTCTATCTGAGCAGATTGAGCGTTTTAAGCCAAATATAGTTTCTGTCGAGAGAGAGGAAGATGCTAAGGCATTATCAACAAAATATTCAAACCTCGAAGTGTTATGGGGAAAAGAAGGGCTTAATGCCGTAGCCGAGTCTGATGCTGACCTATTGCTCAATGGAATAATGGGAATGGTCGGACTTGAACCGACATATAAGGCGATTTTATCTGGAAAAGACATTGCTCTTGCAAACAAGGAAACGTTAGTAGCTGGCGGTAAAATTATTATGGAAGCCGCACGCGATAAGGGTATTGAGATTCTTCCTGTAGACAGTGAGCACAGCGCGATATATCAATGTCTTAATACATATAGGAATCCAAACACCTCAGAGAATGTGATAAGAAGGATAATTTTGACAGCCTCAGGTGGACCATTTAGAGGCTATAGTATCGAGGAACTGCGAAATGTGACGCTCCAAGATGCCCTGAACCATCCAAATTGGTCAATGGGCAAAAAGATAACAGTAGACTCTGCAACCATGATGAATAAAGGCCTTGAAGTCATAGAAGCCAAGTGGCTCTTTGACGTTGATTTTAATAAGATAGATGTGCACGTACATCCTCAAAGCATTATTCATTCTGCGGTTGAATTTATAGATGGGTCTATAATTGCTCAAATGGGAATGCCTGATATGAGAGTGCCAATCTCATATTCAATTAACTATGGCGAGCGAAAGAACATCATATCTGCAAGCAGCAATGGCTCAGAGGACAAACTCGATAATAATATGAAATTCACAGACCTATTTGAAATTGGAAATTTAACATTTGAAAAGCCAGATATGTCAACCTTCAAGTGCTTGGCATTTGCTTACGCAGCTCTAGAAGAAGGCAAGAGTTATCCTGCAGTTTTAAACTCTGCAAACGAAGCACTTGTTGATCTATTCTTAAACGAAAAGATTCAATTTATAGATATACAGAATAATCTCGAGTCATTTTTAGAAAAACATCAACCTGTGGAGCTGCAGTCAATTGATGAAATTAAAGAAATGGACAGAGAAGTAAAGGAAAAAATTAGGAGAGGACTATGGTAGCAATCTATGCTATATTACTTTTTTTAATGATGATAATACCTCATGAATTTGGACATTTTGCCGTTGCAAAAGCTGTCGGAGTCCAGGTTAATGAGTTTTCTATAGGTATGGGACCTAAGCTTTGGAATAAACAAAAAGGCGAAACGCTGTACTCTGTTAGACTTCTGCCAATTGGGGGCTTTTGTGCTATGGAGGGTGAGAATGAAGAAAGCGATAACCCAAGGGCTTTCAATAATAAATCTCCTCTTTCAAAAATAGCCGTACTCATAGCAGGTGCAATGATGAATATAATCACTGCATGGCTGATACTCGTTATATTAGCATTTTCATATGGCACAGCTTCTACTACAATAGATAACGTCAAAGTTGACAGTCCAGCCGCAAAAGCAGGTATTTTGTCTGGGGATCAAATCGTATCAATCAATGGAGAGAAGACCGATGATTGGAATAAGGTAGTCGAGGAAATAAAGTCTTCAGATGACAAGTTGTCCGTCGAAGTTTTGCGTGAAAACAACAAGCATCAATTTGAAATTCAACCGGAGAAACTTGAGGGGCAAAACATAATAGGCATATCGAGCCGGCTCACAAGAGATCCTGGTAAAGCAATCGAAGGCGGAACCATTGCAACATACGATATGGGAAAGTCTATGTTGGTTGCCTTTAAGGGACTGATTACCGGAGGTATTTCAACAAAAGATATTGCAGGACCTGTGGGCATGGTGTCTATGGTCGGTCAAACAAGCAAACTGGGAATACAGTATGTAGCTGCCTTTGTCGCGCTTGTGAGTCTGAACCTCGCCATTATCAATCTTTTGCCGCTACCAGCACTTGATGGCGGAAGAATTATTTTTGTGTTTATCAGATCAATTACAGGCAAGATGATAAGCGATAGAACAGAGGGCATAATCCATGCGGTCGGTATGGGGCTTTTGCTAATTCTAGCAGTAATTGTAACAATAAATGATGTAGGTAAACTGATATGAACAGTAAGAAAGTCGTAAAAATAGGAGATGTCTTAATCGGTGGCGAAAATCCGATTGCGATACAGTCCATGGCAAATGTTAACCCTCTGGATGAAGTCGCGTTGACAAAACAGATTGAAGAGCTAAGCCATGAGGGTTGTCAGATAATACGACTTGCCGTGCCGAGCATGGAGGCGACTGAAGTGTTTGGAAGAGTCAAAAGAAAAATTGATATTCCAATGGTTGCCGATATACATTTTGATTACAGACTGGCGATTGAAGCCATTAGACAGGGAGCAGATAAGATACGAATTAATCCTGGGAATATTGGTTCAAAAGAAAATTTGGAAAAAGTCGTAAAGGCGGCTCGAAAAAGACAAATCCCTATTAGGGTTGGAGTAAATTCCGGATCTCTAGAAAAAGATATAATAGCAAAGAGAGGCTGTGTAGATGCAGAAGGACTTGCAGACAGTGCTCTTCGTAACCTACATCTTATAGAGGACATGGGCTATGATAACTTGGTTGTATCTCTTAAATCATCTGATGTCAGGATGAATTATGAGGCACATAAGCTAGTAGCTGCAATGACAGATCATCCCATACATATAGGCATTACGGAGTCTGGAACAGTCAAATCAGGCAAACTCAAATCTGCAGTAGGACTCGGGTCCCTTATTTTGTCAGGCGTTGGTGACACCATGAGGGTGTCGCTTACGGCAGATCCAATAGAAGAAGTCCGTTTTGCGAAAGATATTTTGTACTCGATAGGACTAAGGAAGGATAGAGTGAATCTAGTTTCCTGTCCGACCTGCGGTAGAACCAAAATAAATCTTGAGAAACTTGCAAATGATGTCGAATATGCTCTTGAGAAAGAAGGCATAAATGATCCGATAACTGTTGCTGTAATGGGCTGTGTGGTGAATGGCCCGGGAGAAGCAAAGGAGGCAGATTACGGTCTTGCAGGCGGTGATGGCAAGGGGATAATTTTTTCCAAGGGAGAAGTAATCAAAATCGTTGAGGAAGAATCTCTGCTTGAGGAGCTTTTAAACGTAATTAAAAAAAATCGAATTTTAACTGTATAATCGAATTTTAACTGTATAGTAGTTTAATGGAAATTTTAGAGTAAAAAGAAATATGATTGAAATAATTGAAAAATCAATAAATTATAACGATCTTAGTAAGGATGCCAGGGATAAATATAGATATAAATTAATTTCAGCAGATTTTATACAATCTAAGTCCACGTTATCTTTGATGCTTGAAACAAATTTTGTGATGGACTATTTTGTGCTGGAGAGAATTAAATATAAGCTAATGGATGTGGTACCGACCCTTGATGATGTGAAAATCTCGTTTAAATATAAGGATATGGTTCAAACAAAGAATGAGATAATTTCCGCGATACTAAGGAATATGAAGGACAGCCCGCATGAGAGGACACCATGGATAAATGCTATAAGCACTGATAATTTCAGCATTGAAGAGGGAACCTTGAAAATCAAATCCTGTGGAATAAGTGCCACTGAAAATCTAAATCAGAAAACTGCAGCTGTGATAAAGAATGCAATCAATCGTAGATTTGGATATGATCTCGATGTTATTTTTGTGCATGACAAAGAAGAATACGAAAGAATAAAAGAGAGAAAAATTAAACAAGAAAAAATGGAGGCCGAGCAAGCTGCAGTATATGCACAGTCAGCTGACTTTTCATCCCCAAATGAAAAACAGCTTGGAAAGAATCCTTCAAAATCAAGCCATAATAAAAACTCATCTGGTTTGAAAACAAAAGGTGCGAACATATACGGATCCGCGAAATTCGGAGATCCAATTGATATCAAGGAGATATACCCCGAAATTGGAAAAGTAACTGTAAGAGGAATGATTTTCAACTCTGAGGATAAGGTGCTCAAAAGCGGAAAGCATCTTATTTCAATCTACATTACTGATAACACATCTAGTATTTTGGTAAAAATATTTACAGGGAAAAGCAATTGGAAACCGTTAATGCAAAGTCTTGAGAATGGGACGAATATAATCGTAACGGGTAATACGGAATACGATTCATTTGAATCGGAAACTGTGATAATGGCTAAAGCTATCAAATCTGCACCAGCAATTATAAGAGAAGATAACTATCAAGGCGAAAAAAGAGTTGAGCTTCATGCACATACGAAAATGAGTGCAATGGATGGACTAAATGAGGTCGAAAATCTTGTGGAAACAAGTGCAAGATGGGGGCATAGGGCAGTTGCGATTACAGACCATGGAGTAGTGCAGAGCTTCCCCGACGGAGCGAAGAGAGCGGATCAACTCGCGGCTAAGGGAATAGACATTAAAGTAATATATGGACTTGAGGGATATGTGTTTGATGATACAGACATGCATTCTGAAGATGGCAAGATTGATTATAAGTCAAAACCAACAAACCATATCATTTTGCTTGCGAAGAATCAGCAGGGACTAAAGAATATATACAAACTTGTCAGCCTCTCACATTTGAATTATTTTTATAAAAAACCTAGGTTGCCAAAGTCTATAATCACAAAATATAGGGAAGGCATTATAATCGGTTCGGCGTGTGAAGCTGGCGAGGTTTTCAGAGCAGTTGCTGCAAAAAAATCGGATGATGAGATCAAAAGAATAGCATCATTTTACGATTATCTAGAAATTCAGCCGCTCATCAATAATAGATTTATGGTTGAGTCAGGCATGGTAGAATCGAATGATGATCTTAGGAATTTTAATTTAAAGGTCGTCGAAATAGGTGACGCCCTCGGCAAGCCTGTTGTTGCAACTACTGACGCCCACTATGATGAGCCTGAGTCGGCGATATATAGAAACATACTGATGGCAGGTATGGGATATAAGGATGCTGAACGAGGACAGGGTCTTTATATGAGAACAACGGAAGAAATGCTGGAAGAATTTTCATATCTAGGCGATAGAGCAAAGGAGATAGTTATTGACAACTCTCTAATGATTGCTGACTCAATTGAAAAGCTAAGGCCTGTTCCAAAGGGGAAATTCCCACCTAAAATTGAGGGTTCCGAGGAAACTCTAAGAAAAAGTTGCTTAGAAAAAGCACATCAGATATATGGGAATCCGCTCCCAGAGAGAATTGCCACAAGATTGAATAAGGAACTTGATTCCATTATTTCAAACGGTTATGCGGTCATGTATGTGGCAGCACAGATGCTAGTAAATAAATCAATAAAAGACGGATATCTAGTAGGCTCAAGAGGATCTGTCGGAAGCTCTTTTGCTGCCACAATGGCAGGAATCACAGAAGTAAATCCACTAGAACCTCACTATATATGCCCAAATTGTAAACATCTTGAATGGGGCGACATGACAAAATATGACTGTGGAATTGATATGCCTGAAAAGCAATGCCCAAATTGTGGGACTATGATGGATAGAGATGGCTTTACAATTCCATTTGCGACATTTCTAGGCTTTGACGGGGATAAAGAGCCGGATATAGATTTGAATTTTGCGGGCGAATATCAGGCGATTGCGCATAAATATGTGGGTGAAATTTTCGGAGAAGAGAATGTATTTAAAGCTGGAACAGTTGGTACGATAGCAGACAAAACAGCATATGGATATGTCAAAAAATTCTTTGAGGAAACGCAGTGGGCTGCAAATAAATACGAGATAGATAGATTGACCAGATGCTGCACAGGTGTAAGAAAGACGACGGGTCAGCATCCGGGTGGAATAATAATAGTCCCTGATGGACATGAGATTTATGAATTTTGTCCCGTACAACACCCAGCTAACGACAGCTCAACAGACATAATTACCACTCACTTTGATTATCACAAAATAGATGAAAACCTTTTGAAGCTTGACATACTTGGGCATACGATTCCGTCGATGATAAGGCAGCTTTATGATATGACAGGTGTTGATCCTACCAAAATACCGCTTACTGACCCAAAGGTTATGAAGATATTCTTAGGTACTGAGCCATTAAAGATTAAAGATAAGCTTTACGATTGCAAACATGGTACATATGGAATACCAGAATTCGGCACAAAATTTGTAAGAGAGATGCTTGATGATACAAGGCCAGATAAATTTGCAGACCTTGTGAGAATCTCAGGTTTTTCCCATGGCAGCGATGTGTGGCTAAATAATGCTAAGGATTACATAAAATCAGGTGTTGCGACAATGAGGGAGGTCATTTCAACAAGAGATGACATAATGAACTACCTGATTTTAAAGGGCATAGAAAACAAAAAAGCCTTTGAGATTATGGAGAAGGTACGTAAGAATAGAGATTTAACTGAAGATGATTTGAAAACTATGTATGACCATGGCGTACCACAGTGGTATGTGGATTCTTGCATTAAAATAAAATACATGTTCCCAAGGGCACATGCTGTTGCTTACGTTATGATGTCCATGCGAATGGCTTGGTACAAAGTATATTATCCAAGGGAATTCTATGCAGCATTCCTTAGCAGTGTTGTGGAGGATTTTGATGCATCAGCTGTATTACAAGGTAAGGATTCAATAATGCGGTATTGCAATATGGTGAAGCAAAAGGGGAAAAATGCCACAGCCAAAGAAAAGAACCTTATAACTGTATTTGAAGTTGTACTCGAAATGTTGGCTAGAGGATTTGAATTTTCTCCACCGATTCTTGGCATTTCTGAAGCCACAAAGTTTGTGGTGAAAGAAGGCAGAGTTGTGATTCCATATGCAGCTATAAATGGAATGGGAGAGAATGCGGCCAATAATTTCTGGCAGGAACACGAGAAAGAACATTATAGCAGTATTGAGGATGCAGTTAAACGTGCGAAATTATCTAAGGTTGCAGTAGAAGAGCTTAAGAATCTGGGAGTGTTTGATGGTCTATCAGAAACAGATCAGTTCTGCTTCTTCTAAAGGTTTATCCAATCCCATTGATCCTATGCTTGCTTTGATATTGTAATTCTGTTGATTCTATGTCTGCTTTGATATTGCAATTGAATAGTAGATAATGTATAATTAATTAAATAACTTGAGAGAGGTGATTTTCATGGTTAAATTAATCGTAGGTCATAAGGGTTCCGGTAAAACTAAGCAAATGATAGAATTGGCTAATGATACTGTTGATAATAGCAAGGGAAGCGTAATCTTTATAAATAAGAATTCTCGACTTATGTATGATCTCAAATACAGTATTAGGGTTGTGTGCATGGAAGATTTTGAGCATATAACTAATAGTGATGAATATATCGGATTTATATACGGAATAATAAGTTCAGATCACGATATTGAAACGATATTTATTGATAGTATTCTTAAACACGCGGATTTCTCGCTGGGAGATCTTCCAGAGTTCTTGACAAGACTCAAAAATATTTCCAAAAATTACGGAATGAATTTTGTTGTGAGTCTTTCTGCTGATAAGGAAGAAATGATTGGAGTAGATTTCTCAGATTATGAGATATTGAATTAACGATAACGAGAGGCATCTGCCTCTCTATTTTTTTGCTAGGAAATAGCAAATAATGATAATAGCTGAGTGATTATATAACTATGTTTAAAGCTGCCAAAATAATTATATCATTAGGAGCGATATTGTGAAAATTACTTTAAAAGATGTCAGTAATACATTCGATAAACATATTCCCAAACCAATTGGATCGCATAAGTATTTTTCTGTACTCATCCCCTTTATTGAGAAAGATGGAGAATTGTATATTTTGTATGAAGTTAGATCAAGCGAGCTTAAGCATCAGCCATGTGAGGTTTGCTTTCCGGGTGGTCGTGTTGAAACTTTGGAGGGACCGATGGCTGCTGCAATTCGAGAAGCTTCTGAGGAACTTGGGCTTCCGATGGACAAGATACATATAATTGGCAGAGGGGACATAGTATATGGATATGCAAATTATACACTTTTTAGCTATATTGGAATGATTGATTACAAGGACTATCAGAACATGCAGATTTCAAAAGATGAAGTTGAAAGAGTATTCTTAGTTAAATTATCCGAGCTTGTAAAGAATCCACCTGAGATATATTGGGAAAATATAAGTGCATCTATAGAGGAGGATTTTCCATATAAAGAAGAACTTAAGGTAAATGAGAAAAATCCATGGAAAGGCGCGAAGTGGTCAATCCCAGTTTATTCGCAATTCCAAGGTGAAGAAGCTATTTTGTGGGGGCTTACGGCAAAAATAACCGCAGCTACTGTTACAACTCTTGTTGAAAACTTGACGTAATAGATGGACAATTTTTATATTCTGGTGTAAAATGATAGTTAGAAAAGTTAATAAAGATAACTTAATTTAGGAGGAATTTATTATGAAAAAGGCATTGACGGTGGCACTTTGTTTATGCTTGGCATTTACTGCCTTCGCTTGTGGAAGCAAAGATGACAGTAGCAAAAGCGAAGATAACACCTATGAGATTGCAATGATCACTGACGTAGGAACGATTGACGATAAGTCTTTCAACCAGGGTACTTGGGAAGGCGTTAAGGAATGGGCTGAGAAGAACGATGTTACATACAAGTATTACCAGCCTGCAGAGGATTCCAACAAGGCAAGAATGGAGCAGATTGACCTAGCTGTTAAGGCAGGTGCTAAAGTTATAGCAACTCCAGGATTCTTATTCCAGGAACCAATTTTCCAGGCACAGTCTAAATATCCTGATGTTAAATTCATATTTATAGATGGTGCTCCTGCAGAAACACCTGAATCAGAACCTGAAATCAAGGATAATACTGTATCAATTGTATATGCTGAAGAACAGGCAGGATACCTTGCTGGATATGCTGCTGTAAAGGAAGGTAATACTAAACTAGGATTTATGGGTGGTATGGCTGTACCTGCAGTAGTTAGATATGGATATGGATTTGTTAAGGGTGCAAACGATGCTGCAGATGAAGATGACAAGACTGTATCAATCAAGTACAACTATACTGGAGATTTCAAAGCATCACCTGATATCAAGGCTAAAGCCGCAGGTTGGTACGCTGATGGCACAGAAGTTATTTTCTCTTGCGGAGGAGCTATATTTGATTCAATCTCATCTGCTGCTGAAGAAAGCGATGGAAAGGTAATCGGCGTTGACGTTGACCAGAGCTCACAGTCAAAGACAGTTATCACTTCTGCTATGAAGCTTCTTAAAGAATCTGTAAAGGACCAGCTTGATGCTTATAAGAAGGATGAATTCAAGGGTGGACAGGCACTAGTACTTGGTGCTAAGGAAGAGAGAGTTGGACTTCCACTTAAGACTTCTATGTTCAAGAAATTCAAGAAAGATGATTACAAGAAAATTTATGAGAAGCTAGCTGACGGTGGAATTGAAATTCCTAACGATAAAGACACTGAGGAAGCTGACCTTGCTTCTAAGGTACCAAGTGTTAGCCTAATGATTATCAAATAATTATCAAATAATTGTTTCATAAATTTGATTAATTAAGTGATTAAGTAATTGAGAATGCCTCGCAAGTAGATGTTTGTTTATTACTAAGAATACATATCTGACTGCGGGGCATTTTTGTATTTTGTGTACTCACATAAAAAATTAGTTAATTTAGCAAGATTTAGCAAGATATGCGGAAAAATTCCTCGTAAAACTCGGAAAATATGAAATAAAGTGTATATTTTTAAAAACATTTCATATATAATTGTAAGGACAAGCATGAAAATTTTGGAGGTTAGACCATGTATGATATTTTAATTATTGGAGCAGGCCCAGCAGGCATGACGGCAGCAATTTACGGACAGAGGGGCGGCAAGAATACAATAGTTTTTGATAAACTTAGCTATGGAGGACAGGTTATAAACACTGCTGAGGTTGCAAATTATCCTGGAATGCCAAATATGACAGGACTTGATTTTGCAGATAAAACATACAACCAGATGAAGAATCTTGGCGCAGAGATGAGCTATGAGGAAATTTCCGAGATAAGGGATGCAGACAAGCCAATTAAGACCGTGGTTACAAGCTCGGACAAAGAATACGAGTGTAAGACAATCATTATCGCAACTGGATCTTCTCCAAGACCTCTTGGAGTGGAAAATGAAGATAGATTCAAGGGGGCAGGAATAAGCTACTGTGCGACATGCGACGGTGCGTTTTTCAAGAACAAAACAGTTGCAGTCTGTGGCGGAGGCAATACAGCGCTTGAGGATGCTGAGGTTTTGAGCGATATCGCTGAGAAGGTATATCTAGTACACAGAAGAGATGAGTTCAGAGCGGATGCTACCAATGTAAAAAGAGTTAAGGCCAAGGAAAACGTAGAACTGGTTTTGGATTCAGTAGTTACAGCTATTAATGGAGAAAGATTTATCCAAGGCATAGAGGTGGAAAATAAGAAAACAAACGAGAAGAGAGAGCTTAAAATTGATGGCTTGTTCGTTGCAATTGGACAGATGCCTGAGAATGAAATTTTTAAGGATATTGTTAAGCTTAACAAAGCTGGATACATTGAATCGGGAGAGGACTGTATAACTGGCACTGACGGCATTTTTGCTGCGGGCGATTGCAGAGCAAAGAAGGTAAGACAGATTACAACTGCCGTATCTGACGGAGCAATTGCGGCACTTGCTGCCATTGAGCACATTAATAAAACAGAATATTAAAATTATAGGAATGTACAGGAGGGATATTAGAGGATGAGCGTTTTATCAATAAAAAACTACACCAAGTATTATGAGGAGTTTAAGGCGGTTGACGACCTGAGCCTTGAAATTGAGGCGGGTGAAATATGTGCCTTCATAGGGCATAATGGAGCTGGAAAAACAACGACCTTAAAGGCCTGTGCGGGTATACTAGAATTTAATAAGGGCGAAATTCTCATAGATGGAATGAGCATCAAGGAAAATCCACTTGAATGCAAGAAAATTATGGCATATCTTCCAGATAATCCTGATTTGTATGAGGTGCTTACAGGTGTCAAATATCTGAATTTTGTTTCGGATGTCTACGGTGTTAATCCAGAGGATAGAAAGGCTAGAATTAAGGAACTTGCCAATTTACTAGGCGTATATGATAATTTGCCACAGCCGATAAGCACGTATTCTCATGGAATGAAGCAGAAGCTAGCCATTATCTCAGCCCTCGTTCACAAGCCAAAGCTTCTGATGATGGATGAACCCTTTGTAGGGCTTGATCCAACAGCGACTCACCACCTAAAAAACTTCATGAAAGAATTGTGTAAAGAGGGAAGTGCAATCTTTTTCTCAACACATGTCCTTGAAGTAGCCGAAAAACTATGCGACAAGGTTGCAATCATAAAAAAGGGTAAGCTTGTAGCATCAGGCACGATGGAGGAGGTTAAAGGTAAGACATCACTTGAGGATGTATTTCTTGAACTTGAGTCCCAGCCAGAGGCGGCCGTAAATGGAGGTAGTAAATGATTAAACTGCTTGTCGGTATCAGAATAAAATTGATACTTTCTTCGATGTTCGGAAAGAAGAAAACCGGCGGAATTGCACTTTCGATTTTCGGACTTATTGGCTATTGTTTTTTTGTAAATATGTTCGCAGCACCTATTGTTTTTGGTACAATGCTCGCATTGAAGGGTTCAAGCTATGAATGGATACCAATCAGCTTAGTAATGGGTACAGCAATGTTCCTTTGCTTTATCGGAAGCGTTTTCACAGCTCAACAGCAAATTTACGAATCAAAAGACAATCAGATGCTTCTCTCAATGCCAATTAAGCCAGGGCAGATACTGCTTTCCCGTATATTTGCGATAGCTATATTTAACATGATTTATGCACTGCCATTTTTCACAGGAAGTGCAATCGGCTACTGTATTTATTCTGTTTCAATGGGACCGATTCAATTAATCCCACTCTTAATTTTACTCATAAGCTATGTATCCATGATAGTGTTTATAACAATGCTCACATCACTGCTTGCATGGGGTGTAAGTATTATTATGTCAAAAATAACAAACAAAACCCTCATATCCACGGTTCTTTATATGGTATTTTTCGCAATATATTTCTATGCGATATTCAATCTTGATAATTTGGGGGAAGCGATTGAGAAAAATGCGAATAAGCTTTCGAGTGGAATTATGACGTTCGCAAGGCCTATATATTATATGGGAGCATCCGTTGTAGAACAAAATATTTTGTTTGTAGCAGCATTTCTAGTGAGTTTGCTCATACCGGCTTTCCTCATGTATATAGTAATTAAAAAATCGTTCTTTAAAATACTCTTACATGAAAATAAAAGCAAAAATAAAATGCTAAAACATAGTGACAAAGATTTTAATAGTCATTCTGCTTTTATTGCATTATTGCAGAAAGAGATCGCACGTTTTTTAAGAACACCAATGTACTTTCTGTCATATGGCACATCGATATTCTTTGTTGCGATGATGCTCGCATATTTATTTATCAAAAAAGACAAATTTGAAGATGTAGTTGAGCTTTTATCCATATATGGCGTATCGAGCACCAAAGCCCTGCCGGCTATTTTTTCAATGCTCCTATATCAATTTGTTTCAAGTGGAGCTGTGTTGACATCGGCTTCAATCAATATGGAAGGGAAAAATATCTGGATTATAAAGAGCTTACCAATTAAAACGATAGATATAATGCTCGCAAAGGGATTGGTACCGGTTATAATATTGTTGCCTATTTTTGAGGTCGAATCACTACTCCTAATATTCTTATTCAAGATAAGTGGAAGTGCAATGATACTTTTGCTACTGATGCCAATATTTACTATGATTTTCTTTAGTATGTTTGGACTATATATCAATTTAAATCATTTTAAGCTTGATTGGCTGAGCGAAAATGAAGCATTTAAAAGGGCAGGAGGTCCAACGATAGCGTCATTTTCAAGCATGGGAAGCACAGTACTTTTTGTAATTTTGTATCTCCTAATATTTTCAAATATAATGGGATTCTTTGGATTCATGTGGCTTATCCTAGCGGCACTTGTATTAGGGTCTATAGTGATGTATTCAATGCTCAAAAATAATGCAGAGAAGCTTTTGTTAAAGGTCAATTAATATGATTACGGAAAAAGAATTATATGAAAAATTAAAAGAACTTGGAATTGATGACTATACTGTCAAAGAGCATCCGCCACTGTTTTCGGTAGAGGATGTAATTTCAAATGATTGCATGATGCCAGGGCTTAATTTTAAAAACCTTCTCATCAAGGACAAGAAGGCGGAAACATATTATCTTGTAATCCTTGAAGACAGTCGCAAGATGGAAAATAAATATTTTAAGGAATTCACAGGTTGGGGAAAGATACGATTTGCACATCCCGAAGAATTGTACGAAAAGATGGGGTTAAAGCCCGGTTCTGTAAGCCCTTATGGACTTTTAAATAACGAGGAGCATGACATAATAATTGTCGTTGATCGTTCGATTTCAGGGGCTGATAAGGACGAGCTTATCAACTTTCACCCGAACAGAAACACCGCGACATTGACGGTAAGGAAGCATCAATTTGTTAAATACCTTGAAAGCTTAGGCAACAAAATAATATGGGAGCCGTGAATGCGGCTCCCTTTATCTATCTAACTAACTAACTTATAATCTATTATTGAACTGTAGGAGAAAAGAGTTGGAAATTATGAATTTACGGATCAAATCATCAAAATCAAAAATCTTACCGTAATTTTTTCAAGGTGATTACGGGTCATTTCTAGAAAATTAAATTTAATACCGTAATCTATGCAAAAAATTACGGGTCAAATTTAAATAATCGAAAATTATACCGTAACTGTTACGAAAGATTTACGTGTCAAATCGTCAAAATCAAAAATATTACCGTAAATGAAGAAATAATACGGGTACTTTTGCCAACTTCTTTTATCATATAACCCATATTAATTGCAACTTCTTACAAAGTGTGAAGAGAAGCAGTTTTATGGGATATCAATCCAATTCTGTCTTGTGTGTAGTATTCTGCGAGGTGTTTTCTAAATCCTCTTTTATTCTTTTTATGGAATCTTCAAAAGTTAGAGTACGGTCGTTTTTGAAATCAGCTTCACTCTGTTCTAGGAGTTGATATAGTTCATTATTTTTCATAATTTATCACCAAAGCTCTAGAATATGTTGCATCATAAGACTGACAGCTGTAATTGAAATCCAGCAGCAGAAACCCATAAACAGTGGCTTAACACCTGTCTTTATAAGCTTCACGATGTCTGTTGAAAGACCTATGGCAGCCATTGCAAGAATGATAAAGAACTTGCTTATGAATTTCATAGGCTCAAATACCTCTGGAGATGCCCCTAAAGATGTAGCTATTGTAGTAATCACCGAAGCTAAAATAAAATACAATATGAACATTGGAAAGAGCTTTAGAATTGAAACTTTTTTTATTTCCTTATTTTCCACTGGTTCATGATTTCCATACTTTTCATCATACTCACTTTCCACGGCTTTCTGATTCTCAAGTTTTTTATCATACTCACTTTCCATAGCTTCCTGATTTCCAAACTTTTTCTCATGCTTTTTAGTCTGGAGAAAAGCCAGTACAAGCGTAATAGGTATAATCGCAAGTGTTCTTGTAAGTTTAACTGTAACGGCTTTGTCAAGCGTTTGAGTTCCTAAATTATGCATTGCGTCCCATGTGGAAGCTGTGGCAGTTACCGAAGATGTGTCGTTGACAGCAGTTCCAGAAAAAATACCGAAGGCATCGCCAACTGTTGTATCAAAATGAAGGGCGTTGCCAAGCATAGGGAATATAAGCGCTGCCACGACGTTAAAGAAGAATATTATAGATATTGCCTGTGCAATCTCTTCATCTTCTGCTTCGATTACTGGAGCAGTTGCAGCGACTGCGGAACCTCCACATATGGATGAGCCGACACCTATCATAGTAGCGATTTTGCCGTTTGTGCCCAATATTTTGTGCAACAAAAATGCGACAATAAGGGAAGTCGCGATAGTCGATACGATTATAGGTAGAGATTGTTTACCTGTTTCGACAATCACACCGAGGTTTAGACCAAAGCCGAGGAATATAACCGCCCAATGCAAGATTTTTTTAGAGGTAAATGTGATGCCAGACTTTGTTAATTCTCTTTTTTTGTAAAAAACTGTGATTAACATACCGATAAGTATGGCGATGACTGGACCGCCAACGACGGGCACGCTATGACCGAGGAAATAGCTTGGGATTGCAATCGCCAAGCAGAATAAAAATCCCGGTAAAATATTTTTAAAATTATTAATAAATGTGTTCATGTGGTCAATTATACATCTTTTTCGGGTGGAAAAAAAGTCGAAAAGAATATATACTTTTATCAAGTATAGATGAGGATTTATATATATGTCTTTTTAACACGAAAAATCATCTATATAAATAAAAGATAACCCCATAAACTAGGGGCACAGTCGGAGCTGCAATTGCTCCGTTGTCACTCCAAAGTCTATGAGCTTAATAGCGTAATTATAGGAAAACCTAAATGCATTGTAGATGTAAACCAAGCACAAAAAGAAAGCAGGTATTAAATGAATAAAACGAAAATCATATGCACACTAGGCCCAGCTTCGGAATCAGCCACTGTTATTTTAAAACTATTCAAAGCTGGCATGAATGTCGGTAGAATAAATTTTTCACACGGAACACATGAGGAGCATAGAAAAAAGATTGAAGTTTTTCGAGAAATTAGAGATGAACTCGGCATAGCAGGAGCTGTACTGCTTGATACGAAGGGACCCGAAATAAGGATTGGCAAAATCGAGGGGGGTAAAGCATACCTAGAAAAGGGTAGTGATTTCGTGCTTACAATCGACGAAGTTATGGGTGACGATAAAAAGGCTTATGTAAAATATAGCAGCTTCACTAGTGATGTTAGCGAGGGAACAACCATTCTGCTCGATGACGGCAAAATAGTCATGAGAGCCGAGAGGGTTACTCAGAGAGAAGTATTTTGTACCGTTTTGGTTGGCGGATTCATAAGTGACAATAAGGGTATTAACCTGCCTAACTCAGTTCTTTCGATGGATTATCTTAGCCCTGCCGACAAGCAGGACCTTAAATTTGGCGTCGAGATGGATGTTGACTACATTGCCGCATCGTTTGTCAGAAACAAGGAAGATATTTTGAAGCTGAGGCACTTTGTCGATGCTTTGGGTGGAAAAGATATCAAAATAATCGCAAAGATTGAAAATAAGCAGGGGCTTAAGAATTTTAATGAAATTCTTGAGGTTGCCGATGGAATTATGGTCGCAAGGGGAGATATGGGCGTTGAGATGCCTTATGAGAGACTGCCGGGCATTCAGAAAAAAATTATTGCTAGGTGCCTTGAACTCGGTAAAATAGCTATAACTGCGACGCAGATGCTCGAATCTATGATTGCAAATCCGACACCGACCAGGGCTGAAACCTCAGACGTTGCGAATGCAGTCTTTGATGGTAGCAGTGCAATAATGCTTTCAGGTGAAACGGCTGCGGGACAATATCCTGTTGAGGCATGTGCTTCTATGAGGAGGATCGCAAATCAAGCTGAGCAGGATCTTTTGTCTGCTGAAATCGTATGCTCCAGATCAGAGAATGCTGGCTACAGACCGGTTAGAAACTATTCTATGAATGATTTAACAAATGCGGTCGGACACAGCGCCTGCACCATGGCATATGACATTGACGCTGGAGCGATAATGGCGATTACCAAAACGGGATACACAGCGACCAAGATGTCTAAATTCCGCCCAATCACCCAGATTATTGCGATGACCCCATACGGCAAGACTTATCACCAGATGGCACTCGAGTGGGGTGTTTTGTCAGTCAGAGTAGATTACAAGGATAATCTTGAGGAGCTCATGACGCATTGCATACAGGTAGCACAAAATAGTGGACTTGTTCGGCATGGCGAGAAGGTTGTGATAACATGCGGAATGCCACTTGATATACCGGGTAACACCAACATAATCAGGGTTGAGGAAGTGAAATATTAAAAAATGATAAAGAATTGTACAACAAAGTAAAAAATCATAATAATATATGAAATATTAATAAAGCAAAATGGTAAAAATAGTTGTAAACGATTGACAAATAATATACAATATACTCAATGACAAAGTTTATGACATAAAAGTTTTTTGAATCAAGAATAAGCAAATATTCGTTTCATAAGGAGGAATTTATGAATAAGAAAAAACTCGCTAGCTTGGGACTTTCAATTTCACTTACTACCTCAATGGTAGCGACACCTATGGCAGGTATATATGCTGACACGGAAACAACACCAGGATCTGATCCAGGGAATGAGATTAGTAGTGAGAATGAAAACGCACAACCTACAAGTATAGTTGAGGCTGAAGAGAATATAGATAAGGCTTCAGAAGCTGTTAAACAAAAGGCAGACAATCTCAGCAAAATAAAAGATGAAGTAGAATACGACAAAAAGGCAAAGGCAGTTTCAGACACTTCTGATAATCTTGCAAGCTCCACAAAGCTTTTAGAGGATAAGAACAAGGCAGCACAAGATGCAGATACTAACCTTAAAAATGCACAGTCTAAACAGGCAGAAGCAAAGGAAGCATATGATAAAGCGGTTGCAGATACAAAGCAGGCGAAGGATGCATATGAGAAGATAAAAGCAGAGAATCCTAATGCAGAAGAAGAAATTGAGCAGGATAAGGAAAAATTAAAGAAAATTGAAGCAGACCTTGTTGAAAAGAAGGCTGCCCTTGAAGAGGCAAAAGCAAAAGAGGCAGAAGCGAAAAATGCCGCTGACAAAAAGGCTGACGAGGCTAAAGTAGCTAGTGATGCATTAAAAAATGCTGAAGCTAAGGTAGCCGAAAAGAAGGCAGCAAAGGCTGAAACTGAAAAGACACTTAAGGATGCAAAGGATAAGCTGGATGAACTTACGGTGGGAAATCCGAAATATCAGGAGGCTAAGGAAGCTGTAGATGCTGCAAAGGCTGAACTTGATAAAGCAAATAATGAACTTAATGATGCACAAAACGCCCTTACACAAGCTAAAACTAACGAAGAAAATAAAACAAAAGAATTAGATGAGAAGCAGAAAGCTCTAAAAGAAGCTCTAGAAGAAAAAACAAAATACGATGAGGACTGCGCTCGCCTTGAAGGAGAGATTAAAAAAGCAAAAAATATCGCAGATAATTTGGCAAAAGATTACAATGCAAAAAAACAAATAGAGGCTCAAGCAGAGGACAAATTAAAACAAGCAAATAAAGAAGTTGACGAAGCGAAAGCTGGCCTTGAAAAGGCAAGAAGTGAGCTTGCGCTTGCAGTTGTTGCAACTCAAGATGCTATGAACGAAAAGAATCTGGCAGATAAGGCAGTTGAGGATGCCAAGGCAGAGGTAGAGACAGCTAAAAACAAGATGAAGCTGACACCTGAAGAAATTCAAAAAGCAAAAGAGCAGTGGGCAAAGGGGTCGGTAGGATTTTTTGAACAAAATGGTTCAACAGAAGCATTAGCAGTTTTTACAACTAACAAAACTGGTTCTGATGGGACATCATACCTTGACCCAACGAAAAATGCAGGAGAAAATGATGCCAGAGATTTAGATAGAATGAAGATGTCTATAGAAGCTATTGCTGAAATTAATAAAAAGCGACAGTCAGATGGTGGAATTGACGGTCGAAAACTATCAATTGTAGGCATCAACGACTATTGTATGGCAATAGCACAGGCGAATGCGAATTTTTCAAATAACAAATTTAACCATGCTTCAGTTTATCAACCGCCATATGAAAATTTATATTGGGGACCAGCCACAACTGCAAATGGAAATATGTCACCTTTGTCGGGTTGGTGGGATGAAGAAAAAGTAATATTCGACTATCTCAAAAATGAAGTTGGATTAAAATCAAGGAATGAAATGATTAATTATATAGCTTCTCATCAGCAGGAGCTTCAAAAGAAATTCCCTGATTTTATAAGCCTAGCAGTAGGTCATTACACAAATATTGTGGATGATTTAATGTGGACATATGGCAAGGTAGGGAGAGATAGCAAGGTTGCAGGATATGCTATTAGACCAGGAATGTATGGATATGTTCATTCACTCCAGCTAAGTCCTAATGAAGTTGGTAAAACATATACCTATGAGGATTATAAAGCTAATTTCATGAAATACTACAATGACTTAAAAATGAGGACCGAAGGGAAGAATCCAAATGGTCAGGCTGCTTATGATGAAGCCGTAGCTAAATTGAATGCAGCAATAGAAAAACAGAAAGCAGCAGAAGCTAAACTGAACAATGCCAAGGCAGAGGAAGCCAAGAAACAGACAGCAGTTGCTGAGGCAGAAAAGCTTAAGGCTGATAAAGACACCTTGGCTTTAGCTGCAAAAGAAGCTTATGAGAAAGCACAAACTGATTCAAATGACGCAAAAGACAAGCTTGACAAGGCAAATTCTGATGTGCAAAAAGCAGAAAAGGCATTGACTGATTACCAGTACGATAACGCAGGCCTTGGACAAAAGATTGATTTTGCTAAAGAGGATGTAGCCAACGCCGAGAAAGCACTTACCGAAGCAAAGACGGGAGTTAAAAATGCAGAGAATGCTGTAGCAGATAAAACTAATGCAAAGAAAGAAGCAGAGCAGAAACTCGCAAAAGCAACGGCCGCATTAGATGCCGTAAGTAAGGAAATTACAGAGGCAAAGAAAGCAGTAGAGGAAGCACAAAAGGCATTTGATAGTTCAAGTGCTGAATTAACTCAAGCTGAGCAGGAAAAAGCTGAGGCAAGCACTAAGTCTCAAAAAGCAGCAGAAGAAAAAATAAAGGCTGAGAAGGAATACCAGAATCAGCTTGCTAATGTAAAGAAAAAGTCCGACGAAGTAAATAGAACTGAAAAAGACAAGGAAGCTGCTGAAAAAAAGCTAGACGAGGATAATAAGAAATTTGCTGCGCTTGTAAACGCTTCAAAGGTGTATGATGATAAGGTTGCAGAGGAAAAGAAGGCTGAAGAGAAGTTAGATAATGCAACTAAAAATGTAGAGGAAAAGGCTGAAGCTCTTCAGAAAGCCAATAACGAAAAAACTAAGGCAGAAACTGATCTCAGGAAGGCTGAAGCTGCAAATGAGCAAGCAAAGAAGGCTTTTAAAGAAGCTGAGGAAGCAGTGGCAAAATCTGAAAATGAATACCAAGATGCAGTTAAAAAACTAGATTCTGCCAAAGTGATGGCCCAGACGCTTTTGGAGCTAATCCAAGGAAATAATGCAAAGCTTACAATAAATTCTGATGGTGATTACGTCATTTCGTGCAATGGAAGTATTGAGTATTTTACAGGTATTACGATTGACGGTCAGTTCATTCCGCTCTCCTCAGGCGAATACACCGCGAAACCAGGTTCAACTATTGTAACAATTCCTAAAGCATACTGGAATAAGCTAAAGGCAGGAAACCATACCTTCCAGTTCAATTATAAATATGGAAACTCGCCTGTAGGAACATTTACTTTGACAGCTAAGGCAGAGAATAATACACAAAACAATGGACAGATGGGTTCTGCGGTTTTAAGTTCAAAAGCACCAAATACTGGCGATCCTAACAGCTTCGTTCTACTTCCTACTGGATTGGTGCTACTGGGATCACTTCTAGCTGCTAGAAAACTAAGAAAAAAGGAAGAAAATTAATCTCTGATTACAGATCAAATTTAATAAATATAATAAATAGGGCTAAATTACAGAAATAACCTTACAATGCCTTAAACAAAATAATATAGCCGCCTTCAGTTTCATAATCAACTGACTGGCGGCTATGTTTTTTAAAATATTAAGCACATATTATGCAGACTAGGTTTTGGTTTCTGCATTTTCAGCTCATATTAGTAGACTACATTTCTGTTTCTGCATTTTCAGCTTCAAGCTCTTTCTCGTACGCTTCCAATATGATATCTTTGATCATATTTCTAGTTTCAGAAGTAAGAGGGTGTGCTATATCCCTATACTCATTCTTATCGCCAATTCTCTTGCTTGGCATTGCGATAAACAGATGATCCGTTCCCTCAATAATCTTGATGTCGTGTACTACAAACACATCGTCAATGGTAATTGAAACTACTGCCTTCATTCTTCCTTCGGTCGAAACCTTCCTGATTCTAACATCTGTAATTTGCATTTAAGTACATATTCCTTTCTACTTCATTTATTTATGGCGTCGACCCTCGACATGTGAGAAGAAGCCACCATATTTCACATTTCAATTGTCAATACAAGTAGCGACATGAACATCGCATTCAAGTATACTCTGCTATAGTATAATACTATTGTAATATAATTTCAAGTCAATTGTTAAAAAATGTTAATGTTTGTATGCTTAAAAAATATTAACATTCGGAGATACTGATATCGTCTTTTCAAAATCATCGACCTCTTCAAGTGTTACAAGGTGAACAAAGGAGTCAACTTTTTTCTTTTCAGGCTTTGCAGATATGATCGCAATCCCAGTTGCAACCGTATCAATTTCAAACTCACTTAATATTTCCCTAATGCCTTTGATACTGCCGCCACCCCTCATAAAGTCATCGATTACTATGGCTTTTGAGCCAGGCTTTACGGCACGCTTTGCAATAGACATCTTTTGCACTCTCTGGTCAGGTCCGGAAAAATAATTGATGCTCACAGTTGAGCCTTCCGAAAATTTTGGCTCCCTCCTTATTATGACAAGAGGCAAGTTTAGCATGTAAGCAATGGTTGAGGCCAGAGGAATACCTTTAGTTTCAACGGTAGCAACGTAGTCCGCTTCTATTTCGCTAAACTTTGTTACGAAAATTCTGCCTAGGTTTTTAACAAAAGAAAGGTCATACATGATATCAGAAGTATATAGGAATCCGCCACCCAAGATTCTTGTTGAATCTGTAAGACGTTCACAAAATTCCTCCTGGACAATTTGCGACATTTCTTCACTTATTGTCGGAACATATTTGACACCACCAAGAGAACCTGAAATAGTTACAAGCTCACCCTGACCAGATATTTTGAGAGCATCCTTAGCCATTGTGATATCTTCGCTAACTGTTGATTTGGCAACATCATATTTATCACAAAAATATTTAAAGTTAAAAATTTTACTTGGCTCGCTCGTCATTTCTTGAAGCATAGCCGATATCCTCATTGATCTTTTCACACTAATCTCCTAGAGCAAATACGCAGATTAAATATAACTCACAATAGTTGATTGTTTAATTATCATAAAAAAAAGAAGTAGGATTGTCAACACAATGCACTAGAGAAATTTCTCAACAAAAAATCTTATTAATTGGAAAATGACTATCCTTATATGCTATAATAGTTCTGTCAAGACTTAAGCTTTGGAGGAGTAAAGTGACAGAAATTAAATTATCTGATTATAAAAATATTCATTGCATTGGAATCGGAGGAGTCGGACTCTCTGCGATTGCTTCAATCCTGCTAGCAAGAGGCGACAGAGTTACCGGGTCCGATATGAATGAAAATGAAATAATTTGTCGCTTGAGAGAGCAAGGGGCAGAAATATTTTTGAGCCATAGACGTGAGAATGTGGAACACGCTGATCTAGTGATATATTCCGCAGCAATAGCTGACGAAAATCCAGAAATCGTTAGAGCAAAGGAGCTTGGGATTCCGATGTACACAAGGGCAGAGATTCTTGGAGTACTTATGAAGGAGTTTGAAAACTCTATTGCGATAAGCGGAACACATGGGAAAACTACAACGACATCTATGGTTTCTTTGATTTTAGAGAGAGCGGGCCTTGATCCGACAATACTTGTTGGCGGTAACCTCAAGGAAATAGGTGGAAATGTAAAAGTCGGAAAAGGCGAATATTTTGTGACGGAAGCATGCGAATACAGAGATAGCTTTCTTCAGCTAAGACCGAGGATTGAGGTCATTTTGAACATTGACTCTGACCACATGGACTATTTTAAGGACATTGAGCATATAGTGAGGTCTTTCAAGGAGTTTACTAAGAAGCTTCCAGATAACGGAATGATTATTGCCTATGACGCGAATCCTTTTGTAAACCAGGTTCTTGCGGATATTCCATCGGCGATTACCTACGGATATGGGAAGGAAAGCACGTACTCGATAAGGAACGTTACATTTAGCAAATTGGGAATGCCTATTTTTCAAATTTTTAAAGAAGGAAAAAATCTTGGTAAGATGGAAATTGCAATGCCGGGAGAGCATAATATTTTGAACGCAACGGCTGCTTTTGCATGTTGTCATCAGCTCGGAGTTTCACCTGAAGAGATTATTAAGAATATGAGGAACTTTACGGGCACTCAGAGAAGGTTTGATGTTAAGGGGATGACTGCAAACGATGTCAAAATAGTCGATGACTATGCACATCACCCTACGGAAATTAAGGCTACTCTCGATGCCGCTGCCAAGCTCCCACACGGAAGAATTTGGACGGTTTTTCAGCCGCACACCTACACAAGGACGCTTGCGTTATTTGATGAATTTGCTTACGCGTTTGAGAAGACCGATGTTTTGATATTAACTGACATTTACGCTGCTAGAGAGAAAAATATATACAAAATTTCTTCAGACAAGCTGGCAGATACTATCAAGAGGACGCACCCAGGAAAGGATGTCAGATATATTAAGGATTTCGATGAGATTGCTGAAGCAATTAAAACCGAAGCGGAAGCGGAAGACCTTGTGATTACGATGGGAGCAGGAGATGTTTTCAAGATTGGGGATATGATTTTGGAGGCTGAGAAATGACGTATCAGGAATACCTTGACAGCAGGGAAGCAAACAAAAAAAGAATTATTGAATATATGGAAGCCGGAGTTATCTTCCTAGATATAGACACCGTATTTATAGATGAGGGTGTGAAAATTGGTGAAGGAACAGTTATAGAGCCATGTGTTCAGATTAGAGGAGTAACTGAAATCGGAGTGAACTGCCTGATAGGACAAAATAGTCGCATAGAGAAAAGTGTTTTGTCGGATAATGTAAACGTACTGTCTTCGGTGGTACTTGAAAGCAAAATAGGTGAGGGAACAAAGGTTGGTCCATTTGCGTATCTTAGACCTAACAGTGTAATCGGTAGAGAGTGTAAGATTGGAGATTTTGTAGAGGTTAAAAATTCGACTCTGGGCAACGGCACTAAGGCTAGTCATCTTACATACATAGGAGATTCCGACCTTGGAAATGACATCAATCTGGGCTGTGGCGTGGTCTTTGTAAATTACGACGGGACAAATAAGCACAGGAGCACGATTGAAGATGGTGCATTCATAGGATGCAATACAAATCTGGTATCGCCAGTAAATGTTGGCGAGGGCGCGTATATTGCGGCTGGAACTACTGTTACAAAGAACGTGCCCGATGATGCTTTGTGCGTTGGAAGAACAAGGCAAAAGGTTATTGAAGGATGGGCTAAAGAAAGAGGCCTTTATAGAAAGAATAAAGATAAATAATAAAACAAGAAAGTCGAGGTATTAAAATGAAAAACGGCTCATTTTCGGAGTACAAAATTTTTACCGGGAATGCACATCCAGAGCTTGCAGAGAAAATTGCATCCATTATGGGAAAGCCTTTGGGGAAGTGTGATGTGGCACAGTTTAGCGATGGAGAAATTTCTTTAAATCTGTGGGAATCCGTGAGAGGTGTTGATATTTACATCGTCCAGCCTACATGCGACCCCGTAAATGATAATTTAATGGAGCTTCTCATTATGATTGATGCAATGAAGAGAGCGTCAGCAGGTAGAATTAATGCGGTAATTCCATACTACGGATATGCTCGTCAGGACAGGAAGGCAAAGGCGAGGGATCCAATCACATCAAAGCTAGTTGCAAATCTGATTGTTGCAGCAGGCGCTGATAGAGTTGTTACTATGGATTTACATGCTAATCAAATTCAGGGATACTTTGATATACCTGTAGACCATCTTATTGGAATGCCTATTCTGGCAAAATATTTTAAAGAGAAGAACCTCGAGGATGTTGTCGTTGTTTCTCCTGACCACGGAAGCGTTACACGTGCAAGAAATATGGCCGAATACCTTGATTGTCCTATCGCAATTGTCGATAAAAGAAGACCTGAGCCAAATAAGAGTGAGATAATGAATATCATCGGAAATATTGACGGCAAGAATTGCATTATTCTAGATGACATGATTGATACAGCAGGCACGATTTGCAATGCTGCAGCGGCAATCAAAGATCTTGGTGCAAAGGAAGTATATTCATGCGCGACACATGCAGTACTTTCTGGACCTGCCATCAAAAGGCTTGAGGATTCTGTTATCAAAGAGGTTGTTTTGCTAGATACAATTCCTATCGATAAGGATAAGATGATAGATAAGTTTACTACTCTGTCGGTGGCGCCGATTTTTGCAGAGGCTATGACAAGAATCTTCACAAATGGCTCAGTTAGTAAGCTGTTTGGTTAAGCTTTGATGCTTATTTGATTGTAGAGGAATAGTTTTTTATGTATATAATTGTCGGACTTGGGAATCCTGGACGTAAATATGAGAATACAAGGCATAACCTTGGATTTATCACAATTGACAGATTAGCTTCCAAACACGATATAAAAGTAGATAAGATTAAGTTTAAAGCTTTGGTCGGCGATGGGAGAATTGCCGACCAAAAAGTTTTATTGGTCAAACCGCAGACCTATATGAACCTTTCAGGTGAGGCTGTTAGAGAGGTTGCAAGTTATTACAAAGCAGACCCTAAGGATATAATTGTAATATACGATGACCTAGATTTACCTCTTGGAAATTTAAGAATAAGAAAATCTGGAAGTGCAGGAACACATAACGGCATGAAATCAGTCGTATACCAGCTGAAAAGTGATCAGTTCCCAAGGGTAAGAATCGGAATAGGTGGAAATGGTGACAAGGATATTATTGACTTTGTGATTGGAGGGTTCAGAAAAGAAGAGGTTTCTATTCTTGAGGAGGCAGTAGATAATGCTGTTTTGGCAATTGAAAGCATGATAAGAGAAACCGTCGATATTGCTATGAATAAATATAATTCCAAGAAAAGCGAAGGCGGAAAATAAAGAGAACAAAATGAAAAGGACAATTGGTTACATAGGAGCCTCAGACAGCTCCGTTGCACCATTAATTGCACAGGCTATAAAAAAAGATAAACTCAAAGGACCGATACTTCTAATCGTATCAAGCCAAAACAGAGCCATGGCACTTTCAGGTGATATTTCTTTCTTTTGTGATAAGCCTGTTTTTGCTATGCCACCAAGGGAAAACCTATTCATGTCTTACAGTGCAAAGAGTAGGGAGAATACACTTAAAAGAATTGAGATTTTAAAGAGTATGGAAGCTGGAGAGGACATCATTGTAATCGCTGCAACCCCAGCTCTTATGAGGAAACTACCTCCGGTAGGCATATATAATCAAAATAAAATAAAACTTAGGCTGAGCGATATCATTAAGCCTGAGGAACTTAAAAAAAGCATTGTAAAGCTCGGATACGAGCCGATGTCAATGGTCGAAAGCATTGGAGAATTTAGTAGTCGAGGTGGAATATTTGATTTTTATTCACCATCTCAGAAGCATCCAGTTAGGATTGAATTCTTTGGAGATGAAATCGATTCAATTAGGACCTTTGATATTGAAACCCAAAGATCAGTTCAAAGCCTTGACGAAATTACAATTTATCCTGCTAGAGATATTTATTTAGATCGTGAACAATTCGATAAGGTCGCCTCTAGAATCATTAAAGATTACAACGAGCGAATCGAAGAACTGATGCAATTTCCAAATGATAACAGCGAGGCAATAGACAATCTCTTAAGACGCAAGGAGGAAGTATCTGACCACATAAAAACCTTAGCAAGCATGAGCCTAATGGAAAACTACATCCAATATTTCTATGATAACACATCATTTCTTTGGGATTATGTCAATCCGAAATCGGGCACAATTCTAATCGAGGAGCCAGATAAGGTTGAGGAGTACATAGAAGCTCAAGACAAAGAGAACAAAAGAGAATTCGACTCATACTACCGCACTGGTAGGGCGGTAATGAGTGAAGCTGGGCTACTAGTTGGCCTAGATGATTTTTTAAATATATATAGTGATGATAGAGTAGATAGGGGTTATAGTGGTGATAGGGGTCACCAAATCGACACTCTAGGTATCATCATGCCTTTTGCAAAGAAAATTGACCAAATCAAAGAGTATACAAAAATTGAGGATGTTAAGGTTAGGCTTACGGAAAACTATGGCGGCAGAATGGATAGGTTTGCAGCTGGCGTCACAAAATACCTAGGCTCTGGATATAGAGTGTCTATTGTGATAGGTGATGAAACAAAGCTCAATTCTATCAAAGAATTTCTTAAAGAAAACAATATCCCAGATCAAAACATAGAATTCCTTATCGGCAATATCTCTCGAGGTTCTGAATTTTATGAGGAAAAGCTCGTATACATATCAGAGTTTGATATTTTCGGCAAAACGAAGACTGTAAAAAGGCGAAAGGCATCAAGCAAAGAAAAAGCCGTATTTTTTTCAGAACTTAAGCCAGGCGACTATATTGTACATGAGAATCATGGTATCGGTTTGTTTAAAGGTATGGAGCAAGTAGTCGTTGAGGGCGAGAAGAAGGATTATTTGCTAATACAATATGCAGGCACGGACAGGCTATTTGTGCCTGTCGACCAAATGGGGTTTCTGCAAAAATATGTAGGAGCAGAGGGGATTAAGCCAAAGATAAACAAGCTGTCTGGGGGTGACTGGAAGGCGACAAAGGCCAAGGCGAAGCTGGCCATTGCTGAGATGACGGGCCAGCTGCTTGAGCTTTACGCCAAGCGTCAGGGCAGAAAGGGGTATGCATTTGGCCCTGACTCGCCTTGGCAGAGGGACTTCGAAGACTCCTTCCCCTTTGCAGAAACCGAAGATCAACTCGTAGCCACAGAAGAAATCAAGGGCGACATGGAGAAGGACTTTGCCATGGACAGACTGCTCTGTGGAGATGTAGGCTTTGGAAAAACCGAGGTCGCAGCAAGGGCAATTTTCAAGTGCATCTCAGATGGTAAGCAGGCCGTAGTCCTTGTTCCGACAACTATTTTGGCGATTCAGCACTACCACACACTCAGGGAGCGTTTTGAGAAATTCCCGATGAAGGTTGCTGTCATTTCAAGATTTCAGTCAAAAAAGGAGCAGAGCGAGATACTTAAAAATATGTCAAAGGGACAGATTGACCTTTTGATTGGAACTCACAGACTGCTTTCTGACGACGTGAAATTCAAAGACTTAGGTCTACTTGTAGTTGACGAGGAGCAGAGGTTTGGTGTTGCACACAAGGAGAGAATCAAAGAACTAAAGGTAAACGTGGATGTTTTGACCTTATCAGCAACACCGATACCAAGGACTTTAAATATGAGCCTATCAGGCATCAAGGAGATGAGCCTCATATCTCAGCCACCACAAGATAGGATGCCCGTCCAGACCTACGTTGTCGAGGAAGACGATTTTTTAATTAAGGATATAATACATAGAGAACTTGCAAGAGGCGGACAAGTTTTTGTAGTATATAATAGGGTTAAGGGAATATTATCGCTTGCAGAGAGAATCAGAAAAATCGTACCTGATGCCAAGGTGGTTATTGCTCATGGTCAGATGAGAGAACACGCTCTTGAAGATGTCATGATGAACTTTGTCGCAGGCGAGGCAGATGTCATGGTTTGTACGACCATAATTGAAACAGGAATTGATATCCCAAACGCCAATTCGCTGATTATTTTGAACGCTGACAAATTGGGCCTTTCTCAGTTATATCAGCTCAGAGGTAGGGTTGGTAGATCCACAAGAACAGCTTATGCATATCTAATGTATAGACGAGGTAAATCTCTTAGCGAAGCGGCTTCTAAGAGGCTTAAGGCGATTAAGGACTTTACAGAATTCGGTTCAGGCTTTAAAATTGCTATGAGAGATCTAGAGATTAGGGGAGCTGGCAATTTACTCGGATCGCAGCAGAGCGGGCATATGATGAACATCGGATATGAGCTTTATTGCAGGCTTGTCGATGATGCAGTTAGAGCGCTCAAAGGGGAGGTAGTGAGGGAGAAATCAGAGGACCTAAAAATCGACCTCAATGTATCGGCAATCATACCTTCTTGGTACATTGCTGAAGAAGAACTAAAAATGGAGATGTACAAAAAGTGTGCAACCATATTAAATGATGAGGATTTGTCCGATATTATGGATGAATTTATAGACCGCTTCGGCGATGTTCCCAAAGAAACTGAAAACATAATGTATCTGAATTATATTAGAAGCCTCGCAGAAGCGATAGGCACCTCAAGAATTTACGAGGAGAGAGGGACTATCGTAGTGGTTCTTGAAAAAGATAACCTCCTGAAAGCAGAAAATCTCGCAATGGCATCATCTAAATTTGGCTACGACCTAATTATAAACGTTGGAACTCAGCCAAGACTTCGGCTGAAAGAGACTAAGAAAGATAAGCTTGAGAAGCTTCTTTCACTTATGAAGCTACTTAAGCCAGGCAGCGATATACCTAAAGTTGAAAGAGAGCAGGTAAACTAGATGATACTTAAAAATGTTACATATTTAGATGAAAATTTTAATATAGCAACAACAAAATATTTGACTGTCAAAGCGGGGCGGTTCGCTGAGTTTAATGACACAGATGTTACAGATGATACACAAGCTACAGATGTTGCTGATGCTACCGAAGCTACAGACATTGCTCATTCTGTAGGCGCTAAAGATACTGTAGATATTACGGATGCCACAGTTTCTATAAATGATATAGACTTTACAGACACTCAAGCAATCGATTGCAGCGGACTTTTGATAATGCCTGCTTTTTACAATACACATGCTCACTCACCTATGAGTCTTATGAGGGGCTTTGGCGAGAACATGGCACTTGACGACTGGCTAAACAAGAAAATCTGGCCTTTTGAAGCTCATCTAAATTCAGACAGTATATACTGGGGTACATTACTTTCAATGGTGGAATCTATCAAGAATGGTATAGTTTCAACATCTGACATGTATTACTTTACATCTGATATGGTTAGGGCTTACGCAGATGCTAAGGTGAAGGGAAACATATCAAGAGCGCTTGTGAATTTTGATCAGGCTAAGTTTGAAGACATGGAGTCCGTGGCTGAAATGAAGGAAGCCTTTGAAGCTTTAAACGGCATTGAGGATGGAAGAATCATCATCGAAGCCAGCATACATGGAGAGTATACAAGCGATGAGGCAACTGTGAGGAGTTTAGCTGAATTTGCTAAAGCACAAAATATGAGGATGCATATCCATCTTTCAGAAACTCAAAAAGAACATCAAGAATGCATCGAAAAGAGAGGCGTTACACCTTGCCAATATTTTGCTGACTGTGGACTATTTGATGTTCCAACCGTAGCAGCTCACTGTGTTTGGATAAGCAAAGAAGACATGGATATATTAAAAGCTAAGAATGTCAATGTATCACATAATCCTCAGAGCAATTGCAAGCTGGCAAGCGGAATTGCTCCTTATCACGATATGCTTGAAAAGGGGATAAATGTTACCCTTGGTACAGATAGCGTTGCTTCAAATAATAGTTTAAACTTTTTTGAAGCTATGAAGCTTTCTGGACTCCTTGCAAAGGTGCGATCATTAGATCCGACTCTAGTATCACCAAAAGATATTTTGTACTCCGCAACAAGGGGAGGAGCAATTGCACAGGGCAGAGAGGATTGTGGTATTATAAAAACTGGATACAGGGCTGACTTCATAGCACTTGATTTATCATCACCTAGCATGAACCCTGTTCACGAAATTGCTAATAATTTAGTTTTTTCTGCGGACCCATCAGATATCAAAATGACGGTTTGCGATGGAGAAGTTTTGTATAGTGATGGAAATTTTGTCCACTTGGATATAGAGAAAATTGTTACAGAGGCAAAAATCCAGACAGATAGAATTTTAGGGCTTTTGTAAAGCGGTAGTTTCGCAGCTTTTGTAGAAGGAATAATTAGATAATGAGTGATAAAAAAATCAACCCGGGCACAGAGTCCGGCAAGAAAATCATAAAGGGTGCAGCTATCCTTGGAATTGCAGGTATTATTGTAAAGTTAATAGGCGCTGTTTTTAGAATCCCAGTTGCGAATCTCATAGGAGATACTGGAATGTCCTACTATTCCTATGCCTATGCGATATACGGAACACTTCTAGTTCTTGCGACATCGGGTATGCCAGTTGCAATTTCAAGGCTTGTAGCCGAAAAAATCGCGCTTGGCCAGTATAAGAATGCGCATAAAATATATCATATATCCGCTGCAATCATGGCAATCCTAGGAGCTACAGGCTTCCTTATTTGCTACTTCGGAAGCGATATAATTGCAACCAAGATGGGTAACCCTGACGCAGCATATGCGCTGAGGGCAATTTCACCTGCAATTTTTCTAGTGTCGCTTCTAGCAGCTCATAGGGGATTCTTTCAGGGCAGACAAAACATGAATCCGTCAGCGCTTTCAGAAGTAACTGAACAGCTAGTGAGAGCCATAGTAGGTATTGCACTTGTTTTTGCACTTGTGTCAAAGGGTCTTCCTCATGCAGCGGCAGGGGCAGCCTTTGGTGCGACAGCAGGCTCCTTTGTGGCACTAATTTTAATGTTGGTTATTTTGTTCTTTAATCAGCCTGTTTTCAGAAGGAAGATTCTCGCTCATGATCCCTACGTGGACAGCACAAAGGTTATAATCAAAAAAATTGTATTTATTGCAGTTCCAATTGTTATTGGTGCTGAAATAATGCCGATCATGAACTTGATAGACGCAACCCTAATAATAAATAGATTGACTGCTGGTGGAATAGGAATAGAAAATGCAAAGAGCCTCTATGGGCTATTCACAGGATTTGTTATACCTATTATAAGCTTGCCACAAATTTTTACAGCGGCAGTTGCAGAAAGTCTTGTTCCAGCTATATCTGGTAAATTTCAAACAAAACATTTTGAAGAAACACGTTCAAATATTAGGCTTGGGCTCAGGACGACTATGATTATGGCATTTCCATCGGCATTCGGGATAATTGCATTAGCAGAGCCTATTCTCAAAACTCTATATTTTAATCAGGAGGAAGCAGTTAACGACGCCATAAATACTTTGATGCTACTTGGACTTGGTGTCGTATTTCTTGCTTTATCACAGACAACCGCAGGAATTTTACAGGCTATAAATAAGCAGACAAGACCTGTTAAGAATCTCGCAATAGGAGCTATTTTTAAGATTATTTTGACATATACCCTAGTAGGAATTAGGAGTATAGGGATAAACGGTGCTGCTATTGCAACAATGACCGCATATACAATTGCATTTTTGCTGAATTTTAGAGATATTAAGAAAACGACGGATGTAAAAATTGATTTGACAGCGACGTTTGTTAAGCCAGCAATTGCTTCTGCTATTATGGCAGTAGTTTCAAGAGTTGTATGGGTTTTAGCAAGTCCGCTTATAGGTAGCAAAATAGCTACACTCGTGGCCGTTATCTTTGGCGGAGCAACATATTTTGTTTCAATAATTGTGATAAGGGTAATTAAAGTCGAAGAGGTCGAAACAATTCCTAGCCTCAGAAGACTGGCAAAACTTATGAGGAAACTCGGCGCGTAGTCAAACGGCGTGAAGCAGAAATCAGAAACAAGAATCGTATCTGGTGTGAAGGAATCCATAACGAGGTGAATATATGTCAAAAACGTCTTATATTTGTAATTGCGATGTAATTCATGAGGATATTGTGAATGATGTGAAATCCAAGATGCAGCCAAAAGATG
>QWCB01000234.1_pt1 | contig 88204 bp, 102 predicted proteins | sample 1972511 | NCBI WGS metagenome assembly QWCB01 (sample SAMN09866719, study PRJNA288562) | Human gut metagenome isolate term5_stool, whole genome shotgun sequencing... | isolation source: gut | host: Homo sapiens | place: USA: California | reverse complement strand
TGGGACGAATGGTAACGAACCCGGCTACCCGGAAAAAGCCCTTGTTCCCTATCCTGTCATTTTGGCAGCGACAAAGGGCGACCCGGACGCTATGAAGATACTTCAAGCTAACGCAATCTTACAAAATTACTCCGTCTATGTCAAGGAAAGGAAACCCTTATGATAACGCAATGGCAGAAAATTTCTTCTCCATCCTAAAAACGGAGTGCATTTACCGGCACAAACCAAAGACACTTTTAGATGCACAACACATGATTGATGATTACATATATTTTTACAACCACGAGCGCATCCAAACAAAAACGGGAGTGGCGCCGCTAACGCTACGCCACTCCGCTTGAATTAAATATTTCCTACATAGGGGTGTTTTTGGGCTGTCCGCACAAATTGGGGCACTGCATCAAACGGGGTGGGTGCTTTTTCGTGTTCGGCAAAAATTTTAACTTAATGACATTGGGGCTATGAGTTGATCATTGACTTGCCCAGCGTTTCAAAGGAGAATCTCTCTGCAGAACTGAAAGACGGGTACCTCTGCATCAGCGCAGTCGTTGGGGAGAACAGCCAGGACAACACCCAAAGTGAGAAATATCTGCGGAGAGAGCGGTTTGTTGGTTCCTGCCGCAGAAGTTTCTACGTTGGCGATAAGGTAAAGCAGGAGGACATTCGCGCCAGATTTGAAAACGGCTCCCTCCATCTGTTCGTTCCCAAGCAGCCGCAGGTTGTACAGTTGGAATCAAAGAACCTGATTGCTATTGAAGGCTGAACAAATCTTAAACTCATGACTCAAGAGGCGGTGCTTCCGGATCGCGGTGGCACCGCCTCTATAACTATTTTTTTGATTTCTGTTACAGTATTGGTCAAAGAATCTCTCTTATAACATGCTCCAGTAGTTTGGATAACCCCCAAGATGCGTGGTACCCAGTCTTTCTCTGGGCACCACGCATTAATGGGGACAAGGGCTCCCTTCCATGACATGTTGTATTCCAAATTCACCAGAATTTTTTCTTCTTCATCACCCAGAGGCAAATCAAGACTACAAGAACACTGATACCGATGACTGCCGGGTAGCCGTATTTCCATGTCAACTCCGGCATATTGGTAAAGTTCATGCCATACCAGCCTGCCACCAGGGACAGGGGCAGAAAAATTGTCGTGACGATGGTAAGTATCTTCATGATGTTGTTCTGCCGAATATCAATTTCCGCCTGAAACAGTTCCCGCACCTGTAGGCCATATTCCCGTAGCATCTGCGCCTCATCCTTCAGCCGCCCAATACGTTTCTCCACCATATGAAACAGACGGAGTTCATGCTCATTGAAATACTCATTTTCGTTTTCCTGAAATTCACAGACCATATCATCCAACTGCGTATAGTACCGTATCCAGTTGGATATTTCTTTTCGTATTACCGTCATTTGGGGGTTGAATCCTTCCAACTGGCCTGCCAGCACCTGATCTTCAAGCTGATCCAGCTTATCCTCTAACTCCTGCAAGTGGTGCATATCCTTGACGATGATCAGCTCCAGGAACGTATAAAAGAAACTGCCTGGACTCTTTTCCATCTGGGGATTCTCTCGGATCAGTCTCTGGATCATGGCATGGGCCACACCCGCGTCATCGCACAAAACCACATGGCTGGGTGTTATCAGATATCCGAAGGCGATGGGTGCCTTTTCTTTCGTATGCCGTGGGGTCACAATGGTTCCGCACAGATAATTCCGGTGGGGTTCAGCCTTACATACGCGGGCATCCCTCGCTGTAGGTGTATGATGGAGAAACTGCTCCAGTCCTGGCAGTTGGAGATTCTGGTCCAGCTCCTCCGAGGACAGTAGTGTAAGGACGCAGGTATCTGGCTTCGGCTTTCCAGACAGCGGCGTCAGGTTAGAACCTATCCTGTATTGATACATAAGCGGCCTCCTGAATCGCTCCTTTTTCAGTGCCATTGTACCACTATCTGCATAAAGCGCAAGTCGCCTGCGGTTTCATCGTAAAAAGCATTTTTAATGGTTCTACACAGTGCAATCGGTGTATAACCGACATCATTTTCTTGACTGATTCGTAGGCGAGCGCTGAAAGTGCTGAAGCATTCCTTGCAGCCCCAGCATTGCTGATGCCTGACGGCCGAGAAATCGTATCATATGTGAACGAACTTTTGTATTTCTGTTAACATTAGCACTCTCCTATTGACAGTGCTAACGCAAGAGACTATAACAGAGTCGTTCCAAGCGGGAGGGCAAAACAGCCCCCTCACACAGGGCATTTCAGTAAGGATTATGAATGGAGGAATGACTTATGATGCCCAGTATTTTTGGTGAGAACCTGTTTGATGAATTATTTGATGACGACTTTCCTATGATCCCGATGCGTTCTATTCGGAATCCGCTGTATGGGAAGAACGCCAAAAACCTGATGAAGACCGATGTGCGGGAAACCGACGATACCTACGAGTTGGATGTTGATCTTCCCGGCTTCAAGAAGGATGAAGTTCAGCTTGACCTGAAAGATGGCTACCTGACCATCAGCGCCGCCAAGGGATTGGACAAAGACCAGGAAGATAAGAAGGGCAAGTACATCCGTCAGGAGCGGTACGCCGGTGCCTGCAGCCGTAGCTTCTTTGTGGGCGAGGGAATTGAGCCCCGGGATGTGTCTGCCAAGTTTGAGGATGGTATTCTGAGAGTCTCTCTTCCCAAGCAGGTCAAGAAAGAACTGCCCAGGACTTCCACGATTGCGATTGAATAAAAGGTAAGGTTGGCTTAGAACGGAGGCATGCATGATGAGTCGGACAACTTCCCGTGTGTTGTGGGTCATTGCCGGTGTGCTACTTGCGATTGCGGGTATCGCCTGCCTGAGAAATCCGGGCGCTGCATTCACAAGCATGACGGTGATCCTTGGCGTTGCGATGCTGTTCTCGGGCATCGTGGATATTGTGATCTTCGCCACTGCTCATAATTATATGGCCGGGTCAGGATGGTTCCTGCTGGACGGAATTCTGACGGTGCTGCTGTCTCTGTTCGTCCTTGGCAATGGATGGTTTACGGCGCTTACCCTGCCGTTCATTTTTGGAATGTGGCTGATTTTCTCCGGCATAACCAAATTCGTGAACTCCTTTGACCTGCAACGTCTTGGAGTACGCGGCTGGGGCTGGTTCACTGCGATTGGCGTTCTGCTTGCATGTGCTGGTTTCTTCTCATTCCTGTCACCCATTGCCAGCCTTGTGGCCATGACTACTGTTGTAGGTGTGTTCCTGATTCTGCAAGGGATTGCATCCATTTTGCGTGGATGCTTTTCGGGGCGCCTTTGGAATTGACAGCAACATCATGTAATTCAAAATATAACTGCATGTTCAAGTGAATGTAAACGGACGTGGTTTAGTAGTTACTACTGAACCACGTCCGTTTTATGTTTGAGCAAATCTTTTTGAATGAGTACGCGTATCCGGCAACTCCTACTTTGCGATATCAATCTGAATATAGACAGTCAGCTTAGCCCTGGCGCTCCATGAGCTCGGCGCAATCCAGCCGGAGCTGGGATGCCTGCAAAAGTATGGATGCAGTTGTCGATACAGGTGTGGCACGGCACATAGCAGCCCGTCATGCCGCTGTTTGCGCCGTTATCAATGGCGCCGCACCGGAGCCGAGTGATATCGCCCTGCCAGAGGTACAAGTCGCCGCAAACCGGCTCCAAATCGGCCAGGCGGGTGATGCCCGCGGCTTCGCTCTCCTGACGCAGGTAATCGTCCTGTACGGCCAGGAACTCGGCATCGACGGCCTGGGGGCGGCGGATGTTCATCAGAGAACGCAGCATACGCTTCTGCTCCAAAGCATCCGCCGGGATTTCCATGCCGCGATAGCGCCTGTCCTCATCCAGCAATCGCTTGAAAAGAAATACTCTTTTTTCAGCCTGATTCATACCATCACCCCAGGTAATCGTACCATTTTTTCTCCGGAAAAGGAAGTGCGTATCGGTGATCAAAACTCGTAGGGAGGATTGCCGGAGAAGTCGGCGATGATGCCGTGGGGATCTTCCAGATAGAACACCTCAAAGATGGGATTGTCGGCGGTCTGGTACTGGCCCTTGACGATGGGGTTGTTCATGCAGCCCTCCTTGACAGCCATGTTGTTCTCAAACACGGCCTTGCCGTGCAGGCGGATCCAGGCGTAGCTGGGGCTGGACACAGAAATCTCCACATAGGGGTTGGCCTGCATATCCTTGTAGACATCTTTCTGGTTGTTGGTGCAGAACCACAGCTTGCCGTCCTGCTCAAAGCAGAACATGAAGGGGCGGCACTTGGCCTTTCCGTCACGGCCCACAGTGGCCAGATACTGAACCGGGTTGGCAGTCAGAAATTCAACGACTTTTTTCATGAGAGTTCCTCCAAAGTTTTTTACAGCTTGACTTGCGCCTTGCTTAGCTTTAGAATAAGGCCAAAAGTATCAACTGTAAAGTAAGCACAATATTGTGCTGTAGTTACCAAATAGAAACTATTGGAGGTTTTGTGATGGAACTGCCTGCATGTCCGGTGGAGACCACCTTGATGCTCATTGGGGACAAGTGGAAGGTGCTGATCCTGCGGGATCTGATGGACGGCACCAAGCGTTTCGGCGAACTGAAAAAGTCCATCGGTACGGTATCCCAGAAGGTGCTGACCGCCCAGCTCCGGGACATGGAGGAGAAGGGCTTGCTCACCCGTAAGGTCTATGCCGAGGTGCCGCCGAGGGTGGAGTATACCCTTACCGAGACAGGCTATAGCCTAAAGCCGGTCCTGGATGCCATGTGGGCCTGGGGCGCGGACTATCAGGCGAAGAACGGATAAGGAGAGCAATCATGATTCGTGAAATATGCAAAAACGAGGCTTTTCTCGCCCAGAAGGCGGAACCCGCCACGGCTGACGATCTGGTTGTGGCGCAGGATCTGCTGGAAACATTGGCCGCTCATAAGGATGGCTGCGTGGGCATGGCGGCGAATATGATCGGCGTCAATAAACGCATCATCGCCTTTGACAACGATGGCGAATACATGGTCATGTTCAATCCCGTCATCGTCAAGCAGTCCGGGGCGTATGAGGCTGAGGAGGGCTGCCTGTCCCTCACCGGTACACGGAGAACGAAGCGTTTCCAGACCATCAAGGTGCAATGGCAGAACGAGAAGTTCCAGACACGGCTCAAGACCTTTACTGGCTGGACGGCGGAGATTATCCAGCACGAGATCGACCATTGCGAAGGGATCATCATATGAAGAAAAGGACAAGAATCATCCTGTCCGTGTGCCTGGCGGTCCTTCTCCTCTTTGGGATCGGCGGCTATGCCTATGTATCCGATTATTACCATGCCGATGAGACAGCATTGGAAGCTATGGCCTATCTCACGGACAGTGTGCAGGCGGAGCAGGACGGGGATGTGATCTGGTTCGTTCCCGAGGATCCGACCGCAGGGCTAATCTTTTACCCCGGCGGTAAGGTGGAGTATACGGCCTATGCGCCCCTGCTGCGTGCCTGTGCAGAAAACGGTATTCTCTGCGCTCTGGTGCGGATGCCTGGCAATCTGGCTGTTCTGGATGCTAACGCTGCGGACGGACTCCAACAAGAGTATCCCGAGGTCACGACCTGGTACATAGCTGGACACTCTCTGGGCGGCGCTATGGCAGCGGGTTATACTGCGGCACATGAGAAGGATTTCGACGGGCTGATTCTGTTGGCCGCCTATTCCACAAAAGATCTCACGGGTACACCACTCCGGGTGCTCTCTGTCTATGGCTCGGAGGACGGGGTGCTGAATCGGGAATCCTATGAAAAGAATCGTTCAAATCTTCCCACAGATACCACGGAAGTCGTTCTGGACGGCGGTTGCCACGCCCAGTTTGGAAGCTATGGCCCACAGGATGGCGACGGGATCCCCACCATTTCGGGCGAGGAACAAGTTCGGCAGACCGTAGAAGCGATTGTGGCTTTCGTCGGACGGTAAGGAGGTTCAGTATGGTACTCTATTTCTCCGGTACCGGGAACAGCCGGTACGTCGCAGAGCGCATCGCGGTCACCTTGGGCGAAGAGCTTCTCAGCATGAATGACCGCATCAAAGCAGGCGATACTTCGCCGGTCATATCCGCTGAGCGCCTGATTATCGTCACACCCACTTACGCATGGCGCATTCCGCGTATTGTACGGGATTGGCTGGCGGAAACGGATTTTCCTTGCGGGACACAGGCATGGTTCGTCATGTCCTGCGGCAGCGAGATCGGCAATGCCGCTCAGTATAACCACGAGCTCTGCCAGAAGAAACAGCTCACCTATATGGGCACGGCGCAGATCATAATGCCTGAAAACTACATTGCTATGTTCAATGTGCCGCAGGCGGAGGAAGCGTGGCAGATCGTTGCCAAGGCGGAGCCGGACATTGACCGTGTGATCTCTGCCATCTCGGCAAATCAAGCGTTCCCTCAGCCCCGCAGTAACCTATACAACCGCTTCATGAGCGGCCCGGTGAATCCAATTTTCTATTCTTTCTTCGTCAAAGCAAATGCCTTTACGTCCGGAGATGCTTGCACCGGCTGCGGTCAGTGTGCCAGGCTCTGCCCAACGAACAACATCACGATTCAAAACGGCAAGCCCGTCTGGGGCGGTGACTGCACCCACTGCATGGCGTGCATCTGCCGCTGCCCGGAGGAAGCCATTGAGTATGGCAAAAAGAGTCTGGGCAAGCCCAGGTATCATTTCGAGGCGCTTTGAAAGAATCCCCCTTATCTTCGACTCAGCGGCGGTCAAAACAGGGTCCTGCAAATGAGAAATCACCAGTTCATTCGTAGTATATTCCGTGACATCTGCTTACACAGAGATTTTTAACTACAAGTTGAATGACAAACCAGAAAAGATGTGGTATAGTACCCTTAGAAACCAAGAACAACACTACACAGAAAGGAATTACACCATGAAGGCCATCTCTTCCGCTATCTTCTATATGAGCGAGTGGCAGGCTATCTTCCAGTGCCAGGAATATAGCTTTAGTGAAGTGCGCCCATATCAAGATAAGCAGAAGAATATGATTGGATTGGTACCATGTTGACCGGATAAATTGGTCTGCTTGGATCTCCCTCTCTGAATTATGAAGCCGCTTGTCTTGATAAAAGGCAAGCGGCTTTTTTGCGCGCAAAACGCGGCAATCATTCAGAAAGGAGGGTTTCCAGTTGGACATCCCAACGATCAATTTGGCCCGCACCGGCGCCAATATTACGCATCTACGCAAAGCAGCAGGCCTCTCTGTCCACGATTTGCAGATGGCATTTGGATTCAATTCCCCGCAGGCAATCTACAAATGGCAGAATGGAACTGCGCTGCCAACGGTAGACAATCTAATTGCGCTGGCAGCACTGCTGCATGTGCGCATGGATGACATCATTATCACCGATCACTCGGTTGCTTAATACGCAGGGAGTAGCGTTCCCTGCATCTGGTCCGCTCGTCTAAATGGTTAGGACACAACCCTTTCACGGTTGCAATGACCGGTTCGAGTCCGGCGCGGATCTCCACTATTCTGGGATATAGCCAAGCGGTTAAGGCTCCGGCCTTTGACACCGGCATCGTTGGTTCGAATCCAGCTATCCCAGCCATACGATACGGTACTCAAGAGGTTTAAGAGGACAGCCTGCAAAGCTGTTATTCGCCGGTTCGAATCCGGCCCGTATCTCCAAATGGTGCCTTCGTCTAATTTGGTTAGGACGCCAGCCTCTCAAGCTGGAAATTGCGGGTTCGAACCCCGCAGGCATCACCACACGGGGGTATAGCTCAACTGGTAGAGCAACGGTCTCCAAAACCGTAGGCTAAGTGTTCAATTCGCTTTGCCCCTGCCAATATTGGGGTGTCGCCAAGTGGTAAGGCACCGGTCTCTGACACCGGCATTCGCTGGTTCGAATCCAGCCACCCCAGCCAAATATGGAGAGTGAACCCAGAAGGTCTGGGGACCGCCCGCTAAGCGGATCGTACCAGGAATGGTATCAGATTCGAGTTCTGCGCTCTCCGCCACATGGAACTGTAGCTCAGTTGGTAGAGCACCTGGTTGAAGCCCAGGGTGTCGTTGGTCCGATTCCAGCCGGTTCCACCATACGGGTCAGTACGCCCAGCTGGCGAAGGCAGCGGTCCGTAAAACCGTGACATCAGAAACACCGTTGGTTCGATTCCAACCTGGCCCACCAAAAAGAGGAGTACCCGATTCTGGGTACCCCTCTTTCTCTTCAGACCGCTTCTTGCACCACGACTACATCATCGGGTGGCTGAACGATATTGACATTAACCTGCACATTCGTGTTGATCTGGACATTTGCATTGAGAAAAACACTGATTTTCTCCGCTGCCCCTCGCTGCATGCTATCGGTCACATGGGTATAGGTATCCAGTGTAAAGGCGGCACTGTAATGCCCAAGCATACTCGCAATTGTTTTGACATCTGCTCCACTCTGGACAGCTAAGGTCGTGAAAGTGTGTCTTAAGTCATGAAAACGAACCCTGTCTTCTACCCCTGCTGCAGCAAGCATCTTTTTGTGAAGCCGTACAACGGAATCTGGACTCCAATAACTGTTTGTCCTTGGGCAGCAAAACATAAGAGGGCTGCCTGGGTGCCTTTGATGTTCAGAAATCAGCAAATCAACAGTCTGCTGCGGCAATGCTACCGTGCGGATAGAGTTCTGCGTTTTGGGTTCAGATACAACAAGCTCCCCATTGATCCGGTTTACCTGCTTGTTCACTGTGAGCTTATTGTTTTCTACATCCAGGTCCGTCCAAAGGAGTGCAAGAAGTTCTCCTTTCCGCAGGCCACTGGTCAACTCCAGAAAGAACATCTCATAGACGCCGAGTCGCTTTGCCTCATCCAAATATGCTCCGATCTTTTCCGGAGGCAGAATCGTCATTTCCTTCTTTTCTTTCTTAGGGATCCTGCAGTTATCACAGGGATTGAAAGGAATGATTCGCTCTTTCACTGCCTGCTTGAGCGCTCCGCTCAAGACCATATGGGCATGACGCACCATGCTGGAAGATAAGGGTTCCTCAGTCCGAATGGCTTTACTGTCGAGCCGCCCATGTTCCTTCAGGTCATTGTAAAACCTCTGGATCTGTATGGATTGCAGTTTGGTGAGTCGAATATCACCAAGCACCGGGATGATGTGGTTTTCAATGATATTCGTGTAGCTGGAGATTGTATTGGGCCTGATGTTGGGCTTGGTATATGCATCAAACCAGAGGTGCATCCAATGCCCCAAAGTGACATCGTCATAGCCCTTCCCCCGCTGGTAGTATGGACCGGTATTCTCCTGAATGGCTTTGGCCAGTTTAGTCGCGCATTCTTTCTTCGTCTTCGCAAAGACGCCCTTCTGAATCCGTTTTCCAGTCAGGATATCGTAGCCAGCAGTATACCGCCCCTCCCAACACCCTTCATATCTCTTCCGGATACTGCCTTCGCCGTTGGCTCTCTTTTTTGCAGACACCGAATTCACCTCCATCGCTCCGTTTGATCGTCCAGCCACGCAAGGAACTTTTCCTTATCGATATACACGCGGTTCCCTGCAACCGATCGCGGGAAGTCCTGGCGATTCAATAGGGCGTATGCCGTATTCAGGCTGCAACCAAGCGTTCTTGCAACGATTGGCATCGTCATCACATCCGGCAACTCTTTTGCGCTCATGATGCGCTTGATCTCTCTACTTTCCAACTTTATCACCTCGGATCCACATAGAATAAAGCTTCCTTCTCTGCCGACTGATTGTCGAGCCAGGTAAGGAACTTATCTCTCGGCACAAAAATACGGTTTCCGATTTTGAACGCGGGGAAATCAATGCGCCGGATCAGATCATAGGTTTGAGACATGCCCAGGCCAATAAAGTCAGACACCTCCTGCACATTGAGGATCATCGGAAGTTCCTCCGCACTCATGTATTTGCAGCTTTTCATTTCGGTTTCCTCCTCATGTATTATCTACTATTACTTACGAAAAAGAGGAACGCCAAACAACAAATCAACCGGAACAGAAAGAAAAAGGAGACCGGGCGATCCCGATCTCCGTAATCGTTATGTGTGTTCTTGGATCCAGTTTAGAAGATCCTGCTCATTGCTTGTTCCATCCGCGATAGCGATGAACATGTCAGCCAATTCGCCCTGTTTCAAGCGGAGCTGATATCCATTCCATTTGAGGAGCAACTGCGTCATCATGGCGCCGATACGTTTGTTCCCATCGAGAAACGCATGGTTCGATGCCAAGCCAAAGCCGATTCTTGCAATCTTCTCAATGTCACTTGGAAAGAGATCTTCTCCGCCAAAGGACTGCAATGGCGCAGCTATCGCTGCTTCCAGCCCAGCTCGGTCTCGTAAGCCCTCAATGCCACCGGTAGTTTGTATGATCCGGCTGTGGATCAAGATTACATCGTCTGCTGTTACCCAGATCATTCTGCCATCCTCTTATAATCAGCGCTGAACTCGCTTAGCATCTGATCGGTATCTGCTAGCATTTTATCCCGACTCACTGCCGTTGCCGGCTCCTGAACAGTGACGGGAAACGGCATTCCTTTTGCCCGAACAAAAGCTTTTGCAAAGATATTGAACGCAGTGGAAGTAGACATACCAAGTGCTTCGCAGATAGAGGCCATCTGCGCCTTTACTTCAGAGTCCATTCGAAAAGTCATATTTGTATCCACACAAAGCCCTCCTTTGCACTACAATATTATTACATATTATGTGCATTGTCAATCAGTCTATGAGTAAGAAACAAGCGAGTGGCTTTTCAAAAATGCTGAGCCCTTTTTCATGTTTCTTAAAACTACTGTTATCGTGCGGCTATGCTCTTGGGTCTATTGAGATCAAGCGGCTTTATTATTCTTCTGTGATGCATCAATGAAGAAGTCCCGAACATCTGGATAGTAATATGCAGAAGCTGGTTCCACCTCTTCTTCCCAGTCATGATCTTCATCGTCTTCAAAGATAAAAGTCAGGTGCGAGATTGACCATATGCGATCAATCAGATGGCAGATGGCGGGGTAATCACTTCGCTGCGTTCTGCGAAAATTGTCCAATCGAAAAAGGCAGAACTCCATAACAGCAGCGATTGAGAAGAAAACCGAGAAATACAATGCGACTACGAAAGCAAATAACATTAAGAACACCAACTTCCTTCGATAATTATGGAACAGTTTTTCTTTTAATCGATTCTGCTTGTAGTCTAACAGTTGAGCTGTCCCATTAACCGGACAGTGGGTGCAGCCGATGAAAAGCAAAACGGCAATACACTCGTACTGCCGTTTGCCATATTATCTTTCCTCGTGTTGTGCCTTTGCATAGGAAAGCAATGCGCTATGCTCATTGGGGATTCGATCATCCAAGACTGCATCAAGGCATTCTTGGAGCATTAGGCCAATGGAATGGCCTTGAAAGCCCAATGTCATCATATCGTGCCCATTGACCGCAAGATCCTTCAGGGAAAAGCAGTTCTCCTCCTGGATGATCTCATCCATCAAAGCATTGACCTCATTGAATATTGCGAGGCGCTGCCTGCATATGTCCGATTGGCCAAGTGTATCTGCCATGTGAAGATCAACCAGTTGCCTGGCAGTCTCTTCCCCGTGCTTGCATAATAGACGCTTGACAAGTTTTCTTTCAGCTGTGATGGGCATATCGTGATAACGAACCAGCCTTACGATCCGCTCTTTTCCGACATTATCAAAACGTAGCCGGCTTAAAATACTATCCGTCAGAGTTGTGCTCTTTTCCGCATGTCCAAAGAAGTGCCCGACTCCATCCTCAGCGAAGGAAAAACACGATGGTTTCCCAATATCATGGAGCAGCGCTGCCCACCTCAGAATTGGCTCCGGACGAATGCTTGTGACGACTACTATGGTGTGATTCCAGATGTCTTTATCGTGGTGGGGATTGTGCTGGTCAAAGCCGAACATCGGAGACAATTCTGGGATTGGTATTGCCAGGACATCGGCAAAGGAACGCAAAACATCTGCAACCCCCTTGCCGCAGAGGAGTCTTGTAACTTCAACCTGGATTCGCTCTGCTGCGATGCCTTTGAGCAATCCCTTATTCCTGTGGATTGCGGCTGCTGTTTGCTCTTCGATCTGCATTTCATACACAGATGCGAAGCGCAGAGCTCTTAACATCCTCAGACCGTCTTCCTGAAACCGGCGATCCGGATCGCCTACGCACCGGATCACACCGTTTTCAATGTCTTCTTGACCCCCAACAAAATCTACTATTCCTGTCTTCGGATTGTAGGCCAGGGCATTCATCGTGAAGTCCCGCCGTTCCAGATCGTCCTTCAGGTTTCGAGTGAAGCTGACCGAGTCAGGATGACGGTGGTCGGTGTAATCACCATCAATTCGATAGGTCGTGATTTCAAGTGGCTCGTGGTCGATCACAACCGTCACAGTACCGTGCTTCAATCCGGTCTCGATGATGCGGTAGCCTGCAAAGACCTCTTCTACCTGCTCGGGGAGTGCATTCGTGGTGATGTCCCAATCTTTCGCTGGGCTACCGCTCCGAACATAGTCGCGCACGGCACCACCAACAAGAAATGCCTCATAGCCAGCGGCATCCAGCAGAGCAAATGCTGTATTCACTTGTGGCGGTAATTTCATCATAGATCACATCTCCAGTGCAGCGAGGAACAGTTCGTTGAGTTCATCCCAATCCTTCATGATTTCTCTCGGGTACTGCTCGACCAAAGATCGCACTTCTGCAATGCTTCGATCCATGTACTCGTTGAGGATATCGATCCTCGGGATCATCTTCACTTCGGGGGAGTTCATTTTCAGATCAAGCAGGTTTGCAACAGTCTCCTCCAGATAGTCCGGAAGTTGACTCGCTGCCAGTTCGGAAAAGAGCATCGGGGGCGGAGTGCCTTTTTCAAGGATCCACCGGCAAGCAAGGATCGGCCGCAGCACATAGAAGTACTTCTTGGCTTTAACCATGTCTCCTCGCAGGTACTCCCGATAGTTTCCTTCAGCCATCTGCAGATAGTGCCACAGGCCGCTTTTAGATGAGAAGTAGCGCAGCATAACCGGCTTGAATGCCTCTGCGAAGTCAGTGGTCTTATACACGATGGGCGAGGAAAACCACTCGAACACGGTAGGGTTGGACTTATGGAGCAGCTTCAGTGTTTTATCGACATCCCATCCGTTGATATCCAGAACATCATTGATGGGCAGCTCAATCACATCTCTGACACGGTTGAGCTTGAGATAACTCTCCTTGGGACGGACGTAGATGAAGCGAACATCATAGTCACTGTCGGGAGATGCAAAGCCCCAGGCGCGGCTGCCGGATTCGACCGCCAACAGAATGCGGCAATTCTCCCGCTGCTCAATTTCCTGCAGTTTTTCTTTGATCAATGCTTCCACGGGTAACACCGCCTTTCACATTTTTTCAGTCCGCTGCCTTGAAGTTATAGATAGGCCGGATCCGCTCGACGATCTCCGCTGTGGGGCCGATCTGAGAGACAATCTCATCCATGCTCTTATAGGCCATAGGAGACTCATCCAGCGTATCAGGCACAACACAGGTGGTGTAGATGCCCTCCATCTCCTTCCGGAACTCATCCATAGACAGATCGTGGAATGCCGCCTTCCGGCTCATCAGTCGGCCGGCGCCGTGAGGTGCGGAACAATTCCATTCCTCGTTGCCCTTACCGATGCAGATCAGGCTGCCATCACGCATGTTGATGGGGATCAGCAACTTCTCACCTGACCGTGCGGATACGGAGCCCTTCCGCAGTATCATGGCGTCGGTATCGATATAGTTGTGGATCGTGGTGAATGACTCAACTGCAGTAAATCCCATGCCAGACATGATGACATCGACCATAGCCTTGCGATTAAGCATTGCGAACTGCTGGGTGATCTTCATGTCATGAATATAGTCTTCAAACAGTTTGCCTTCCACATAGGCCAGATCCTTGGGGATACTCAGATCCTGCTCCTTCTTTAACGCCACGATCGTCTTCTGAATCTCCTGGTAACGACCTTCCGCCTTGAGCTTTGCGATCGTTGCCTGAATCTGATAGTTGGCGCCGCCCCAGAGGGCTCTGCGGCCCTCGTTCTGGTAATACTCAGCGACCTCGGTACCCAGATGCCGGCTACCGGAGTGGACAACCAGGAAGATGCGACCATCCTCAGAACGATCCACCTCAATGAAGTGGTTGCCGCCACCTAGAGAACCGATGCTCCGCATAGCTCGACTCAGGTTGACCTGATCAGCGCAGCGAAGTTGAGTAAGGTCAATCTCTGCGTTCAATGCGTGGAGATCATCGCGCACCTCTCGGCCATAGGGGATCTCCTTGCGAATCAGCGCATCCAGCTTCTCAAAGTCAATCTCGCGCTCACGAAGCTCTACAGTCTCCATGCCGCAGCCGATATCGACGCCAACCATGCCGGGAACGATCTTGTCCCGGATAGTCATGGTGGTGCCGATGGTACAGCCCTTGCCGGCGTGAACATCGGGCATGATCCGGATCTTACAGCCGGCAAACTCGGCCTGATCGCAAACTGCCTGGATCTGCTTGCGAGCTGCTTCCTCCAGTTCAGGAGTATAGCAAACAGCGGTATTGTATGATCCTTGTAGGAGGTGGATTTCGTGGCATATAGTGAGTTGGTCAAGAGTTTTGAGCGGATCCGGAACTACATGCGCGAATTCTATGTCTATGGGTTTAAGAGTCGGGAAGAGTATGGCATCAAAAGCGCCCGCAGCTACGATAATGAGCGGCGCAGAATCGAGAGCTGGATTGGCGACTTTATGTCCTTCCATCAGGATACATCCGGGAAGAATGTATTCCTCTCGGTTGACAGCAGACGTATCCCACACAATCCGCTCCACAAGGCATTCAAAGCCAAGAGCTTTACCGATAAGGACATCACCCTCCACTTCTATGTGATGGATCTGCTGGCCGACGGCAGCGCACTTTCTTCCAGGGAGATTGTCGATCGCATCAACGATGACTATCTCTCTCATTTCAGCGGCACCTTCTCTCCGGATGAATCCACCGTGCGTAAAAAGCTCAAGGAATACGAGGCGCTTGGTCTGCTTTGCTCCGAGAAATGCGGTCGTGAAGTTCTGTACCGGAGAACGGATGACAACGCCGTTGATTTGACTACCTGGGCGGACGCCCTGGCCTTTTTCTCCGAGGAGAATCCCATCGGGGTGGTTGGATCCTTCTTGATCGATAAATTGGATCGTCCTTCTGATATCTTCCGATTCAAGCATCACTATATGCTCCACGCCCTAGATAGTGATGTCCTCTGTGATCTGCTGCTGGCAATCGACGAAAGAAGGGCTGTGGAACTGACCGTTAAGAGCCTGCGGAGTGACCGAGACTATCAAAGGACGGTCTGTCCACTGAAGATCTATATCAGTACCCAGTCCGGGCGCCAGTATTTGCTTGGCTACCATTACCGTGGCCGGCACTTAACTTTCTTCCGGCTGGATGCCATCAAAAAGGTCACGATTGGGAATGTTGAGAAGCACTACAGTAAGTACTTAGGCTACCAGGAAAAGTTTGACCAGCACCTTTGGGGCGTCTCAACAGGTCCCGATCATAATTTGGATCATATTGAAATGACGGTCCATTTTGACCCAGGCGAGGAATTCGTGATGCATCGACTGGAGCGTGAGAAGCGCCATGGTACAGTCGAACTACTGGACTCACAGACTTGCAGGTTTTCTGCCGATGTCTATGATGCCTCGGAGATGCTACCCTGGCTGCGCACCTTCATCGGCCGCATTGTAGATCTCAAGTGCTCCAGCCAGTATGTATTGGACATGTTCCGGGAAGATTTGGCGCGGATGGACGCTCTGTACGGAGGTTGCGACGATGTTATTCAGTGAGATTTACGGCAGCTATTTCAATGTCGTCGCAGCTATCCTTTCCGAAGCATCCGATGGGAAGTTGACAGACCGGAGAATGACAGAGCTTGTCCGGGAAAAGGCCTTTGCGGAAAGCGCACTCACAATTCCGGCATCGCTGAAATCCGGAACCTGGCCTTTACTCGACCAGGAGTATCATTCCGTACTTCATCACAAGCCAACCATGCCGTTGACAACTCTCCAAAAGAGATGGCTCAAAGCACTGCTGTCTGATCCCAGAATCGCTCTGTTTGATCCGGACACGACCGGGCTGGAAGATGTTGCTCCGCTGTATGCTCAGGACACCTTCATTCTCTTCGACCAGTACGCGGACGGAGATCCGTATGGGGATCCCGCTTACATAGCCTGCTTCCAAACAGCACTGAAGGCAATAAGCGAGAAGAGAAAACTGCGTATCCGATTCCGTGGCCATACCGGCGCCTGTCATTCGATCGAGTGTATACCTTATCGCATGGAGTATTCCGCCAAGGACGATAAGTTCAGGTTGCTGGCAACAGGCAAGCGACGGCTCAACACGATCAATATGGCTCGTGTGCGTTCTTGTGAGTTGCTGGATACCTATGATCCCAAATCCATCACGCTGCCCCAGGAGAATTCCGAAGAGCTCGTAATACTGCTTCATGATGAGCGCAATGGGCTGGAACGCGTGCTGCTGCACTTCTCCCATTTTGAAAAAGAGACTCAGAAACTGGACGATCGGCTCTATCAGATCAAGCTCCGTTACGACAAGGACGATGAGACCGAACTGCTTATCCGGGTACTGTCATTCGGCCCGATTCTGGAAGTCATCGAACCAAGCACGTTTGTCACGCTGATGAGAAAGCGGATTGCCGTTCAAAAACAGCGCTTCTGCCAATAATCCTCCTAAGCTCAGCTAATACCAACATTCGTCAGAAAGGCTGCACGAGAAATGACTGATAATGAGACCAATTTGACATTACTGAATGTGAATCAGATTGTGAGCCTATTGTCCCGGGCCTATATCAAGCTCATCAAAAACGGCACACCATTAAAATCTTTTCCCTCCGTGATGCTGTGGGGGCCTCCGGGTATCGGTAAATCCCAGGGTGTTCGAGAAATAGCGGGCAACATCCAGGCTAAGACCGGGAAAAAGGTTTCCATCACAGATGTACGCCTGTTGCTATTCAACCCGGTGGATCTCAGAGGCATCCCAACGGCCAATGCGGATAAAACGCTCTCAGTGTGGCTGAAGCCTCAGATTTTCCAGATGGATGAAAGCGAAGATGTGATTAACATCCTCTTCCTGGACGAGATCACCGCCGCGCCGCAGTCGGTACAGGCTGCGGCCTATCAGATCACGCTGGATCGCGTCATTGGCGAACATAAGCTGCCGGAGAACTGTATCGTCATTGCCGCCGGCAACCGCGTTACCGATAAATCCGTCGCCTATGATACGATTTGTGAGGACATTCGCCGTTATCGAGCCGAAAGCGCCGGAGACATCCTCTATGGGGACGAATCCTGGTGGAGCAGTTTGGATGGTAGTGAAGTCGATGCCCTGTATCGTTCCGCCCTCCAGCAAGGTCTTGCTTATCATCAGGAACAGAGCCGGGGCTTTCTCCCGGCCGGTCTCGTCGAGGAAATTTACGCTCTGTCCCGCCCTCCAATTCGCTGGGATATTGAACTTGCAAAATGGTTTGACGAGCAACCTTTATCTACATTCTTGATTTTCCCGATGATAGTGGTAGGCCAACTCTTAGGGGGCAGCCATCCATTCTACGCAAGTCCACAGAGGCACCCTTTTTTGATCTGGTGCGAAGGACCGATTATCACTTGTATTCTCCAGAAGAAACGGTTTCTCGCGCAAGGAGTAGATTGGGAGAAGAGAAATATGCCCTTCCGTTTAATAACTGCGAGCATTTTGCTATTTAGTGCAAAACGGGAGTCCATGAGTCCCACCAAGTAAATGCTTGGTTGACAAGAGTCGCAGAACTTGCTCAAAGGTATAACGGGTAATTCAAAAAGTATACTTTTTGACAGGCTCAGTTTAATATGAAAAGCACGCCCCAAAAGTGCGCCAAAACTTTGGCGTTCACTTTTGGGGCGTGTCATGTTTTGCTCGTGACTTATGGGTTACTTCTCACTAGTCTTCGCTACTTCTTTGTTGGAGGCAAATCGCGTCAGTCCAGTGCTTTCCCACAATTCATAGCAATTATGTACTTCTATCTGAGAGCACCCTTCGCTTTACCGGATCTTAGGTCTAACCTTCTACTCAAATTAGTACTTTCCATTAATGACATCACTAACAATTGCATCCAGTTCTGATATCTCAATTAGGTACCCCTGTGCTCTTTCAACTTCATCGCCATTTTTGTAAATCATATCGCCATGTTTTTGCAAATATTGCGCATCTGGCGACTCGATAATCATTCTGGACGAAATTCCATCATTGACACGCAATGCAACACGGCCGTTGAGTTGAGCTTTTGTAGTTGAAGGAACAAGTTTTGCCTCAGGACGCTGGGTGCAAATGACCAAATGGATGCCTCTGCTTCTTCCTGCCTGAGCGATGCGTTGAACTGGTTTATAGAATTCATTCTGTTCTTTTTTTGTCTCAAGTTGATCAGCCAAGTCTGCAAATTCATCAATTACAACAACAATTGGTGGTAGTTTTTCTTTGGCTATCTTGTTGTACTCAACTATGTTGGCGACTCTTGCTTGCGCAAGAAGTTTGCCTCTGCGTTCTGATTCCTCGAAAATAACATCCTTGATTACCCGAGTTGCCTCTTTTGCATCAGAAATAATGCAGCCTGAGTACAAATGAGGTAAGCCTTCAAAATGAACAAAGTCCTCGAGTTTTGAGGAAGAAAGGACCAATTGTAGTTCCTCCTTCTTGGGGTGTGTCATCAACAGGGCTGCCAGCATAGTAAAGAGAAATACAGACTTTCCGGATCCAGTGCTACCGCCAACGAGCATATGAGGCATCTGACCGAGATCCTTAATCAGATTTTTCCCATTCGGTGTTCTGCCAAGCGGGAAATACAATTGTTCCGGCGATGTAATCTTTGGTAAAAGGGGAATCACATCATTGAACAGAACCTTTTCACGCTGCAATCTCGGGACATCCAAAAGGAGTTCATCTGAATTAGGTACCTGCTGAATAATAACACCAGTACGCTTCATTTCCCGACCAATATCCTCAAGATGATTTGATAAACCGGTTAGTGACTGTCCTCTTCCAAGTTTGAACTTTAACCTGATAACACTGGGTCCTATTACGGTATCGCCAGAATTGCACTCACGAAGAGAAACATGATAGTCACCGCATGACCTCTTAAAATCTTTTACTAATTGCTCGATTTCCTCTTTGCTTACGCCTTCAGTTGGTACACTATCCTCGTTTTCAGGTGACTCAATCTGAACCTTACAAGCGGCAGTATCTTCTGCCCCTATCTTTTCTGAAGAAGGTTCTTCCTCTCTATCACGCGAGGTAGTACCCTGCGGTGGATTATCTTCCTGCTTCTCATCAGCGACAAGGTCAGAATCAATAACTACTTCCTCGGATGATTCTGTATCCTGTGTCGCATCGAAGTCCGGTGACCATGTCTCTTTGAGAATTGTACCCTCACCAAGCACTTCCTGCTGTATTTCTCTCGCAGTCAGCAGACGATATTCAATTGGGCAATCGTCATATTCCGGATTAACACATTGAATTACCTTTCCACCAGTTGCGTCACTGAGTTTAATATGCATTAGTAAGCCTGAGACCCGAATATTAATGTTCCCACTGCTTCCATTGCCAAATGCACGTTTTAGGATAGCGCACCATTTTTTCTGCCACTCAGGATCATGAATGTTTCTAAAGCACTCTGATACAATTTGATACTTCAAAACCTCTCTTCGAGCAGAAATAAACATATCTGAGGAATTTTCATCTACAGAAAAGATTTCACGCAGCATACCTACTATTGCAGCAATCTGCCCAGCGGCATGCCCAGTAATCAATTGACGCCCATCCTCACTCTTTTTAATGGTTGCATCCGGAGACTCATCTCTTGTCTTCACCTCAATAGGTTGAATTAAAAGTGTGTTTGTCTCCTCAATAAATTTCAAGCCTACCAAATCAGCCCGTTCATTGCCAAATCGACTATCCTGCAGCCAAAGGCGAGCTTTATCATCGTCCAATGAGGCAACCAGTGAATCCTTGTTTTCCCGGGTATACCAAGAAGCTGCAAACAGAGTACCAATCAATCCTTTTTTCTTGTTATCAATTGCCTGTGCATCTGCTCCGTACCTTGGTATACTGATTAGTCCATTTGATGCTATATGCCCAAAACTCTTCAGTATGTTGATAAGTGTCTCCTGCTTAGGGTAGAGATTATATGCCCGAAGCATTGTCAAATACTGAGTGATGATCCTCGAATTGCTTGATGCCCAGACATTGACCATGCGGCGATCATACTGCATTTCTCCGATAGGAATCGCTCCGGCCGGATCGTAGTTGTTTGTATCTCTATCTGCGGCGACCAGCCATTGCACTTGACCCTCCTGGATTGTTGATACTACTGCTGTCATATCTGCACTACCGTTATACGTAGTACGCGGATTCATATTATTGCTAATGACATCAGCAGATTTCATGAGTTTGTGGTAATCGCCAATTAGTCCGGAATCCATCTCCGAAGACGGGAAAATACTGCCTCTATGTTGGATTTCGTCAAAATCATAATCATAGGTCACGACTAACGGATTGATATATAGATTTTTGTTATTTGGTCCGAATTCTATCGAATAAGCAGACTGATCAAAGTAGAACGCTACATGAACAGGTTTCTTGGCAAGTGCCTCCTTTACCTCGTTAGCTGAATCAACATTCTGAATACTGATTGCTATTCTGTTTTGGCGGATGAACTCACCAATCTCATAGTCCTTTCCAGAATAATCCAATTTTGACAGTTCTGTGTTACCATTCTGTTTTCTAGTCAAATAGACGTCGTACACTACCCGAGCACAGTCGTTTTTATCCATGAAGGTCTTAATTGCACGAATATTTGCAATAAGATCGGGAGCATCCACCGAGCAGATTCGAATTTCATTTTTTGTATATGGCGCAAAGCCAATCCAACGAGTCAGTATCTCGCTGATTGACTGCGTGCCATCATCTCCGAGATAGCGATTAGTCTTGTTTTCAAAGGTTGGAAGCATTTCTATGTTTCCGGAACATGGAAGCACCTTGTCATCCGAGGTATCAGTCACGATACCGTTAGCAATGATAAAACTCAGAATCTGCGGGAGTTGATTAAGAACAGTTGTAAGAGCAACTGCATCATCCTCACTTAGTTGAGACCTTCTGCTGGGTAACGATCTGAAAATCTCATAGTATCTCCATAAGTAAATTGGGTGGAGTGGTAACAGAATTGCTTTCCATTCCTTCGGAGTCTTTACATACAGGACATCCAAAAGAAGTAAAGTGATGCCGGCGAATCGATCCCTTTCTCGCTTCAAAGGGCTGTCCGCAGGCAGCACAAACACAGTTGCACTTCTGGCCGCTTGCTACCTGAGAGATGTGCATGAGCTCGCCAGTATCCTTATGTACGCCATAGTAAATATGTCTTGCAGATCGTTTTTTTATATCATGAGCCATTGCAGGATCCTCCCGTAAGCCTAATGGTAAGTATCTCCGTCATAAGGTCATTATGCAAAATCAAATCTTTCTGTCTGCCTAGACAATCATGCCTCAAAAAGTGATCTGTACTGCTCAATCGTTGCTAATACCTCAGGGCAAATCGTTATGTTATATCCGTCATCTCTGAACACCTTGCCGTGGCTCTTGCCAGCATCCGTTTTCATCGATGTGAAGTTCCCTCTAAAGTCCCTTACATACACATCTGCGTGACCCTCGGGATCCTGGCAGCGAGCTTCCAACTCTGGCCTACACACAAAGCCACGTTCCTTCTGCAGTTGCAAAAAAGCGCGAATAATTCTATGGTTATTCTGATTTGGCGCAGCTGCCCAATCAGGAATCCTACGAATTGCCTTCCACTCCTGTTTATCTGATGGTTGCATCGAAGTGGGCTTCAATTTGCATTGTGTGGTCGTAACTGCAGAGACTTCCTCACGCTTTGGTTCAACTTTTGTGGCCAGATTATAAAGCTGAAGTCCCCTCATGAATAATTCTGAAGTGTCTGCCACAGCTGATGCCTTTTCTACAACTGGACACATGACCTCGGAGCTAAAATTATCATTGCAATACAGGATTGCCTTTATGTTCAGCCCGTTGTCATGCAGTAATTTGGAAATCTCATCAAAGAGAGGAACTAAAGCCGTTTCGATGGCAGGAGTTATTTTGGGAGATACGAAAAGCACTTCCCCAGTAGACATGCTGAAATAGCCATACAGGCAGAGCGCTGTTCGGATACACTTTTGGGCGATCTTTGCTATCGTCTCATCCTTTCCCCCATAATTCAGGCCGCCCTCATGATAAGCTACATCAACCGCATAGATATACTGTGCTTCCGTGGAATATGCAATACCAATTCCATCAATCTCTGCCTGCTTTAGAAACTGTTCTAGACTGCACCCTTTTGAAATATCAAAACCATGTTTTTCGAGGAAATAGTTTCTACATATCACGAAAAGGGTCTCAACATCTTGACACTTTTCAAGTTCCCAGAAGGGAGAGACTTTCCAATTAGTTTGTACCAGTTGACACAGCTTCTCATGTCTTAGCCAGGAGTAAATTAGGGATTCGCCCATTTCTATCTTCATGTTCTACCCCTCCATTGTGATGTGCTTGATTCCACGGAGAAAGGTTAATATATAGTTTATTTCTCCAATTGAAACAGCAACCTAATCAGATTAGTCTTTTTCCCTTGTAAAAACGCGGTGGAGTCGGTCTTGATAAGCCGGCAGTTGCTCCAAATAAGGATGGATCCGCCGTTCTATTTCTCTGCGCTCTAATTGCGTTGCTGCAGTGGGATCAATGGTGTGGCCGACTTCCTCCATGATATCGATAGCCATCTCGCTTATGAGTTTATCAAGAAGTTCTTCTGCGCTGTCAACAACACAGCAATCCATATCACCGATGGTTCCGCGCACATTGTCAATACTGATGTAGATATAGCCCACCTTATCCGACCAAAGCAGTTCAAAATGCGTCGATGTCCGGATATAGTCATTGAATACATCAATAACCTGCTCGATGGCACTCTTCGTTTCCGGTTCATAAATCTTTTTCATTGAGTATTCTCCTCGCTATCAATTTCTAATTGAAGGCACCTGAATGTTACCATACTCGTCAGTTTCGTTCACAACACGAGGATAGCAGCAATAATAGAATCGGCCGCCTCTTCGATAATCCGTGCCTTTTCGGTATTCTGTGATCAGATTATGCCGACACCCCAGGCACTGGTCATCGTGCCATTCCTTGGTCTTCTCGCAGATATACCAGGAGCGAGGATTGCCTTTCATTCTCTTGCATTTCGGCTCATATGGGCTGTGGTCTCTCAGGAAAGCCTCAAAACGTCTTCTTTTATTGAGCATGATGTCTCGAAGGCCGGTAGGAGAAAAAAGGTCCGGAGTGAATCTGTCATCGATAAAAAAGCGGCGATAGTCAGCGTAAGTGTCGTCCTCGGCAATGGCCCATTCCACTTTGACAAGCCAATCGCAATCATTTTCATCGTCTTCTGCTATCAGCTGAAAGATAATTGCAACATCCGAAGTGAACTGGGGGACCACCGATGCGATAGCGCGATTGGGCCATTTCCAAACAAACTTGTCGCAGTTATCTCCACTGCCAATAATGTACTCATTCGCATAGGCTTCAGTTTCATCGAACACCCAGATAACTTTATATCCAGCCTTCGTATAAAAAAGGTTGCGCCGTTCAAACTCCGTTGAAGTGATGGGACTATGCTGAAACTCAATTACATAGCCTCCCGTCAGGATATCAGCTCGATGAGACTCTCCTTTATACTCAATGACCACCTCTCTGGTGGATTCGGGGAATCGGTTCTGCCAGCTGCGATGCCATTCAGACATGTCGTATTTCCAGTCATCCACACACGAAGTCACATGAGCGAAGTGCCACGAATTGACTTCGCCCTGGCGAGGAATCACCTGGTTGCCACACACAGGGCAGTAATACTCTTGCCCTTTCTCGGCATCGAGTGCGTGAATGCGGTGATGATCCGCTGTTAAAGCAAATTCCAAGGTAATCCCTCCTCACAGAACAATCTAATCGTTGTCTTCTTGGCTGATCGTGTCTCTCTGGAAGCCGTACTCGAAAAAGCACATGTCCAGGATTTTGGCTGCCGGATACTCAATTCGGCTGCTGCAATGTTTCCGGAGCTTTTCAAACTCATCCCTATGGCCGAGATACAGGTTGCCAAGGGTTCGGATGGATTTCGCGCTGAAAACTTGGGATGCAGCACCGGTATCAGCAAGAGCCTTTTTGAAATACCGATCATAGGCGGGCACGCAGCCCACAGTACCCAGCAGGATCTTGGTAAGCAAGGTATCCGTTGGGATGCCGGCACCGGACGCCACATAGGCTTCCGTAATGCTCTCGCTAAGTTTCATGATTCGGCCAGCATAATTCTCCTGCGAGAGTTTCTCGGGAGAAATGTCCCAGAGATCATCCCACTCCGGCTGATAAATCAGCCGGACAACATCCGCTCCTTCTGCATGAGGAAAGAGTTTCGAAGCATACCCCAACTGGCCAAATACCAAGCCAAGTGCAGGCAGAGATAGTCGATCGTGGCGTCAATCTGCGGGTGCCTATTCAGCCGAAACGCCTCATGGCAGTATTCCCAAGAGAGGTATCGGTGATGTGGATCATCCTCCATACTGTCATAACACTCGTATCCAGCTTGAATGGCTTCGGCAAGTTTTCTCTGATCCACAACACGATAGGGCGGCGTATGATGGTGCGTGTGGCTCTGTACTTCGCCTTTCCGGAATATGACCCATTGTTCCTCTAAACTTATGGAATCCACGACATATCCCGCACTGATCCAGCTGGAGCAAAAGGATGCCGGGTTTGAGAGATTTGCCCAGGATGGTCTGTTCTTATATGCGTGATTGGGGATTGGGATGATCTGGTTTAACTCATCGAAGGTCAGCTTAACAGAGTCTCCTCCGTGTTCCTTCAGCCATTTCCCCAACGGGGCATATTTCTCACCAATAGCCATATCCGTCACCCATTCAGTTCATGCGGTTTGAACACTCTTTTGTCCAGAGCAAAGATGCGATTGCTCACCTCTCCCACCTGGAGTCCGGCCAGGGTCTCGCGGTAGATTTCCATCCGGCTGTCAAGCATATCGATCTGTGAGAGCAGCTCGCTCTCCGCGCAGATGGGCTTCACTGCAGCGCCGAATTCGGGCTCCCCGTGATGGGAGAGGATCATGTGTTGCAGCAAAACGGACTTGTCTTCAGGGATCCCCAGTTCCGAAGCTACGGCGGCTACTTCCTGAGCACCCATTACGAGATGGCCAAGGAGCTGTCCTTTCACCGAATATTCCGTGACAAGGCCGAGCTGAGAAAAGGCAAACTCCTTCTCTTTGGCAAAGTCGTGAAGGAATGTGCCAGCAAGCAGCAGGCTGCGATCAATGATATCCCCGTAGAGTCCGGCCAGGAAATCGGCCGTTTTCATCATGGTCGCAGTGTGCATCAGAAGTCCGGAAATAAAACCGTGGTGAACGCTTTTGGCAGCCGGGATCGTCTTCAGGGACTCCTTGTGGCGGATCATCATCGTGCTGCAGATCTTCCTGTAATCAGCATCCGTGATCGAGTTAATCAGTCTCTCCACTTCGGCCATCGTAGCGTCCACATCAATAGGCGCAACGGGCACCAACGCCGACAGGTCATAAGTATCGTTGCCGTCAGCCAAACGGATCCGATCGACAGTGATCTGCGGGGTGCCTCTAAACTCGGAGACAGTGCCACGGATCTTCACAACATTGCCTTCATCTGCAGAGGAGATGGGACCCGAATAGTCCCATACTTTTATTTCGATGGAGCCAGATCGATCCGACAGAGAAGCACTCAGAAACGGCTTGCCGGTAGCGGTTGTCTTGGGATATGCAGCTTTCAAAACATAGAAGCCCTCCACCTCATCCGAAAGGGACATCTCAGCGATCAATTTGTTATATTCCATCCTTATTCCTCCGTAGTCGATCTTCGTTTACTCGCCTTTGACCCGTACACCGAACCCATTGACTTCGATATCATCATCTGCGGGAATGAGCAGGTACTTCCGACCATCAATAATTCTTGTCTCGACCAAGTAGCTGTGCTCCGGATCAACGGAAATCGTCGCATCAGCGGTCTTCACCTCAAAGCGGCCGCTATCAATTAGATTTGCCGGGTTCAGCGCTGCTCCATCACCAAACTGGGCTGAGCAATTATCACGGAACGCAAGAATCTTCTCCTCTTCCACTCCGTTATCGCGCAGGATTGCTGCCGCATCACTGACAGAGAGTTCCAGCGGTTCGGGGTTGTGGCTCTCCTTATGCTGATCAATCTGGTCGCGGAGACGGTCATGGATCGACTGGACCAGTTCCATATTGCAAGCATCACCCAAAGCTTCGCTGAGAGCATTCCGGAATGCTTCCTTTTGCTCAGCGGCAGACATGGGAGCTGTGGTATGAAATACGCTGTCGATGACTTCCTGGTGAATCTCATCTGCCTTTCTGGAATAGAACAAGGCATTGTAGATATTAGCCGCACGATCGTCAAAGGCAGGGAACAAAAATCCCAGTTCCGGTGCGGCAACGATCTGGCCTGCACAACTGTGGAACTCATTGTCTCCGGGGAAGAATCCCAACTCCGCTTTGCGCTCCTTCACAGGGCAGACACAGCAAACGACATAGGAGAATACAGCATCGGAGGCATCTGCATCCATCTCGTCGTTTTTATTCTTGTGGGGAACATCGTATGTGTCATGCGCCAGAAGAATCAGGTAGTTGCTATCCCCAAGGTCAAGAGAGTTGATGATTTTCTGATAGAACTCCTCACGGATCTCACCGTCTTTCAGTTCCGAATGATACGGCTGATAGCATTCCGATCCATACGAAAACGGCGGCGCAGTTCGCTTACTTCTTTCAAATTCAATTTAGGTTACCTCGCTTATCAAATTGGTCTCGCTGCATGAGGCAGCAACCTCATCATATCACAATTTCTTTGCCATGTCACATTTGCGCATGGCTGTTTCCACTATACCTCGTCGCAATCTAAAGGCTCCGTAGTTTGGGCAATCACTACAGAGGATTCGTGCATAATGCAGCAATGTCGGTCTCCTTTGTACCTTCTTCGCCCCTCAAGTTTGTGCGGGTAGTCAGAATGGTTCTCTTTCTTCAATGCACGGTACAAATCAATATCGTCACAGAAACTGTATTGTTTCAGATAAATACTAGTTGGGATATCCGGGTCCTCTATTGAAGGTTCGTTTCGTGAAAAAAGGGAAACATAGCAACCGCCTTTCATCAACTTATATTTGATGTTCCAGTCGTTGACCTCGACAATTTTCTCCCAACTCGAGATATCAATTCCTTTAGAAGATACAATCCAGTCCTTCAACATGAACCGGTGTAACCCATCCAATAGCCTTTTCAGGATAATGGCTTCAACATATCCTTCCGCACTTCCATCGCAGTAAAATACTTCCATTGGATCGATGGCTTTCTTGGGGAGTTGGATGATTGGAATCACAAAGTCTTTCACCGTTGCCGTATGGTCGTCGTCTTTATGCACAGCAGCGATTATTCCAAATAATCCATGGTATTCCCTCGCATAGTATCCAAACAAGTCATAGTCTTCGTCAAGATAGAGATGGGGAAATAGTTCCGTCAGATCCGGGATAAGGACACAAACAGGCCATTTGCTCTCATTGGCTTGTTGGCTCACGGTTTTGTATTGATTGTTGATTACATCCAAGCAGCGTGTTCTGATGTAATAAATCGGATAGTCCTTCAAGTTCTCCACAATCGTTTCACCACACTTAATAAGAATAAGATTTCCTGCTTGGCCGACCAGTCAAGGCTTGCAACGGCCGCAGGGAGAATACCCATTTGAAATGGCCTCATCACGGGTGCCGAAGAACTCCTGCTTGTTCTTTTCCTTCATATCGTTCACGCTGGAACAGGTTGGATAGTGGAACTTCTTCGTGTTGGTATTAAGGATATAATCTGCCTGCGAGGCCTCACTTCCGGTCGCTGGTTCCTGCTTTTCGGGTTCCGGTGAAGGTGCAGGAGTTACCGTAGCCGGCTTCTGCTCCTCCTGCATAGCACCATCTGCTAGCTTGCTTTCGCCTGTGGCATAGTCAATCTCAATGCCCGGTTGGACATTGTAGGCAAAGACACAGTAGGAAATCCCGGCACCCTTGTCTTCCACGGAATAGCCTTCCATCAAAACACCGTTAGCCAGTAGATTATTCCCTTCAAAGATTGGGGTCACGCGATATAAGACATGGTTGTTGGTCTCCTGGATGTAGTCGGCAACCATGTTCTCAAAGGGCAGCATTCCCTCAATATTCAGGTACCGCGTTCCTGTGATGAGGTTCTTCGTATTGGCGTTTTCACCAGTCAGCTGATAGCCAATGAGATGGCAGCGGTTATATAGGTACTTACCATCAACCAAATCATCATAGCGGACGGTGTGCCAGCCGGTCGGCTTCACCATGCCGATGGAGCCGCGCTCCTCGGTAGGCATCAAATCCTGCCCAATACATGCGAAAGTCACTCCGCAGCGGCCGAGACTATCCAAATCACTGTAGGTCTCAAAGGATTGAGTTGTCAGCTCTGTAGTGGAGAAGTAAGGAACATTCCCATTTACCGAGGTATATGCCTTACCGCTATACGCAGGCACATCGCTCAGGGAGAACGAGGAGGCTGTCGTGATCTCTGTCTGGGCAGGCGATTCGGTTTGCTGCTCCGGTGGTGTGGTCGGTTCTACCACTTGACTTGGCTCCGCTTCTCCCACGCTTGAATCATCGTCAGAGGTTCCAGCGAAATCCGGCTCTGTGGACTCCTCAGGTGTGCTGTCCTGTGAGTCAGAGATCTCGGCCTGCGAGGACGAACTCGGACTATGATCGGACGGTTCCGCCTCACTGCCGCAGGCAGTCAGCATCGAAAAGCAGAGTGCAAAGATCAAAAAGCAGGAAAGGATGCGCGATTTCATCTAAGATAGACCTCCATAGTAATGCGCTCGTGAGAGTGCCCGGTAAACTCAATCGACTCACATATTCTCCAGTTGCCTCCGGAGAGATCAATATCAAAGTACTGATCAGCGGGGTACGTTCTGTGCCATCTGAAGATGATAATCTTCTCAATCCACCGTTCAAATGGCGCCAGAGCGGCATCTTCAACAAAACAGTAATCGCCATCAACCGCTTCCTGCAGAAAAGCGTCATCCACATTCAGGTGCTGAATGGACTCTGCATCAAACTGTTGCGCTGAGTAGTGGTTCATCCAAAGCCTGGCATCTCCGACCAACTCTGCAATATGCGTCCGCAGCACACTGTCCTGGCTCTGACGCCGGTGGTTGAACATCATGCCTCCATTATCGTCTAAGCAGGCAATCACGATCATTGCGAAATCCCTTCCTTCAGTCTTCTCCCTCGGTTGCAGTAAACTGCGTCATATCACAGAAACCCTTCTCAGCCAACTCCTTGATCATCGAATCGGCATTGGGACGCACAACCTTAGACACCTCATAATTGGTCCCACTTGCAGCGTACAGCAGCAACAGCTGATCCTCAGGATCATAAATGGCTTCTTCCACTTCCAGCGCGATCAATGTCTGATCTTCTGCATCTCTCAGTAATGCTCTCATCGGTGTTCCTCCTTAATCATCCAACAGTTCTTCGAGTTCCTCAATTCTGCTGTCCAACTCCTCACAGCGTTCTTCCCACGCGTCGTAGGCATCGCTGAGGCAATCGTCCGGTTCCTGATCGTCAAGCTCGTCGCGCTCATCGCGCAGCTCCTCCAACTTGGCTTCCAATTCATCACGATCCATATCATCCAGATCCTCATCGTCAAAAGAGCAGCTCACAGAAATCTCAGCATCCTCCAGAGCAGATAGGGCGCCCATCATCGCAGCGAAGCCAAAGGCCTTCTCGCCACCGCTGAGTTCTCCATCACCATTAAAGTCGAACAAGCTACCAAACAAACCGCTCACGGTTTACATCTCCCTTCCAATAATTGAATCCTTTTGGTAGTATTCGAATCATAGCAGATGCCCTGTCCAAAAATACGGACAGGGGGCGCTGTTGACAACAAAAATGTGGAGCCACTTTCAGGCTCCACATCTTTTAATCAACGAATACCAAGCCTTCAGCCTTGCCCTGCACGCAGACCTCTAGGGCCTTGTCCGTGGTGCCTTTCGTAATTGTGACCTCATAGTCACGAATCGTGTATGCTGCTCCATCCACAATTTCGAATACTTCAAATGCATCATCGTTGTAAAAGTCAGCAAGTACAAACCCCTGCTGCTTACTTGAGGCAAGTCTCTTGCGGCATTCTGAGCAGAAATAAGAGGGTACCATACGATCGGCATCGCTCGGAATCTCGACCTTGCAGGTGTGCCAGCAGGTATCTCGAATTCCCGTGATGCCAGCGCAGTAAATGAAACTGAAGGTCCCTGTAGTCTGGATTTTCGAAATCTCGTTGTTACGACCAGTCTTCGAAGGGTCATAGACCCGCATCTCGCTGACTTCACCGGTGGATAGATTTACAATCACGGGGGCATGGTAGACCTCACGCTCTCCAGAGCCACACAGCACACATTCATCCGGTTGCCGGTTCAAATAAACAGCTCGGCCAGCCACGATTAGGAGCACAACGCAGGCAAACGAACCCAGGATCCACTTCGCGTGGTGTTTGAGCCATCCTGCCATCATTCCTACCCCCCAAAAGTTGTCCAGTATCACGGACAATATTTTTCTCCATTTTACCGTAAACTGATTGAAGTTGCAACCAATACTGGTCAATGGAGAGAATGCGTATGGAGCAGAAGATCCGCAGAGATCGCAATATGGGCGCCAACCTTCGGAGGCTGAGAGATCAGTATGGCATCTCACAGGAGAAGTTGTGTGCTGAACTACAGCGTCGGGGCTGCGACATCGCTCGGAGTGCGTATGCCAAATACGAAGCCGGTGAACTGAACATCCGTGCAAGTGTACTGATTGAATTGAGGAAGATCTACAATTGCTCTTATGACGAGTTCTTTCAGGGCTTAGATGAATAGAATCGGGATGGCAATGCCGCCATCCCGATTCTTTATGTAATATCTATAAAAAAGCGATTCGTAAGTCTACCGCCCCAGCGAGGATTGGAGTATAAGATTGCGTCTATATGTATGATTTCGTGAATTGGAACAGGGACATGTGTCTGATCGAATTTAGTGTCATCATCTCCAACCAGTCGATGTATTTTTTCATCTAAGTGATCCCATGTCCACAAATAAATATAATCATGTATGCTTCCGTCATACGGGGGCATTCCGTGAGTTCTATACGGATCTGCAAAGCCCTCCATTTGGGTGCCATCTTTCATAAAACAACGAAGCATCATTCCATTGGTATTTCCAAGATTATCATAGTTTAAGTCTTGCTGTTCCTTCAACTTTCCATCTGCCGTGTAGTATGCTATTATCCTCGGCTTTATTTGATCTATGCAAGAATTCTGAATGCTCATTTTAGTTTCCCGTTCCACAGCAATACCTCCGTGTTGCTTATCATTCTCTGTCTAATTTTGCTCGGAAGGAAATGCGTCTGGGTGTTTCCATCTCATCGAACTGGACAACATGGGCAGACTTATCCATGTCTACATCCAGAACCGTGCCGGCGCCGAATATAGAGTGCTTTACCCGCTGACCAATTGGGAAAATGATAGAACTGTCATCTTCCGGGAGATACTTCTGGCTGCTCTCAATATACCCTTTGGCTTCCCGGATGAGGCCTTCCTGGGGCTCCTGGGTAAAATGCAGTAGCTGCTGGTCAATATCCAGAATGAATCGCGACGGGTACCGGGGTGAGCCATCGAAGTTCCGCCCATCCGCTTCCGAGAGATACAGTTTTTTCTCTGCACGGGTAAGTGCAACGAAGGCCAGCCGGCGTTCTTCCTCCATGCCCTGGAGTGTCCTCACCTTTCTGGACGGGAAGATACCCTCATTCATTCCACACAGGAACACATAGGGAAACTCCAGGCCCTTTGCCGCATGAACTGTCATGAGCTTGGCCTTATCTCCCTGATCCCCAGTATCGCTGTTGGTAAAGAGAGCCACATGCGTCAGATAGTGCTCCAGTGTGCATTCCTCACCGCAGGTCGTCTCATACTCATAGACCGACTGCTTCAGCTCGGCCAGATTGTCCAGCCGCTCTTGGCTGCCCTCTGTGCGCAGCGCCTTTTCATAGCCGCTCTCGTTGAGGATCGCGGCCAGCACTTCGGAAACAGGGCGATCCTCATATCTGGTTGAGAACAACTCGATCAACGAAACGAACTGTTGCGCTTTTGTCCCCTTGAAGATTGAATCTTCCAGGTTGTTCTTCAGCGCCTGGTACAATGAACAACCCTGTTTGTCAGCACATTCCTGCAGGAATGCCATCCGCCGCTTTCCCATATTCCGCTTTGGAGCATTGACAATGCGACGGAAGGACAGGTCATCCTGGTAGGCGATCATGCGAAGATAGGACAGAGCGTCCTTGATCTCCATTCGGTTGAAGAACTGTACGCCGCTGTAGATGGTGTATGGGACCTTTTCCTGTAACAATACTTCTTCCACGGCCCGCGTGACATAATGGGCGCGGTACAGTATCGTCATATCCTTATATGGTGTGCCGCTCTCATGGAGTTGTTTCATCTCGGACACGATCCATTTTGCCTCTGCTTCCTGAGTCTCTGCAAAGTGGCAGACGACCGGAGCGCCGCTGGGTAGGGTTGGGATCAGGTCTTTCTTGATGCGGTAGCCATTCTTATCAATCAGGGAGTTGGCGGCCGCCAGGATCTCCGGTGTGGAGCGGTAGTTCTGCATCATCATGATGGTCTTCACATTGGGGAAGGCCTTGTCGAAATCCAGCAGATACTTCACATTGGCACCACGCCAGGTGTAGATTGTCTGGTCCGGATCACCCACGATGAACAGATTCTTATGATACCCGCACAGGACCTCCATCAGCTGATACTGAAGCTCATCGATGTCCTGGAACTCATCGATCATGATATACTCCAGTCGCTGCTGCCACTTGAGGCGTATGGCTGGATCCTGATCGAAGATGTAAAGGGAGAATTTGATGAGGTCGTTGTAGTCCAGACCAAAGCACTTCTTCTCCTGATAGAGATAGCCATAGAAGATGATGTCCGGGGCACTCGTAGCCTGATCGTATTTCTCCTTCAGAGTATCCAAAGACATGGTGATCATGTCCCGATAGTACTCCGGCTCCTTGAACAACTTGCGGATCTCGATCATATCGCGGGCCGCAGAGAATGTCATGTCCCTGAGGTTCAAGCCTCGCTCTTCATAGATGATCTGAAGCATGGCATCAATATCCGAGTTATCCAGCACAAGAAAGCTCTTGGGATACTGGACGGCATGGCTATCTTCCTGAAGAATTGAAACACAGAAGCCGTGGAAGGTATTGATATAGCCCGTGTCATTATCCCCGGTCAGGGCGTGAATCCTCTGGCGCATTTCATTTGCCGACTTATTTGTGAAGGTGACGCAGAGGATATTGCCGGGCAGTATGCCCAGCTCATTTACCAGGAAGGCAAAGCGATGAGAGAGTGCACGAGTTTTGCCGGAGCCGGCACCGGCAATCACGCGGACGAAACCCTCCGTCGCAGTTACCGCTTCTTTCTGTGCATTATTCAAATTGCCGAGCAGATCTGTCATGGCGCCGCCTCCTTGAGATATCGTTTTGCCCATTATATCAAAGTTGCTATGAACCCTCAACACACGAGTCTATTCCTTCTTCACGAGTCTATTCCTTCTTCATCGAGTCGCATGGATAGATGATAGCAGTATAGCAGATGGGCTGTCCGATAATACGGACAACGGTATAGTCGTCTCAAAAGATGAGCGGCAAACTCCGTGCTTTTTCCATATCCACGAAACCGGTTCTATTCTTTAAGTTCGAAGATGTACTCCAGAGCATAGTCGTTCCGCAAGACGATTTCGCTCAACCTCAATGTATTGATGGGGATGCCATATTTTTTGAATCGGTAATCCGTTTCTATTTTTCCAAGGACTTGTCGATCGATCTCTTTTCGATTATCGACCACTGCTTGCTTCAAATCGTTCCAAGTGGGAAAGAGGTATCGCGGCAAAGAAACGACAATCCTTATCCGGTCAAATGTCGCAGTATTGGTATTCCCAGGTACACGCTCGTACTTAGGCGAGGAGATTCGCTGGATGAGTCGGTCTATCATGCTCCATTGTGGTGCAGCACGATACTCCAACTCAGACGATGCGAATAATTTCGCACATTCCAGCAATGTCATCCCAACAGAGAACTGTCTGACCGCTCTGTTCCACACCTTTGCATTGAACGAATCATAGTCCATCAACTGAAATGCGCGGTATCTATTGCGCCCTTCGCACAGGGACTGGCTGGATCCGTCATCAACATGGTAGATCTCGTCTTCGCCAAAATAATATGTATCGCCATGCAACTGGCGCACTGGGCGGCAAAGAATTCCCTGATCCAAAAGGAACTGTCTGGCCACGGAAGCCAATTCCTCTCCGGAGATGCATTCAATCTGTGGACCGAGTTCCGGGATCAGATAGTGCTCCACATTGTATTTGATACTATAGTGACACCGGAACATTTCGACTGCGTTGATCCATGATTCGCGAGAGATAAACGAGGGGTACCATATTGGGGATTCTTCTAAATGCCGGCTGTTTTCTGACAGAATTGAGGCATTCGTGGCATCATAGTACCCGGAAATGGTAAAATACGATATTTCAGTATCTCCGGTCTTCTTTTGCTTCCTATACAGCGGAGCATTCAGAAGCCCGTCTTCAACCAGCTTTTCTGCTATGAGTGCAGCGACGATGCTGCAGAGGCAGTTGCCTCTAGTTTTTTGCTTTTGGGTTGGCATGTGGTTCTCCTTCTATTCCCAAATGGATTGTGTACCTTTTTTGCCATTTTCCAGGAGGTACAGTTCCTGGCTTAAAAAAAGTGCGCCGTGAAAAATATGCTTTCACGGCGCACCTATAAAATTAGTTCACATCAATCTTCGTCATATTCCATCAATTTCGTGTTAAGGTACTCTGTGCGCTCCTTGTCGCTCATGTCCCAATATCTCTTGAAACGAAGGCGTTGACAGAGCCGATGATATGCCTCACTGGTTTCATTGCCAATGAAGTAATCATCGTTTTGGCAAATAAGGTCGGACAGCACATCCTCACAAAGCCATTCATAGCATTCCTTGGTCATCTGGCGCTCAAACGCTTCACCGTAGCCACGGTGATAGAAGTGTGTGTAGGGGTTGCGCCAATGTCCATATCCGCCAAGCAGCACATATGAGTCATCACCGTCCAAATAGAAGGTGACATTGTAGTCCTCACTCTTATATACAAGGATTTCCACTTCGCCCTTTCGGTAGAAGTAGGCATATTCCTTGTCTATGAGCGTGCCAAGTTTGCGAATAATCCAGTCGCCAAGTTTGTGGTCGCTGTAATACTGTGGAATTTCAATCTTCTTATCAAAGTCCACGCCGTACAATTCACCGTCACGGGTGTATTGGAAGGGAATCAACGATGTGTACTGATCACCTTCAACTTTCACCTCGTTCCGCATGAGTTTTCCGTTGTGGAAAGCGATGATAGTATGGTCTATGCCAGCCATATTGCCACCTCATTCCAAAGCCTCGCCGAGATAGCCAAGAGCTTCCTCCATAGCGATCATGGCGGCTTGATAATCCGTTTCCTTCCCATTCAGAGCCTCATAGAGAATACGGTAAGCCTCTTGAACCGGATCATACAATTGCATATACTCAATTCCTTTCTCTTATTCATTCTGTCAGTTTTCCAAGACATCCGCTGAGCAGAAGTCCTTCCAGGTTCTTTGGCGAATCGATTCTTCCTACGGGTGGAGGATTGTCACCGAGTTTTACCTCGGTGACAATTCCACTCTTGAAATGTAGGAATACGCGATAACCATTATCTAGCAACCATGAAGATAAAAACACCGACTGATCAGTATGGATATTCTCAACATGAAATCGAAGAGCCCGCTGCGCCTGATAGTATCCAATACAGAACTGATGACCTCTCGGCAGGTTCCGGGGCATCGCCCAGTAGTCTTCATACCAGTGATACTCCATTATCCGACCTCCAGCTCCGGCACAGCTTCTGTGGTTACTTTCTGGATCAGCTCATTCATGCAGTCGAAGAACCGCTGCGAGCACTGGCCACCTTTGGCCTTCATGTACTTGAGATGTTCGCACCTGCCATTCTCGATCGTGACACTGACGAGCTTATCGTTGATCCAGCCCTGTGTGCGAAGAGGCACATTGACCTCATATTTCCGCATCAGATAGGCCACTACAGAAACGCTCTTGGAATTATAGCGGTCACGGAAGAATTTAAGACTCTTATTCTCCAGAATGCCATTGGTCTTAATGATATGAATGGCCTCCAGAACCGCTTGCGTTGCCAGACTGTTCTGCTGTTCGCAGAATGCCTTTTCTTCCTCTTTTGCTTTCGCCATCAACGCCTGCTCTTTCACATACTTTTTCTGACGATACACAAAAGCCAGCGACTGGCACATTGTGAGATCGTCGAGGATCAAGGCGCCAATGAAATCAGGGAAACTCTCCCCGATACTGTCTCTGGAAGCACGATAGGTCGATACATGCTGATCCATGATGCTCTTGATGTAGTCTACCTGACGAGCAGGATCACTACCGAGCTGTTGGATCCGTTCATTTTCGAGTGCTATGGCAGCGGAGGTCGCTTGCTCCCAGTTTGGATCATTATTTCGGAGTTGATTGAAGTACTCGCTGCGCTTATCCTTGCCACCGTACAATTCTTCGGTCGCAGCCAGATAACCGCAATGGTCAATCAGAGAATACTCCGTCATCTGCAGCGGAGCCAGATACTCACCGATCTCCACATAGAGCGTATAGGCGTCATTCTCAGCACGGGGATAGTTCAGATCCGGCTTTCCCGCACGCCGCCAGAGGCGGTATGAGTCCGTGCCGTTAGACACCTCACGCACAAAGACGGCCTGCATTCTCCTGCCCTTCGCGTTGAAATTGCCACCATAGAAAAGGGGTCTCATCAATTTCGTGGTATCCACAAATCTTCCTCCTGTCATTTCATCAGTTTGGGACCAGTAATTCTCTTGTGTTCAACGAGATGCGTGAAATCGTCTGCATCGCCATCTCCGTAGACGACGGTCTGCAGGCACTCTTTCTCCGAGGAATACTCCACCCATGCAAGGCGCACACATCCCTCTTTGAAGCGATCGTTTACATTGTCTCCCCGGAGCTCAATATAGACGCCGGGATAGTCGGGGTCGGATTTGATCCCGACAGCGATCTCGCCGAGAGGTGTCTTGGCAATCAGTTCCTCATTCATCGTCATCGTCCTCCATTACACTGGGCAGCGCCTTGCTGCGTGTGCGCCGATCAATACCACTCATCATCGCTCTCACTTTTTCAAGGCGCACCAGGTCGATTTCCTCGTCATCACTGGGCGAGGACAGTTCAGGAGGTGGGAAAATGCTATTCTTCGAAATAAATGCAGAGTAGAAGATGGCAAGCTCTTCCTCCCAGGCGGCCTTGTAAAACTCAAAGTCAGCCTCGATCTCGATGTATTGAGCAGGCGTACAGGTCACGCAAACCTTCTTATGCGGTCGCCCCGATTGGGTACCGACCGTACCGCAGCAGTGTCCGCTGCCAAGATGCTTGTAGGTAATCTGCACGATGAGTTTTCGCTCCCAGAAGTTCTGATACCGAATGAAGTAGTCACGCTCTGCGGTGTCTTCAATGTCATCTTCAGAGATGCCATACTTTGCCATCAGGCGCTTCAGAAGTGCTTCAGCGTTTTCCTTCTCACCACCAACTCCGCGCTCGGCAAGTGCCTTCACGCGCTCCAGTCGTTTCAGCAATTCTTCTCGTTCAGTCATTCTTATGATTCCTCCTCAGCAGGCTCGAAACTCGCAAACTCTGTTTCAGCATTTGGACGGTGGAATGCCAGATCCATGATGTCGATGCAGTTATAGCAAGGGGACTCATAGGTCTGCTTATTTTTGTGCTTGCAAAGGCCGCACGGGGGCATGTCCGCAAGTTCACCGTCAGCTCTGCGCTTGTAGAATCCTTTCACGGTACCACCTCAATCAGCCATTTTCTGGGGGAGCAGTTCAGCGCTCAGGCTACTGCTGATTTCAACCCCACAGTGCGTCTGAATGAAGCCTTCCAGGAACCGCAGGGCGATCAGAGCCAGTGCGGAGTCATCCACACTCTGCACAACTTTCTCCACGGTTGCCTGTTGCGTGAGCGGATGGATTCCAAGGGAGCAAAGCAAGGCAGCATCGATCTGCTGCATCTCTTCATCGGTCGCATGGCCCTTGTAGTCGCCAAGCCGGCTGACATCCACCGAGGTGATCTGCTCGCACAGGGCAGTAGATCTTCTCCCGGTACTTTCGATCCGCACATGCGTAGGCAGGCGGTGCTTGTACTGGCAGGTGAGATAAACGACCTCAACCACAGGGCTATGCTCATTGCACACGGGATTGGACACGATAATCGCCGGTCGGCCGGAGCGCTGCTCCGAACCGACAGATTCACTCCGATTCACATAGAAAATATCGCCACGTTTGATATCCATCATCAAATACTCCTTTTCAAAGTCAGATCCAGTAATGGAGGCAGCGGTGTTTGGCCGTGTTCGTTCCGACATTGTTTTTCCTTTCGTCAGGACAGATGCCGGGCCGATACAGGATGGGAATGCCCAGTTTTGTCGCCTCCTCAATCTCCACGCGCATACCACTGCTGATCACATCGCCGTAGACAACCAAGCGCGTGCACAGCTTCAGGAGCTTGGTATCAAACTCTATTGCCAGCGCACGCTCTTCAGCCACGGTGTCATCAAGCAAGTACGGCAAGTACGCGTGCGGCGCTACTGCGCGGTCTCCGAATTCCTTCTCAGCCTTTACCATGTAGGTGTTCGCCTTCGCAGCATTTGCCAACATCTCCGCCCGTGTAGGCGCAGAGAGAGGCGAACACACATAAGTCAGTCCCATTAGGTCAATCCTCCTTCAAGTATTTTGAAAGAAGCCCGGAGCTGATGTGCTGTTCGCAATCATCAACTCCGGGCCTTGTGTCAAAGATTAGATATGGCAGTCCACGGCGATAAGGTAGTCGTCATCCTGCACCTCATTCATGAGGGTCTGCAGCTCGTCATTCCACTCGCGTTTAGGCTTGTCGTTGCTGGAGATGCCGAACCAGCCCATGTCACCGGAAGCGTTCCAGTCACCGTTACGATCCACAAAAGCATAGGAGCTAACCTGATACCGATCTGCGTCCGTAACGCCTTTACGAGCTTTGTACTCTTCGAGCGTTTCGCCCTTCACATAGATCATGTTGCCCCAGCCGGCGATACCTTCCTCGGTAATTCTGGCAAAGGGGCCGAAGTTTTCCAACTTCTGAGCCTCCCATGCCTTAACGCAGCGCATATAACTGGTTTCAACCGCCTCGGTCGCCAGCTTCTTCATGAGATCCCAGCAGATATCCTTCTTCCGAGCAGCATCCACATACTTGTAGCCATCCGGAACTCCGGCCTGCGCGTCCTTACAGGAATCAATGCAGTCCACCAGGTCCTTTTTGACCAAGAGTCCACCGGGGAATCTACCGCCGATGACCCACCAGTCCCAAGTGGCGTTCGGATTAAAGGTGTAACCCCAACAGCCGTCCTCGTTCTTCACAAAGCCGCGATATTCATCGCAGTACACATCAAAGTCCGGGTACATCTGCTTGACCGGATAGTCGGGGATCAACTTGAGCGCCTTCGACGCATCCGTCACCAGCTTGCTCTCAGTGTCGTGGTTCGGGCCGTATTCGCAGATGGTGCTATCTTCAGAAAGATAGAACCGATCGCGGAAGGCCCGATCGTAGATGGAATGGATCGCACCGTCCGGGAACTGGACAACCTTCACGGTCTCAGTCTCATAGTCAGCGCGAGCCTCTTCCGTCCGATCCTCGAATTCACGGTACTCTTCCTCTTCCGTCTGCTCATCGTAGCGAGCCAGAATGGTTGCGACTCGATCTTCGAGCTCATCAACATGGATGGGGGCAGCGGGGTTCATCTGGGGAACAGTAACAAAAACAGAAAAGTGACTCATCATCAAAACTCCTTAAAATCATTTAGTATTCTTCGAATCCTCGCAAAGCGCTTCTCAACTGCTTTGCGAGAAATCCCACACAGGCTTGCTATTTCACGATTGGTATATCCTTGGTTGCGAAGATAGACCACCTCGCATTGCTTATAGGTGAGGAGCTCCTCGATCTTCGCCCATAGGGCATTATCAATTGGCGCCTCATCATAAACCGGAACTTCACCGTGCAATTCGATTGGCAGCGCTTGGATCTGCTTCTCCATTCGTCTTGCAATGTTGGATAGCTCCGATCGCAGGTGATACCACACAACCGTGGAGAATGCGTACTTCTGCAGGTCCGGCTCGGTTAAATACCTCACCACTGCATTCAGGTAACGATTGGACAGTGGGCCGTAGTAGTCATCATCGAGGCTGTGCTGCTTCATGAAGGCCATGAGCAGGCCGTGGTGTTCGGTAGCAAAGGCTTGCTGTTCCGGTGTCAGAGGGGTCGTCATAGGCGTCCTCCTCACGCGGGGGTAGGCAATGCCGCTCGCATACCGACCAGTTCGTCGTACTTCCCACGATCAATCGGCCGGAATTGCTTCTCTCGGATGGAAAAGTACAGACGAACCGCCATCACGAGATATTCAACCAGGTCGATATAGAAGGTAGAAAGTCGGCTGTAGTCATAGTCCGCAGAGAACCTGTTCATAGCCGCTTGAAGATCTCCCCAATACGGATTGGCATCCTGGAAATAAATGCAGTTGTCACCGCCATCACGCGGCAATGTGCCGAGTGTGGCTTCGGAAAACCAGCCTGTCGTGTGGCCGACGACCATCGCGAAGATCTGTTCTTCAGTCTGTCTGCACATAAACTCAGGAAGCACATCCAGCATGGCCATCAATCGTCGCAGTGTAGATACCCGGTGCTCCAGCTCTTGAAAAAGCCAATAGTACTGGGCACCCGGCTGATCGAATCCTTTGGATAGTGCTTGGGCCAGCCGAGGCTCATAGTACTGCCGCAAGCGCTGCAGCAGGTCGATACCGAAGTAGAAGTCCATACTCAAATCATCACCTCCTCGATCGGTGATTGTTGAAAGGGAGCGCCGAAGCACTCCCTTTCAACAAAACGCTTATTCCTCAATGAACACGATGAAGGCAAAGTCGATCTCGCCGGTATCTCCCTCATGGGTGTAGCAGACATAGCCGCCATCACCAAAGCCTGAAGAAGACACCGCGCCATACGGCATCACACCCGCTTGCATCCGACTCAACGTAATATCACAGGCGTGGTTATACCAGAGGTCCCCGAAATCGTGTTCCGGCTCTTCCATGCCATCGAAGACGGTGTCATCCTGGTAGTAGGCATCATCAAAGAGACCCGCCTGACCGGAATCAACACCTACCTCAAAAGGCTGCTCCGTCCAAGAACCGTGACCCAGGAAAATGTTCGGGTCACGAATGATGGTGAAGTCTGGCCCGGTTTCCTTATGCCGGACAGCGAGAACGGCAACGCGGTTGCCCCAGTCGCCTTCGTCCAACATGAGGACGCCGGCTTCCCAGATGCCGAGCTTACAGTTGTCGAAAGTGCCGCAGCACCACACATCACGGTCGTAGCAGGGATCACTCGCTCGCATGGTCGGCGATGTCATCTCAAAATCGCCCAATTCCGTCATATCACCGGAAAATGGTTTCATCTCACCCACCTCCTTACTGCTGCTGCGCCGCAGTGCGCTGGGCTTCCAGCTGCTGCTTCGCTTCACGGATCACCTTGGGGCAGTAGGTCAGTTCCCACGCCTCGATGTACCGCGCAGTCCGGTAGACAAGGTTGAAGAAGTCCAGATCGTTGATATTGACATAGACGGACCGTGCCATCTTATAGGTACCGGACTTGATATGGTATCCGCCGGAAGCCATCTGCTCTTTCACAGCGCGGCCGTTCTCGAGGATAATGCACCAGGGATAGTTCCTGGGCTTACCGTCGGTTCCGATCGTCGCACGCTTGATGGACAGTTTGGTTACCGTGCTGAGGCCATGTTCGTCCGGATCCCCAAAGATTTTCTCTTCGTGGAAGTCGAACTTATCCAGGTCATTCTGCATCCGGCTGAGTGCGAAGGGGAAAAAGCCGGGAGACAGGTTGGCGGTGACGCGAATGGTCTTATCGCCTTTGCCCTTGGAATAGTCCTGGAGCACGACACCGATGCACGAGTAGGCGCGGAAGCCATCCGGCAGTTCCTCACCCTGCGCATGCATATGGGCGTAGTACTCAACCGGCGCGGGCTTCAGCTTGTCCGTAAACTCGCAGAGCTTCTTATTTGTCATGTAAATTGCGATCTGATTCTGAATACGATTCTCTTCCATTTGATTTCTCCTCGCTTTCGCTTCAGAAGTGATAGTCCAGTGTCCCGCCAAAATAAAAAGACCCGCTGAGATCAGTCTCGCGAATCCATTCATCCAGTGTTTTCAGTTCATCATGGTAGTAGATGTAGAAACTGAACTTGTCTTGGTAGGCTTCATTCAGCTTATACATGGCCATGCCGATGTCGTATGGGGTTTCGGCGCAGAAAGCCTCGAGTGAGATACCCGTCAGCTCTCGCGCTTTGTCCAGGAAGGCATAGTACTTTCTGTGGAAGTACTTCTTCTTAGCATCCGGCTTGAAAGTAAAGCTCTCTCCATCCTCTGCGACATCCACGATGTGGGCAACGGCTTCCAGGAACCATTTCAGGTCTGCCTCCCGGTCTGTTTCCTCATCCGTGTAGTCCGCAATTGAGTGGTAGAACCATTCCGGCACACAGCTTTCTCCCATACGATCATCCGGTAAAATGGGCTCATTACCCAGTTCAAAAATTCTGCTATGCATTTGTTCCTCCTCAATCAAATCGGTCAAGATGTGTGGCTACGAATTCATTCGCATAGTAGCAAATGAGGTTAACCAGCATTCCCACTGCCAAGTACGACTCCTTGTCTTGCTTCAAGGTCTTGAGCACATAGACGCGGGCGCGGCTTTTGAACGGATCATCCCGCTCTTTGGACCAGTTGCCATACAGGAAGATATCACCATAGATACCCTCGCTGCCGCCGTAGGTCACTTCGCCTACCACATCAAACTCGCACCTGTATAGCTTGTCGTACTTGCATGTACTGCAGGTCAGGTCATAGTCCAACTCACAGATCTTGCTGTACTCTTCATATCGAGGATCCGTTTTTGCCAGCGTGACCGCCTGCTCAAACACATCCTTAACAGAAAAGTAGCGCTTCTCATCAGCCATCGTCATCACCCCCTTCCACAGGATCTTCTTCCTGTTCGGAAGGCTGCACTTTCGGATGCCCGGAGGAATCCTTGAAAATGCAATGGGGATTATCACAACGATCGCCGAGGTAGCACGGGAGCCTGTCCAACTCCTGATAGAAGGGGTGGCAGAAGTACCCGATGCGCTCATCGACAGCAGTGATCGCGCTGGAGACCACATCCGCAATCATCCGGTCATCCCAAGGCGGGATAGACAGTTCGAACTTGCGAGGCGGTGCCGACTTGGCTGTGAGTGCAACGATCAGCCCGTAGGCTGCATTGTTGATCACATCCTTTTTCGTATGACAGTACCAATCGAAATCAATCTGGTTCTTCATAGGCATCTCCTTCTCAATGCGGGAGGTTGCGCGCAATCAGGCTGGTCAGCAGGATGGGCAAGTCATTGAGGTCGGTGATGTCTAAGTAGCCATCCCCGTAGATCCGCTCAATTCTCTGGCGGTCCTCACCAATGGCTGCCGCATAGATCTGCACGCCTTTTCGCGCATACTCCAGTTTGATACCCCGCAAATCCGCTTCAGCAGCAGAGCCGGAATAACCGTCATCGTTCGGCTGCCCATCGCAGATGATAATGAGGATTTTCACCTCAGAAACCTGCTTGGACAGTTTCTCGGCGACAAAGCGCAACGCGGCGCCATCGCGATTACAGTCTCTTGCACTCATGTCCATCAGCCGGTAGCGGTTGTTCTTGTCGTAGGCATCGAAGTCGCAGTAGGAAAACAGCTCCACATGGGAGTTCCACGCGGTGTGGCCGACCACCATCAGAGGGATGCCCAGGGACTCGCAGAAGTCCTGGACCACGATGGCAGTAGCTCGCGCTCTCGTGATGCGGTCGTTGGAACACATCGATCCGCTTTCGTCAATGAGCAGGCCAACGGAAAGGTTGATCGGCTCGGAAGGCAGACGAGTGTTATAGAAAATACGGCCATCTGTCCGATGCAGTGCGTGCTGATTCAGACGTTTTCCAATCAGAAGCCCGGTCTGTTTTCCACCCTGTCGCTGGTCGCGCAGTTTCGGAACAACACTTCTTTGAAGACGCCGGGAGATTGGAAGCAGGTCCGGAGCGACACGGTTATAGGCATCAATGAGGTTCTGATCCACATGCGCCATGCGATTGACGGTGATGCGGATCCCACGATGAGCATTTCCATATCGGATGGAGTTTGCCTCGCGTTGGAGCTCTTCAGAGAGTTCCTCTTCCAGCTCCTCATTGACTTTTTCTTCCGCCATATTCTCCAGAAGCCGCTCGATGTCTTCCGCAGCATATCCATAGTCATTGCCTTCATACTCGCTGTTTTGATCAACACCGCCGGAACCAGTACTGGTGATGTTGTTCGTAACATGTGCTGCGATCCGCTTCGTTTCCTCAGCAATCACACGCTCAATCTGAGCGCGGACTGCACTCATCTGGCCGGGGTTCGGCGTGAATGTGCCGTTGCTGGGAACTGCCGAGGTCTTGATGGTGAAGTTCGGTGCCGCTTGAGGCAGTTGACTGGAAAGATCCTCTTCCACAGCTTGCTTACCCTTCTGTGCAGCATCATCTTCCTCATCTCCAGACTGTCCGGAAGCAGGATTGCCTCCAGAACTGGCAGCACCTGACCCTTTCTGCTGGGATTGCGCCTGCTGCTGTGCCGCCTTCTGCTTATCGCGAAGCGTGTCAAAGCAGCGCTGCATCATCGGCCAGAGATCGATCAGGATCGCATTGACCGTCTCACAGCGGGATCTGGCGTCATCGTCGTAGACAGACTCATCGATCAGCGGGATGTACTGGTAGAGCTTATCAACATACTCGCCGGTGTAGCCGGACAGGTTGTTGATCTCATGCGCTCGCACATATTGGATCAGTAGATTCAGCACGATCGTATGGTCATAGTACTTGCGATTGATCATGTCATTGATCTCCGGCACAGTCTCAGCGAAGCGTAGGTTGTTCAAAGCAATCCCTTTGGCGGGGGAGCCAGGAAACTCATAAGAGTACCTGGCATCCACATATCCGTCTTCCAGAATGTTGCTCAGCGCGTGGGCCGTGCTCATGATCACCTGGCGTGGGACTGTGTCCGTGTCATCCAGAAGCGCATCCAGGATGTCCTGGGCGTGGAGCTTTTGCATACTATCCAAGCCCACAGGCTTCTTCGGATAGAACTTTCCCTTTTCCAGACGACTGAAGAAACTGTTCCAAATCCGGTTATCCGTGAACAGGTTGTGGCCGCACTCATGCGCATTGAAGCCCTCCAGACTCATCGAGCGAAGGACTCGCGTCGGCAAGCTCCAAGTGATGTGATTGCAGGCGTTGATGAAAATGCCGTGGTAGTCGGTAAAGGCTACCGTGTCATCGTCATGATCCGCCACAACTTTCACTCGCAAGGGCCTGTGATAACGCTTGGTCGCCGCTTCGGCCAGGTCAGTGAGGTAACCGCAATAGGCACGCGATGAGAAGAACTCCTCATCCGTGATCTTGCTCTTCGTGTCGAGGATCCGTTTCCGGATCTGACGGTGCGATGTTCTCATGCCTGTGACCTCCTATCACGCAGGGACACAGTCACAGGTGATGGGGATCTCGCAGAGCATTTCGGAGAGCGTATCGCACATTTCCTCAAAGGCCTGATGGGGGTAAAACCAGAAGAGATGCTGCTGCACACCAGCGACGCTGATAATGAGAGGCATCTTGCTGGAAACGGGGTAGTTCTTCATGGGCTCCACTGTGACATCAGCCGCATCAGGGCCGAGCGCCATATCAATGACCCACTTCAGAAAGACGGCTGCCTCTTCAGCAGAGATCTCCTGATCAATGGGTCGGTCATAGCAGGCCAGCGCAACTGCAACAGCAAAACGGACAAAGGATTTTCTTTCGATTTTCATCAATACACACCTCTTTCATCAAATTGTTCTGGAGTACTGCGTTTCCAGGCAGGACGAAATGAGCTCAGCCCGATTATCCGGATCCGCAGATGCGGAGGAGATGATCGTAGACAGAGCGGACTCATAGGGATCCTTCGTAACCATGGTGGAAAGCACCCAGCTCTTGAATTCACGCATACCGCAGCTGCCATCGGTAATCATGGTCTGCCGGCAGCGCTCTGCGATGTCACGCACAACAATGGCCATTTTCGTCGCTTCCTGTTCATCGGTAAAACCAGTGACATTCATGACGCGCTTGACCATCGTGTTGAGATCCGGAGCTTCCATGTCATAGATCAGATCCATTCTGGAAATGACGCTCTGGTTCATGTCACGACAGCCGGAATAGTCCGAGTTCGTGGTGACGACGATGACGGTGTCCGGGTGGCGTTTCACACGCTCGCCGGTCGGCAGCGTGATCACCTGGCAGTTATCCAGCAGAGAGTTCAAGCCGACCAGGACGCCCGGATTGGCAATACAGGAAGGCTCCTGCAGCTCACACACATATCCGTAGCGAATTGCCTCTACGAGAGGGGTATCCACATAGCGGATGCGCTGGCCAGGTGTTTCTTCCTTCTCCACCAGGTTCCCAACAGCAATCTCGATCAGCTTCTGCAGCACATCATCTTCCGTCTTCTCCTCGTCATACACGCCGGTCAGCATCTTGTAGACGCTGGGTGGATGCATGATGATATCGGAGATCTTGGGAAGCTTGCCTTCATACTGCTGATCGCCCTGGAAACCGCTCGTATCGGGAATAAACTGCCCGACGAGGTCGGTGATTTCCGTATTGGCACTGCAGGTCATGAGCGTATAGGGTAGATTCAACCCCGCTGCAATTGCCTGTGCACCCATTGTCTTTCCGGTACCAGCATCGCCGCGAAACAGGAAGTTACGCATAGGCTGGCTGGAAGTAGTGGTGATTTTGGCATGTTCGCATACGCGGACGACCTCCTTCGGGATGATGTACCAGTCAGGCAGGGTAGGCACCATCGCCTTCTCCCGGTCTGTCAGGACACGCGTGGAGAGAGTGTACTTTCCCACGAAATCTTCCCGATTGAACGAAGCCGTTCGCGCTGTCGGAGTCCCACCCATCTGCATGATGGTGAATTCACCATAGGTGGTGCCAGTCGGAGCATAGTTACCGCTATCCATCGACATCTGCGTAATGGCGGAGATGTTTCCGGTCGTCGGAATCGAGATCTTGACGCCATCAGAGCCCAGTGTCTTGCTGCTTTCGATGCGCCGGTACATGTTGTCGCAGAGGATCAGCGCGCAGTTGAACGCGCCATCCATATCCGCCCAGCCGCTATCATAGTGGGAGAGGAACTCTTGGAAATTGCGCTGGAACTCCTCGTCTTCATGCAGGATCGGCATCAGGCAGAAAAGCAAACCGGTGCCCGAGCCGTTGGACGGACCGACTGTATAAGGCTTCAGTGTGTCAGTTCCGTCTTCTACCTGAGCGGCATTGAATTTGCCGGTCACAGGATTGAACACGACACAGTCAGTCTTATTCGCCGAGTGGTACTCGCTGATGCGGAAGGTACTGCCCTGGTGTCCAATGGCACCGAGTCCCTCCGTGCTCTGGCCCTTCTCAGAGGCACTGACCAACTTCACAAAGGCCAGCAACGCCCTCAGAGAAGGCGCATGCAGCGTGGACTTTTGAGCAGTGCTGGAGATGTTATACTGAGAAAAGCTGTGATTCTTCGCACCGGCGTACTGCGGATCATCAAATGGTGCAGGGAGCTGGAGCCGGAAGGTCCAGCTTTCAAACAGTTTCGTTTTTGACATAATGACACCTCAATAGCATTGAATTACGACCAGGAGACTGCCAGTTCCTGATCACACACTTCTGCATGAATCTCATCCTCGCGAGCCATGATGCAAAGGTCCTCCCACGCAAGGCGGGGCGGGAAATCCGGTATCGTTTCGACGACCTGCTGTGTGCCGCCGGCGACGATATAGACATCACCGTTCTCTTTGATCTTCAGCTTCTTGTGGCCTTGAACATTGAGTTCGTCGATCAACTCGCTCAGGAGCACCACACCAGTCGTGGTGTACCATTTCTTCACATCTGACCGGTCCAGAATATCTTCTGCCTCCAGGTCCTCATCTGCTCCCGGTTGCTGTGCAGCATCGGTGAGAGGGACCAACTGGATCAGAGAGATTTCAAGCTTGCCTGATGGCGCGATGGTGACTTCCCCGAAATTGAAAGGATCGCAGTTGTAGAGCTTGATCCTTCGGGTACAGCCTTTGCTGATTTCCTCTGTTGTCGGACGCCGTTCCCACCAGAGCCACGAGACCATCGGATAGCTTTGCTTCAGCTGCTCCATGATGCGATGATTGACCTGGCGAAGCAGGCTTAGCCTGGCTTCATCTGTCTCAGCATTTTCCGGAGCCGGCAGAGCATCTTTATCGGTTGCTTTCGTTGCAGGTGCGGCCGCCTTCTCTCGTTTCTTCAGACGCAGTCGGATCACATTCGCAAGCATGAAGCACACCCAGATGGCAAGCGCCACGCAGGCGATCCATTGGAATGCAGGATGCTTGAAAATCGCGCACAGGAACAGGCAAGGGACAACGAGAATTTTCATCAGGGTCCAGGAATTCATTCGGCTATTCATAGCCACATAGTTCAGTCCTTCCATAAGTAAAGTTGGGTGAACAAATAAAATGGACTGCAAGCATATCAAACACTTACAGCCCATTTATCTCTGTTCTGTTCAGATGGGGAGGTCATCGTCCTCGTCGCCGCTGGGAATTGTCTGCTCCTCGTGAATCTTACCGACCGGCCTCCGGCTGGCAGCAGATCCATTCTGCGAGGGAGTTTCCGCTTCATCGCTCTTGGGCTTGGTGCCGGCATAGTGCCAGTTGAGAATGCTGATATCAGCAGACATTCTCTCAACACCTTCGCGATCCGTGTAGGAACGAAGCGTCTGCTCACCGTTGATGTGGATCAGACGCCCCTTCTTGACGCCGGCCTTCTTGATCCGATTGGCAATCATCTCATTGCCGGTGCAGTTGTAGAAGGAGGCATTCTCCTGCGGACCCAGCTTCTGGTTCACGACCATACGAAAGGTGCAGTACTCTCCGTTCTTTCCTGTCTTGAACTCCGGATCATTGACCACTCGCCCCTCCATGTTGATTTCAGCGTACATCTTTCTGTCTTCCTTTCTGCCTTTCGGCGTAAAATATTCCAAACGTCTATCGACGTAAGGTACAATACTCATCCAACCGAAGTCGGACAAAGAAAAAAGCAGACGCGGACAGAGAATTTCTGAACCGCACTTCTGCCAATCATGCCTACGCAACTTGCCGTAAGCTCACATCTTAAAAAGCTCCATTTGGAGGATCAATCTAATAAATACACTGTAAGCATAGCATCGCTGAATTTGCGCATCCACTATACCTAAATCTGCTTTCCTGACGAAAAAGGCATCTCTTCATAGCCCAGCACGATCCGCGCCGGCTGCAGCACCTCAGGTAGTGTCAGCTGCTCTGTTTGAATGGCGTCCTTCTTCAGATAGAATCGGTACTTGCTGCCCACCTGAAGCCGAAAGCGGCCTTCCAAGAGCAATTGAACTTGGTTGGTGTCCTCTTGCTGGATCAAAACGCTGTGTCGCTTTCTTCCTAAGATGACCCGCTCCTGGAGGAGAATACCTTCTACACATTCATACCTACCTTCCTTATAAGTCTGGAAATAGTCAATGGCTTTCACGGAACCGGCAAGAGCAACGCCTCCAGAGAGATATAGTAGCGTCTGATCCCTCAGTGCGATTCCTATCACTGTGCCAAGAATCGTGATGGAAGCAAGGGCAATGACGAGTTTTGTGAATTTGATTGCAATGGGTGTCGGCATTTTCATGATAGATTTCCTTTCCTTGTTCTCTGTTTGAACAGCATCAGGGTGAATGTGGTGGTTCTTCGTTCTTCGGGAAAAGAAGCGCCCAGAAAGGTTTCATTCTTTCTGGGCGCTTGATTATGCATGTTCTAAAATAACCTGGCGAGTCAAGTATAGATTGGCAGTTGCCTCCAACACCTCGCGTCGGTAGTCAGACTGACTGGAGGCATTGTTCAGACGGGCCTGGTTGTCAGACTCATCGGTGTAGATCGCAGCGATCACTTTATCCGCAGAGCTGACATCTCGCACGCTGTTCTCAAAGCAACGGATCAGTTCCGCCACACTCAGCGGCGTCTGCATCACCAACTTCAGGACGCGCCGCTCATCTTCAGTTACCTTCTCATGCTGCATCAGATAGACAGCTTCACAGAAAGTCACTTTCCTCTGCTTGAGTAGCTTCAGCACATTGAAAAAGCGCTGCTTGCCCTGTAGGCCCCGCACCGGTACGACATAGGTGTCAGCCAGCATGTTATAAAGTGCATCCGCCCCGGTGTATCCGACTCCCTTGATCACAAGTTTTCTCTTGACCAGCATCTCAAGGGACTTATCGAAGGTATCCTGCGCGATTCCTTCAGCCTCAAGCCTCTGAGCACACTTTCTGCTCAGCTCATCATAGATCATCACATCCCACAGCAGCATACTCCAGATGCAAAACTCCGGAATGGATACCGGCTGCAGTTTCCCAAGGCGCATAATATAAGGCATTTTCTTGCCATTCTCTTCCCGAATCTGATAGCTGCCAGCGGCCGCGTAAAAAGTCATCATAGGGTTGTCCTCCTTAACCGTTCTAAAATCTCTTACGAAAGTGAATCGGAAGGAACAACAAATCAGGTCAATGATTCCATTAACTGGGGCTCATTACGGAGCTTGCTGCGGGCTCTGGAGATCCACGCATTGACATTATTGATGGTGGTTCCATAGATCTCTGCGATCTCCGAGGAATCATACCCCTGCAGTTTCAGCTCAATAGCTTCAATCCCGCGCCGTGCAATGCCCGTATAGTGTTCTTTGCATGCGCGAAGGGCTGCCATTGCGGCGTCGTCTGTAATCGCAGACTCGAAGTCCACCTCCGAATAGCTGTAATAGTCGAAGAGGTCACCACGTTCTCCGAGGTCGATGTCCGAGATTCGCTGAGCCCGGTAGTTCATAGCGCGGCAGTGATCGATCATGGCGTTGTAGATGTACCGGCACGCGAAGGGTGCAAATTCTCCGGCCTCTTCCCGGTACTGCATGGCTGCCTTACAGATAGCCTCACAGCCCACCCCGTAGAAATCATCGTAGGTCAATAGCGGCCGGTTTGGGATTGAGATTCGGGTTCGAATTACCCAGTTGACCAGGTCCAGATTCTCAACAACAAGCGCATTTTGATACTCAGTCATGTGTCACACCTCCTCAGGCAACTCTGTTGTTTCTTGCGAGCACCTCATCGCAAAGCTTGATGAGCTCTCGGCAGTGATACTCTCCACACATTCCAATGTGGGCATCCTGCAGACGCAGCCCAAAGGAATCGGCGAACCAGCGGTAAGCGTTCTCCCGTGTCATAATCCCGGTCTTCCAAATGAGATCAAACTTCCGATGGGCCCGAATTCTCAGATTCCGAAGATCTCCATTGGCCGGCACGCCCAGCGGGATATCCGTGCCTGGATGAACACCGACATAGGTATCGCATCTCGGGAAGTTGTTGCAGACGAGCAGTTTCTTATCGCTCGTGCAATCGTGGTAGATCTCAGATGCCGGTCTCAGCATCATGACTGCGCCGCAATGCGGACAGCGCAGAGGCCGCTTTGCTCGATTCGTATTCCGTCTTTTTTTCAAAACGATCATCTCCTTTTTGCTTTCTACCCTGAGTTCACTCAAAAAAGAGGGGGGTACCCCCCGTCGTTTTCAAAAATAATTTGTAAACATTTTGTGAACGAGCAAAGAAAAAGAGCTGCGATCGTTCGCAGCTCAGGTTGTCCTTTCTATTGGACAGGTTCTGTGGTAATATATAGAATATAAATACTTTTATGGCTGGAATTTGACGGTAAAGGTGGGGTGATCATGGCCCGTTCTTCGTTTCAGAAACTTAAAATCATCTATGTGATGGAATACCTGCTCAAGTACTCCGATGAAGAGCATCCCGTCACGACCAATCAGATCATTGCGTATCTGCAGTCACACGATATTGCGGCGGAACGAAAGAGCATCTACAGCGACATCGAATCGTTGCGGGACTACGGTCTGGATATCAATCAGATCTCGGCTGGGAATACCTACGGATACTATGTGGCAAGCCGTGAGTTTGAACTGCCGGAGCTGAAGCTGCTTGTGGACAGCGTGCAGAGCTCAAAGTTCATCACCCACAAGAAGACCATGTCCCTCATCAAGAAAATTGAGAACCTGGCCAGCGTATATGAAGCGCAGCTTCTCAATCGGCAGGTGTTTGTCAAGAACCGGATCAAGACGATGAATGAGTCCATCTACTACAATGTGGATGCGATCCATACCGGCATTGCCAACAACCGCAAGATTCGTTTCCACTATTTTGAGTACACCGTACAGAAAGAGCGCCGGTTCCGCCGGGACAAAGCCTGGTATGTGATCAGCCCATTTGCGCTGACCTGGGATGATGAAAACTACTATCTGGTCGCCTATGATACCGATGCAGGGATCATCAAGCATTTCCGTGTCGATAAGATGGTGGATATTGAGATGACGGAGGAGGAGCGCGATGGCCAGGAGGCCTATGCGGCCCTGGACATGGCCGTATACGCTCGCAAAGTCTTCGGTATGTTCTCCGGAGAAGAGGTATCTGTCCAACTGCGTTTTGAGAATCATCTGGTTGGAGCCGTTCTCGATCGTCTGGGGCGCGATGTGATGCTGATCGCCGATGGTGAAGACCACTTCACCGTCCGCACGAATGTGGTTGTCAGCCCGCAGTTCTTTGCTTGGGTGACTGGATTTGGCTCCAGTGCTCAGATTATTGGTCCTGACGAAGTGGTGTCTGCCATGAGGCAGCACATTGAGTCTGTTGCGCAACTTTACAGGAGTTGAGAGATATGGGAAAAGACAATCTGACATCTCTTCTCAATGAGATGCTTCGCGCCCCTGCAACTCGCGCACACTACTTCTATGATCGTCTGGATGAAGCAGGACTGATTGCCTATGACTACGGCTCCTATATGGTCACTGAACCCATCCATGTTGACAAGGAGCTTACTCGCGTAAAGGATGCAGATTGGAACCTGTGTCGTGCTCTGTTAACCATGCTCTTTCGGGAAGATCATTTTTCCAACGGGAGTTTCCAGCGCCGTGCGGAACAAGGTGATCTGAAGTTGATTCTGGATCGTATGATAGATCTTCTGCACGATGAGCCTCGTCAATTGAGAAGTATTCGTCTCGTCTCAGATGGTTATGGCTACGGGCCGAAGCCGGAGCCAGGGGAGGAAATTGAACAGCATCTTACCATCTCAAGGACTGGTCAGGTGTGGTTCTCCGGCTATCACTATCCAGAGGAAAACTCCGTGAAGGAGAGTTTACTCCGCAAAGAGAGATTATCCATCTCACATTCGGCCGCAGCAGATATTCTGGATGCCCTTGCGGCAGTATTTGATAGAGGCGATGTGGGCTGCTTTGTGACGGATATGGGCACATGGAATTTGGAGATGCGCTTTAGTGACGGTTCCAAGGAACGATACGGCGGCTCCATGTGTTTTGAGCCTGAAATCAGCATCGCCGGCAAGCCATTGTCCCAGTTCATACGAGATTCCATTCCTATTCAAGATCTCTTCCTATTTCAGCGGCAGTACGAGTGATAATCGAAAAAGCCGAAGCAATACATGTGGCCTGTCCGGATTATTGGACAGGCCATGTTTTATACTCATATCATCAAAGGAACAGGAGGTCATTCATATGCTGCCTGCTATTGTTTTTATGATCCTGTATTTGCCTCTTGGTGTGATTTTCTCCCTCACCAAGAAGTATCGTTAAAGCCAAGGAAGGAGGAATATCGATGTTCCATCGTATTGGTTTTGCCTCGTGCACGGATGAGCCTATTTCTCAGAGCGTTCCTTCCACGCCTGCTTCCAGCGGAAGTGAGCCTAGGAAGTCTGTTGTGCGCGTCCACTTTCCTGCCAGAAACATGACGCTGTCCTACTACAACGATGCGTTCGATCTTCAGGTCGGAGATATCGTCTATGTTGACGGGAAGCTCGAAGGGCTGCGTGGCCGTGTGGTTGATATCACTTACAACTTCAAGATCAAGCTGTCCGATTACAAGCGTGTGATCAGCGTCGCTGATACGCAGGTCAATGGTGAGCTCTTCTTCGCCGGATCTCATTTCGTCACCTTCGATCCCACAACGCTGCCCTATTCCAAGGTCATCTCCTGGTTCAAGGCTCCGGATAAAGAGGAAGATGTCTATGTATCCGGCAATGATGATTCCAGCTTTCAGCTGGATGACCTCTCTACCATGAAAGTCAGCCATGATATTGCTGAACGCGGTCATGACTACTACATGGAGAGCCGTGTGCGGTACATCTGCCTCGATGGCACTAAGGGTCGAGCGATCGTGGAAGGCTCCCAAATCTATGAGTTGGGATTTGAGTGCGAGAATCGGGAGATCCGGAATCTGACCTGCAACTGTTTCTGCAGTTATCCCTGTAAGCACGAGTTCGCTGCCATGCTCCAGCTCAGGGAGACTCTGGAACTGATTGCGAAGAACTACGAGTCTCAGCATAAGGCCACCAACTATTTTGCTGCGGTTGTCAAAGGCACACTCATGAGCTTTGCGATTGATGGTAAAGATGCCGGCAGCATCCTCCTCAGATAATGTAAAGCGGTCCTCCGTCCTGCTGGATGAGGGCCGCTGTTTTTCGCCCAAGCATACTGACAAAGAAAGCCGGGCAGTTACCATGAGAGATAGCTGCCCGGCTGATATTCATTTTCTCAGCTTTCCGATGACGCCCTCGCAGTAATCGTTACTTGGCGTAGAGGTGGTAGCCGTCATCGGTGTCAGCTTTCAGCACAGAGAGGTAATAATCAGCAGAGTCTGCCGGCACGTTGTAGACGAACACGCCACTCTTTGCAATGTTGGGTGCCAGGTCTGTATAGCTAAAGGTCTCATCGAAGTACCACATGGCATCGGAATACGGGTCGTAGTTCCTGCCCTGGCTATCGGTGAGGACGAGGTCATTGTTGAAGTTCAAGCTGTCTTTCGTGGTATTCTCAATGACAACGGAGAAGACAACAAACTTCGTACCCTCCTGTGCCACCTCAGGATCGAAATACTCCGCCTTCAGTTCGTTCTTTTCCTCACATCCGGTGACGCAAATTTTGATCGTGGCCAATTCCACTTCCTGACCAAGCGGGACATCATGCCAGATTGTATTTTCCGGGGCTTCCTCAACATCCGCATCATCAAATGCGTCACCGAACCCCTCAAAAGCGCTGGCGATATTACTGGTCAAAATGTTGGTGATTGCCTCTTCATCCTCCTCAGAGAAGGATGTAATCTTCCAATCTCCGTCCACTTTGACGCAGTTGAATGTGACATCCGCAGTTGCGCTGCCGGCTTCTACGGACTTGGTTTTCTCCATGAAGATATTGCCAAACAACTCTTCCATCTGTGCGTCATCGGCGCCACTGAAAGCCATGGCAAAAGCCTGCGTGATGTATTCACCCAGAGCGGAGGTGATAACCGGGCCTGCATCAACATAGGTGAAAGATACAGGGACCATGGCGCTCTCACCGTCAACTTTCGACTCCCCAATCTTGTAGGTCATCTTAGAAGCACATTCCTTCAGATAGGTCATGACCTGCTCAGATGAGAGGTCTTTCTCCATCTCCGCATCGTCATAGGGATCTTCCAGGTCTTCAGAACCGTTTTCCATGCAGGTGGCAGCTTTCTCAAAGTCAAACGCCTGAACGGCGCTGCAGAAAGTTGTCACAACGGTGTCCGGTTTACTACCGGAACATCCGACGAGGAACAGAGCAAGGAGCAAAGCAAGGGCAAGCGATACTACTCTTTTCATTTCCAGACCATCCTTTCATTTTTCCGGGACAACTCCAGTCCCATGTTAGTCTGGATTATAGCGCGGACCTTGTCCCATAGTACGGACAGGCATCATTTCTTCGATTTCTTTGCTTTGTCTTTTTCCGCTTTCCACTTTTCAAATGCCTTCACATTTTCAGGATCCTCGTAGAACTTGCGTGCGCTCTCGTAAATTGTCCTTGACAGCATTCGGATATCGAAGTCGGATGCTTTCACATTTTTCTGATTGAATCTGCAGATGGTCTCTCTGCTTTCCAAATCGACTACTGCGTAAGGGATGCCTTTGCGAATCTTTGCCTGGATTCCGGCATCCAGTTGAAGGAGCACATCTTCCTGATCAGTGGTAAACGGCTCTGCCTCCAGCTTCTCCTCCGGGATACCGGCGCAGGTCAACTCGATCACAACATAGCCCATCTTAACCTCCTAATACATGGTCCACCAGTAGTCGAAAAGGCGGCGATAGTAGTTGCCCTTTGGGGGCAGTTCCTTACAATTTCGAAATCGTCTGCTGGTTTCGCGTTTTATCCAGCGCTGGCAATTACTGTTCTTTGGGTACTTGATGTACTTCCCGGAATGGAGCAGGGTATCTCCGTCGAATCCGTAGTCAATGTACCCTGCATGCGGCACATAGCTTCTGGTGACAATCCGCATAAGCCGATCGTTCTTCCGCACTTTCATTTCTCGTCGATAAGCCATACCAGTCTGTCTGGAAAGGGGTTGTGAATCTGGCTCAGTCAGCAAGCTCTCGATTTGCTCGTTTAACTCGATTTCTGTCATAGGCTTTCCCATTCGGTACAGTGCGAGTCACCGGCGAGATGCCGTACCAACTACCGCGCTGCTTGGCATGGTGTTCTCTTTGCGCTTTCTTGCTCTGCTTTTTCAGCGGTACAAGCCGTTTCATTGTGGTCACCACCTCCCATTTCCCTGCGGTCAATGATGCTCTGCTTCAGGCCGTCACAAAAAGCAGGATAGTCCGGGTATCCGCAGAGAAGCATCTTATTGGTCAGCTCGCTGGCAGCTGCCATGAAAGCTCTGACATCGCGCTTCCTGCATCGGCAGAAAATCACGCGGTAAGGCATGTCGTCCCTGCAAAACTCTTCGCCAAACCAGACGCGGACTTTATGCTTGATGAATAGCTGATCGGCTAGATAATCTGCCGTATCGATCAGTGCGAAATACTGGTATCGAAATGAGAACTTCTCAATTGGCCAGCAACCACACTCGTTATACTCGTAACTCACGATGGTCCTCCTGAATATGACAATTCCTTTACAAAACCGGAAAGACACTTGCCTTTTCCTGTTTCTTCATGTATTCTGAAATACTCCCTACGGGGAAATCTATCTGATGGAGGCGATTGCCATGAACGAGAAAGTCTTCCCGGTCATCGATCCCGTTGCTACCGGAAAGAACATCGTCCGCCTGCGCACGGAACGTGGTTTATCCGTCCGTGACCTCCAGTCCTATTTTGGATTTGAAGAGCCGCAGGCCATCTACAAGTGGCAGCAAGGAAAAAGCCTGCCAACCGTTGACAACCTGTACGCTCTCGGGGCTTTGCTTGAGGTACCCATGGATGAGATCCTGGTTTCAGCAAGGCCGAAACTGAATATGATCGTAAATGAGCAGCAGGCAAGAGCCTGCTGCTCGCCTTTTTATTGGAAGGATTGGGTTCAGCTGCTGTGGATACGGCAGAAATCGAAGATTGCTTAGACCATTTCCCGCTCCTCTGTCGCACTTCGCTGCCCAGTTGGGCTGCAGCGCATACAGAGTCGCAGTATGTGCCCGAGGATGGGCACGATCGTATAGTATTTGATTTTTGCAGAATCAAAGCAGAATGATGGAGATGTGAGGTGGCAGGTGGAGAATGCGAGTGATCGAAATGGCGTTTGGATGTCACTACGTTGGGCGTTGGTCGATTCGTAGAAGGCCACTTTTAGACGCCGGTTTTCAAGACCGGACCGGTTATCAGCCGGTAGTCTTCTAACAATATCCCAAGTAGGAAAGCTATGCAGCACTATAGTTCGTCTGCACCTGAACCGATCGCCGCGCTCTCTCATTCTGCCGCACCCACAGCAGTTGAACCGTTACCCTCCCGGATGGGGCGGGGATCAGGCCTCAGGCTTGCCCCCGCCGAATGCCTCGAAGGCTTCCGCAAAGGTGTCATTCACATCGAACGGAACGGTGTACTCCACCTGGGTGTTCACCAGTACGGAGTCCAGAGCCGCAGAGACCTCGTCGGACTTCTTGTTCAGGTCACCGCACATCTTCCGGATCTTATTCCGATCGAAGTTGATGGTCGTCACACGCTTGACATCGCAGCGGTAGGACACCTGGTTACCCTCGTTATTGAAACGATAGCCGGTGCCGCCGTTGGGAATCAGCACTTCGGAGCTACGCAGGCCGGCCATTCGGTGGAAGAGTCCTGCGACTTCCTGTCGCTTGCTGTTCAGGCCGACTTCGCCATCCAGCCCTGCCGGCAGGTTGAGGCCCGCCTTTGCCTGGAAGATAGCAACGCTCAGCTTCTCCCGCTCGGACAGCAGGTGCAGCAGGAACTCCGCCACCAGGGTGATCTGCTCGCTGTACTCCGTCGCAGGAGCATCAATGGTGGTCTCATTCTCGGCCTCAGTCATCACCTTCTTGCGCAGATAGGTGTTCTGGACCTTGGTGATATTGGCAGTGCTGCCGAGGATGGACTGCCCCTCATCCATCATAGACTGCAGCTTATTCTGGAAACGGAACGCTTCCTTCAGATTCATAGCAGCTTCACTCCTTTGCTCGTTTGAACTTGTTCTTATGATATCGGCTTCTTGGCCGATTGTCATTGAACTGCTGGTTTAATCGGCCACTGTCTGACCTTCGTTCTCCCATTTGAACAGCTCCGGCAGTGCACGCGGGGCATAGTCGCGGGCGCGTGTGCCTGCAATCCGGGCGGACGGCTCATTATCCACAAATCGCTCCGGATGCTGCTCCAGGATGAAGTCAATCCAGGCGATAGCATTTTTGCACTTCCGGCGCTGCACTCGTGCGTCATGAAGCATCTGATAGAGCTGGTAGCCATGTGCCGCATCGAGATTATAGAATTCCGCAGCGTGCTCGATGTCTTCGATTTCCAACTCAGCCTTGCGCTGAGCGGCAAAAAGGCGTTCTCTCTGCTCTCGGATGGTATTGATAAAGTCGCTGAATTCCTGCAGGTGTTTGATGTAGAAGTCCGGAGTCAGGAGTTCAGGCAGAAGATCCGGACTGTCGGGATCCGGATTGGAGATGAAGATGACCTTATACTTGAGATTCTTCATCGCCTTAGGCAAAAGTGCGCAGTATTTCTCCGCTGTCTTCTTGCTGGAGAAGACGTGGGCTCGATCGATATAGCATGTGGTGATCATCTGGTTCATCCCATTGATCTCCACATAGCTCTTTCCGTTGCTGATAATCCAAGGCATAGTAGGCCTCCTTTGTAGAAATAAAAAAACTGGGCGCAGCATTCAGCAATGCGCGCCCATTGGGTTATCGGACGGACTTCGTCCATCCATTGGTGGCAAGATGGGAAAAGAACGCATAGGTTCCCGGAGCTAATTCACGGATCCGATCCAGTTTTTCATCGTTGTCTTGGTTCTCAATCCAATATCGAAAGAAATCGGCGAAGTACTCCTTACTGTTAGTCAGAGAGTATTCCCGCAGGATAGGCAGCGTGCTCTTCGACTCTGTCTCGTAGAGCTTCTCAAATTCCGCAGGGAATCCAATCACCCGGTGGATGAAGTGGCCGAACTCGTGGAGCGTGGCGCTGCTCTCGGCCACAAAGATTGCTCTGTCGCCGTAAGAACAAACGCCGATACAGTTCATTTGCAGCTGCTCTGCAAATTCTGCAACGGCGTCGCAATCGACAATGAATCTCCAGTTCCTTTCAGAGAACTGAGTGCGGATAGAGGTGGGGATCTTCATAAGCTCCAGCAAATACCCATTCAAGTCCAAGCCTTGTGGGTTTTCAATCTTGAGTTCAGACAGGATGGGCGGCTCTGTGACCTGGTATTCCTGTGTACTGAGCAGATAGATCAGTTGGACTGTCTCTCCACGAGTCATGATGTCATTGGAGGCACCTGCCTCATCGCAGATGCCCAATTCCTTAGCAATCCTCACGCAGTTTTCACGCGTGGCCATTGCTCTTCCTTCCGGATACAACTCAAAACTGTAAACGGGCACTCCAAACGCGCGAAAAGCACTTTCATACAGGCTGCCTCGGCTCATTTTGGTATCAGGCTCTAACATACCATATAGACCCAGCCAGTTCTCATCGTATCCGATGCGTACTTCCGCTTCGCCAAAGGTGGTTTCTGTGTACTTCTCAGTGTTCTTGTCCAGGGCCCTGCAGACCATGACTGCCCATTGACGGCCTGTGACCGGATCATCGGGTGAAAAGCAGTTATCCCCGGTGCCAATAGAAATCCCTTCCTCCGCCGCATACTGAATTCCCTCGATCCAGTGCGAGTCGAGTGCGACATCTGTGAACGAGATATCCGCTGCAAACGCGGGAATCGTTAAGATGAGCATCAGCATCAAGGGCAGGATCGCCCTCATCAATTTCCTTTGGATTTTCATTTTTTACCTCGATATTCTCCTATGAATACTTGTATAGATAGAGGCCGCTGTACGCAGCGGCCTCTATCTGTCTGCCCTCAATTGGGGGCAAAGCCAACAAACCCTGTCACGCCTTCAGATGCCATGAACTCAAGCGCATCATCCGTCAGAAAGATGAAGGGTTCGAGCTTTCCGCTATCCAACAGCAGGACGAATGGGCAGGGTCTGATCTCCGTCGTTCCGTCATCGTTCAGATAGACGGCGCTGATGCCAGCACACGGGAGAATCGCACGGATGGTATTGTTCTCGTCCATCTCATCGTAGAGATTGAACTCGCTGCGGAAGCGCTGGCCATCTTTGGTGATGACAACGCATCCACCCTCATCCGCAGGGACAATGTGGGCGATCAGATCAGCGTTCAGCAACTCGCCCTTATCGTTGATAGGAAGAAACTTACTCATAGTGAAAAACTCCTTTATTTATAGAATCAGCCCCAGAGTTTTGAGCTCTGGGGCTGTGCTGGGGAAACAGGATTATGATGACTGTCTAAGGATCAATAGCCGGTCTTCGGCAGTGGGATGGAATTGAAGCGGCGGACAGTTGTGACCCAAGTGGCCTTGGCTGTCTCCCACTCGTTGAGGTATTTACCGCCGACATCGGCGCGGTTGATGATCTGATACCCGTTGCTAACAGTGCCCAGAACCTGCACGCGCATGGTTGGCTTCACCACGGAGGCAAATCCGCTGGTGACCGTACCAAACTCGAACCGGACATCGGTCACATACTCGCCCTGGACCAAGCCTAGTGTGGTGGCATTCAGGCTCAGGGAGTAGTTGTTTGTGGTCAGCAGGTTGCTGGCCAGAGTCCGGTAATCGTTCAGATTGGTCTTGAAGGTGACCTTATAGTACAGCCGCTGGTTGTAGGTGCCGGTGGAGAGGCTGACGCCGCGAACGGCATCCGTCGGAAGCCGGTCATGCCAGTAGAAGTTATTCAGGGCCACATTGGAGGTGTTGCTGATGCCGGAGAAGTCATAGGTCATGACCTGGCCGGGCTGCACCTCGCGGTTGCCTGTCTTCTTGATGGTGACTCCAACCTTTGCGGACTTGTCATACTGGCTGAGCTTGATGATCTGGTTGGGATACTCGATCTCCGCTTCCAGTTTCTCAGAGTTCAGCTGGTAGTATTTCGGAGCAGAGACCTCCGTTACAAAGTAGCGGCCCAGAGGCAGGGGATCAGAGGCTGCAACGCCGCGAGCGTCCGTCACAATGTAGCCGACCACAGCGCCGGAGCGTGCCTGCGTGATTTCATAGACAGCTCCCTCCAGAGGACTGCCCGCCTTGATGCCAGTGATGGGGTTGTCTTCCTGCGCATACTTCCGAATCTGGATCTGGCCGGTCACTGCGGTGTTTTCCCACTTAACCTGGGCGCATTTTCCCGCCTCGACATAGACGGTCTTATACTGCTCATCGCGGATATAGCCATCAGCAGCTTCCAGTTCGCGGATATAGTACTTGCCGGGAACAAGCTCGTTATGGACATAGGCATAACCATCCTGATCGGTCTCAACTTCCATGATGGGATTCTTACCAGAGTCATAGATGACGAACTTCACGCCGTAGATGCCCTTGCCGGTATTGGCGTCCACCTTGTGGATCATGATCGAAGCCATCCGCTGATTGGTGATCTCCACCGTAGTGGTCTGGCCATCCTTCACACATGCCTGAACGGGAGTGGCGTCCAGTTCATAGCCATCCGCCGCCTTCAGCTCAACAATGCTGTACCAGCCGCTCTCTGCGTTGGGAATGCTGATCACACCATTGCGGTCCGTGGTGTAGGTGCCGATAATCTCACCGTTGATTTTGCGAACCTCAAACTTGACGCCGGAGATCCGCTTACCGGTGTCTTCATCGCTCTTCACAATCTGCAATCCACCGGCAGGGGTGTTGTAGAAAGTCAGGGTCTGCAAATCGTTGGCATTGATCACGACCGTTTGGCTGCGGGTATTCTCGTCGATGACATAACCGGGAATGGTCTTGGTTTCCGTCACGACAACAGTACCGACCAGATCAGAGATCAGGATCTCACCGTTGGAATCCGTCTTGTAGATTCCGTTGGAAGACAGCTTGCCGCCCTCATCAGGCACATAGCTGCCGTCCGCGTAAGTCACTTTGAATTCCACACCCTCCAGAGGCTTATGGGTGACAGAATCGAGCTTGACGATGCGAAGTCCGCCGAGTGGCTGATTCAGGAACTCAAGGGTGGTCACCTCATTGCTTTTGATGGTTGCCTGCTTGGGCGTATCATCGAGCAGATAGCCGTCCTTAGCCTTGACTTCCTTGACAATGACTGTCATCTCAGGTTCCAGACCATTGATGATAATGCTGCCGTCAGCATCGGTGGTATAGAGGCCAGTGCCATTTCCGATAACCGCACCATCGGTCTTGGTCACCATGAACTGCACACCCTCCAGAGGTTCACGGGTGGCGCTGTCCTTCTTGATGATTTGCAGGGAGCCGAGGGGCTGGTTCAGGAACTCAACGGTAACAACCGCATTGCTCTTGATCACTGCCTGCTGAGGGGTATCATCCAGGATGTAGCCAGCCTTCGCCTTAGTCTCCTTGATGATGACGGTCGTTTCGGGCTCCAGATTGGGGATCACGATACTGCCGGAGCTGTCGGTGGTATAGCGGCCATTATTCGTTCCGATGGTGGTACCATCGCTGGTAGTCACCAGGAACTCAACGCCCGCCAGGGGCTCCTTCGTGAAGGCATCCTTCTTGGTGATGAGGAGTGTTCCTTCAGGGTAGTTGCGGAACTCCAGGCTGACGGTCTCGCCACTCTTGACCTTGATGCTCTGAGGCACATCATCCAGAACATAGCCGACCTTCTGCCGCACCTCCTTGACCACCACGGTCATGTTGGGATCGAGGTCGTCGATAAGGATGGTGCCGGCGCTGTCTGTGACATAGCGACCATTGCTGTTGCCAATCACGCTGCCATCACTGGCTGTGACCATGAATTCCACATCGGACAGCGGCTCGCGAGTCACTGCGTCGATCTTCTTGATGAGCAGGCTGCCCTTTGCCTCGTTGCCGAATGTTACGGTGATGACATCCTGATCCTTTCCACTCAGGTAGACGGTCTGGATATCATCTTCACTCAGCACATAACCATCCGGTGCCGAGATCTCTTCGATGACATAAGTGCCTGCCTTGAGTCCGGTCAGAACAAAGGTGCCGTTGGAAGAGGTCTGGCGCTCCGCGATGATGGTGCCACCGGTACCGCTGGTGCCGCCGAGGAAGCGGACACGGAACCATGCGCCCTGCAAGGGATCGCCTGTGGCGGAATCCACCTTTTTAACGATAATGGCGGACAGAGGTGTGTTTTCGAAGGTGACGGTTTTCCCGCGTCCGGCTTCTACATAGACCTCCTGCTCAGCAGGTTCCTTGATGGAATAGCCAGCAGCAGGTTCCAGCTCCTTGATGGTGTACCAGCCGTCATCCAGCTTATTCAGCTTGAACTGGCCGTTCTCATCGGAGTAGTAGGTGCCCAGATCCCGGATCTCGCCGGAGCTGGTCTTATCGGAACGGAAGGTAACGCTGAATTTGGCGCCCTTGATGGGGTCACCGGTGATGCTGTCGATCTTATTGACCGTCAGGGTAGGCTTGGGATAGTTCTGGAACTGGACGGTGCCCATCCGGTTCGGGAACAGCGTGATCATCTGATGTTCCTCGTTGAGCAGGTAGTCATCAGGTACAGACTGCTCCCACACCTCATAGACGCCGGGATCAAGGTTCTCAATATAGCACTTGCCATCCTCATCGGAGGTAACGGTAGTCATCGTGGAGGAATCAACCTTCTTCACGGTGAAGTTGACGCCCTCCACAGGAGCACCGGTAATGGCGTCCGTCTTGATAATCTCCAGAGTCGGCTTGCGGTCATTGGAGATGACCAATTCACTGACACGACCGGGGAACAGCTCCACATGGTATTCCATGGGATCTGCCACATAGCCTTCCGGTGCCTTCATCTCCTTGACAGAGTAGACGCCGGGTTCCAGATCGGCGATATTGATCTCACCGTTGGTATCGGTCACCCGATCCAGGTAATGAGAACCATCCTCGATCTTAGCAATCCTGAAGCTCGCGCCAGCCAGCGGCTCGCTGTTATAGCTGTCCAGCTTGACCACACGGAAGGCTGGTTTCCGGGTGTTGGTGAATACGAAGCGTGCATTCTCATTGCCATTGATCTGGATGGTACGCGTGGCATCGTCGATCAGATAGCCGTCCGGGGCTGCCAGCTCCGTGACGGTATATGCACCGGGCTCCAGAGCTGTCAGGTCGATTTCACCATTCTCATCAGTAACATACTCTTTGGAGAAAGTGCCTCCGACCAGCTCAATTTTGAAGCGTGCATTGGACTGCGGTTCCAGAGAGGAAGAATCCAGCTTCACGAGGTGGATTCCGGGCTTCTGATCGTTGAAGAAGATCAGCTGCCGGATACCGTCTCCGCCGCTCAGCTCAATCTGCTGCGGATTGGTGTTGATAATGTGCTCGTTGCTGGTGGCGACCTCCTTGGCAAGGTAGGTGCCGGGTTCCAGATCCACCAGCAGGATCTCACCGAATTCATCAGTAGTGAAGGTTCCTATCAGCTGCGTATCCTTGTAGACCTCAAAAGTCACATCAGGCAAAGCCTTCTGGGTTTTGCTGTCATACTTCAGAATCCGCAGGCCGGGCTTCTCCTCATTGACGATGGAGATGCTGGTGGTTTCGCCAGTCGTGACAGTGGCAGTGAAAACCGTATCGTCCTTCAGGTAGCCGGCAGGGCTGGCCGTTTCCACAATGCGGTATGCACCGGGCTTGATCTCATCGAAGATGGCCACGCCAGCGGAGTTAGTCTCAGCAGTGTATTTGGTGCCGGTCTCGATATGCTCGACCTGAATGACTGCACCGGGAAGGCTCATGCCGATGTTGGAGTACTTATTGACCCGCAGGGTGCCGTAAGGCTCGTTTGTAAAGGTAACTGTGGCCTGCTTGCCGTACTCCACCCGAATGTTTTGCGCGGGATTGCTGCTGAGCAGATGGTTCTGCGGTGCAACACGCTCGTATACGGTATAGGTGCCGATCAGATCCACAGGAATTGTGATCTCGCCCTTGGAATTGGTCGAGAAGGTGCCGATGGTTGCGCCTTCCGGATCAACGATCTCGAACATTGCGCCAGCCAGAGGGACTTCGGTGCCTGCCTCCAGCTTGACGATCTTCAAGCTGGTCTCGTAGGTGGGCTCGTCTTCGTCAGTGCTGCCATAATTGCTGTAATCAGAAAGGCTCAGGGGCACTGTCGGGTCAGTATCGCACATGTAGTTTTGCAGGTTGCCGTACTTATCCACTTCCGCGCATACTGCGTAGTAGACGCCGTAGTTATAGACATTGCAGCGGTAAGAGAGCTGTACGCTGCCGCTCTGGCCGGAAATGGAGCTGACAGGATAGATCACCTTGAATTTGCCGGCATACCCATTTCCGGTGCCAGAAGTGGTGACCTTAGAAATCTCCTGATTGTCCATATTCACGATCTTCGCACCTGCGGGCACAGCGGAGGGATCGGAAAAGGCCACGCTGATATCGTAGTCGCACACCCATGTTTCAGAGGTGAGGGTGAAGACCTGCTGCATATACTGCTGGCCGTTGATCGTTACAGGATAGGCTTCCGGGCGATCCGCCTCAGAAGTCAATCTAGGCTGAAGGACCTTCGTCCATGCGGTGCCTCGGCGATAGATGTCCTTAGCAGCTGCCAGGATCTTATTGGCACGCTGAAGCTCCACACCGGTCAGCGAGGAGTTGGCCTTGAGATTGTTGATGTCCCAATGGCTCAGCAGATAGCACCAGAGGGCCATCTTGGTCGCGTAATAGCCCTGGTACTTATTCTCAAGGCCCAGCTCACCAAGACTGCGGGTGGGGTAGCCGTTGGCGACAATGCCAACCACCTTGGGATCGCTGCCGATCTCATTGGCGAGGTACTTGATGCTCTCGCCCTTCGCCACCGACTGCGGCACACCCTTGGTGTTGGGATTGACACAGTACGCGGGAATTTCCTTGGAATTGCCGTTGCGGTCAACATAGTTGTAGTAGGTGTAGATCAGCTCGCGCACTCTGCCGTTGATGGACAGATAGCTCAAGGGGTAGCCACCGTTATAGATGTCCACCTCGCCCAGAGCTTCCTCCTCGGAACTCGCTGCGAAAGCAGTTCCGGGGAACATTCCGAGCATCATGACAACTGCGAGCAGCATACACATGACTCTTTTTTTCATGATTTTGGAACCTCCATGTTGTAGTTGAGGAGGTGCAGTAAGCGCCTCCTGCTGGTTGATGGGCAAAAGAAAAGCAGTGTGCGTGAAGCACACTGCTCTCAGTGGGGAAAAGCTTATTTGACGGAAACGTAGTACTCCGTATAACGGAACGCGCCGTCACAGTAAACATCCCATGCCTCAAAAGAGTACTCTCCCGGGGGGCAGGAATTGAAGAGATCGACGATCTGTGAAGACCGCCAGGGCCAGAAGCTGTTGGCGGACTCATCTTTAGGAATGGACAGATTCACAGTTACCAGCGGGTCACCATTTGCTCTGGTCACAGGTTTGCCGTTTTTCCAGGTCTGGGGGTTGTCCCCTATGGCATTATAAAGCGTGTACTGCATGCGCCGAGTTTCATACAGGTTGCGCACGAACATGTACTGCTTGCCGCCGGATGTGAAATGATTCGCTTCCGGCTGAGGCAACTGCGGCTGATCGAGCAAGCTCCAATCGCAGGTGGGTATAGGCAGAGCATCCGTTGCTTCTGCTGCGAACATGCTGTTCTGATACTTGCTCACATCCGTGATTTCGTAGGCATAGCCATCCGAACAAATAATCTGGTCACCGACCTGAGGGGCCGGTTTCACATCAGCCTGGGAATAGTCTGCCTTCTTGGGCTTCGATACCGCATTGCTGCCGACCGAAGCGGAACCGGTGTATGGCTTGTCACTCTCGATCTGGACACAATTGTTCACGCTGTCCCAGTACACATTGAATCCGACTGCCTTGCCGATATCGCGCAGCATCACATAGTTGTTCCCGTTGATGCCATAGGCAGTCATCTCCACTTCCTTACCATCGACAAAGAACCGATGGCTGCTACGCTCTGCGATAATGCCGGCTGCATAGGCGACCGTACCGCTGAAGAACATAGCGCCGATCATGAGACCGGCAATAAAGGATCCGATACGCTTCATTTGCTTTCACCTCATTCGAGTATTTCCAGCCGCTCTCTGGGAGGGAAAGGCGTTGGGATGATTTACTGGCTGTTGAGGGTCTGGAGGCCAAGGAGGAAGATATCTTCCTTGGTTGCCCGCTTGCTTTGGACCAGATTCCTCATCCGGTCATACGACTCACGCGGCACGCGCATCTTGATGATAACGCTGCCTTCCGTTGCGACGGGCTTCGTGCGATGCTCACGATTGCGGGGCTTAGTGGTTTTCATAGTCATCCTCCAGTAATTTATCGAATCTCCACTGCCTGCACACACAGACGCAGAGAGGGCTGGTTGGCGATACAAGTGATCAGCGTAATGCGGTTATCTCCCATCTCGTTCAGGTAAGAGTAGTCGGTATAGGAGATTGCACCCACAAAGGTCACTTTATAGGTCTTAGTGCCAAGCGAGGTTTTATACTTCACGATATCGCCCAGCTTGACATTCTTCAGCTGCCCGAAATAGGGGTGGCTGCCACGGTTATGACCGAACAGTCCCACATTCCCGTAATACAGGCTGGAAGAGGTGTAGTGGCCGGCGCCTTTGGACATCGAACTGTCTGTGGCGCCTTCATAGACTTTGCAGCTCAGGCCGACTCGGTCGATCGTAACCTTACCGATGCTGCCATCACTTTGCTTCAGGTCATTCACAGTGATTGCGGGCTGGTAGGGTACTTCTGTCAGGCCGCCTCCAGTAATCACGCTGGAGTTGCTGAAGTCCATATCTGGATAATCTGCAGATCCGGACCCGCCGCTCAGGCCGTACTGGATTCCGCTGCTCAGATAGGGATTATTGAGCGAGGTTTCCAGGAACTCCTGGCTGAGACCGTACTGGATCTCAGGGATGTCATAGTCGATCTGGTTGTGGTCGCCATAGTTGTAGCTGGCGTCATAGAGATCTTCGTAATTGGTGCTGCCGTAGTAGCTCGGATTCGCCGATGTCTCAAATGAGTAATCGGCGGCGCTGGCCTGGGTGGCCATTCCAAGTGCCATAGTCAGCACGCAGCACAGGGTCAAAAGGCGTTTGAGTTTCATGTGGGTTCCTCCTCAGAATCAGATTCACCTGCCTGAGTCCCTACATCGACTTTGAACCAGTACGGGCCATTGACTGTTCCGACCGTATGCTCGACGGTATTGTCATAGCAGCGGATCGCAATCGTCTGGCCGAAGAGTTTCTTCGCGACGGACTGATCCACCTCCACGGCAATCACGCCTTCGGGGATTTCCTTCAGTCGATCGATACGCAGTTCCGGATCCTTGGCCTTCAGTCGCAGGCGCCCACATTTTTCATACTCGTTGCCCTTGCCTGTTGCTTTGTAAACTGTAGTATTCTTACGGAGCATGAAGCACAGGAACAACAAAGTTGCCAAAAGAATGGCGCCGCCAATGACAGGGATCACTAGGGTGCTGCCGTCAAAAGAGGTGTCTTCTTCCGGCAGGATCTCAGTGCCCAGGTAGGTTACAGTGTAGAGAATGCTGGATACGCCGGAGGACACCACGGTGCCTTTGTATTCGGCAGTCGTGATATAGCCGGTTGCCACGGTAGAACTCGCGGATCCAGAATAGGTTGCCACAGCGGAGTAGGTGGCGGGGACAAGCTCGTCGCCCACAAGAGCAGTGCTCTCAACGCTCCAGGTCACATTCGAGAGGCTCAGAGTTCTGCCATCCTTTACGACGGTCTTATCGATATACGAAGAGTCGTTACGATCAAGGCCGGTATAATTCTTAGTGGCAGTGACCGTATAGGAACTACTCTTGTAGCCGGCTGCCTCGGTCTTGATAGTGCTGTGGTCCAGAGCCAGTGTGCCGGATGCGGTCCCATCATCATATTCGATGGTGGGGCTCAGTTCTGCGAGGATATCTTCAAGATTCTTCTTGGCTGTGGTCACTGTGACGACCTCGGTATGCATGTTCTCTTCCTTGTAGGTCTGCTCCTGCTTCACAATGTCAGTCATGGAGTAGAGGAAGCCGTCATACTCGAAGTCCTCTTCATACAGGTCAGCCGGATCCTGGTCAGGCAGCAGCGTGTAGGTCTTAATCGCCAGCTGCTGGCCGTTGAGGTTCTGGTAGGTGACATCATCAGGGATATACGCTGCGCTTGCTCCCACGGTCATCGATATCGCGACGACGAGGACAAGCACCAAAGATCTGATTTTCTTTTTCATGGATCTTCGTCCTTTCATGTTCATGGGCGTCTTTCGTCCGATTGGGGCGAAGGATCGCTCGTAGTGAGGCGGCCTTTGCCGCGCTTGTATTCGCTGATACACTCTTTCAGCATGGCAAGGAGGTCTTCATAGGTTAGACTCATCGAAAGCCACAGGCATTGCCGGTACATGTAGATCATGCTGTCATCTGCCAGGAAGACTGAATGCCAACCTGTGACCGAATCCAAATTCAGCTCATTTGCAGCGCCGTACATCTGCTCGGCGTTGATGTCAGCGAACAGGATCTTATCAGCGACAATGATGGACATGATGGGGTAGCTTCGAATCATGGAGACAAGGACGACGCAATCAACTTCGTCGTCCTTGTGGATGGCGACATAGGTGTCACCATGCTGCTCCACGATATTGAGACAGGACCGGATAACCTCCCTGCAGTGAGCATCGAGTGCATCTCTGCTACTGGGAGAATAGTTCATGGTCTTACCTCAATCTTGTATGACGCTTGATGATTCTGGTGATGAAGCCAAGGGCGATGCCGCTTTCCTCATCGACTCCGGTGACACGGAAACTGACAGTATCCAGTCGGCTGGGCATGTCGATGGAGCGATACAGCTTGGTCTTGGCATTGACACCGGCCTGAAGCCGAACAAAGAACACACGGTCCTTGACACCGGTGACGACTCCGAAATAGTTGGAGTTGGGCACAATCTTCTCCAGGGCTGCGCGATCGGGGTTTTCCGAGGCCTCTTTGATGGACAGGCTCACCGAATAGATCTCGCGCTCGGGGTTGTAGCTGACATCCATGACTCTTGCCACCACGAGATCTCCCGTAGCATAGAGATCAGTGATATCAGAGAACCACTGCCAGGACACATTCCGGGCATAGATATCAGTATCAACGCCACATGCCTCAACCGTCATCGTGTTGTTGCCGACCGCGAGTACGCGGCAGGCCATCAGGATGCCGGGCTTGACGCGGCCGGAAGCGTAGTAGCGCTTCTGCCTCTGCAGCATGGCTGCCTTTCGGGAACCAATCGCTGCCCGATTCTTGATATCCACGCCGGCCGGAATGAAGTCGATCGTCGCACCAAGCATGCGGCCAATCTGGATCCGCACATCCTTGGGGATGGGTGCGTCATCCGGCCACTCGCTCAGGACCATCTCTTTGACAGGAATCTTCACACAGAGTCCTTCAAAATCCACAGGCACGACGGGAATACCGTTTTCCGTCAGACTGATGTCAGTGCTCACGATTCCGGTCAGAATCTGCTGCCGGCGAGCTGCGCCGGCGAGGTAGCCCCACTTCGCATCTTCGCTGTCTTCGCGGGTCACACCGCGCTCCTGATCATTGAGTTCCAGCAGGTCTTCACTGCTTTGGCGACGAGGTGCGGCAGGAGTGGCTGCGGGAACGGGAGTCTCGGCCACCTGCTCTGCCACTTCTTCGGTCTTTTTCTTGGGCATAAAAGCTCCTCCTTTCCTAGAAGAGATCATCCACATTCACGGGAGTCCGATCGGAAGCTGCTTTGGATCGCTCAGTGGGTTTCTTCTGAACAGTCCCTTTGGCCTCCTTCACAGGAATTGCCGCTTTTGTAGATGCTGAAACGCCTGAAGCAGATACAGAACAAGCCTGGCTGGTTTTCCAGTCAGGCTCATGCAGGATTGCTTTTCGGCTCTTCAGTTTTTTATAGTCCGGATGGAGTGAGTAGTCATAGCGCTTGGCTCGCATGACTTTCTGACCTCTAATGAAGATCAGAACCTGATCCGGAGGTAAACGCAGGACCTCGTCAGGGGTAAGCAATTGACGCCGGCCAAGTGAGTTGGTCTTGCGGAATCTTGGTGTGTAGTCGGTGATATGCATGGTGTTGAGTTCACGCATGGTGCCTTCAACTTCCACAGATGCTGTTCCGATGCGATCACTGAAATATTCAGCTGATAGCATGTCCGTGCATCCGAGGAACACCGTTGAGTCGCACGCGCCCAGGATCTCCTGCCACTGGTCGTCCGGATAGCGGTTCTTCATTTGACCGACATTTTGGAAAAACACGGCGACAGAACACCCACGAGAGCGAATGGTACTGCATTTCTTTGTGAAATCGGGGATCAGGCAGCAATTGGGAAACTCATCGAGGATGAACTTGACTTTAGGGTTCAGAACACCGCCCTCACAGTAGCCATCGGCATACCGAATCAGGCGGATGAACAGGAAGGAAAAGAACAATGAACTCAGGAAATCAAATGTACTATCCTGGTCGGATACGATGCAGAAGTAAGCACACTTTTCTTTCCCTGGCAGCTCCAAGTCGATCTCATTATATGAGGTGATGTTCCGAACCTGCTGTGCCTGCATGACTGCCAGCTTACTTCCAAGGCCAATGATGACGCTGGTTCTGACGGTGTCACTGGATTGTTTGAAGATCGCATAAGGTGCAGCAGCTGGTGATGGTGGGAGTACCTCACCGGTGTATTGGTTCACATGTTCGTGGCTGATACTGGCCATGATGTCAGAGAGTCCCTTTTCAGTCTGCGTATAAAGGAGGTCGTAGACGGTAGCGAGGTTCCGCTGTTCTGGCGGCATCTCAAGAGCCACATACAGGACCAACGCTTTCAGCAGGTTCAGTTCCGCGTTATACCAAAATGCATCTTTCATGTCGCCACTGGTATTCTGCAGAACGATGTCAGCGAAAGTCTGCGCCATGAGCTCGCTGTCTCCCACTTCATTGAGACAGTTCCAGGAATCGCTGTGGTCCATCTCAATCAGATTGAAAACTTTGACGGTATAGCCGTTCTCACGCAGGTACTCGCTCATGGACTCATACAGTTCGGATTTCGGATCTGTAATGATCAGGCTTTCCCCGCGTTTCACTGCCTGCAGGATCAGATTTCGAGAGATGGATCGTGATTTTCCTGTTCCTGACGCGCCGCACACAGCGAGATTGGCATTTAGGCGGGTATTCTTTGGGAGTGTGAGGACCTGACCATCCGGCAACATGCCGAGGATGTCCTGATCTGTTTTCTTTGCGGTTGTGACATCAAAGCATCCGCTTGCCTCCTTTGGAGACATGAAACTTGCAGTACCATAACTACCAGAGTTGGATACAGTAAGGTTTCGATCGGAGTCAGTGACTCCATTCTGTCCCCAACCGATACGCAAGCCAAAGATGCAGATCAGCACAAGGCCAACAACAACGGCTACGACAGCAATCAGCCCCTCAGGAAAATGCAGAAGAGCTGCGACGATTGCAGAGAGATCGAGCGAAGGGAGTCCCGGAGAAACACGATAGTCGCTTCCGGCCGCCTTCCACGCATTGATATTGATTATGAACTGAGCAATAATGCCAGCTACGAAGAGAACACAGGGGATGAGGATTGCGAGGCTAAGAGCTATTTTCAGTTTTCTTTTGTCCATAGTAAATCACGCTTTCTACTGGACGCACTTCGATAGAGGGCCCGACAATCCCCTGAACTGTCTGAGCCTGGTAATCGAAGCAAAGCATAATTGGACTTCCACGGAACCCACCCGGCATCGGCGTAATATCCGATAGCTTGAGGAGATCGCATTGATAGTTCAAGATGACCGGCCTGTCGAGCAGAACATCGATCGCGTCATACTCCCGGTTGGGAGTCCGTGGTGGGTGGTAAGGGGTAAGCATGGCCTGATTGATTTTCAGAGCCATGTCCGGATGGAGAATAATCTTTAGAAGGTTGTCTCCATCTGCGTTGTTAGTAAGGAACACGCACTGCGCGAAGAATGTGGAGACGACGAAATACTTGTTTCCAAACGGTTTTGCACTATGGCATAGCCGCTGAGCGACACTCATGGTGGAACCGATAACTACCTGATGGATCGTGGTAACACCAAATCCTCTCGCAATGAGCAAGCTCTTTATCGCGGCCGCATAGTTCTCCTCGCTGTTCTTCATCCAGTACATTCTCGTGCTGCCGGTGAAATAGAGGAAATAACACTGATTTCCCTTGACAATAATGCCAATCGTGCGAGAACTCTTGGACACAGATTCCGGGGAGTACTCTTCAATGGCAGCACGCAGTTCATGGGATGCGTAATAATAGGCACTGTTGGGATCAGGGGGGATCGAGTTCTTTGTCCGCTTTGCCGGGGACATGAGCGACGGCTTCCTGGACTGCAGAATCTCAGCGCCGGCAGCATTGGACATGACGGTTCCGGTCGCAATGGCATGGAGGCGAAGGATCTTATCGATCCATGCAGGATAGACAGGATCGGAATTGTTGATGCGCGAATGGATCATTGCCCAAGCCTCTGGATCACCCTGCGCCACATAATCAAACCCCTTTTCCGTCAAGCTCAGCGACCGAATCACATGACGCTGATGTTGCTTCCGGAAAAGCTTCACATAACCCTCTCTGATTGCCCGATACATGACCCTGCGATTCCACTCTGCACCTCCACCGATGCGCACTGCCAGCTGAGTCGGAAACTCAATGCAGTATCCGACGAACCACAACAGTTCAAGAAGACGATCATTTTTGCAAGTAATCATAGGCACTCCAATCCCTGAAACAAGGCTGCCCAGAGGCTGCCCGTGTCAGCTTCAATTATTCGAACATGCAGTGAAAAACTGACCAAGCAAAAAACACCCAGACAGAAATCGTGTGCCAAATTACTACCTATTTCTGCGCCTCTTAGGTTCAGACAGTCGAAGTGTGCCAAATCACTACCTATTTCTGCCCTTCACTCAGAGCAGAATTTGGTAGTTGATTTGATGTGGGTTTTGGCCCATGCCGGGAGGCTTTCCGGACGCATGAGATAGAACTCCGTGCAGTCCCGGTCAGCCACCTGCGTTGCCTGCAGAACAGTACAAAGCAGGCCACTGTCGTTGGTCAGCAGCATCGACTCTATGACATCCAGGTAGCGTTTTGTCTCGATGTTATCGTAATCACGAATCCGCCTGATCCCGAGCGCTTCATCATACTGGTGGACAATGCAGATCGCACACGCTCCAAAGCGCTCCATAGGGTTCTCCTTGAGAAAGTCAAGTAGCGCATAACGCAGAGGGCGCGTCAGAAACGCCTGATTGTCCCGCTGATTCCGCTTGGGGAGTATCGCAGGAACTGTGATTTTGATCCAGTCGTGGCTTTCTTCGATTTTGATTCCGAGGAGGTCAGCAACCTCACTGTAAAACGGGGCCACATCGTCGTGAACCGTTCTCGCAGTAAGGTTTCTCAGGGACACCGTTGATACTTCGGCGCCACGAACCAGGCCAAACAGCTTCTGCTGGGGATTGAACTGATCAATGCGCTCAAGGTCATTTGCAATCTGGAAAAGCTCGTGACTGATGCCATCGAAGTCAGATGCAACTTGCCTCATAAGGAGGATATATTTGGGGTTTTCCATGTCGGCACCTCACAGTTGATAGATTTGCTCCACGCCATCCGATCCCACCAGTAAGCCAAAGTCATTGGCAGACCGTGGAATGATTTCATCCAGCGAGTCCAACTTATCGACCACAATCAGCCGAACAGTCGCCTCTGGGATTGAAGCGCGAGCAGCATTGATGGATGGAATATTGTTTCGACTACCGGGGATCAGGTCATAATCCTTGGCAGCCGAAGAGAATGAAAGGATGGCGGGCGGCTCACTTGCACAGAATTCCTGCACTTTATCTCGCATTTTGATGAACGCCCAGAATGTCATGACCGACTCAATCGTCTTCTTGTGGTCCAAGGAGTAGCGGCTGGTCGCGAGATATTGGCCATCCGGCGAAAAGTAAGCCAGCCCCTCACGCCGGAGCAGTGAGAGAGCCTGGCCATAGGCGCGGTTGCTCATGTGATTGAAGAGCAATCGCATCTGACGCTGTTCAACGACACCGAAGATGGTCAATAACCGGATAATCACGGCCACCTCATGCCCTCGAACCTCATTTGCGAACTTCATGTTGAGCTCCTTTGTGTAGACTTAGAAAACCGCATAGTGTAGAGGAAAAAAGCTGTTACGCATAATGTAGACGAATTGTAAGTGCGATGGAATGTGCGTTGTCAATTCTCGACATTATGTGCATTCTGAGCCAGTTTTTCTTGGAGGATCTGGTTCAGCTCCATGCGGTCCGTAGTGATGAGCTGCTTCTCCAGGGGGGAAGCCTTGAACGAAACAGTGATATGGTTGGAATTGGTTGAGATCAGCCCCTGCCCTCGCTCAAAGCGGGTGATGGACATGATCTCTGCATCGGAAAGATGAAGGATATTCTGGACTCGCCGGGCCTCATCATCCTCCAGATTCAAGATGATTTTGGTCTTTGCAACATTCAGGATGCCTTTGCCGAAACGGCTTCGATCTAAATCGCCGATGTCCTGTGTGGCTGCCACAGCAGATCCACCGTAGCCACGGATGATCTTGAAAATCTCCTGAACCCATTCGCCAGCAAGCGCTTTCGCGTTGTTGGGATTATTGGTGTCATCGTCTCCGATCAATTCCCATGCCTCATCAATGAAGATTGCCTTCTCTTTGGTCCGGTTCTCTTTCGCCTTATCCCAGACATAGTCAAGCGCCACAAACATTCCGACAGGAAGAAGTTCGCCGGTCAGCTCCGAGATGTCCAGGACAGTATAGGGATTATCCAGCTGGACATTTGTGTGTTGGTTAAAAGTTTTGGCGGATCCGTTGACCAGGCGGTTGAGGATATTCCCCATTCTCTTTGTCTCTGGGGATTCCATAAGGATCTCATAGACATCTCCCAGAAGGGGCATCTCACGGTACTTCTCAGGATGTGCCGGATCGATCAGTGAGTCATTGTTGTGGGTGATTCCCTTCTTCGCGTAGGTGCGGATAAGCGCCTCATCGAGCAACTGCCGCTCCTCATGGGAAATATCGGGGATCAGAAGGGAGAAGAAAATGTGAAGCTGTTGGATCTTCTTGGCCAGAATGGAATTCTCGTTTACGACACCGTCGATCAGTTCATTGACGCTCTGATCTTGCTTACGGATCTCGCAGACATTGATACACTGCTTTGAAGCAGGGCTTATGGAAATGAACTCGCCACCGATGTTGTTGCAGGCTCTCAGGAACTCATGGCCCTTTAGGGGCGCGATGATAAACACCTGCGTGCCCTTCCGCCTCATTCGTAAGGCAACCAACTGGAGGGTGAATGTCTTGCCGGCTCCGCTGGTACCAAGCAGGACCATGTTGGCATTTTTATAGGTGCGGCTATTGAAGATATCAACGATGACCAGACTGTTATTGTGCTGATTGACGCCCAGCAGAATGCCGTTTTCATCACTCATCTCAAACGATGTGAATGGATAGCAGCTTGCTGCAGATGATGTGAGCATGTTTCTTTTACTGGTCTCAAAGAGTTTCTTGTCCAGCTTACAAAATGGGAGAACGGAGAGCAGCGCCTGCTCCTGTCTGAACCGGCAGATTCGGATATCCATATCCTGCGATATCATAAGGCGACGAACCTCGGAAATGCGCCACTCCAGATTCTCAAGGGTGTCTGCTGTGATGGTGACCAGGGTATTGCAGTAGTAGAAATCCTCGTAGTTGGCGAGGCCTTCTTTCAGAAAGTAGCCGGAACGGATTGCACTCTCGAAGTCATCGAAGTCGGTATTCGTATCCGAGGCATCCTTGATGCGGCTTCGGTTGATTCGGATCTGCTGGCCGAGCTTTGCCTGAACTCTCTCTTTCGGTTCTCGAGTGAAAAAGAAATCCACATCAATTCCTTCGCCGGCATTCACCAGAATGCTTGTCCATCCCGCAACAACGCGGGGATTGTAGCCTTCTGAGGGAACGAGCAGATATGCGTGATAAACCCCGTCCATCACAACATACGAACCATGCGTCAGATCAATGGACTCAGGAGCCAGGACGCTCTTCAACGGGACCGGAACAGAAATGTCTGTGTCGGGGCGGGCCGCCTGAAGCTCTCTTACGCGCCGCTCAACCGGCTTCACCTCGCAGGTGGCACGGTTAAACACGGTATAGAGGATCTCCATGAGGAAGGCACTTTCGTCCGCATGAGCGACCACAGCGTTGTCGCAGTGCAGGAAGTACTGCCTTGCTGTCTGAACAGCAGTTTCCAACTCAGAGACGATCTCAGAATACTCAGGCTTACGGTTGGTCACAGCCTCATACTCAAAGATAACCAGGAAGCGACGGGTGATCGCTTCCCGTGAGCCAATCGTCTGGATGAGATGGTAGTAGTCCAGCTGCAATTCCCTGCATTTCGGGTTTTCCTCGGCTTCCATATCTCTCTCAATCGTCCTGAGGTGCTTCCCAATGTCAGCCTTCTTGGTGAGGACCTTGATTTGGATCTTTACCGGGGATATCTTCATCCAGCTTGCGAAATTGGCAACGATGTTCTTTTGCTCAGAGATACTGCGAAGCAGGAAGTTAATCGGCTCGACCTCGATTACACGGATATATCGACCATCCGTGGTCTCAATGATGCCATTTCTGATATCTTTGACCGGAATAAAGTCTTCCGCCTTGGGAGGCTGTTTCTTCTTGGATGGTCTGGAGGTTTGCTTGGAGGTACTCTTAGCCGGCTGTCTGGGCTTTTTGCGACTCTTACGCTTTTGAGGCTTTTGCTTGATGCGGATCCCCAATTGCTCAGGAGGCGTGTGCTGCGCAGCTGTCGGATTTGCCCTGGGCGGCTTGGATTCGGGCTCGGGCGCTTGGACATCGGAGCGGTAGAGAGTTCTGCGATGGATGAACCACCTCATCCAGTTGACCACGAACTCGGACAGGGAATCACCCTCAAAGCCCACTACTGCGAAAATTCCCAGCGGCAGCGAGATCAGGCAGAGAAGGATGATTCGTGTGGTAAGTGAAAGGGGCAACTTGATAATGGGAAAGCCTGATAGTAAAACGAGCACGCAAGCCTCAATAGCATTGCGTGCTCGAATCATGCCGCCAAATAAGCGCCCACTTGTTAGAAAGTTTGGCGGGATATAGTAAATATCCCGTTCTTCATTCGGTTTGCTCATATTTGGCCTCAATTCTGCAATTAGTTACCGATGATCCAGAAAGGACCACCTGCGCCAGCAGTCTTGCTGGCTTCATTCAGAATGATGGACAAATCCCAGGCCTTCTCAGAACGCTGATAGCTGGCAGGGTCGGCTACGAGGATCTTACCATCAGAAGTGCAGCCGCGAAGGACGATAAAGTGGCCGCTGGAGGTAAAGTGGCCCTTGGTCATAAGCGCCACAACCAATTTCCCGTCCGTCAGGGCATCCACGATACGCTGTGGTTCCGATGCCGTGCATCCTTCGACAGCCAGTCCCCAAGCTTCAGCAGCTCCGGGAATAAGCGAATGGTAGGAACCACTGCCGCTACACCAGTATCCGTTTTCATAGGCCCACTGAGCCATGTGCGGCGGGTCAACGGTCTCGGATGTAAGACTGGAGACAACAATTGACATCGACGTGGGGCCACATGCATAGCCACCGATCGTATCTGTACCATAGGGCTCATACTTCCAACGCTCGTCCAGCTGGTTGTAATACACAACCTGCGTGGAGCCATCTGAAAATACAACTCCATCATAGGAAAGGCCCATGGCAGAGAACTCGGTGTCGCTGAGACCCTGATAAACGCCATCGCCCAGAAGGACTGTGAGGTTCTGTGCATATTGACTTGCCAGGAGTTTCTGATCGTCAGAAAGGTGAAACACTTGGTCGGCAAAGTAGGCCTCGCCATTATAGGCGATGGTGTAAACCCGAATCGTCTCGTAAGTGGTCTCGGAAGTTTCACCCTCGGATGAACCGTCCTCACTCGTTTCCGCCTCACTATCCTCAGAAGAGGATTCAGAAGTCACTTCGCGCTCTTCATCAGTATAGGTGAAGGAATAGAGTTTGTCCTTGTTGGCCGCAAGCAGTTCCTCCATGTCTTCTTGCGAAATAGAGGCTGCGTCAGTGTCTTTATAGGCACAATACTGAGAGACAAAAGCATTGGCATTGAATACGACATCAGAACCGAACGGATTGTTGATCTCTTTTCCATCACAGCTGGAAGCTGCAAAGTCAGCTTCGATACGATCGAGCACATCGGTCAATCCTTCGGAAAGGATCATGCTGATGCCACTATTGATATCAGTCATATTCTGAATCAAGGCAGCATCATCACTGATACCGTTGGGCGTATCGGTGCCATCTCCCAGAAGGGAGCCAAAGATCACGGACGGCAGCATTGCAACAATGACGATAGGGAGTGCGATCAGCGCCACTATGACTGCTATCCATTTTTTCGAAGCCTTCGCGGCCTCAACAGCGGCACCGTGGGCACCACCTACTGCGGCTCCTTTTGCGATATTCGTAATCGCCTTTCCGGTCTTTGCGGCGCCATCAACTGTAGATTCGACAGAAGACTTCTCCTGCCTGGTTTCATCACTCATCAGATCTTATCCTTTCTTTTCGGTACAGGGGGCATTTGAGAAACGATCCGTTCCTCATACTTGATCTTGTCATCCGCCCCTTGATACGGGGTCTTCTCAACGACGGGCTGGGCGTATTGGCGATACCAAGAGGCACCGTCTACGGTCTGCACGGTATCATATGGGCCGGTTGGAGGCATGTACTGTTCAGCACTATACATGGCAAACTCGCGATCGGATTGACCATCTGCTGAGATCTCATGCCCGGTAATCCGACCACCGCCAATTTCAACATCACGGAACGTGGGCGGGGTGCTGGCTACGGGAGTACTCCCGCCGCTTGCAGCCCTCAGCTGCTCAACACCTGCTGTATGGGCAGGGGCGCTGGGTGCAACTCCGATGCCGCCGCCCTGGGCGGGCACTGTGATGGGAGAAGCTCCCGCAGCGGTTCCACCGTCAAGCGTCACTTCATCCCCAGCTACGCCCGGCGCAGCGGGAACGGAACCCCCTCCGTCAGAGTTGGCTTCATTAGCTGCAACGGAATAGCCCATGTAACTACTCAGAGCCTCCGAAGCCTTCTCGCCGGTGATGGAGCCAACCGTTGAGATGTTCCCTTTTGCTACCGCGCCAATGACACTCGTAGCAAAATGACCGCCATTTTTCAAACTTGAGCCGAACATAGCACCACCGACCAAGCTGCTCAATCCAGAACCGGTCCCAGTCGCATTTGCAGCAGCGGCATTCCCGGCTGCGCGCCTTGTGACGCTAACAATGCCATTTCCGCCGCCGGTAAATGCTGCACCAGCGGCTTGACTGCTCCCTTGTGTGCTGTGAGAAGAATGTCGATTAAAGACAGTTCCGCTCAGGGCACCGGCTGCAGTTGCAATGCCTCGACCGGCAACCATGAGCTCTGCCAGCATACTCCCACCGGTCCTGCCCACATTGACTCCCAGAGATGCCATAAAACTATCGATTTTTTGGCTGACTTTTAAGAAGCCAATTGCGCAGAGAAACCAGATGAAGACATTGCCGGCAACTTCTTCACGACTGGATGCTGCGATGGCACTTTCCACTTCGCTCTCATCGATGGCAAAAGCAGTTGTGGATAGTGCAAACAGCAGCAATACCAGCAGTAAAGGCATCAATATTCTTTTTCGTTTCATCGTTCTCCTCCTCATATGGACAGCGGGTTGGCTAAGAATGTACCAACCATGCTGGTAAATAGACGCAGACACCATGCATTCATGATCAAGAGGAACAACTGCCCTCCGAGCATTCGACACCATGCACTGAACACATTCGATGTGCTCTCAGAGGCGCCGGTCGCGAATGCAATCGGTGCGGTGTAGACGAGGACACCGACCAGGATGTATCTTTCTGCCGCCTCAAATAGAAGTTTGATGAAGTTCCAGGCAATAATAATCACCAGGATGATGACAATGAGACTCACTGAACCGGATGCGAGGCACCCGACGATGACAGTGAGTACACTCCCAAAGTTCGCAAAATCAATTGGAGGCAGAGCGGTGTCAACGATCCAGCTGTAAGGTGTTCCTGCAATATCGAGGATGATCACCATGATCTGGTCAGCAAAAAGCGCCAGAAAGATAAAGAGGATCGATTTGATGGAGAGCTTGATGGGATCCTCCGCACTGAGGCCCACACCAAGCCCAAAGTTTTTGAACAGTTGCCACACCAGGTTCAACAGGATGAAGCCGACAGCGATGGCTACGAACACATCGTAGAGAGTCTCTGCGGCAGGAAAGTAACGCAAGAAAGTGCTCATATCACAGCCAAGTGCGCCAAGCACAGAGCCGGTGACCAGATCCAGCAAGTTCATGATTTGCGTGGCAATCCATTCAACAATGCTGTCTAAGATACCCATGTAGCCTCCTGCATCACATCAGAAACAGCCGAACTCGTCGTCGTGGCTGTCTTCTGGCAGGAAGTATGCCGCCGTCAGGCACATAGCAATGCCTGCGACAATTCCGGATACCAAACAGATGATGTTCTTCTTCATGTGGTGTTTCTCCTTTTCAATCAAGGTGTCCAGGTGCCACCGGCGAAGAAAGGCGTCACATAGGCCATGATGAAGCCAAGGCTATTCAGAATTGCCCAAGTGATGATAATCCGTTTCAGCCAGGCACGGGACTCATCGACTGTCCGCCCGGATCTGGAGAAGTTCATCAGAAGGAGTGCAACTGCAGCAGTCACAACCGCTGCAACCGTGCTGATGCCCAGGATCTGCGTATACACATCCTGCATGATTGCGCTCGCCTTCGTCCAAATGGTATCAGCGGCAAATGCGCGTGACGAAATCATACTCAGCATTGTCGGCATTAGGAAGGCCATATACAGGCCACGGCCAACATCCATCTTTCTGAATCGCTCCTGCAGCTTCGAGATGACAGTAGGTTTTTTCCGATTCATACTGGGAAGTCCTCCTTTCTACTGGAGCCGAAAAGGAAAGCCAGAAGATTGGGTAGTGCGCCCCAAACTCCTGGCTTTGCATGAAAAAAGGCCCTCTGCATGGCAGAAGGCCCGTTCTCGATTGAACTTTTCGACGATAGCATCTTACCATCTATGGAATTCAGATGCAATTAAGAAGGACTTCAACTTCAGTTCAGATATAGTTCGAAAACAGTTCAATTATAGTTCAGGGAAGAAATTCTTTTATGATTTCCATGCAGTCACGAGCTGTGTAACCCCACAAAATACGATCAATTGCTTGAATGGCCATGTTGAGATAGCTGTGGTAAGTCACCATCGACATAGGAAAACCCAGACGATCGAGCTCAACCAAAATGGCATCTCGATTAGGCAGTCGTTTTTTTGTGAAGTATGTGAGATAGAGAATCTGGTACATCAATTCCCCATGATCCGGATCCTTTCTCACGGCATCCAACGCATTTTCAATGATCTGAAGCATATTCTTGCTTCGGATGACAGTCCTCGCATAGCTCTCAATCTTGGAGCCAGACAAATCCACGCCAGCCAATTCTGCATTGACCTTCAGTGTGGACAACCTGGTACCATGCTCCATCTCCATTCTGACATTCATGTCAGTTTCAGAGATTTCTACAGCATAGGCTACCTTCCGATACTGTCTGAGAAGGTGCCGGGTGTTGTGATATTTCTCCACAGGTTTCTTGCCTTTCTGGCCAGACTCCATCTGCTCAACACCTGTCTGGATACCAGCCTCAATCTCAGTTTTCAGAGCTTCCTTTTCAAGTGCGAATGCAGGCACGCTATCAGATTTCATTCTTTCATCTCCCTTCTTTCAGCTGCGTTTTTTGGCGGATCACGATTACCCTGTTCTTCTTTACACACTTCCCAGTCTAAAGCCGTATAGAAGACTAAAGGAATCTGCCGCGCAAAAAAAGAGGATCGAGATACTTGAAACACCTGTATTTTCAAGGCTTTCCGCGCTCGACCGATTGTTTTTGCCGGTGGGACGCGGGTTTCGATGCTGACATTGATCTGCTCATGGTCATCTTTGACCACATCAATTGCTTTGCCAATCCCTATGATTTCTCCGATTCCATGGAGCTCCAGTTCTTCACAGGCATCTCCATAGATCATCTCGCGATACCGGCATACAGAAATAACAGAGCCGCGAGAACTGGAAAAGCTCACGCGGCTGATGATTCCATATTCGCTGGCTTTGATCATAAATCGACCGACTCGGGATTTAGACCAACCCCAGCGCTTTGCAAGGTAGGTATATGAGAGGAGCGGCATACCGTGCATATTGGAGTAGTAGACGACCGGCATGTATTCCGATCCTTTCACAGACGGGTCATTGACAATCGTGTGAAGCCACATGTCCATGAGTGCGTCTAACTCGCTGAACACAATTCGTCCCTCAGTTTTTGCGGCTCGTAGGAGAAGTCGGCCTATCGGCAGCGGGAAGAAAAAGAAACCAGATCCTTTGTAACTGTAGTAGTTATACGCCAAATGCGTACAGTGGCGTTTCCAGTCATTGATGGTGTACCGGATGATCTCCTGATCTTCATCAATGAATTCAAATTGCAGGAAGCCTCTTTCCTCGAAGTACTTCATCAACTCCAGCGCCTCTGCTTTGGAGTGGACTCGAAGGATTCTCGGCAAAGAACCCAGCTTACAGACCCACTGTCCGGGTGACTCCAGGTATCTCACCCCATTGATGACTCGCTCATTCGATCTGAAGTTCGCATAGCTGAAAAGTGCCATTAGGCTAAAAAGATGAAGGTTCCCTTCATTATGGAACTCTTTATGATCATTGAAATGTCTAAACCACTGCTTCAGTATCCGGACTTTGGGAAATCGAACCAACTGTCTCTTCTGTGTGCAGCTCATCTCATACACCTCCCTTCTCGTAATTAAAAATCGACTCCAAGCCCCCTGGTCTCGGGGGCACAGGCATTTCAGCCTCGGCCCATGCTTGTGGGTGCGTCGTCCCTCGGCTTGTGACCTAGCCGGACGAGAGTACCATTATTTTCCCGTGCTGTCGTCGCAACGAAGATTGACCGATCTTCTCTTCTTTCACTTGCTCATAGTGGCTCGAACACGGTGATGTCTTGGAGTCGTATTCATTTTTCAAGGTACACTTGCCAGGGGATAGAGTGAGAGACTGCGGTTGAGAAGATGTAAAACACTTCAAATGCACCTCTCGTAATGAATGTAGAAATGACCCCCTCTTTGACCACCCTCCCAAGAAGAAAAAAATAAAAAAATTTCTGATACCTTGTTTTGGTATCAGAAGGTGAGGTGCCTTAGCACAGATTTCTCTAATTGTCAATGCGTGAAATCATACGAGGTTTTTGATTATTTCTCTCTCGCTGAGTATCTTGTACGGTGGACATACTTGTGCTACCATATGTAGGAATTGGGAGGGAGTATCATGTGTTTTTCTGCTGAAGAAACGGCTCTGATCGATGGGATCATCGTCTCGTATTTCGCACCACAGTCTGTCAGTGAGCCAATCAGACTAAGATATTTTAAGACGCACAAACATCTTCAAGAGGAGACTATCGACAGGACGGATTTATTAAACATCAGAAGCGCCCTGCTGTTTCTTGCTCCGGAGTTTCGCGATTCTGCTCAGACCGGAAAAGAAATACAATCACTAATTGCCAAAACAAGTTCCTTACTTTCCAAGCATTAAAAAACGCTAAAAAGGCGGAGACCCTGTGAAACTTCAGGGCCTCCGCCTTTTTTCTTTATATTATCAAAAAAAGTTTTCTTGATGGGTGGTCAAAGACCCCCTCTTTTCTACATTCATTATAGAAGGGCGTAAAACCATCTCCCTTGGTTAATTTAGGGATTGTTGGCAATACTTCGCATAGGAAAGGTTGGTGTATGATGATCAGCTCAGAAGAACTAAAGCAACTCAGCAAGTCTGAAATTGAGAATTGCGATAAGGAACAACTGGTTGATATCACAACCGTAAAACTGAATCCTTCTGACAGCGTAGAAAAGCGCCTCGATTCCTATATTCAGCAAATCAAAAACCCCTATCTTTTCAAGGTTTCAGACATTGCTGTGAAAATTGAATTTGCGGGTGAAAAGAGTTTCGAAGCATTATTGGCTTCGCTACTAAGTTCAAACTGAAACTGTAAAATCTATCCAATTGCATTATTTCGGGCGATATGCTATACTTTTGGTGTGTAGAAAAGAACGCATACCGCCATCATAGTTGATGGAGGTGCTCCTATATGGCTTCGGCCAAATATCAAGAACTACTTGAGCGGCTTCCACAGGTTGCAAAACCATGGAAAGCCGCTCTTTATATTCGCCTCTCCCGAGAGGACGGCGATAAGGTCGAAAGTAACTCAATCACATCCCAGAGAGAAATTCTTAAAGAGTATCTCAAACTTCATCCAGACATTGAGTTACACGATTTCTATATTGATGATGGCTGGTCTGGAACCAATTTTGACCGCCCTGGGTTTATCCGCATGATGGAAGACATTTATAGCGGGGATGTAAACTGCGTCATAGTAAAAGACCTATCGCGCTTTGGCAGAAACTATACTGATGCTGGTAATTATTTGGATAATATCTTTGTTCGTCTCCAGATCCGATTTATCGCACTCAACAACGGAATAGATACTGCCACAAATAATATGAATGCTGCTACCCGGTGTATTACGGTTGGCGTTCAAAATGTAATTAACGAAAGCTTAGCTGCTACGACATCTGTCAATGTTCGTGGAACGCTGAATGTCAATCGTGAGCAGGGAAAATTCATTGGGTCTTTTGCCTCGTATGGGTATATGAAAGATCCTAACGATCATCACAAACTAATCATAGATCCTGAGACCGCACCAGTCGTGCGTATGATTTTTGAAAAATTTATTGATGGCTGCAGTATCATTGGCATCGCAAAAGATCTTAATGAAATGGGCATTCCTAATCCTACCGCATATAAAAAGCTTAAAGGTTTCAATTACAAACATCCAGCTGGAAAAAAGCTCGATGGGCTTTGGCCAGATAGTTCTGTTCGTCGTATACTTCGCAATGAAATGTATGTTGGGAACATGGTTCAAGGTAAAAACACGACAATAAGCTATAAGATTAAGCAATGCAGGGCAATTCCAAAAGAGGACTGGATAATAGTTGAAGGCACCCATGAGGCAATCGTTGACCGTGAGACTTTTGATAAGGCGCAGTCGCTTTTCAATCAATTCATTCGTAAAGCCCCCCAAAAAAGTGAAGTTGATTTGTTCTCCGGATTTGTACGATGCGCGGACTGTCTGCGTGCAATGAACAAAAAAACAAATTCCCACCCATATGGGACGTATCACTATTATCGCTGTGGCACCTCAAGAAAGATGAAAAAATCATCATGTACGAATCATACTATCCGAATAGATAAAATGGAACTGGCAGTACTTGCATCTATTCAAGGGATGATTGATTCTGCGGTTGAAATGGATAAGTTGATCAAGCGGATCAACTCTAGTCCGGTAAAAAAGAAAGAGTCCTCACACATCTGCTCAGCTATCGATACTCACACCGCAGAACTCGAAAAGCTCAAAGGAATGATAATCGACCTGTACCCCGATTGGAAAAGTGGAATCATTTCTAAAGAAGAATACTTTACGCTGAAGGAACAATTAACCGAGAAAACCACTTCTCTTGAAAAGGCACTTGAAAACCTTAAGCGAACGAATGAGGAGTTCAAAAATGGCATTACCGAAGACAACGATTTTATTTCTCACTTCAAAAAATATGGGAAAATAGATACTCTCACGCGAGCGATGGTAGTCGAATTGATTGACAAGATATACGTTCATGAGGGCGGCCGCATTACTATCTCTTTCAAGTTCACAGATGCCTATGAAAAGGCCCTCGAGTATATTGAACTAAACAAGGAAGCAATTTTGACCGCCTGAGATTCCACAAAAACTGCATAGGACACCATAATATGGCAGAATAGCCAAGTTTAAGCCTGACTAATTGTTAAAAAAGCCATAGTATCAAAATCGTCTTGCTTCAGGGGAGGAATATGCGTTGAATTTAACTGAAAACATTTTCCACATGGTGCACCCTTGACTTCTTCCCC